>Ga0302121_10000002_pt1 | contig 338942 bp, 301 predicted proteins | sample CB21_surface_MG_FD_203120 | JGI IMG/M metagenome (GOLD analysis project Ga0302121, IMG submission 203120) | Marine microbial communities from Western Arctic Ocean, Canada - CB21_surface | ecosystem: Environmental > Aquatic > Marine > Oceanic | place: Canada: Western Arctic Ocean | collected... | reverse complement strand
TAACCAGAAGCCGTTTTTTTGAAGCGTTTTGCAGCTCCACTATGGGTCTTACCTTTTGGCATTTCGTTTCTCCAATAATAGTGAGGTTAAGTGACAAGAAGATACGCCCGGACAGCCTGCCAAAAAAAGTGGCTGAACGCGGGTCGCGTTAATTATGTCTTCTTGCTGCGTGGGGCTAATACCATGGTCATCTGACGACCTTCCATCTTAGGGTACTGCTCCACTTGTGCCAGCTCAGTGAGATCCGCTTCTACACGTTTCATCATTTCCATACCAAGCTGTTGGTGAGCCATTTCACGTCCACGAAAACGCAGGGTAACTTTAGCTTTATCACCATTTTCCAAGAACCGAACCAAATTACGCAACTTAATTTCATAGTCGCCTTGGTCGGTTCCAGGTCGGAATTTCATTTCCTTTACCTGAGTCTGCTTTTGTTTCTTTTTCTGCAGAGCCACTTTCTTCTTGATGTCAAAGACGTGCTTTCCGTAATCCATTATTTTACAGACTGGAGGCTCAGCATCCGGTGAAATTTCCACCAAATCTAAGGTCTCTTTCTGAGCTGTCTCCAGAGCCACTGTCAGGGTAACTACACCAACTTGGCTTCCATCTGAAGCAACCAAACGAACTTCGGGTGAGGTTATATCGTCATTAAGACGTGCCCGCTTACTGTCTTTTTTAATACTCTTTACTCCGTTTCTACAAAAACACGTCCACGGCGTTCTGTTGCCTCCGCAAATAATGAATTAACTTGGTCTAAAGTCATGCTTCCAAGGTCTTCACCATCGCGAGTTCGAACAGCTACCGTACGCAACTCTTTCTCTTTATCACCAACAACGAGTAGATAGGGAACACGTTGCATAGAGTGACCGCGGATTTTAAAGCCGATCTTCTCGTTTCTCAAGTCACAAATCACTCTAAATCCGTTATTTTGCAATGTTTTGGTCACTTCTTGCGCATAATCGGCCTGAGAATCAGTAATATTGATCACGGCAGCTTGTTCCGGCGCTAACCAGAACGGAAATGCCCCTTCATAGTTTTCGATCAGGATCCCAATAAAACGCTCAAACGAACCCAATATTGCACGGTGCAACATCACCGGAACCTGACGACTACCATCTTCGGCAACATACTGAGCATCCAAACGTCCGGGCATCGAAAAATCTACCTGAACAGTGCCCAATTGCCAAACTCGACCAATACAATCTTTTAACGAGAACTCGATTTTAGGGCCATAAAAAGCACCTTCTCCAGGCAACTCTTGCCAAGGCAGCTGCTTTGCATCCAAAGCATCAGCTAAGGCCTTTTCTGCGCGATCCCAATCTTCGTCAGACCCCACTCGCTCTTTAGGCCGAGTAGACAAGCGATAGATAATATCGTCGAAGCCAAACTCAGTATAAACCTCATGCAGGAAGTCGATGAATTGTGCCACTTCAGGCTGTATTTGTTCTTCTGTGCAAAATATATGCGCATCATCTTGCGTGAACGATCGCACACGCATAATTCCATGTAAGGATCCAGATGGCTCATTACGATGGCACGAACCAAACTCTGCCAGCCGTAACGGTAGATCTCGGTAACTCTTTAACCCCTGATTAAAGACCTGCACATGGCAGGGGCAATTCATCGGCTTTATGGCGAAATTGCGATCATCGGTAGACAGCGTAAACATATCATCACCAAACTTATCGGCATGCCCAGATTTTTCCCAAAGACTATAGTCGACAATTTGTGGCGTTTTAATCTCCTGGTAACCCTGCTCGACCTGCTTCTCGCGCATAAATTTTTCTATAGTGTTGTAAATACTCCAACCCTTGGGGTGCCAGAAAATAGAGCCCTGAGCCTCTTCCTGCATATGGTACAGATCTAGCTTTTTGTTGATTTTACGATGATCTCGCTTCTCAGCCTCGGCCAGCCTATTAATATAGCCTTTAAGCTCTTTTTTGTTAGCCCAGGCGGTTCCATAAATACGCTGCAGCATTTCATTATTGTTATCGCCACGCCAATAGGCGCCTGCCACTTTTGTTAGTTTAAATATAGGTAATTTTCCGGTCGATGGCACATGGGGCCCTCGACAAAGATCTACAAACTCGCCCTGGCGATAGAGGCTAATCGTCTGATCAGCGGGAATGCTGGTGATTATTTCAGCTTTATAATTCTCGCCGATACTTTTAAAGAACACAGCGGCTTCATCGCGATCCCATTCTTCACGCGAGATGACATGGTCTTGTTTCACTAGCTCTGCCATGCGGACTTCTATTGTTTCTAAATCTTCTGGCGTAAATGGGCGCTCGAACGCAAAGTCATAATAAAAACCATCTTCAATAACCGGACCAATAGTGACCTGAGCAGCGGGGAATAACTGTTTAACCGCCATGGCCATCAAATGTGCTGTTGAGTGCCTAATAATGAACAGACCTTCATCACTGCGATCCGTAAAAATGGACAACTCAGAATCTGAGTCTATTACAAAAGACGAATCCACCTCTAGACCATTCACTAGCCCAGCAATCGTCGCTTTCGCTAGCCCAGGACCAATATCTGCGGCCACATCAATAACCGACACAGGATTGTCAAAATTGCGCTGGGAACCATCAGGGAGAGTAATAATCGGCATAATAATGTCCTTTTCAGTGGTGACCCTTACCAAAGGCCACATGAGTTGTTTAATAGCGGCATTCTACTCTGTACAGCGCCAGTTACAAGGGATTGTTACACGTGAAGTGCGTATAAAATAGATTTCTCAAGAAGATTAAAATAAACTCCACGACGTTTTCCAATTTTAAAGCAAAGGCACTACCTAATGATTAAAATTTTTGTCGATGCTGATGCCTGCCCTGGGATCGTAAAGGAAATCCTCTACCGTATATCACAACGCACGGGGATAGAGGTAATTTTGGTCGCGAACCAGCCATTATCCACCCCCAGAATCCCAACCGTGCGTTCGATTCAAGTTAGCCAAGGGTTTGATGTTGCTGATGATCACATTGTTACGCTAGTTAAGAAAGACGACTTAGTCATCACCGCTGACATACCACTAGCCGCGGAGGTGATAGATAAAGGCGGTAAAGCTCTTAATCCAAGAGGAGAGCTGTATACAGCGGCAAATATTAAAGCGCGACTAAATATGCGTGATTTTATGGACTCAATGAGAAACAGTGGCGTTCAGGTTGGTGGCGGGCCACCCCCACTCTCGCAAAGAGATAAAATGGAATTTGCCAATGCTATCGATCGCTACCTAGCTAAACTTTCGACTTAGATGCGCTTAACCGAGTAACCTCGAAATTTGCGCGGCGGTAAAGGGCCAACCTTTCTCACGGCCATCAGGTAAGAGTAGCACTGGAATACGTAAACCATACCGGTCCTGTAAGGCCGCATCAGCAACAATATTCACTTCTCTAAGTGCCACACCTTTTTGTTGCAGTAAGGGCCTCAGAAGTTCCTTGGCTTGCTCACAGAGATGGCAATGATCTCCTGTATAAATAATTAACTCAGCATTCATCTAAATGGGCCCATGCAGCACTCGAAGTTTTATACTCAAAACTAGCCAAAGGTTTCTCGCCGAGTAATTAACCATACGTTATGGATTCTAGGGTTTCGTTCAAAATCAATGTCCAACGTTTTTGCCGTAATATTTTCACAATTAAACTGGCGCAAGGTTAATTCATCCATCTTGAATTTGCGGAAGTTGTTGGAAAAGACCAATGTGCCACCCGATGCTAGTTTGGCCATGCACGCGCGAATCAAGTCACCATGATCACGTTGAATATCAAGCACAGTATCCATTTTCTTCGAGTTAGAGAATGTCGGGGGGTCTAAGAATATGACATCATATTGCTCCCCTTCAGTCTCGAGCCACTTTAAACAGTCGGCTCGCAGTAGCTTATGCTTACCAGCTCGTAAACTATTCAGATCAAAATTACGTTGTGCCCAGTCTAGGTAGGTGTTGGACATGTCGATACTTAATGAGCTGCTCGCACCCGCCAGAGCTGCTTGCACAGACGCCGCTGCGGTATAGCAAAACAGGTTCAAGAATCGCTTACCTGCGGCTAAGTCACCAATTAATGACCTTACGGGACGATGATCTAAAAATAGGCCCGTATCTAAATAATCAGATAAATTAACTTCGAATTGCGCCCTACCCTCACTGACCTGGAGCGTGTCACTAACCCCTTCGTTGAGTCTTTCGTACTGACTATCACCTTTTTGCCGCCGACGCTCTTTGTAGTAAATTTTGCCTTTAAAAGTGACCGAAAACTCTTTGACCGCCAACTTGATCTCTGCAAATCGTTCGCGAGCGATTTTTTCAGAGATAGTATTAGGTGGCGCATATTCTTGCACATAAATTGACTGATCATAGATATCTATGGCTACCGCATACTCTGGAATGTCCGCATCGTAGAGCCGATAACAACTTATACCCGCCTTTTTACGCCAACCTTCTAGCTTTCTTTGATTCTTCTTCAAGCGATTGAGTACCATTGTGGCACCCTCAGTCAATTGCTGTGCTGGCGCAGGTGTGCTTAACCGAGCCGCAATGCTTGCAGACTTAGAGGTCATATCTTCAAAGATCAACAATTTACACGGAATAGTTCCGTTGAACAGACTGTATTGCTTAGTCGGTGACAGATCAGTTTCTCGACCTAAGTCAAGATTGCCGGTGAAAATTCCAGCCCTCCAACCATGAAAATTCTTCTGTAACACTGTTCCCAATTTTTGGTAAAGCGGAATTAACTCCTCTACTTCGCCTAAACGCTCTCCGTAAGGGGGATTAGTAAGCAGCAGACCACGCTCAGCGGTGGGCTTACCAAATTGATCGATGGGCTTGTGGGCCAAACGAATATGGTCATCTAATCCTGCATTCTCAATATTCTTGGTGGTGTACTCAAGTACTCGTGGATTAGCATCATAGCCGCGAATGTCGAGATCGAGTCCTTCAAGACCTGAAGCCTTACGCTGATGGGCTTCATCAACCAATGCTTGCCAGAGCTCAGAATCATGTTGTAGCCACTGATCAAACCCATATCGCTCACGCAGCATTCCCGGCGCAATATCTGCGGCCATCATAGCCCCTTCGATAATTAACGTACCGCTACCACACATAGGGTCAAGTAATGCTCCACCCTCCTTAATCATGGCCGGCCAGCCCGCTCTAAGAAGCAACGCCACAGCCAAGTTTTCTTTAATCGGAGCGCTACCTTGGCCCGTTCGATAGCCACGGCGATGTAAACTTTCTCCAGAAATGTCTAATGAGACAGACACACGACCTTTGTGCTGACGAACCTGTATGCGAATATCTGGATTTTTAGTATCTACATTGGGTCGCTCACCCTCGATTCGACGAATACGGTCAACCACCGCATCCTTAACTCGCTGTGAACCATACATGGTGTTATCTATTAGCCGAGAGGTACCAATGAAGTCGATAGCAATACTTTGAGCCGCAGAAAAGTGCGCCTCCCAAGGTATGTCATTACATTGTTCGTACAAGTCATTTGATTCGTTAAGCATAAAACTGTGTAAGGGCTTCAATACTCTGTTGGCCAAACGCGACCAAAGGCAAGCCCTATACGCAACCTCCATAGAGCCCTTAAATGAGACGGCAGCGACCGTTTCTTTTATTGCTTCAGCACCAATAGCCTGTAATTCTTCAGCCAAAAGCAACTCTAGTCCTTTTGGGCAAGTCGCCAGCCAGTCGGTTTGCGAGGGTACTTGGGACACTTATTTTACCTTTTGATTTGATTGACCGTTGATCTTAAATCCACAAATACAAAAAAATATCTGAACTAAAATAACAACGGTAAGTCTAAAATTTTGCGTGTTTAAGAAAGCGCACATGATATAGGTGTTTAAACTATTTTGTTTAAAAATAACCCATCTACTACATACAAGTCGTTTAGCTGTGTACTTGCGTAGCATGAGACAGAACCTATATTTCCTTTGATCTAAGTAGAGCAGGAGGTGTCTATGAAGAAACACAAGAGAGATCCCGAACATCGTTCGTATGTAAAGGGTTACCAAGCTGCAATTCAGGGTCGTTCACTATCCGTTTGTCCTCATCAAGAAAACACAACAATAGCCTACCACTGGTCGAGGGGTTGGCGTGAGGGCCGAAAAGATGGATGGTCCGGATATAATACCACCGCCTGTCAACACAAAGCCGGCAATCTGGTACTTAACCATTAAATGTTAGCGCTTAGTCATTAAAGGCAATGGCGGTGGCAAAAATCATATCTCCGCCATTGCAATAGGCTCAACTACTCATCTACCGATGCCTGCACCAAATTGAGTAATTCTCGCAGCGCTACCGAGATCATTGCAAAATCAGACTGAGGTACCTTACGCAAGTCTTTTATCATCAGCTTCCAGCGACGGATGAGCTCTGCCTGCTGATTTTTCCAAGATTCTATTACTGAGGGATCGGCCCTACTTGATTTAGACAAACACGCAGTGAGCCTGCGGCGTTGACTTTCTAGATCATCAACGTAGGTTTCCCGCGCTAAGTCTTGCCAGCGACTATCAGGCTGTAAGCTCACTATTTGCGCCATAAACCAATCAAGTGACAAGAACTCGCCGAGACTAAAGTAGACCTCCGCAACCTGCTGCACAGGAACTTTTGACAAAATAGCGGTCTGCACAACTCCCATACTCATAAACATACTATCCGTGGCGGCAAGCCTCTCTGCTAGTGTCAGCTCCACTCCCAAGGCTGTCAGCTCATCACGCTCACCCCCCCAGAGTGCTCGCCACTGATCTTTTTGCAGCATTGGTAGTTCAGTCAACAAAGCCTCTGTGGGTTGCGAATACTGAGCAATCAGTGACTCACAACTAAGATTCAATCGATGATTTCTTAAGAACCAACGTGTTGCGCGGCGTGCTAATCTCACTAAAATATGGAGTAGCTCAATCTCCATGGCGGCCGGCAAGCGTGGCTGATGATCCTCAACTTGTTGCCATAACTTTTTAATGCCAAGCACTTCAACGACGATGGTATAGGCCTTTACAACATCTTCTGCAGACGCGCCTGTGGACTCCATCTGCCTAAAGAAAAAACTAAAGCCAACCCGATTAACCAAGTCATTAACGATTTGATTGATCGCAATTTCATTGGCTAATGAATGAGTTTCTAAGGCATCAGGAAAACGCGACACTAAAGCCTCAGGGAAATAGTTCGTTACTGACTGGGCAAGCCATGGATCGCTTAATAAGTCTGATTCCGCCAGAGCTTCCTTCAGTGCCACTTTGGAGTAACAAATGAGCACAGATAATTCTGGTCTTGTCCAACTCGGCTGGTGACGATTAATTCTGTCAGAGAATTGTTCGTCACTGGGCAAAAACTCAAGATCACGATTAATCTTGTCGCTGTTTTCAAGCCAACCAAGATACCGCTGGTACTCTGAATGTTGCTGCTGACTTCGCGCCATCGCTAAACTAATAGCCTTAGTCTGCCGCACATTATTATCTAACACTAAAGCAGCGACATCGTCCGTCATACTGGCCAGTAATATATTTCTTTCTTCAACACTTAGTTCACCAACCGAAACCTGCTTATTAAGCAGTATCTTTATATTCACCTCGTGATCAGAGCAATCAACACCGGCTGCATTATCAATGAAATCTGTATTACACAAGCCGCCGCGCAAGCAAAACTCAACTCGTCCAAGCTGAGTCATACCGAGGTTACCGCCCTCACCCAAAACTCGGCATTGCAAGTCACGGCCATCGACTCGCAATGCATCATTAGCTCGATCGCCAACCTCTGCATTATTTTCTGAAGATGCCTTTACATAAGTCCCAATACCGCCATTCCAAATAAGGTCAACCTTTGCTTTAAGTAGGTAATTGATTAATTCTGTTGGCGTTACTCGATCGTCATCTATGCCAAAGCGTGCTTTGATCTCTGATGTTAAGATCAAGGATTTTGCACTGCGTGAGTACACCGCACTGCCTGGTGACAATAAGGTTTTATCAAAGTCATCCCACGTCGTTCTTGGCGTGTCAAAAAGTCGCTGTCGCTCCGCGAAGGTTGTCTTTGCGTCTGGCGTCGGGTCCACGAATATATGGAGGTGATTAAAGGCTGCGACCAACTGAATATGCTCAGAAAGCAGCATACCGTTACCAAATACATCGCCCCCCATGTCGCCAATACCGATCACACTAAAGTCTTCAGTTTGAATATCTACACCAATCTCATGAAAGTGCCTTTGCACGGCGACCCAAGCACCGCGCGCCGTAATGCCCATACCTTTATGATCGTAGCCATTGCCTCCGCCTGAAGCGAAGGCGTCACCCAACCAAAAGTTGTTGGCTTCAGAAATTTCATTAGCAATATCAGAAAATGTTGCCGTACCTTTATCAGCAGCGACAACGAGATAAGGATCGTCAGCATCCCTACGCACGACTTCCAATGGCGGTAACAATTTATCATCGACTATATTGTCACTAATATCTAAGAGAGCCTGAACATAAAGCATATAACTGGCGATACCCTCTTGAATGAACGCCTCACGCCCCGCCGCGGGGTTTGCGTGCTTCGCCACAAAGCCACCTTTGGCCCCGGTTGGCACAATTACTGCATTTTTAACCTGCTGAGCTTTTACCAAACCAAGCACTTCGGTTCTGTAGTCTTCAACTCGGTCCGACCAACGCAACCCACCTCTGGCCACTTTACCAACGCGCAAATGAACACCTTCAACCCGAGGAGAATAGACAAAGATCTCATATGCTGGCCGTGGTTCGGGTGCCAAGCTAATTTGCCTAGCAGCTAGCTTAACTGAAATATAAGACTTGAACGTGCCGTCCTCAACCGTCTGGAAAAAATTAGTCCGCAACGTCGCCTGAACTAATTCAAGATAACCACGAATAACATTATCTTCACTAATATTACTAATTAGATCTAAGCCACTAAGTATCTTTTTTACCAGACCTTCGGCCCTCTCAGAGTGACTTTCTGAGGCATAGCGTGGATCAAAATAACTTTTGAATAAAGCGACTAGATTACGCGTAATGTCTAAGTACTTAGATAGAGTGTCAGCAATAAAATCTTGACTATAGGGAACGCTTAATTGCTTAAGATAACGCGCATAGAGACGCAACATGGCTACCGAGCGCCAGTCTAATCTCGCACCAATGACCAAACGGTTAAAGTTGTCATTCTCTGCTTCTCCACGCCACACTTGGAGTAATGCATCTTTGAAACTCTGTTGCACGGCAGGGACGTCGACATTCATATCCAAAGAAAATGTTAGTAAAAAATCCTGCATCCATACGGTATTTTCAGCTTCTGCTTGTATCTTATAGGGATGCTCCATAACCACCCTAAAACCGAGGTTTTCGAGCATTGGAATCATATCGGAAAGTTCCAAAGGAGAACCTCTGTGAAACAGTATTAGATTGAGATTTTCACTGTCATTTGCAGAGTCACTTATGAAATCAATCGCCAACTCATCTATACCTTCCAAGGCATCAAACTGAGTAATATGCTGAAGCGCTTGAGCAGGCTCGTAGATTTCCCGATAGGCTCCTGAAAAAGCATTATGAAAACGACGATATACTCCCGATCCGTCGGCCTCGCCAAAGTCGGCAATAGCCAGCTCTTTAAACTCATCGCTCCAATCACGAGTGGTCTTTTCAACCAAGGCTTGCAGCGAAAGAATATCTACTGATAGATACTTTTGACTCTGAATCTTAAACACCAAGTAAAGCCTGACTAGTACTGAGTCAGATATAAATTGAGTGGTAAATTCACTTTCTACCGCATCCAGTTCATGGCCTATTTTTTCTTGTAACTTTTCTCTTAAATCCGTCGTAAATGATTCTCTTGGGAGATAGATTAAGCAGCTAACAAATTTATCAAAAGGGTCGGCATGCATAAATACCTTAACCACCCTGCGCTCATAAATCTGCCAAATACCAATGGCAGTCTCAGATAAAACCTCTTTGTTAACTAACAGGAGTTCGTCCCGCGGATGCGAGTCCAAAATGGTCAGCAATGCTTTGCCATCATGGCTATTAGCGTTTAGGCCCGAATTCTCCATAACCCAATTGACCTTCTCACGAAGAATTGGAATACGCCGTGGGCTGTAAGAATAAAACTGAGTCGTATAAAGACCTAAAAACCTGATCTCTCCGATGGGCTGGCCATCACTATTAAAGCGCTTCACCACTACATAATCGGAATACACATCGCGATGGACTCGCGAGCGTTTAGAAGACTTTGTCACGGTCAGTATCTGCTCATCTTCGTAAAGCGCCTTGACACCCTCGCTAAGATGATCAACCGATTCATGTCGTAAATCACCGCGATACTTTTGCAACACGCCACAGGCGCTGCCGGCTACTTCTTGGAGAGATACCTGGTCGCTATCAACGTGCAGTTCAAATTCAGCGCAGCCAGTAAATACAAAATAACCGTCATAAATCCATTGCAGAAACGCTATGGATTCATCTAATTGCTCCACCTTGGGCGCATTTTTTTTTAATTCTTCTATTAACTTCTCAACACGCAGTCGCATCGCCGCATAACTATCCACAACCACGCCAACATCATCGAGCACCAGCAGCAGTTCTCTTTCTAACTCATTCATCTCTCGGTCAGACAGTAAATCAACGTCAATGGTAATTAAGGACTCTTTCTCTGCGCCCTCAACAAAACTTGAAGAAATTTCGTGCACGGTACCAGCGGCATCACGCGCAACCCATACGGGATTACTTTGTAAGGTGAATATATTTAATCCGCGCCGATTAAGCGCCATACGCAAAGAGTCAACAAGAAATGGCATATCGAGCTGATTAATATAAATAGTGCAGTATTGACTCGACCATCCATCCACTTTTACCGAAGGATTGAACACCCTCACCTTCGCACCCTGCTTCTCCGGGATATTTAAAGGCTTCTCAGCAAACAAGTACAAACCCCATATATTCCAAAAAATATCCTCAGCAGGACGTTTCAAATAGTCCGCATCGGGATAGAAATGAATGGCATTGGCTGTAAAGTTGTTAAATTGTGCTTGCTGGGACTTATTAATCTTTTTCTTGGCGATCACAGCCAATGATTTGATCAAATCTTGACGACGGTCATCTTTTTTTACGTCCATGAGAAGAATTTGCAACCTTTTAATGTTTTTAAAGTCTGTAAATTAAGCAACCTGTATGCTCGTAGTCTAAGGTAACAAATTGTGGTGCTAAGGTGTGTAAGTATTAGCAGTTTATTTGTATTTTTCAGTACCGTTTTGCTACCACTTTAAAAAATAGTTTAAACCACTCAAACAGAGTTTGTGTGTTGCATCTTAAGATACTAAAATCAACACCCGACCAAATAAGTATAAAACATAGATAGAGGTAGACCTTGCAACAAGATATCGAACAACTCAGACAGTGGCTAGGCGGCAAAATTGTCGGCCAAGAACATCTTATTGAGCGCCTAATGATTGCCCTCCTTGCCGACGGGCATTTGCTGGTCGAAGGTGCGCCAGGCCTCGCAAAGACTAAGGCCATCAAGACGCTCTCTGAAGGCCTAGAAGCTGACTTTCACCGTGTCCAATTTACGCCTGACTTGTTACCTGCTGATATAACGGGCAGTGACATTTATCGTCCTCAAGAGGGTACCTTTGAGTTTCAAGCTGGCCCGCTGTTTCATAACTTGGTACTAGCCGACGAAATCAACCGTGCGCCAGCCAAGGTGCAATCCGCGCTTTTAGAAGCGATGGCAGAGCGTCAAATTTCCGTTGGTAAAAATACCTATCCGCTTCCAGAGTTGTTTTTGGTGATGGCAACGCAAAATCCGATCGAGCAAGAAGGCACTTACCCCTTGCCAGAAGCCCAAATGGATCGCTTTTTAATGCACATCTTGGTTGATTATCCTGCGCCTGAAACTGAGCGAGCGATTCTTGCACTCTCACGACAAGAGGCTCGCCACGAACAGGGCAGTACTATTGAGCCTTTAAGTCAAAAAATCCTGCTCGCTGCACGACAAGAAATTGGCCAGGTACACATGTCCGATGCCGTCGAAGAGTATTTAGTGCAACTGATCTTGGCGACACGTAACTCTGAATCATATGGTGGCGAACTCGCACAATGGTTAGATTATGGGGCAAGTCCTAGAGCCACTATTGCTTTGGACAGTTGTAGTCGAGCATTGGCATGGATGGAAGGTCGAGATTTTGTAACACCTGATGATATTCGTGCGATTGCCCATGACGTATTGCGTCATCGGTTAATATTGAGTTTCGAGGCTGAGGCCAGTGGTATAACCGCTAATCAAGTAATCGATAAACTTTTGGACACAGTGCCCTCTGCCTAGTGAAACCATCGTAATGACAGTGACCCATGAAGACCCACTACACCCGGCCATCGCCAGCCTCAAAGAGATGGTGAAACTGCGCTATGGCGCTCGCGAGCTCACTGGATTTCCTCAAGTACAGGCTCGGCAGATGCTAGCTGGCGGCCATAAATCTCGCTTTCGTGGCCGCGGTATGGATTTTGATCAAGTGCGTATATATCAACCGGGTGATGATGTTCGCAGTATTGACTGGCGTGTTACCGCACGCACCCAGATGCCTCACACTAAGATTTTTAGTGAAGAGCGTGAGAGACCTATATTAGTCATTAGTGATCTCCGGAATCCGATGTTCTTCGGAAGTCAGCGCTTAAAGTCAGTGGTGGCCTGTGAAATATCTGCCGCACTAGCATGGGCTGGATTAGCTGCGAATGATCGCTCCGGCGGATTAATTTTTGGTCAGCAACAACAAATGGATGTCAAACCTCGGCGCAGTCATCACGCTGTGCTTAAATTCATTCATGGTCTGCAGGACTACAGCGCCAAATTATTAAACCTGCAAGACAGTGATAGTTCCAGTGCCGATCGTTATAGTCTTGCTGAAATGCTAGAGGAATCTCGGCGTTTCGTACTCCCCGGCAGCACTGTGTTTATTGTCAGTGATTTCCATGATCTCAATGATGACTGCGAGCGTCATCTTTTTGAACTTGCACGCCACGGTAACCTTAATTTTTGCCACGTGTTTGACAATATTGAAAAGGAACTACCACCACCATCATTGTATGCTGTCAGTGACGGACTGCATCAAACGCTATTAGATACCAGTAACGCTCATTTGCGTGAGCGCTTCCAGCAAGCGTTTGTTGATCGGAGTACGCGCTTACGCAAAATGAGTGAAAAACTCTCTGCTGGTCTGCTGCCCTTCAGCACCGATGATAATGTTATCAATGTACTGCGACGCGCCTATGGCAAAAGACGCAGCAACAGCAGAAGTAATTAATAATGCAAGCCGACCCTCTCGCACAACTTCGTGACATTCAGCTACCTGAAGCTATTTCTTGGTGGCCGCTAGCGCCTGGTTGGTGGATATTGATTATGTTCGCGGCGAGCTTCTTAGGCTGGACTGTGTTTCGGCTCCTAAAACACCATCGCTCTAACCTTTACCGTCGGCAAGCTATTAAAAATCTCTCTCGAATCAATGCTCAACAAGATCTCACCGTCAACCAAAAGCTGGTACTTTTATTTGAGACTCTCAAGCAAACGATCAAAAGCGCTTATCCAGATCAAAATTTTAGTAGTCGTGACCTAAATGTCTTTGTGAACATTTTACAACAAAGCTGTAGTGTGACTATTTTTAAAGACTTACCGGCTGACCTAAATGTAATCCTATACGGCAAAGCTACCGTTGCAGAGACAGGCAATGAGCTTGTCGAAAAACTGATGCTCAGCGCCAAAATCTGGATCGAAAAACATCACACCCAGACTAAATTGGAGGTCACAACCCTATGTTGAGCCTTCTCTGGCCCTGGGCTTTAGCTCTGGCACCCCTCCCCTTTGTTTATCGCTGGTTACAAAAACCCGCAGAGATCAATATTCGTGCTCTGCGCGCACCGATGCTTGCAGCTGTCGCTGCCGTTGAGCCGGTCTCCTTGAAGGTAACAACTTGGCGTAATCGGCTGTTGATGACTTTATTAGCGCTATGCTGGCTTAGCGTCCTACTGGCAATCGCCCGGCCTGTTTATATTGGAGATCCCGTAGCTCTGCCTACCGCCGGGCGTGACATACTCATTGCGGTCGACATTTCTGGGAGTATGGAACGCAAGGATATGGTTCTTCGCGGTCAAGCGGTTGATCGTCTAGTGGCCGTTAAAGCGGTGGTTGGCGATTTTGTTGTAGAACGGGCTGGAGATCGATTAGGTCTGGTTCTGTTTGGCGAAAAAGCCTACTTGCAAACGCCTCTGACCTTTGATCGGGAGACCATGCAAACGCTTTTACTAGAGGCTCAGATTGGCTTTGCAGGTAACGGTACTGCAATCGGTGACGCAATTGGTCTGTCAGTAAAACGGCTTCAAGACCGCTCTAAAGATCATCGCGTACTCATTTTACTGACAGATGGCTCTAATAACGCAGGCGCTCTGGAACCCAGTGAAGCTGCTGATCTTGCTCGGCGCGCCAAGGTCAAAATTTATACCATTGGGATAGGCGCAGAGCGTCAAGAACAACGCGGTTTATTTGGTCGTACCACGGTCAATCCAAGCGCCGATTTAGATGAAGCCACCCTGACCGAAATAGCTAGAACAACTGGAGGCCAATATTTTCGGGCACGTGATCCACAAGAGCTCGCTTCAATCTATGAGCAACTCAACAAACTAGAGCCTATCGAACAGGATGCAGAGACTATCCGCCCAGTTGCTACTTTATTTCACTGGCCACTGGCTATCGCTTTTATGCTGAGTCTAATTGTGTTTACCGTTAATCGTCGCAGGGGGGGGGCACGTTAATCTTATGTTTGAGAATTTAACTGAGCTTACTAACAACTTCCACTTTCTGCGGCCTTGGTGGTTTATGGGTCTTCTACCGGTGGCCGCTGTAGTGGCGTTTTACAGCTGGCGTAAACGTAGTGCCGGTAGCTGGGAAAATATCATTAACCCCGAATTACTACCCTTTTTAATGCAGGGCTCAGAGGGTAAGAAAGTGGTCAGTAACACCTGGTTATTGACCATTGTTGTTGGGGCTTGGATCATCTGTTGCCTTAGTCTAGCCGGCCCAACCTGGCAACAGCTGCCTCAACCAGTGCACAAACAGGACGCGGCACTTGTAGTGGTACTCGACTTATCGCCGTCAATGCTCGCCGAAGATATTTCGCCCAGCCGTCTAGTCCGAGCACGCTATAAACTCATTGATATTTTAACGCGGCGAACTGAAGGTGTGGTGGGTCTCATAGTCTATGGTGGTGATGCGCATACTGTTTCGCCTCTAACCGAAGACAGTAATACTATTGTCAGTATAGTGCCAGTGCTCGCACCAAGCCTGCTCCCTCAATATGGCAGTAATATTGAAGAAGCGCTGGCCAACGCGGTTGATCTTGCTGTCACCGGCGGCTATCAGCAGGCCGATATCCTATTAATTAGTGATGGCATAGACCGATCTGCACTGGCTGAACTCACCCCCATTATTTCCCAGCAAGGAGACTTCCGTTTATCCATTCTTGGCGTAGGCACTCAACAAGGGGCACCAATCCCCACCGGCGCTGGAGGTTTTGCAAAGCGACCCAATGGTAATGTTATCGTAGCAAAACTTAATGTTGCGGCAATGCAGCAGCTAGCAGCCAATAATGGCGGCGTCTACCACACTATAAGCGCTGATGATCGTGATGTAGACACTCTTATAACCTCTATGACTAGCCTGTTCTCAGACAACACGCGTGAAACTGATCGATCTTTTGACCTTTGGGATGACCAAGGTTATTGGTTGGCGTTACTATTACTTCCTGTCGTGCTGCTAAGTTTTCGTAAAGGCACCATAGTCGCCGTGCTTTTGTTGCCCTCTATGTTTAGCACTCAGCCGGTGCAGGCCTTTGAATGGAAAGATCTTTGGCAAACCCCTGACCAACAGGCTGCACAAGCACTTCAGAATGGTGATGCGGAGTCCGCTCAAGCTCTTTTTGAAGACCCGATGTGGCATGGCAGTGCTGCCTATAAAGCCGAAGACTTTGAGCAAGCAAATACCAGCTTTTTAAGTAATAAAAGTGCCAAAGGGCACTATAACAGGGGTAATGCATTAGCTAAAAGCGGTGATTTTCAAGGTGGCATTGATGCCTACGATAGCGCATTGAGTCTGGAACCTAATATGCAAGATGCGATGGCTAATCGTGCATTGCTAGAAAAGCTCAAAGAACAGCAGGAACAGCAGGAACAGCAGAAACAGAGTAAAGAACAGGAAGATCAAAACCAGCAAAACCAGAACCAACAGAGTCAAGATCAGCAGAGTCAAGATCAAGAAGAGTCAGAAGAACAAACTGAACAACAAAAATCAGAACAAGAACAAGAACAAGAACAATCAGATGATAAGGAAGCTGAGGAGCAGGCGGCAAAAGATACTGAAGAGGCCGCTACTGACGCTGAGCTAGAAGAATTAAGTGACGAAGAAAAGCAAGAGCAGCAAGCCATCGAAAAAATGCTACGACGTATTCCCGATGATCCAGGTGGTCTGTTGAGAGCGAAGTTTCGTTACCAGTCACGACAACAAAATCGACAACGTAAACCACCCACTAATCAAGAGCGCTGGTAAATGACTTTGTATTTCAAAAACTCTATTTTACTAATCAGCTTTATTCTTAGCCTTGTATCCTCTTCTAGCTGGGCAGAACTTAGTGCCAAAGTCGACCGATCTGTGCTGGACAGCAACGAAACACTAGGACTCGAGCTTAATTATGACGGCCAGGTATTTACTGGAGAGCCTGATTTTTCTGTCCTAACCGCTGACTTTGAAATTCTGTCTAATAATCGTCAGCAAAGCTATACAAGAACTAATGGTCAGGCAACGTCATTTACCGCATGGACCCTCCAGTTACGGCCCAAGAGAGCAGGCATTCTGTTAATTCCCTCGATTAGTTTCAAGGGTGACGTGAGTAATGCCGTTGAATTGCGAGTGCGCGCAGCGCCAACCAATCCCTCTGCCGCTAATCCGGGAAGCCAACCCATTTATACCGAAACCCTTGTTGATAACGAGACAGTTTATGTCAATCAACAAATTATTCTGACTCACCGGCTTTACACATCGATTAATTTGCGTGACTACAGCCTCTCCGAGCTAAAGATAGACGACGCCATACTTCATCGTCTGGGCGACACAACCTATCAAAAAGTACTCAATGGTAGAAATTATTTAGTTCTTGAAGTTAAGTATGCCGTATTTCCAAAAAATGTCGGCAAAATCAATGTACCAAAACTACGGTTTGGTGCCTATGAGGTCAACAGCCGCAGTCAATTTGGTGTATTTAATAACCGCGGCAACCAGGTCATTAGAGATACCGAAACTGTTAGTGTAAATGTTTTAGCGCAGCCTATTCAGGCAAACGCACGAGGTTGGATGCCTAGTAGTTCTGTCGATCTACAACAGCGCTGGAGTGGTGACCTTAATAACCTTACAGTGGGTGAACCCATTACGCGCACCTTGACGATTGCTGCAGCCGGCTTGAGTTCGGCACAAATAACACCATTAACAGCAGTACAAAGCAATCTCTATAGAAGCTATCCCGATCAACCGCAGCTCACCGAAACAACCAGTAGTAGTGGTCTAGTGGGCACTAGAATTGAGTCCTTGGCATTAGTCCCTAATAAGCCTGGCGATATTGTGTTGCCAGCCATTGAACTGCGCTGGTGGGATACGGGCAAACAACGTGAGCAGGTCGCTCGCCTGCCTGCGATGACCCTGCAAGTAAAGCCCATGGTGATTTCAGCAACACAGATCTTGGATAGCTCTATGGGTGATATGCCTATTCAAAACATGGCTGAAGGAGCTACTCTGCAGCCCATAACTAGTCCTAGTAAGCAGACCTCTACCCTGACACAAATATCGCTGACCCTAAATGCTCTGATGATCGCACTCGTTGTAATATTGCTCCTGCGGTACAAAAATCAAGCACGCTCAGTCCGTCAATATAAAGAGCAAAAACATTTAGAGTCGGCAAGACTGTCACTTAAACAGCATTTAAAAACTATTCAAGAAAAGGCAAAAAGTGATAACTTGATGGGGATGCGAGATGCGATCTTGGTATGGGGCCAAGTACTCTTTACTAAAAAGCCTCCCGCCACTCTAAAGGCACTGGCAATTTGCCTGGAGGATACAGATATTGGCGAACAGTTTGAGCAACTTGATCGCCAACTTTATCAGGGCAAAAGCACGGGTGGCGCAACGCTGGATATTGAGCTTCTGCTAACTCGACTTAAAACTCAGTCAACCTTTAGTCGCAAATCTGGTAGCAAGCAACAGACAGGTCGAGCACTGAAGTCGTTATATCCTGAATAAAAACTAAGAATAGAGGGGGTTAAGATGAGCGCTAAAAGCAACACCGATGAAACCCAAGAGACATCGCAGGCTGATAACCAAAAACGTTATTGGCAATCTAATTTACGACTCCTCGGCAAGCTGCTTTTTGTATGGTTTATCGTCTCATTTGGCTGCGGTATTATTTTAGCCGACTGGCTCGACCAATTTTCAATATTCGGTTTTAAACTTGGGTTTTGGTTTGCACAGCAAGGCGCCATTTACGTGTTTGTTGTACTGATCTTCGCCTACGCTCGTCAGATGAAAAGTCTGGATCATAAATTTGGCGTTGGCGATGATAACGGTCCTGAAGAGGAGTCCCAATTATGAGTACACAATTGCTGACTTACCTGTTTGTTGGATCATCTTTCGCACTCTATATTGGCATTGCCATTTGGTCTCGCGCAGGCTCGACCAAAGACTTTTACGTTGCCGGTGGCGGCGTGCATCCAGTGGTCAATGGTATGGCAACCGCCGCTGATTGGATGAGTGCAGCCTCGTTTATTTCTATGGCGGGCATTATTTCTTTTATCGGCCGAGATGGGTCTGTCTATCTATTGGGCTGGACTGGGGGCTATGTGCTCTTAGCTCTGCTATTGGCTCCCTATTTACGTAAATTTGGTCGTTTTACCGTGCCAGACTTTATCGGAGAACGATACTACTCGCAGGCCGCACGCATCGTTGCGGTCATTTGCTTAATCTTTGTTTCGTTCACCTATGTCGCTGGTCAAATGCGTGGTGTGGGCATTGTGTTTTCGCGCTTTCTTGAGGTTGAGGTTACCACTGGCGTCATAATTGGCATGGCCGTAGTGTTTATGTACTCAGTCCTTGGCGGCATGAAAGGCATCACCTACACGCAGGTAGCACAATACTGCGTACTGATTTTTGCCTATATGGTTCCCGCTATCTTTATCTCCATAATGATTACAGATAACCCTATTCCGCAACTGGGTTTTGGTGCTGAGGTCAACGATGGTTCTGGCCTTTCGGTGCTAGACAAACTGGATGGTGTACTTTTGGACCTAGGGTTTAGTGCTTATACCGAAGGTAGTAAATCAACCATCGACGTATTCGCAATCACCGCAGCGCTAATGTTTGGTACCGCAGGATTGCCTCACGTGTTGGTGCGTTTCTTTACTGTACCCAAAGTCTCCGATGCACGTCTCTCAGCGGGCTATGCTTTAGCCTTTATCGCTATTTTATACACCACCGCTCCAGCTGTAGCTTCCTTTGCTCGACTGAACTTGGTTGATACAGTACACAACACTGCCTATGCAGATGCCCCCGAATGGTTTGGTAACTGGGAATCCACAGGACTAATCGCTTGGAAAGATAAAAATGATGACGGTATTATGCAATATGGCGCTGGGGCGGCACTGTCACCTAGCAAGCCTTCCTTTGACGGCAATACTGGTGTTCACGGGGAACGTTTGTTAACTAATAAGCCAACGTCATCGGTCAACGAAGTCTATATCGACCGAGATATTATGGTACTCGCTAACCCAGAGATTGCGGGTCTCCCCGGCTGGGTCATCGCGCTTGTCGCCGCTGGTGGCGTGGCCGCCGCTCTGTCTACTGCGGCAGGCTTGCTGTTGGTTATCTCAAGTGCAATCTCTCATGATTTACTCAAGAAAACTCTCCTGCCGAAAATAACTGAAAAACAAGAGCTACTTTATGCTCGCATAGCCGCGGCTGTAGCTGTTTGTATTGCAGGGCTGTTTGGTATCTATCCGCCGGCCTTTGTCGCTCAGGTAGTAGCGTTTGCCTTTGGACTTGCAGCTGCATCTTTGTTTCCGGCATTACTACTGGGTATCTTCTCCAAACGCGCCAACAAAGAAGGTGCCATAGCCGGTATGTTAGTCGGTCTAGTATTTACCTTCACCTACATTGCCTACTTCAAGTTTGTCGCGCCAGAACTAAATAGCGCAGACCACTGGCTATGGGGTATTTCCCCTGAGGGAATTGGTACCATCGGTATGCTATTAAACTTTAGCATTGCCATAGTGGTGAGTCGTCTAACGGCTGAACCTCCCCAGTCGGTACAAGATCTCGTCGACAATATACGTATCCCCAGTGGCGCAAAGGCTGCGGTTGACCATTAATGTAATTATTTAAGAAACGTTAAAAAAGGAGGCTAGCAGCCTCCTTTTTTGTGTGTCATTGAAATCAAACACTGGCTTTGCATAAGCACGTAAAACTCGCATCAATGCTTAACAATAACCTGATCGTTTTAGTGGGTATAACCGTAGTATACTTTATAAAAATAACAAAAAATAATGAAGGATTTAGCTATGAGTTCAATGAGATTCTTTACTTTACTACCCTGTTTAGTTATCGCAGCACTGCTTACATCATGTGGCAATGAGACCTCAAAGTTTGCGGATGTTGATGCACAGCGCTTACTCAATGCAGCTGCAACTCCAGAAGAATGGCTCACCTATGGAGGTACCTATGACGAGCAACGTCACTCCCGCCTGACACAAATCAATGTAGATAACGTCAGTGGATTAGGTGTTGCTTGGACCTATGACCTTGCGACAGAGCGTGGCGTTGAATCTACGCCAATTGTGGTAGATGGAGTCATGTATGTTACGTCTGCTTGGTCAGTAGTCTATGCCCTTGATGCAAAAACGGGTCGTGAACTGTGGGTTTATAATCCTAATGTTGATCGAGCAGTTGGCGCCAAAGCCTGTTGCGATGTCGTTAACCGCGGCGTGGCAGTATGGCAGGGAAATGTCTATGTCGGCGTCATTGATGGGCGGCTTGAAGCCTTAGATGCAGCCACTGGCGAAAAGGTCTGGAGCACTGTGACCGTTGACCAGTCAAAGCCTTACACCATAACCGGTGCACCGCGAGTGGTTAAAGGAAACGTTCTTATTGGTAATGGCGGCGCAGAACTGGGTGTTCGAGGCTATGTATCTGCCTACTCTGCTGCTACGGGTGATCTGGTTTGGCGTTTTTATACGGTACCAAACCCCAACAAACAGCCTGATGGTGCTGTCTCTGACAGCGCACTCGCGGATATTGGTAATCTCACTTGGGGCGACGAAGGTGCCTGGACCACAGATGGCGGTGGCGGTACAGTTTGGGATTCGATTGTCTACGATGATGTGAATGACAGTATTATCTTTGGTGTGGGAAATGGCTCACCTTGGAACCGCGATGTTCGTGATTTTGGCAAAGGCGATAATCTATTTTTATCCTCTATTGTTGCTGTCGATGCCACAACCGGGAGTTATAAGTGGCATTTTCAAACTACTCCTGGCGACAATTGGGACTATACCGCCACCCAAACGATTATTTTGGCTGATCTACCAATCGGTGTGGATGGGGCGATACGACGGGTTGCCATGCAGGCCCCTAAAAACGGTTTCTACTACCTATTGGATGCTGCCACCGGCACGTTTATTTCGGGTGAATCCTTTGTACCGCAGAATTGGGCCGAGGGTTTAGACGTCGATGGACGACCAATAGAAAACCCTCAGGCACGCTATGGAAAAACCCCATTTATGCAGAATCCAGGTCCCCTAGGTGCGCACAACTGGCAACCAATGGCCTTTAACCCAGAGCTTAATCTCGCCTATATACCCGCTCAAGAAGTCCCCGACTTTTATGCCAGTGACCTTCTCTTCGAGGCGCGCTCACAAAGCTGGAATACGGGTACAAACTTAGCCGCAGGTTTACCCATGGATTTGGACCTAGCAACAGCGATGGCACTAAGAGCCACGCTTAAGGGTCGCCTAATTGCTTGGGATCCTATTACTCAGAGTGCGCGCTGGAGCGTTGAACATAGCAATGCTTGGAATGGTGGTGTCCTTTCAACCGCAGGCGGGCTAGTGTTTCAAGGTCGCTTGGAGGGAGAGTTTGCAGCTTATAATGCGGCAACCGGTGAGAAATTATGGCATCAAAATGTTAAATCAGGCGCGGCATCTGGCCCTGGAACCTATCAGATTGATGGCGATCAATACGTCACGATAACCACTGGTTGGGGTTCTGCCTACGCTCTTGCAGGGGGCTCTGCTTATGATCAACCAGTGCCGCCCATTGTGGGTAAAGTCGTCACCTTTAAGTTAGGTGCAACAGAATTTATACCTGACCCGAATTTAGTCATGGCTCCACGTACGCCTAAAACCGAGAGGTTTGGTGACGCGGACATGATTCAGCTGGGCTTTGAGCAGTACCACTTCAATTGCCGGGTTTGTCATGGCCCGCTAGCAATAAGCTCTGGCGTATTGCCTGACTTGCGTTGGTCGGCTGTCTCGGCTGATGCAGACGCATGGCAAGCCATCGTCCGTGGTGGTGCTCTAGCTGACAACGGCATGGTGTCTTTTGCCGATGTATTAAGTCCGTCTGACGCAGAGGCAGTGCGCGCCTACGTAATTAAGCAAGCACATGATGGAGCAGCGTTGGAGGCCGAAGTTGCCGCACTCATGGCAGCTCAGGCTGCTAACGCAGCACAACCCTAGTATGGTTGCCCGAAGATGACGCTTTCAGCGAGGGACTTCCCTACTGACCGTCATGGCTGGAGTGAGCTTTTATCGACGCGTCATGCATGCAGTATGATTGAAGGCGCCATTCGAACGCCCTGGGTAGTCGTGGGCGCCGGGCTCACCGGGCTGGCCTGTGCGCGGCGCTTAGCTGAACTCCATCCAAACGATGAAATCATACTTCTTGATGCTCGATTGGTCGGTCAGGGTGCATCTGGCCGCAACTCGGGGTTCACGGTGGGAGTCAGTCATTTCCCCGGCGTCTTTAACTCTGATGAAAAAGCAAACTTCGCTCGAGTCAATCGCATTAACCAAGCCGGTCTGGATATTTTAGATCAGCATATCAAAGCGCTTGCCATTAGCTGTCAATGGGATAATGGCGGCTTTCATCATGGAGCCGCAGACAAAACCTCTGTTAAAGAGCACAAGCATTTTGTTAACTATCTCAATGCCATGGAAGTTGAGCACACTAACCTTGACCAACAGGCAATGCATGCTCGTTTCGGTACGTCGCTCTATCAAGCCGGCGTTCATGTCAAGCGTGGCGCGCTAGTGCAGCCCGCGGCTTTGGTGCGAGGATTAGCCGATGGCCTGCCGCCTAATGTGAGACTTGTTGAAAACTGCCCCGTTTTAAGTATTAATAACGGCAACCCAATAAAACTGCAGTTAGGTAATGGTGAAATAACCGCCGACAACCTAATCATGGCGACCAACTATGAAGCTCCAAAACTTGGCTTTTTACGCAGACGTCTTATGGGTAGCACATTGTCAGGAAGCTTTACCCGAGTTTTAAATAAGCAGGAGCTAGCCAGTCTTGGTAGCCACAAAAGCTGGGGGGTCATCTCTTTACATAGCGGCGGTGCAACGCTTAGGTTAACCCAAGATGGTCGCATATGCCTGCGTAATACTGCCGAATACAGCGGTGCCGCATTGCTCTCCCCTGGGGCGTTAAAAGTCCGTCAGACCATACACCGCAGTAGCTTTGAGAAACGCTTTCCGCAGTTAGTCCATGTACCTTTTGAATATGCCTGGTCTGGGGTTGAAGGTATTAGTGGTAACGGTACGAACTTTTTTGGTCAGCAACGAAAAAATATTTACCTTGCCGGTGGTTATAATGGATCGGGAGTTAGTCGAGGCACCGCATTTGGACACACATTGGCAGATTTCGCCAGTGGCGGTCAGTCCTCGCTGATCACTGACTGTCTTGGCTCAGCCACTGCAACCTGGCTGCCACCAAGACCTTTTTTAGATATCGGGGCTATGTTCAGAATTAGTTCCCGTTTTAGGGGCGTAGGGCTAGATCGTTAGTCGGCCAATTATGACTACCATTTCTTTAGGACCATCAAGCCTGCAATCATTAACAGCATGCCCAATCCCAACGCCCAAATACTACCGGTAATCCCAGCTACCACATAAGAGATAAGACTGCAGCTACCATTAAACATAGCATAGGGTATTTGCGTTTTAACATGATCAATCTGTGAGCAACCCGCACCGGTAGCTGACAAAATCGTTGTATCTGAGATGGGCGAGCAGTGATCTCCAAATAGTCCACCAGACAGGACCGCGCCAATAGCAACATACATTGGCGCATCAAACTGGTGCGCAATGGGAATAGTTAGCGGAATTAGAATAGCGTAAGTTCCCCAAGAAGAGCCCGTTGAAAACGAGATAATACCGCCAACCACAAAAACAACAGCAGGAATTAAGTAAGCAGGCAATCGGCCGTCTATTAATGCAGAAATATAGGCTGGCGCACCTAAGTCTTTGCCTATTGCACCCAGTGACCACGCTAACACAAGAATAATAAGCACACTCACTACTTTGCTCATGCTCTCTAAATATAATGCAAATCCACCACTTAATGAGCGTACACCATAATGGCGCATGAGTAGCATCAATACCCCCGCAGCACAGATATACCCTGTGGACAAAGATGCTCTAAAAGCATTCGACGGCATATTCGCCATATCCATTGGAAATCCCTGCGGCACCAGCAGAGAGAACATTATTACCAACATACATCCAAGCGGCAGCCAGACCATAATCGGTTTAGCTTTTTGCAAACTACTCTGATTGATCACTTCAGTTTCTAGCGCCTGACTACTTTCCATCATAATTCCCCGAGCGCAATCTTCCTCCGCTTTGAGCATGGGGCCAAAATCTGCTTTTGCCATCACCACAACAGGCACCATGGCTACGGCCAAGATCGAGTAAAACTGAAAAGGCACCGCCTTGATATAGGCCATAAATGCGCCCTCTTCGATACCTAAGTCTTTGTATTCCTGTGCGATCAGCCCTTGAGAATAAAGCCCCCACCCTATAAATGGGATTAAAACCGCCACCGGTGACGCAGTTGAATCAATAATCCAGGCTAACTTAGCACGGCTTATTTTTAAACCATCAATAATAGGTCTAAACAGTGGGCCAACAATAAGAGGTGTGCCTGAGTCGGTAAAAAATAGTAGCGAACCACTGGTCCAGGCAGCCGTCTGCGCCTTGACCTTATTCGTTATGAACTTTGTCATCATTTCCGCAAACGCGGCCGCCCCACCGGACTTCTCCATGAGGCCCACCAAACCGGCAACAAAAATCATTAATAACAAAATACCCACATTAGAACTTTTTGAGGCTTGGCCAACTAAATACTGTTCGACCATAATACTCATGCCAGTGAATACATTGGGCCCGTTGAGCAAAAGTACTCCAGAGAAAACACCAACAAATAGACCTAGTACCACATTGCGAGACCACACCGACAAGACCAATGTAATGATGACAGGAGCCAGAGATAGCAAACCAGTTTCGGGCATAAAATACTCAGGGTTAAAAGTGCGTGTAAAAGAATAGCATCTTAAGAGCGGGATGGATGCAATAGGCCATATAAGATTCCTATAATAAATCTCTTACCGACTTTAAATGTTAATACAAAAATAGAATTCTCGACTAACTTAGGTGCTGATAGCGCCGTGTCTAAATCAGATGTCAGTGAATACAAGGCCATAACACCCGGTACTATTGAGACGAACTCCATGCCAAAGGCTCCTCTGGTTAATTTTTGTATGGCATGCGCCAGCTCTTAGATGCAACTTGATTCAAGTTTTAGATGTCTAAATACCTGAGTAATAACGTTACAGAAATAACTGAGCGCCTACTAAACGTATTATTAGCCAACAATAGCCGTGCATACAGTTGCCTGAATCATCTAAATCAGTACTCTCAAAATATCCACTTTATAAGAATAGGGAAATCTAGTCTAAGTGATCGTGGCAGCTGAATTAATAAAGGTTAATAAGAATACTGATGTCGCTTTGTCGCTTAATTTCATGGGTATATACTGATCATGAAACAATCAAACTGGTAACGTAGTCATCCAAAAATTAATCAAGATTAGCAAGGCGCAAAAAAAATGACTTTAATTGAAGCTAACGTAATTGGAATTCCAGGAATCCCTTGGGGCTTGTCAGAAAAACAGGTCTGGTTGAGCCAACAAACCATTAAGCGCTCTTACCGGCAACAGGTAGTTGCCAAGATAGAAGCTATTAAACAGAATTTTCCCGACCAGGTGCTCGTTGAACAGTATGGCGCTCTTTCGTGCGACTCTGAAAATTACACTTTGTGGGCAATAAAAACTAAGCAATGGCAATCTGACAAACCCACTGTGTTAGTCACAGGCGGTGTGCATGGCTATGAAACTAGCGGCATCCAGGGTGCTCTTAGATTCGTTGAAAGCACTATGGTGGCGTATGCCGATAGATTTAACTTTATTGTCGCTCCCTGTCTGAGCCCTTGGGGTTATGAAACCGTTAATCGCTGGACACCCTGCGCAACTGACCCTAATCGATCTTTCACTAAGGATACTCAGGTTGAAGAATGCCACAGTCTAATGACTTATGTGGCCAATCTTAATCTATCAATTTTATGCCACATTGACTTGCATGAAACCACTGATACTGACAACTCAATATTCAGGCCGGCCCTCGAAGCTCGGGATGCTATAGAACAGAATTTTTCAGAAATCCCTGATGGATTCTATGGTGTCGGTGATAGTGCAAACCCTGAACCTGCATTTCAAAAAGCGATCATTGATGCTGTTGAAAAGGTAACTCATATCGCGCCCTGTGATGAAAAAAACTGTCTCATTGGCACTAAAATCGAGCAACGTGGTGTCATTAACTACCCGATTAGAGATATTGGCCTATGCGCCGCTTTCACAGGGGCTCGCTTTGTTAGCACTACTGAAGTTTACCCTGACAGCCCAAAAGTGAATGATGAAAACTGTATTTTGGCGCAGGTCGCAGCTATTCAAGGTGCATTAAATTATTTAGACCTTTATAGCTTGAATTAGCCAAGGTTGTTGCTATTATTCACAATAACGAGCCACCAAAGAATATTCATTAATGTATATTAGTGCCTTAATTCATTGCTTTGATTCATAGATATGGCTAATCTTTAGATTCGTTTGAGATAAAATTTGCTTCAATGGTAGCCTCTATAAATGCAACTATTAGCTTTCATGTCAATAATGCAAGCTATATAACCAATACTCTAAAAAGGAAATTTGTTATGACAATTAAATCAATTTTTTCGTCAATGGTGCTTTTAGCAATGTCTAATCTCGCTTTTGCCGCACATCATGAAGTTGCAGAGAACCCCAATGAAGCTGTCGCAGTTAATTGGCTGAAAGCTCAAGCAACGGGAAAGCAAGAGACCATCGCTTACGTTAAGGCCAATCTTGCTGAAGATGGACAAATTTATGGTGATCGCTATGTTGGTTTTGGCTTTATTTGGAACCCTAATGTCGAAGGAAAAATGATTATTGACCGTGTTATAGCAGGTAGCCCTGCCTCTAAATTGTTAAAGGCCGGTGATGATTTTGTTGAGGTTAACGGTATCAGAGTGAGCGAAGAAACCATGGATCAATTGTCGTTTCGAGGCAAACCAGGCGAGCCCGTTAAAGCAACTGTGATGCGTGATGGGAAAGAAATCGATATCTCAGTTTCCAGGGGTATTATTAGTAACAACTCAGGTAAAGCAGAGTTAATGGCCGACCTTGAAATGGGCGATGCCGATGATTGGGGCGTTGAGCTAAAGGTTAACGAAGTGCTGAGTAAAGCCAACGTGGTATATGTGTGGACAACAATTAATAGCGTGGACACTCAGGTCAACTTGCCTTTTGAGCAGCATGTTGTCACTAGATTTGTTTTCAATGATGAAGGTCAAGTTGAGGCTATTGGAAACATCTCTGAAGATCGCTTTGTCTTAGAGCAGACTGGATATACTATTTCACGATAACACCCTGTAAAATTTAATAAAGGTAAAGCTATGGCCGCTTTCGGGCGACCGTAGCTTTCCAGTTACTAATTACTCAGCCTACAAATCCTTTCCAGCCAGACATATAAGTAATAAAGGCCTCCCCAAGCCCTTCTTTTCGCAAGTGGTCTGCAGAAACTGGGTTCTTAATCGGCGTAAAATTAGGATCTGTCTTCATTTGTCGTGGGAAGTCATGGTGCAGGATCGCGGCGCGTCCGAGCATAACAAAATCAATATCCGCTGCCATAGCCTGATTAACTTCTTCAGGGTTGCGTAGTTTACCCGCAATACCCAGAGCAACATTTCCGCGTTTAAGCTCTGTGAAATAGGACAATAGTGTGCGGCCCTTGAAAGCCTGATCCTCTGGTTCTTTAAAAGAGTCCCACAAGGACATATCAAGAAAATCAATTTTGCCAGCAGACAATACGTTTTTTGCAACCTCAACAATATCGGGCAGGTGCACGTCAAAGCGCTCAGGAGAGAGCCTTAGGCCCAGCAGAAAGTCGGGCCGGCAACGAGCTCTAATACCATCAATAATCGCTGTAATAGGCCGCATGCGGTTTTCAATACAACCACCAAACTCATCCTGACGCTGATTAATCGTGCCGCTAAGGAACTGAGCAAGAATATAGCCATGAGCGCCATGAATCTCGACCCCATCAAAGCCTGCTTTTTCGGCCCGTTCTGCACCGCAAATAAAGTCTTCTATGAGTTCCTTCACGCCTTCGCTACTAAGTCCAACCGAGTTAGTGTCCGTATGATCTGAAGGACATACAGGGGCTTGCCCTGTAAGATCTGCAGGAGAGCGCATTCCAGCATGGTGTAGCTGGACCACAGCCAAGCTATTCTCTGACTTAATACCGCTAGCTAACTTAGAAAGGCCCTCAAGATGGTCGTCGGAAAAAATCCCCAACTGCCCCGGAAAGCCCTGCCCTATTGCTTGAACATGAGCTGCACATGTCATAGTTAGCCCAAACCCCCCCTGAGCACGCATGATTAACCATCTATATTCGTCATCCGATAATTTGCCATCAGTATGACTCTGGGTATTCGTTAGAGGCGCCAACATAAAGCGGTTTTTTAATATCGTGCCGCAGTTAAACGTTAAAGGTTGAAACAAGTCCTTCATAATGAGATCTCAGTGTTGAGGGCGGTGAGTTTTTATGTATGACTTCATGAGTAAAATCTACATAATTATAATATCCAAGTAAGCTAATCCGCTCCCTGGAAAGACTTCTTTATTTGGCTTTTTATAGAGCTCGGCCCCATCTCATACTGAATAGACCACGCGTTATACCTTTGATTTCTCTATTGGCCGGCAGACTTGACTAAAGCTTAATATCAAAGTGCTTAACAACAGGCTCGGTAATTTTCCATGTACCACTAAAGCCTGCTTCAACCACAAATGCATCTCCAGAGGACATGTAGGCGGGTTCTCCGCCATCCGGAGTAATAGTGATTCTACCTTCGATGAGGTGTACAAACTCATACTCGGCATAAACAGCATGATAGGTACCCGGTGTAGCCGTCCACACACCAGAGATCATACTGCCATCATTTGACGTGCGCATGATCCAGGTTTTCATCGTTGGCTCTCCTTCTATAACTCTCCAGCCTTCTAGATCCTCGGTAATAGGTTCAATGAGATCTTGATTATCTAGTTTAAACAAATAGTCCATCTTTAATATCCTTTTTAGTCTGCTGCTATGCTCTGAAGCCGTTATGCCTTCAATGGGGAATCATTTACATCCAGTGCTCAATGTCACATCAATTGACATTTTTCTCACCGCCAGCCCAAAAAGGCTTACGAAGTTCTGTCTTAAGAATTTTACCCGCACCCGAGAGCGGTAAAGGCTCTGTCTGAAAAGTGATTGAGCGCGGGCATTTAAAGCTGGCTATCTGTGTCTTACAATAAGTGATAATTTCATCTTCAGATACAGTAGAATTCTCATTAAGAACGACCACAGCATGCACCTGCTCTCCCCACTTTTCGCTAGGAATACCAATAGCTGCACACTGATTAATACCCGGATATTGATAAATGGCATTTTCAACTTCTGTTGAGTAAACGTTTTCTCCACCCGATATAATCATGTCTTTGACACGATCGACAATAAACAAAAAACCGTCTTCGTCAAGATAACCGCCATCACCCGTATGCAACCATTGGCTCACTATTGCCTTGTCAGTCTGGTCAGGCATATTTCGATAGCCCTTCATTACATTGGGACCCTTAAGGCAAACCTCGCCAACCGCACCGACTGTAACTACTTGGTCGTTTTCATCAACAATCGCAATATCAACACCAGGAATTGCTTGACCCGCAGACTTAATTTTTCCAGCTAAAGGACCCTCAAAAACGTGACGGCTTTTGTCTAGAACGGTGATAATGGGCGACGCTTCTGTTTGTCCATAGGCCTGATAAAAGCCTGCATTGGGAAGTTCAGCAAGTCCCTTCTTGATTACTGATTCCGGCATAGGAGAGGCTCCATAAGCTACTGACCTCAATCCTGTCAGCTCAAAATCACCTATCTCAGAATGATTAACCAACATATTAATCATCGTAGGCACCATTAAAAGACGATCTATTTGATAGTCTTGAATTGCACGCATAGTTGCGACAGGCTCAAAACCGGGTAGGAAGTAATTAGTACCGCCAACCGCTAGCGATGTCATACAGTAAAAAGCATCTGCAATATGAAACATGGGCGCGACATGTAAAACTTTATCGCCAGCCTGACAATCCATTACAGCAACTGCTTGCAGCGCATTGACCACCAAATTGGTATGGGTAAGCATAACTCCCTTCGATCTGCCTGTAGTTCCTCCGGTATAAAATAACGCAGCAACATCATCACCTTGGCGTCCTGCATCGGCGACCGGTGCGGCGCTCACTAAATCACCATATGAACCGTAACCCTCAGGAATCTCGCCCTCATCAACAAAAACGAAATGCTTCGCATATTTCAGCTGCGGTCGAATATGGTCAATGAGTGCCGCAAAGCTACTATCTACCAGTACCACTTTAGCTTCTGAGTCATTTAGCCAATAGACAACTTCTGGGCCTGCTAGCCGAGTATTGATTGGCTGAAAAACGGCACCCGCCCAAGGTACTGCGTACATAAATTCGAAGTAACGATCGCTATTCAGCGCCAACATTGCCACACAATCGTCTTTAGCCACCCCTAAAGCCTGGAGTCCACCGGCAAAACTTGCTATTTTCTCTTGGAATTGCCGCCAGGTCTGCTGGCGCTCACCATTAACAGTAGCTAGTTCCGATCCGGCTGTCTGAACTATTCGAGCAATAAGTTGTGTTGTTGAGAACATAGCTATTCCTGATCCATTATAATTTGAGATAGCATCAAGCATTTTCACCGAAAACACAGCAAAGAATTTTATGGTCTACCTAAGAGTGTATTCATGGGTGTGGCATCTTTGCCCTTGAATATCTCAATGATTGAGCATTCAAAATACACTGCTTACTACATTTGCGAATTGTAGTATAAGTGCAATGGTCCGATTTTCAATGAGTAACCAACGTCGCAAAGCTTGAATCTGGAATAATCCACTCATACTAGCCTAAACTGGCTAAATTAGAGGATACGAATGCTGAAGTGACTGGGCCATAAATATGAATTCGAACAAAAAAAGGAGGCTTGTGAAAGCCTCCTAAAGTTTAGGGTCATATGTAGCTCATAAGCAATACATCGTTCCGAACCGACGCATATAACTGATCAAATGAGCATCAAAATCAATCACATCCAATAACATGATTGGTCCGATACATTAACATTAGCCCAAAAATCGTACCTTATCTAACCAATATCACATTAATTTATACAGTCTAAAGACTCACACTGCCTTGAGCCTCACAAAGACTTCGTTGCAATTTCATAAATGTCTTTTACCAAACCCGGTTCATCAGCTATTTTCTGCAACTCACTACGCATTAACTCACTGTGCGGCGCTGCGAATGCTTTCCAGCGTGTTAACGGGGTTACCAGGCGAGCCGCCACCTGAGGATTGGTTTTATTGAGGGCTAGTATTTGCTTGCGTAAAAAGCGATAGCCCGCACCGTCAGCACTATGAAAGTTCACTAAATTAGCACTGCAAAACCCACCAATAAGGCTTCGGACCTTGTTAGGGTTGGTCATGGTGAATGCTGAATGATGCATCAGTGCTTCAACACGCGATAATCCACCACTTTGGCTGTTAATTGCCTGAATTTGTAGCCACAGATTCATCACTAACGCTTCGTCACGATATTCTTGCTCAAAGGCTGCCAGTGCTTGGGTGGCATAGTCTGCTGCAGCTGGGCAATTTACCAAGGCGCTAAGGGCCGCTGCTTTATCAGTCATATTATCCGCCTGCTGATATTGTGACCAAGCTAGACTTACCCCATTCTTGCCAACCAACATAAGATAACCGAGAGCCGCATTTTTGAGACTTCGTCGACCAATTTGTTCTGCGTCAGGCTTGTAGTCAACAGGCGTATTGAACCTATTATATACATCGAGCAATTCGTCCTTAAGAGCTCCCGCTAAAGCTACGCGCACAAAATTTCGAGCGTCATGAATCGCCTCTGGATTAATCGTATCAGCCAGTTGGTGCATAAGAGCCTCGCCCGGCAGTTGCAGCATTAATGCCACCATTGCTGGGTCTAACGATTCGTCCTTAAGTAATCGTGCAAAGGCATCAATGAGATTGCCATTGAGGGTCAATTCATGACCCCCAAGACTATCTTCCGAAAGCTGTTGCAGAATAGTTAAACTGAGAGTTTGACCGGCATCCCAGCGATTGAATCCATCGCCGTCATGGGCCATTAAATGCGCCAATTCCTCATCACTGTATTGGTAACTTAACTTCACAGGAGCAGACAATCCACGCAACATCGAAGGGACCGGCTCAACCGTTATGTTGTCAAAAACTAAGCTTTGCTCAATACCCGTAAATTCAAATATAATTTGTGTTTGACCATCACTATTAAGAATTAAATCTTCTCCATCTACACCCACCAAACCCAATTTAATCGGAATAACAAACGGTAATTTATTAGTTTGGCCTGGAGTATCCGGGCAGTGCTGTTTAAAGTTTAGTGTGTACTTTTCTGCTTGCTCATCAAAGGTCGAAGTCACCGTAAGCACTGGTGTTCCCGACTGTTTGTACCACCGCCTGAATTGGCTTAAATCGCGCCCACTCGCATCTTCCATAGAGACCACAAAGTCCTCAACCGTAGCTGCTTGCCCATCATGTCGATCAAAGTATAAGTCACTGCCTTTACGGAAGGTCTCAGCCCCGAGCAAGGTATGGTACATACCAACGACCTCGGCACCCTTTTCATAAATAGTCACTGTGTAAAAATTGTTAATTTCCATGTAGGAATCGGGCTGCACAGAATGCGCCATGGGGCCACCATCCTCAGCAAACTGGTGCGTACGTAAAATCGCCGCATCTTCGATCCGCTTAACAACCGGCGAGTTCATGTCCGAGGAAAACTGAGAATCCCGAAATACCGTAAAACCTTCTTTCAAACTCAACTGAAACCAATCTCGACAGGTGACGCGATTACCGGACCAGTTATGGAAATATTCATGAGCAACAATCGCTTCGATACGCTGAAAAGCAGCGTCTGTACTAGTTTTTGGGTTAACCAGCACGGCGGATGTATTGAAAATATTGAGCCCCTTATTTTCCATTGCACCCATGTTGAAGTCATCGACAGCTACGATCATGAAAATATCAAGATCATACTCACGACCATAGACCTCCTCATCCCAGCGCATTGATCGCTTCAAAGACAACATGGCATGATCACATTTATCTAAGTCTTTTTCTTCCACAAAGATCTGTAGATGGACTTCGCGCCCTGAGCTGGTAACGAAGCTGTCGTTGACGACACTCAGAGTTCCTGCAACCAATGCAAATAAATACGCTGGCTTTTTAAAGGGATCGTGCCAGGTGACAAAATGGCGTCCGCCGTCAATCGTTCCGCGCTCTATAGGATTACCATTGGACAGTAGAATGGGATATTGCTGTTGGTCACCAATAACTGTGGTGGTAAATTCAGACATGACATCGGGACGGTCGAGATAGTAAGTGATATCCCTGAAGCCCTCGGCTTCACATTGGGTACAATACATAGTGCGAGAGCGATAAAGACCCATCATGGTCGTGTTTAGATGAGGTTTAATAAATACCTCTGTGGTGACCACACATTGGTCAGGAAGACTAAAAATAGTTAAAGATTCGGCGTCTTGATGATAATCGGAAGGTATCAGCAGTTGACCATCAACTTTAACCCACTGAAGATCAAGCCCGGGACTTCCATCGAGCACCAAGTTATCAGACATGTCTTCACTGGCTACATTACGCACCACGGTCAACTCAGCAGTAACCGAGGTTTGTGTCGCTCCTAAATCAAAAGTAAGCTTGGTTTTCTCGATCAAAAATACTGCGACTTTGTAGTCTTTAAGGTAAACGGTTTGCGGTGCTGCATCTTTCATAGAAATTCTCTTTTGAATATTGGTTAAGCCTCAGCGCTGAACTCGACATTGTAGGCCGTATATTTTCGGATATTGATGACACCAGTATCAAGGATCAGGTACTGGCCTTTGATTCCCTTCAAAACACCTTCTATTTTAGGCTGCTTATCGAGATTAAAACTTTTCACTTTTTCTGGAAATTCGCTCACCGGAAAGTCAATATGTAAGGTTGTTTGCTGATCAAGAAACTGCATGGCTTGTATGCCGCACTCCTCCGCTAGCTCTGCTAAATCTAACTCACATTTTTTTACAAGGTCGTCCCTAATCGCCGCTAAGTCAAGATTCTCATTATTCCCCTTGAGCATCCTCTGCCATTGCGTTTTATCTGCTACATGTTGCCTTAACCGATCTTCAATGAGCCCCGCTTGACGCCGGTTTTTGACTCTAAAAATAGGTAATCCTTGCGTCGCACCCTGATCTACCCAGCGAGTAGGTAACTGGTCACCGCGAGTAATGCCAACTTTGACTCCCGAAGTGTTTGATAGGTAAACGAAATGGTCAGTAAAACAAAACTTCTCACCCCACGCCGAATCACGACATGTTCCAGCATGAAAATGGCACCTCTCAGGACTCATAATGCAGGTGTCGCATTGCGGCAAAGAGATAAAACAGGGGTAACAATAGCCTTGAGCAAAACTCTTCTTCGAACGCCGGCCACAGTGGATGCAATGAATGTCACCGAGATGTTCGATTGATATAGCATTTCCTATAAATTGGTTGAGCGGCAATCGTTCATCATCTAAAGGCAGCTGGTAGTCAACGCTGCCATCTTCGGCAACCCTAGTTTCCATTTTGAGCAAGTGCCCAGATTGTCTAAAAGTCATTAATTTTTCCAGGCTAATAGCTGCGGTTCAACGGACTCAGGCCCGCATGGTGTTGTCTTGGGCGGAACATAGCCGGTCCGCTGATCCTCAGGAATACCTTGTTCGTAAGCAATAATGGCCTGCATACACAACTCTTTTTGCTCGCTCGTTAAACTTTTCCCGTCAGGCCATTTACCAATCTCTACACCGAGTTTGAGACGCGAGTATATATCTGGAGTAATACTGTTCAGCAGTTGCTTAAGGTCCATATCTGTCTCACTAAAATTTTCAATGGGATCATTATTAGTCCCATTTGCCACAATGGCTACTCTACCCGATTTTTTAGCTTTGCCAACAACCCAAAAGCCAGACCCAATAACATACCGCTTAGTAACCCTCCTAGATGCGCTGCATTGGCGATACCAACACCTAGCAAAAACGTAACTACAGGAGTCATACACAATATGAGCCAGCCAATCATAAAAGGTACAATCCCTTTTGGGAGTGCCATAAACGGATGGGGTGCGATACTATTCGCTATCCACAGATATCCTAATAACGCATAAACCACGCCGGACATACCACCGAAGTTGGAAGCCCCAGACCACCAAAACTGAATTGCGTTAGACATCACCCCCGTGGTAACAACAATCAGCATTAAATGAAGTGTCCCCATCACTTCCTCTATTCGCGAACCAAGCATCGACAGCCACAAACTGTTGAAAATAAAGTGAAGTATCCCAAAGTGGAGAAAGATTGGCGTAATCAAGCGCCAGTATTGACTATCATTCATTCCACCAAAACTGAAGTAGCCTATCGCGGCATGCGAACTAAAACTCACCAACATACCACCTACTGCACTCAATACGACAAGCAGGGTAACCGCAGGGTAGCGCTTGGCAAGAATGTACCAATTAGGTTGTTGCGACATGGGGCCCGAACCGTCCATTACAAAAAATTAAAGCTAATCATCTTTCTTAACTACGTCCAACCGACTTCCCCAGCCCAGTTTTGAACGACAAACACTGTAGAAGTTATTATCCTGAGGGTGAATCAGTAAAATATCGTGTTTATGACGCGCAATAGTAATAATATCACCGGGTTTGGTTACAATATCATTTTGACCATCACAGGTTAGTACGGGCTGTAATTCATTACGAGTGCTCACTCTAAGTTCTAATTGGGCACTGCCTTGGAGAGCAATCGGTCTGCTACTGAGTGTATGAGGATTCAAGGGCACTACTACCATGGCATCTAACTCTGGAAAAAGCAGAGGCCCTCCTGCAGACAACGCATAGGCAGTGGAACCCGTCGGGGTGGCAACGATTAAACCATCAGAGCGCTGACTGTAGACAAACTCACCATCAACATAAAGTTCAAATGTCATCATTCTCGCCGACATCCCTGGATGCAAGGCAATGTCATTTACCGCCGTACCAGTGCCAATAAGCTCTCCATCACGCATCACGGTCATTTCAAGCATAAAGCGACGAGTCTGTTTATAATCACCCTTCAATACAGGCAATACCCGATCTTCAATTTCATCGGGAGATATATCGGTCAAAAACCCCAAACGACCTCGATTTATCCCTAACAACGGGATGCCCAAAGACGCCATTTTACGGCTGGCGCTAAGCATACTGCCATCACCACCGACAACAATTCCAAGATCAATAGCATCAGAAAAATCTGTGATAGAAAAAACCTGCTCCACTGGCCAATTAACCAATTTTGCAGTTTGCTGCTCGTAGACGACATCCCGCCCTTGACTGACAAGAAAGGTCTCCAGCCTATGAAGAGACTCCTTAACTTCAGGTAAATCAAGATTCCCAAGTAAACCGACTCGCTGAAAATGGGCCATACACCATAGCTCTTGTAATGTTTTCAACCATTATACAGCCTCAACCAACAATTCTATTACTTTCTTACAAAACCACGCATCAATATCGTGTAACCATTTCACACCAATTTTCAATAATTTTTATTATTGAAAAGCATCATTTGATGCATAATGCAGTTTTGCAAGTTATTCAGGTTACAGAGATCATCATATGAGGGAAACAATGTCTAAAGGTATCGTTCTCATAGGTATGCCTTGTGCGGGTAAAAGCACACTAGGAGTGCTTTTGGCCGAGGCCTTAGATATGGGATTCGTGGATACTGATCACAGTATCGAGCTTTTTGTTGGAGGCGATTTACAAACCTTTGTCAATAGGAATGGCTACAAAGCGCTAAGAGCTGTGGAGGAAAAGGTGCTCCTCACCGAGATCGCGCATGGAAAAGTCACGGCCACCGGTGGAAGCGCGGTCTATTCAGAGGCAGGAATGGACCATTTAAAGTCCCAAGCCACAGTGATCTTTTTAGATTTACCCAAGCAACAGCTAGAACTCAGAATGACCAACTTTACCACTCGGGGCATCGCTAGACGGCCGAATCAGAGCCTCTCCAGCCTGTTTGATGAGCGCCGCGTTCTCTATGTACGCTATGCCGACATTAACGTAGATTGCGGCAACAAATCCATTAAACAGTTACTCGCCGAACTAGTCACTATTTCAACTGAACATCTCAGCTGTTAAAAGATACCCGATTCAATACTCCGGATTATTTCAATACTGTTAACAATGACTGCTTCAAGTACCCTATATTGTTAGAATTAACACCGGCTAAATTAATCCGCGTGGAAGACACAATATAAACGCCAAATTCAGTCCGCAAACGCTCTAATTGCGGTGTAGTAATTCCCAAAAAAGAGAACATACCTTTTTGCCTATTAATGTGACTGAAATCCATTCCGGCATCGTTATCTTGAAGACTATCGCAAAGCAAGCCTCGCATCGCCTTAACTCTGAGCCGAACTTCCTCAAGCTCGATCTGCCACTGACTGCGGAGATCTTGGTCGCCCAACACCATTGAAACCAACAGAGCTCCGTGCGCGGGTGGCATCGAGTAAATAGAGCGTGCAGTAGACATTGCTTGACTGACAACAACATCTGCGCGCTCTGCACTTTCAGCAATAAACGTAATAGAACCTGTTCGTTCTCGATACAGACCAAAGTTTTTTGAACAAGAAGAAGCAATGACTAGCTCAGGCAATCGCTCAGCCATCATACGCATTCCATAAGCGTCTTCATTGAGACCATCACCCAACCCCTGATATGCCGTATCAATAAAGGGAATAAATCCTCTCTCAAGTGCAATATCAGCAACTTCATCCCATTGCTCATGCGTTAGATCTGCGCCCGTAGGGTTGTGACAACAGCCGTGTAATAAAACCATATCTCCCGCGGGTACAGAGCGAAGTGTCTCCATCATGGCCTGGACATTTATCTGACAGCTAGCCATGTCATAGTAAGGATACTGGTTTATCTCAAATCCGGCGCTGCCTAACAGAGGAATATGATTGGGCCAAGTCGGAACACCTATCCATAATTTAGATTCCGGCCGCGCCTTGCGTATCACCTCAGCACCCACTCGCAAAGCACCAGAACCACCTGGCGCTTGAATACTCTTCACTCTGCCCGAAGCTAGTATGCTGTGATCTTCACCAAATAAAAGTCCCATCATGCGTTGATTATATTCCGGATCCCCAGCCATGCCTTGGTAGGATTTAGTAGTCTCTAACTCCATAAGGCGTGACTCTGCTTCTTTAACTGCCGCCATAACGGGTGTTCTTCCGTGATCGTCTTGATAAACGCCCACGCCAAGGTCAATTTTTTGCGTGCGAGTATCGGCCTTAAAGGCGGCCATAAGACCAAGGATAGGATCAATGGCAACGGGCTTTAAATTTTCAAACATACGTGGTGTCCTGATAATGGATTTTCAATAGAAAGATTCTACTACGATTAAAGTAATTTGTTCAGAGGCTATTAATAAATTCGCTAACATTAGCATTAAATTCGTCAGGCTTTTCAGCATGTAGCCAATGCCCCACTCCCCCAATAATTCGAATTTCACTGTTCGGAAAAAGCTGACTAATAATCGGCTGATGCTTGGTTTGAATATACGCAGAGTTTTCACCCTTTAAAAACAAACTAGGGCCCTGATATGGCAAACCGTGTGGAGCGGCCACTAGAGTGGTGCCATAATTCGCTTCAACTGCACTCATGTTGAGTTTTAACTGATAGCTTCCCTGGGTATTACGAACCAAGTTTTTCAGTAAGAAAGCACGTGTTTGGGTGTGAGGTACATGCACAGCAACCAAGGCGTCAGCTTCAGCTCGATTTAGAACATTGGCTAATGAAAGCTGTGTTAGTGCATCTAAGGCAGCATCTTGACGAGGACTATAAGCAATCGGGGATATATCAGCCACCACTAACTTTGTAACGCGTTCAGGATAATTAAGCGCGACTTGCATAGCGACTTTACCGCCTAATGAATGACCGACTAGGCTTGCCTCTGACAATGCCAAGTCATCCATTAGCTCAACAACATCATTGGCCATTGACGGAATATCCATTATTGACTCATGCGGTGAGTCCCCATGGTTGCGCAGGTCAACACTAATAACTCTGTAGTGGGTAGCCAAATGTCTTGCCAAGTTACCCAAATTTGAAAGAGAGCCAAACATACCATGCATAAGTATCACCGCATGGCCATTTCCCTGCTCACTGAAATTTAGTTGCATACTCTTTTCTGCTCCCTAATCAACCACACTGCGATTACGATATTTATCTTTGTTCTTACGGCCCTTGGCATAAAGACTTGGACGCATGAAGCGCCGCAACGCAGGAAAAAGGTAACTTAACATAACCAGCCGGCCACTGGCCGCAGGCATTGCTATTTCAACTTTATCGCCTCTAGCGATACTCAGTACTGCATCTGCAACGCCATCTGCACTACTCATCGGTTGCGAGAACACAATATCTTCAACAACATCAATTTCACTCATAATAAAACCAGTATCAATAGGCCCTGGAGAGACTACACCGACGTTAATCTCGGAGTCTTTAAGCTCATCAGCAAGCGCATATGCAAAGGCTCGCAGACCCGCTTTAGTGGCAGAGTACGTTGCCGCACCTTGCAATGGAGCCATGCCGGCAAGTGAACCCACCATGACGATTGCACCCCCATCCGATTTTTTGATAAAGGGTATAGCCGCACAAGACAGAATTAATGGCGCACGCAGATTAATATCTACCATTGATCCCACATCAATTGGCTTCACTTTTTCAAGATCTCCACGATGATGCATACCTGCATTGTTGATAAGTACGTCAACTCTGCCGAATTCGTCTTCTGCCTTAGTTAGAAGCGCCAGACATTGATCGGTATCTGAGACGTCCATAGCGAACGTGAGTAATGAACATTGCGATGATAACTCTTCGGAAATTTTGTCCAAGCCAGCTTGACCGCGAGCACAGAGCACTAAGTTTGCTTTATGTCTTGCAAATGCGCGTGCACAAGCGGCTCCGACGCCCGCAGATGCCCCGGTAATAATGATGGTTTTTCCTTCAAAAAAATGGCCCATAGGATTCTCGATCTCGTTAATGGCTCTTTATCAATACGCGGTAAGTATACATTTTCTCGTATCTGTCTCTAGCTCTTTTTAGGATTCTCGGAGGATATATCGATTAAATCGCTCAGTGCTAACTGAAGTTGAGGGAACTTGAATTCAAAACCTTGATCAATGACTTTTTTGGGTATTACCTGCTGACCTTGCAGCAATAATTCGAGGCCCATTTCACCAAACAGTAACTTGACCATAAAAGCAGGCATTGGCAACAACGCAGGCCTGCGTAAAACCGTTGCTAGTATTTGTGTAAATTCTCGATTGGTCACAGGGCTCGGCGCCGTGGCATTAACCGCACCCTTTAGGTCAGTATTTGAAACACAGTACTTTAATAACTCGACCATATCGTGAATGTGTATCCAAGACATAAACTGCAGACCATCGCCAATAGGCCCTCCGAGACCCAACTTAAAGGGAGGTAACATTTTAGCAAGTGCGCCATTTTCACCCAACACGATACCCGTGCGCACTAAACAAACCCGTGTGCCCAGCTTTTCAAATTGCAATGCGCTGGACTCCCAGTTAGCGCAAAGACTGTGAGAAAATCCGGATTTACCGCTGCTTGATTCATCCATAGGCTCGCTGCCTGGCCCATAATAACCGATAGCAGAACCACTGATTAACGCATCCGGTGCTGATTTTCGGTGACTAAAAAACTTATAGAGCCCGTCAGTAAGACCACTGCGACTTGAATGAAAGAGTTTTTTACGTGACTCAGTCCAACGCTTTTCGGCTAGCGGTTCCCCCGCTAAATTAATGACCGTATCAATTTTTCGATCACTGGATATTTCATCAAGAGAAGAGATAAACTCCGTTGACTTGGGTAACAGGTCCTTCGCGGACTTAACATTTCGACTCAGCACGATCATGGACCAGCCCAACTTGTCGGCCTCACGGCAGAAATGCCTACCAATAAAGCCACTACCGCCAGTCATTAGAATTGTTGGCATTTTAAATAATCCTTAGTTTGATGGTCATACTGAGCTAGTTTTTATAATAACGCAGTTTAGAGGCATTCTTTACTTTACCCAAGTGATTCTGAGTTGCTAGAATCCGGCTTCGGACTTTTAAATTACATACTTTTTGAAATAATAACCTAGGCAACAATAATGAGTCTTGCGAACAAAGTATTAGCATCCAACAATGATCTCCCCATTCGCTCAGATCAACCGGTACACAGCGGTAAAGTAAGATCTGTTTATTGGCTAACAGAGAGTGATAGCAGACGACTAATTGCTGAAAAAAATTACGATGTGGCTCCGGATGCACCTTTAGCCATAATGGTTATTAGTGACCGTATTTCGGCGTTTGAGTGCATTTGGCGGGGTGAAGGCGACATGCGCGGTGTTCCTGGAAAAGGAGCTGCGCTCAATGCAATCTCTAACCATTGGTTCAAATTATTTCGTGAACAAGGTCTTGCTAATAGCCATATCCTTGATGTTCCTCATCCTCTGGTGTGGATTGTCCAAAGGGCTAAACCAGTAATGATTGAAGCCATATGCCGTCAGTATATCACTGGTTCTATGTGGCGATCCTATGCAAAAGGCGAGAGAGACTTCTGCGGGATCCAATTGGAAGATGGCTTAGAGCGCGATCAGAAATTAGCTGAGTTACTCATTACCCCATCTACCAAGGGTATTCTCACTGGTATTCCTGGCGTACCTGAGGTGGATGATGTGAACATCTCCAGGGCTGACATAGAAAATAATGCCGCTGCCTTTAAATTTAACAACAAAGACGATATCAATGAGTATGAAAAGTTACTCAGAGAAGGTTTCGGTGTTATAAGTTCAGAGCTTGCAAATCTCGATCAAGTTTTTGTCGACACTAAATTTGAATTTGGTTATGTCACCGACAAACAAGGCAACGAAAAGCTAATTTACATGGATGAAGTAGGCACGCCAGACTCCTCCAGAATATGGGATGGGTCCAACTATAGAGATGGAAAAGTGGTCGAGAATTCTAAAGAAGGGTTCCGCCAATTGCTCTTAGCGCATTTTCCTGAACCTGACATTCTGCTGGATAAGAACCGCATGGATGAGCGTACCGCATTAGCAAAAAACAATGAACTACCCGAAAGCGTAATGATGCAGGTGTCCGATACCTATGTTAGTCTTGCAGAGAAAATAACGGGTCAGCCACTGATAATTTCCGACAACCCAAAGGCGGAGATAATTACGATATTGAATGAAGACTATGGACTCGTTGACCAAGGTTAGCATGTCCAACATTACGGCTATTAAAGAATTAACACACACCAGGCGATAACAATGACAGAAGAAAAGAATATTAATATAGACTCAAGAAAGCTTTTTAACCTTGGTGTGAATTTGTTAGTGGCGGGCTTTATCCGACAGAAGCCAGAGGATGCCAAAAAGCTTTTTAAAGAACTTAAGCAAGGCGATACAGTGCAGTCAGGGCAGCTTACATCTGAACAAAACGGAATGGTAATCCCGATCAAGCTACAACTAGATCGGAGCGAATATCGCGGTCAATTTAACTACCCAAACTTTGAAATTTCAGTCAAAACTATGCTGCAGAAATTTGAAACTGAAGTACGCAAAGACAAAGATTTAAAAGACTTACACACGTTAACTAATGAAGCCACCGGTGGATTACTGTTCAACGTACCTACTGGCGTCAAGATTGGTGAGGACATTAATGTTCTTATGATGGCAGTGGAGCCTGTAGATGATACCTTGGTTGTGAAGCTGATGTTCATGAATCCAGAACAGTTCCAGGCTTAGGTCTGAATTACCTTTAAAGATATCTCATTGCTCTAATTGAGGTGTGTCTTTCGACACACCTCAATACCTGTCCTATACTGAAATAGAAGGCGCATGATTATTCGGCGCATTAACTATTTTTTAGTGCACCCAAAAAGCTCATTCGCCTAATCTAATAATGAAATTTAAGGGGTTGGACTATGAGACGCCATTTTTATATCAGTAGTAGTCTTGATGAACTAGAGGATGTGGAAAGAGAGCTGGAGGGTCAAGGTATCTCGACACCACATATCCATGTATTAAGTCTCGATGACGCTGCTGTCGCACAACACAGTCATCTTCATGAGGTTGAAGCAGTGCTGAGGACTGACGTGGTTCATGGCACTGAAGTTGGAGCATTAATTGGATTTTTCATGGCTATCAGCATCCTACTCATAGCTCATCTATCCGGCTGGGCACAGGGTCCCACATGGATTCCTTTTGTATTTTTATCTATCGTTGTGCTGGGATTTTGTACCTGGGAAGGTGGATTCTTTGGTATCCAAATAAAAAACAAACGCTTCTCCCACTTTGAGTCTGAGCTAAAAGCGGGTAAGCATTTATTTTTTGTAGATATTGAAGCAGAAAAAGAGACTATTTTAGGAGATGTAATACGCGCTCACCCGCAGTTAGTTCTTGCTGGAGAGGGGCCGTCGGTACCCCACTGGTTCATACGCCTACAGGATCGTTTCAAGCGCTTTGTAAAAGCTATGCCCTAGTCTATCACTGAAAGAACAGTAGGCGGTTAAAGTACGTATAGCTAGCCTCACTAGCCATTAATACAATCAGTACCAGAATACATAGGGGCGGCATCAAGATCGCCAGTACAAAAGCAACGCGTTCCCATATCATGTGCATAAATACAGCAATGATTAACCCTGCCTTAAGGAACATAAATACTAAAATCAGTGTCCAGCGCAGCCCACCTTGAATTTGCATGTAATCAACTAGGTAGGAAAAACTGCTGAGAACGAACAATAACCCCCAAACCTTAAAATAAAGACTTATAGGATGTTCTTGAACCTGCGCTTCACTAGTATGCTGCATTGTTAACTCCTCCTACCAAAGATAAAAGAAAGCAAATATAAAGACCCAAACAAGGTCGACAAAGTGCCAATAGAGCCCAGTAATCTCAACAATTTCATAACCTCTCTCTTCGTAGTCGCCACGCAACACTTTTAGAGCTACGACAGTGAGATAAACCACCCCAATAGAAACATGGAAACCATGGAAACCTGTGATCATGAAAAAAGCGGCACCGAACTGCGCAGCACCCAAGGGGTTACCCCAAGGCCGCACGCCTTCCTCAACAATTAATTTGGTCCACTCAAAGGCCTGCATACCCACAAAAAATACACCAAACAAAGCCGTCAACAACATTAACATGGCAGCTTTTTTACGCTGACCTCTATAACCACAATTAACGGCCATTGCCATAGTGCCACTACTTGTAATCAACACAAAAGTCATAATCGCAATGAGGATCAAGGGAATATGTTCGCCTGCAATAGTCAGTGCGAACACCTCGCTTGAATTAGGCCAAGGCACCGCAGTCGTCATTCTTACCGACATATAGGCCACTAAAAAACAACTAAAAATAAATGTATCGCTAAGTAGAAAAATCCACATCATGGTTTTTCCCCAGGAAACATTTTTAAATGCATCTTTATCTGAGGCCCAGTCCTGAACTAATCCATTAACACCTGAAGTACTTGAGGATACGGAATTTTTCATAGTATTTACTACCCTATCCCACAGAATTTAGCGATCGCCGCATAAGTACCAGGAGAACTTGATAAAAGAGCAAAGAGTAACATCCAGATAACCAGTAAGAAGTGCCAGTAGGTAGTGCATAACTCAATACTTAGCTTGGCTAAAGAAACAGATCTGTTGTCTCCATTTTGACCGACAACTCTCAGTCTATATATGGCAACCATCCATGCGAACATACCTCCAACAAGATGTAACCCATGCAACCCCGTCAGTAAAAAGAAAAAAGCATTGGCTGGATTACTACTAGCCAGATAGCCATGATCAGTGAGGTATTGCCAAAATACTAACTGACCAATTAAAAAACCAAATGAGGATAGCCCTGCTAGCCATAGTAACTCCCGGGTATTTCCTTGTTCAAATCGATCTATATTTCTTCGAGCCATTTCAAAGGCAATGCTCGCCACCAAAAGCAACGCCGTATTTATCCAAAGCTGACCAGTCTGGGCCAGTGGTTGCCATGGCTCTGACAATGCCTCCCAATCCGACACTTGTGACCGCAGAATATAAGATAGTAAAAACAACAAATACATGGAGCTGATGGCTGCCATCAGTAAATGTAGGCCTGTTTTAGCACTCGCGCTACGACGCTTGAAATAGCTACGCGGTGCGGTAATTGGGATCGAGGTAGTTTGAGCTAGCATAGTCATCTCCGCTTAAATACGTTGGTCTTACTATTCATCTAAATCACTCTCATGAACCGGTACCACATCACCCGATGTTGTTTGAGGCACAAAATCAAGTTCTGCCTCGGGCACCCCATAATCGTAGGCCCAACGATGCACAACGGGCATAGATTCGCCCCAATTCCCATGCTTAGGCGGGGTATCTGGCGTCAACCATTCTAGTGAGTTAGCACGCCATGGGTTTCCACCTGAGGGCTTACCTCTAAATAAGCTATAGATAAGGTTAAATATGAATAATAACTGGCTGATAGCGACCACAATGGCGACCACTGTAATAAAGGCATTTAGACTCTGAGCCGAATCAGGAATAAACTGGTAGTCTTCATAGGCATAATAACGCCGGGGCATACCGAGAAAACCTAGGTAATGCATAGGGAAATAAATAAGATAAGTGCCAAGAAAAGTTATCCAAAAATGTAACTTACCAATCCCATCATGAAGCATCCGTCCGGTAATTTTGGGATACCAGTGGTAGATCGCTCCAAATACGACCAAAATAGGAGCAACACCCATCACCATGTGAAAATGTGCGACGACAAAGTAAGTATCAGATAAAGGAATATCTACCACGACATTGCCTAAAAATAGCCCCGTCAAGCCACCCACCAAAAAGGTCACAATAAACGCTAAGGAAAAAAGCATAGGCACGGTGAGATGAATATTTCCGCGCCAAAGCGTTAGCAACCAGTTATACACTTTAAGAGCAGTAGGCACTGCGATCACAAGCGTCGTAGTTGCAAAGAAAAAACCAAAGTACGGATTCATACCACTGACATACATGTGGTGAGCCCACACCACAAAACTAAGTACACCGATCGCTACGATTGCCCAAACCATCATTCTGTAGCCAAATATACTTCGTCTGGCATGGACACTTATTAAATCTGATACCAAACCAAATGCCGGTAACGCAACAATGTAGACCTCTGGATGACCGAAAAACCAGAACAGATGTTGGAATAATATCGGGCTGCCTCCGGTATGATCCAACTGGGTACCAAACTGCATCATCTCAGGCATAAAGAAACTAGTGCCAATCGTTTTATCTAAAAGCATCATGATCCCACTGACAAACAATGCTGGAAATGCCAATAACGCTAATATCGTCGCGACGAAAATACCCCATACAGTCAGCGGTAACCTGAACATAGTCATTCCATGAGTACGAGCTTGTAATACCGTGGTTACGTAGTTAAGCCCTCCCATGGTGGCAGCGATGATAAAGATAATGAGTGACACCAACATTAAGATAATCCCCCACTCAGAACCGGGGGTTCCCGCGGTTATAGCTTGCGGTGGATACAGGGTCCAACCCGCACCTGTGGGCCCTCCTGGGACAAAGAAGCTCGCAATTAGGACAAGAACCGACACTAAATAAAACCAGTAACTGAGCATATTAACGAACGGGAAAACCATGTCCCGAGCCCCCACCATTAGCGGAATTAAATAATTACCAAATCCCCCTAAAAATAGCGCCGTGAGCAAGTAGATAACCATAATCATGCCATGCATAGTCATGGCCTGATAATAGCCAGTAGAGTCCATATCAATACTACCTGGAAACCCAATCTGCATACGCATCATGCCAGAGAGAACCAACGCCACTAGACCCACAGCAATAGCCGTAAGCGAGTACTGTATAGCGATGACTTTATGATCTTGACTCCAAACATACTTAGCATAAAAGCTAGTTGGCTCGTGGAGTTCTTGGTGTTCTACATCCTCGACATAGGCCATGTGTTAATCCTCAGCTATCGGTTTAGGGGGTGAGTCAGCGCTCTCTGTAGACAGCGACTCAATATAAGCAACTAGGCTGTCCAATTGCTCATCGCTAAACTGGTAGGCAACCATTACCGGTGGATATCCCGCGACAATTTTCACCGCCGGATCGATAATAGATTCAATAAGGTAATCGGCATCGACCAAGACCTGACTGCCATCAATAAGACTCTCTTGGCTACCAAATAAGTCTAGCCATCCCGGGCCTAAACTCGGGCCGCCATTGACACTATGACAGGCAAGACAGCCACGGCTCGAGGCTAAAAGCTGCCCCTGCTCTACTAGCCCTTCAACCGTGCCTCCAGTGAGTACCTGTGCAAAGGTTATCTGCTCTGATAGCCATTCCTGGTAGTCAGAGGCAGTATCGACAATAATTTCGCCGCGCATGTTGTAATGGCCAATACCGCAGTATTCAGCACAAAGAATCTCAAAGGTTCCTGGCACCGTGGGTGTAAACCAAAAATAAGTAATCTGGCCCGGGATAAGATCCATCTTGGCTCTAAATTGAGGGACATAAAAATCGTGCAAAACATCTTTAGACCGGAGAAGAACTTTGGTCGGTTGATTAACCAAAAGGTGCATTTGATTACCCGCCACTAAAATATCGTCTTGCCCGTCGGCGTCATCAGGATCAAGACCAAAAGTATTGATTTCATCCATTCGACTAACACTACTGCGACCAAACTTTTCATCAGTTCCTGGCAACCTATAGCTCCATCGCCACTGCTCACCGACCGCTTCAAACTCTACGGCATTTGACGGGACGTGAACAAAGTCATTGTAAACCACTAGCCCTGGGGCAAGTAGCCCACAGATGGCCACAGTGGTGATACCAATTAACCACCATTCAAGTTTTTTATTTTCAGGCTTGTACTCCGACTTACGGTTCGGATCCTCTTGATATTTGTACACGCAGTACGCCATGAAAATAACAATAGCGACAAAGAAAATACCGGTAATAACCAAGGTAATAGTGATGGTTGTATCGATCGAACCCCAATTCGATGCCAGTGGCGTTGCTTGCCATGGACTTAAGAAATGGAATAATACTGAAGCAATAACAATAGCGACCAAAATAACTGCAAAAGTCATATTGATTGGACCCCTGTTACAAAGGGCAGGTGCCTTATATTGGCACTTTGCCAAAAAGACGAGCTACTAGTCCACACTAAATATTCAGAGCCTTTTTGGAGCACTCTGTGAATTGAGACCTTAGTCGCCAATATATAATTATTTTTAAACTCTCCTTTGAGTCTAGCACACAGGAAAAATTCTGCTGGAAGCTTATCGAGGAGCCTAACTTAGGGGGGGGGGAGAACTGTCTGTGCCACGAAATACTATGTTATGAGTCCGTGTTGTTAAGTATTATTTGCGAACATTCGGTTAGAACTTTACTATGCCAATATGACATCTCATCTCGCCACTTTTAGTCTTCATTTTGCCGCTATACTGCCGGAGCTAGGTGGAGAGCGCATGCCGTCGCTCCTAGTGAGTATGCTAAAAACGCTTGTACCGTTTGATAATGCAGTGATTGTTCATTATCAGGGGGGAGAAAAGCCTCAGGTACACTATAACGACATGCCACCATTGCAACGAGAAAGTCAAATTGAAGGTTTTGTGAACGGCGCATTCTTGCTAGATCCGTTCTATCGCGCTGCCATCGATAGAGGTATTGGCGGACTTCATAGGCTTAGTAATCTGGCGCCTGAAGGATTCAAGAAAACAGAGTATTACCGCAGCTACTTTAAGTTCACAAAAATTAAAGATGAGATTGGCTACATTGTTCATCTGGACAATAAACAGTTTATAAATATATCTCTGGGGCGGCTAGGCCTGGTGCAACGGTTTAACCGTAGTCAACTTGCCATACTTGAAGATATTACACCCATCATTGAAAGTATTTGTAATTTACAATGGTCTAGTAAAGAAAAAAGCTCTTCCAATCAGGCCAGTCAGCTTCCTGGCCAATTAGACAGTGCGCTAAAGTGTTTTGGCACCGCCTATCTCACCGACCGTGAGACTCAAGTTGTACAGCTTTTTTTGCACGGACACTCAACCAAATCGATTGCCGAGCGCCTGGGTATCTCACCAGAGACCGTCAAATTGCATCGTAAAAATAGTTACGCCAAGCTAGATGTGTCTTCGCAGGCGGAGCTGTTTTATCTGTTCATTGATTCTTTGGCCAGTCTAACCAACTATGAGGGAGGAGACCCTCTGGTAGGTTATCTCTGATCCTCTAGAAATACAGTAACTCCGTCCTGCAAACTTCCGATAATACAACTTCCGGGGGAGAATGCTCCTGACAAAATAGCCTCCGCTAATGGATTTTCAATCAGCTGCTGAAGTGCCCGCTTTAAGGGTCTCGCGCCATAGACGGGGTCAAACCCGACCTCCATTATTTGATTAAGTAGCTCATCATCAATACTCAAGCTTAAATCATGGTCTGCCAAACGTCTTTGCAACAACGCCAATTGAACGCTGGCGATACCGCGCAATTCAGTTTTATCCAGCGGATGAAAAACTACCGACTCATCAATTCGATTGATAAATTCAGGTCTAAAGTTCATGGTTACTACATCCATCACTGCCGACTTCATCACCTCATAATTGTCTTCACCAGAAAGTAGCTGAATAACATCTGATCCAAGGTTAGACGTCATAACGATCACTGTATTTTTAAAGTCCACAGTACGACCCTGGCCATCTGTCAGTCGTCCATCATCAAGTACCTGCAAAAGTACGTTAAAAACATCGCTGTGAGCCTTTTCGACCTCATCTAGGAGAATTACAGAGTAAGGCTTGCGACGGACTGCCTCTGTCAGGTATCCACCCTCCTCATAACCTACATAGCCCGGAGGAGCTCCTATCAGTCTTGCTACCGAATGTTTTTCCATAAACTCTGACATATCGATCCGAATAATTGCATCTTCACTATCGAACAGAAATTCAGCTAATGACTTGCAGAGCTCTGTTTTACCGACGCCAGTAGGCCCGAGAAACAAAAACGATCCGTTAGGTCGATTAGGATCGGCTAAGCCAGCACGAGCTCGCCGTACGGCATTAGATACTGCTTTCACCGCTTCGTTTTGCCCCATCACTCGCTGATGCAGTGCGTCCTCCATGCGCATTAGCTTATCTCGCTCACCTTCAAGCATTTTTGTAACCGGAATACCGGTCCACTTAGCGACGACCTCGGCAATCTCATCCTCAGTGACTTTATTACGCAGCAGTTGTTTCTCCACTACATCATGGCTACTGGCATCAGCCAATTGTTTCTCTAACTGGGGAATAATACTGTATTGAATTTCCGCCATTTTCTCTAAGTTACCCACTCGATGGGCAATCTCCAAATCAGATTTAGCCTGTTCGATCTCACTCTTGATGTGAGTCGCTCCCTGCATAGACGCTTTTTCAGCCATCCAAATTTGCTCAAGATCGGCATACTCTTTTTCTAAATTACCAATGTCCTCTTGAAGCTTTTTTTGTCGCTTCTTGACTGCTGTATCGGTCTCTTTTCTCATCGCTTCACGTTCGATTTTTAATTGAATCAAACGTCGCTCTAACCTGTCCATCACCTCAGGCTTTGAGTCTATTTCCATACGAATACGACTACCGGCCTCATCGACTAAATCTATGGCTTTGTCCGGTAACTGACGATCGGTAATGTAGCGCGCAGACAGTCGTGCCGCTGCTAAAATTGCACTGTCTGTAATCTCAACACCATGATGCACCTCATAGCGTTCCTTTAAACCCCTCAATATAGCAATAGTGTCCTCTTCATTAGGCTCCTCGACGAGGACCTTCTGAAATCGCCGTTCAAGAGCGGCATCTTTCTCAATAAAGTTACGGTATTCATCCAAAGTAGTTGCACCAACACAATGCAGTTCGCCGCGCGCCAGAGCGGGTTTTAGCATATTGCCCGCATCAAGAGAGCCTTCAGCTTTACCTGCACCTACCATAGTATGAAGCTCATCGATAAATAAAATAACTTGACCCTCTTGCTTAGAAAGATCTTTAAGTACTGCTTTCAATCGCTCTTCGAAGTCACCACGAAATTTAGCGCCAGCTAGCAGTGCACCCAAATCTAACGTCAACACTCGTTTATTTTTTAAGCCCTCCGGCACTTCCCCGTTGATAATACGCTGAGCAAGACCCTCAACAATCGCCGTTTTACCAACACCAGGCTCACCAATCAATACGGGATTATTTTTTGTACGCCGCTGTAAAACCTGAATCGTTCGACGGATCTCATCATCTCGACCGATAACAGGGTCGAGCTTCCCCTGCTCAGCACTTTCAGTCAGATCGATGGTGTATTTATCCAGTGCTTCGCGCTGACCTTCTGCGTCTGGATCATTCACTGTATCCCCCCCACGTATGCTCACTATTCCGGCGATCGCCGCTTTAGAGTCACCAAACTTATTGAGCATTTTTCCTATCTGCCCCGTGTCTTGTAACAATGTTTGCAGTAAAATTTCACTGGACATGTATTGATCATTATTTTTTTGTGCGGCGCGATCCGCCAAGTTCATTAAACGACCAAGTTCTTGGCTGATATTGACTTCGCCCGTCGGTGAACTGACTTTAGGCAAATTGTCCATGTGCTTATTTAGTTGCTGCTGAAGCCCATTCACATCAAACCCAGCTCGATTTAGAATCGGTCTTACACTTCCCCCCTGCTGGTTGAGTAGCGCAATCAGTACATGCACAACTTCAATCGCTGACTGGTCATTCCCAATTGCGATCGACTGCGCATCAGCAAAAGCTTGTTGCAATAGGTTGGTTAATTTTTCCGCTCGCATAACACTGCCTTTTTAATTTAGTCCGCCTTCTATTAAAAGAGTTGGGGGTGATATGTTCAAATTTCAATGTCCTTTTAAAAATGAGCACATCAAAGGTAGGTCTTAGAGACAATTAATAAATTTCTCGGCTAGACTTTAGTAGGAGGCATAGTGTTTTTTGGCGATCTATCAGAAACCTATAATCTTGAATTAGGTTGAGGTTTTACCGAGGTAGATTACTAAAGTTTAATGAATTACTGATAAATTAGAATTTATGTTAGCCAGCTCTGCATAGAACAGAGCTGGCTAATTTTCCATAACAACTTAGGCTTGATTGAGTGCTGTTGTCATTTCCACAACTGCTTTCTTGCCATCACCGTAAACCATAATAGTGTGGTCCATCGCAAAAAGCGGATTAGGCAAACCTGCAAACCCTGGACTCAGAGAGCGTTTGATAACCACGACATTTTTAGCCTTATCAACATTCAAAATAGGCATGCCATAAATTGGGCTACCTTCAGAATCTCTCGCCATGGGATTAGTTACATCATTTGCACCAATGACAATAACTACATCGGTGTCCTCAAAGGTTGGGTTGATTCGATCCATCTCGACCAACTTATCATAGGGGACCTCTGCTTCTGCAAGCAATACATTCATATGGCCAGGCATACGACCTGCAACCGGATGAATACCGTACTCAACCTCAGTACCATTTTTCTCAAGAGCATTTGCCAACTCTCGTACAGCATGCTGAGCCTGCGCCATTGCCATTCCGAAGCCAGGCACAATAACAACCCGCTGAGCCGTTTCGAGCATCATTGCTACTTCATCTGGTTGCGCACTCTTCACTTTCCCAGCATAAATTTCATCGGCATCTATCTCTTCACCACCGGCAGCCATCTTGCCAAACAACACATTAGCCAGTGACCGATTCATAGCAATACACATTATTTGTGTCAAAATAAGGCCAGAAGTACCCACCAAAGAGCCGGCAACAATAAGTACTGTATTGCCCAGAATAAAGCCGGCTAAGGCCGCTGCAATGCCTGAGTAAGAGTTTAATAACGCAATAACCACTGGCATATCTGCGCCGCCAATAGGCATCACCAAGAATAGCCCTAATAAGAGAGCTAGCGATAAAATAGCACCCATAGCGGCAACATCACCAGGATTATTAACTAAGAGATAGACCGAAAATAGCGCACCGGCCAACATGAGGCCATTGCCAATAGGGCCACCAGGGAGACCACGACTTTTCTTGATTAATTCTTGAAGTTTTCCAAAGGCAACTAAGCTACCGGTTAAGGTTACCGCCCCAATGAGTACCGTAAGCCCGATCGATAAAATCGCAATAGTACCGACCAATCCGTCGCCGAAGGCATTACTGGAAACGACAACTGGATCGAAAAAGTTAGCCAGAGACGACGGTGCCATTCCAACTCGAGTTGCATATTCTGCCAGTGCAATTGTTAGAGAGGCCCCACCACCAAAACCATTAAGTAACGCAACCATTTGTGGCATTGAAGTCATCTGTACTTTTAATGCCATCACACCTCCAATAATACCGCCAACAATGACTCCGGCAATAACGTAGGTAAAGTCGACATCATTTATATTTATTAGAGTAACGACCACTGCGACCAACATGCCCAATGCAGACAGCATATTTCCTCGAACTGCTGTTTTTGGTTTTGTGAGACCTTTAATGCCAAGAATGAACAGAATTGCCGCCACTAAATAAATAAAGTTGATTAAATTTGGATTCATCGTCTATTTCCTTTTAAACATAGCAAGCATACGATTAGTCACCAAGTACCCACCAACAACATTAATCGTGGCAAGTGTGACAGCCGTAAAACCGAGCCAGTTAACCAGTGCGGGAGAGCTATCAGTACCTGCAGCCAGCAAAGCGCCTACCAGGGTAATACCAGATACCGCGTTGGTTCCCGACATTAAAGGAGTATGCAATGTGGGTGGAACTTTCGTAATCAGTTCGACACCAAGAAAAAGGGCGAGGACAAATAGCGCTAACAGTAAAATTAAGATTTCCATAGATGATTTCCCTTATTTTTGGTCGGTCGTTGGAGTGTCTTCAGCCTTTTCTTGCTCTGGAGTTCCCGCTACACTGATTTCGCTTAAGCCGAGTAGTTTTCTCATGTGTGCGTGTGGCACATCGTTTTGGTGAGCCACGACTGTTCCGGCTACGATTTCGTCATCGAAATTAAGGTGTAGATTACCGTTGTCATCAAGAATCAGTTCCAACAGCGTTTGCATGTTTTTCCCATACATCTGGCTCGCATGGTATGCCAGTTCGGAGGGAACGTTCTCTGGGCCAATGATGGTGACGCCATGTGCCATGATCGTTTTACCCTGTTGAGTCAAATCACAGTTGCCTCCGCGCTCTGCTGCTAAGTCAACAATCACAGCACCCGGCTTCATTGCTTTAACCATATCCTCGGTGACCAGTATCGGCGATTTTGCCCCAGGTATAGCTGCTGTAGTTATAATTATATCTTGCACCGCTACCACCGCTGTCATCTGCTCACGCTGTCTTCGCAAAAAGTCATCGCCCTGCTCTTTGGCGTAACCACCCTCTCCCTCCGACTCACCTGTATCGAGATCCAACTCAACGGGCTTAGCGCCTACTGAAATAATTTGTTCACGTGCTGCAGGTCGAACATCATAGGCCTCAACCACAGCACCCAGTCTCTTCGCCGTTGCACAGGCTTGCAGCCCTGCGACACCAACACCCATAATCAAGACCCGAGCCGGCTGTAATGTCCCCGCCGCGGTCATTAGCATCGGAAATATTCGTGGAGAAGCAGATGCACCCATTAGTACCGATTTATAACCTGCCAAGGTAGCCATAGATGAAAGAACATCCATACTTTGAGCCCGACTAATTCGCGGCACTAATTCCAAGGCTATGGCCGTCGCTCCGGTAGAAGCAACTGTTTGTGCTGCCTGCGGCGCAGCAAGAGGATCCATCATGCCAATGACAAGTTGTCCCTGTCGGAGCAATTTTAAATCCGAATCACTATTTTCGTTATTTGCACCGAAACTCTGAACTTGTAGGACTATTTCAGCGTCAGAAAATATCTTTTCTCGACTGTCCACAAGCGTTGCACCGGCGTTAATATACTCAGCATCAGGATAGCCTGCCGACACGCCTGCCCCGGATTGAACCAGTATATCTACACCTTTTTTGCACAGTGACTGCACATTAGCTGGCGCCAAGGCGACACGTTTCTCACCGGTTTTGATTTCCGAAGGAATCCCGATTATCACTCAACTCTCCTTTTATAGGTGTTATTTTTTATTTTAAAACTCTAATGTGATCATTATTACGACTCGATTAAAACTAGCTCTACTATTCATGTTTGATATGAGGTTATCAGAAATAGTCCGAGCGATAAACTTTGTCGTTTGAATAACCAATATCAAAGAGAACGATATTAATTCTGACAATCTACTTGAGCGTTTTACATTGGGTCTCAAAGACTATTTAACTGACTCGAGAGATCGAAAAGTCGGCAAGTTCAAGCAGTACATTTTTATACTCACTTGCAGGCATTGATTCTAAAGAACGCTTCGCAAGCTCTACTTCTTTAATGGCTTGTTTGAGGCTATATGACAGACCACCATGATTTTTAACGATCTCTAGAATCGCCCCAAAATCACCCGCGGTCTTATCAGCGATCGCTCTGCGTATTAGCATCGCGTCCTTAATTGGCGCGTTGTCGCGGGCGAAAATAAGCGGCAGAGTCATCTTACCTTCGGATAAGTCGCTACCAATGTTTTTACCAGTAATGTCGATATCACCCTGATAATCCAGGACGTCATCAGCAATCTGAAAGGCCATACCTAGGTGCTTTCCATAAAGAATCATCGCGTTTTGATCTGTACCGGCTAAACAGGCACCCACCTGAGCCGCAGCCTCAAAAAGCTTCGCAGTCTTCCGATAGATTACTTGACGATAAATATCTTCAGTAATTTCTGGATTTCCGGCATTTGCCATCTGCTGGACTTCTCCCTCAGAAATGACATTGGTCGCATTCGCCATCACACCCATAATTGGCATATGTGCTATTTCAACCAGCATTTGAAATGCTCTTGAGTAAAGAAAATCTCCCACCAGGACACTGGGTGCGTTGCCCCACTGAGCATTAGCAGTTTGGCGGCCACGTCTAAGACTAGACACATCAACAACATCGTCATGGAGAAGAGTAGCCGTGTGAATAAATTCAATCACCGCAGCCATTTTCAGGTGTTCCTTTCCTTTATATCCATTGGCCAAAGCACTAAGTAACACGACCACTAGACGCAAACGCTTACCACCCGCTTCAACGATATACTGACCAATGTTCTCTACCAAGCCCACATCAGACTGCAGCTGGTTAACGATTAGTGTATTGACCGCGGTAAACTCGTGTTCCACCGCTTTGTGGAAAGGTTGCATTAAGACCGCATAGTTTCTGTTTTATTAACGAGACAGCACACTAGCCAGAGTAGCCTCACGTGTCAACTAGTAAGGTAAGGATTCGGGGTCAATACACAGCAATAGCGACAGAATTGCCTTTTGGCTCAACCTTTACAGTTGCCGCTGGCAAAAGAAATGGTTAGGATACAAGCTTTAATAACGGTCATCGATTTATGAGTTTCTCCCCAAAGTCATCCTATTCTAAAGAAGAAATCTTGGGCGCCTCCCGCGGCGAGTTATTTGGTCCAGATAATGCGAAATTACCCGCTCCTAATATGCTGATGATTGATCGTATTGTAGAAATCAACAATACTGGAGGCAAGAGCGGTCTAGGCCAAATTATTGCTGAAATCGACATTAGGTCTGACCTTTGGTTCTTTGATTGCCATTTCGAAGGTGATCCAGTCATGCCAGGTTGTTTGGGTCTGGACGCGCTGTGGCAGTTAGTTGGCTTCTTTTTAGTATGGAATGGTAACACTGGAAAAGGGCGAGCTCTTGGCGCTGGTGGTGTTAAATTTTTCGGACAGATATTACCAACGGCAAAAAAGGTCACTTACAAACTTGATCTAACGCGGTTAATTCAGCGCAAGTTGGTAATGGGTATCGCCGATGGTTCCGTCGAGGTTGATGGACGGGAAATCTATACTGCTAAAGATCTCAAAGTAGGACTATTTGCGAGCACAGACAATTTTTAAATATGCACTTTCACCGAATAGCATTCAACGAGGAATTTAGATGAGACGAGCAGTTATTACCGGCATGGGAATAGTCTCATGTTTAGGAAACGATAAAGCCACTGTTACAAATTCCTTAAGAAACGGTATCTCCGGTATTCAGCGTCGAGAAGATTTTGCTGAAATGGGTCTACGATGTAATGTCGGAGGGCTAATTGACCTAGATCCTAAAGATCATATTGATCGCAAAGTATTGAGATTTATGGGCGATTCCGCCGCTTATGGCTATATTGCTGCAGACCGAGCTATTGCCGATGCCGGTCTCTCTGAAGAGATGGTCTCGAACCACAGAACTGGCCTAATTATGGGCTCTGGCGGATTATCCGGTGAGATGTTTGTAGAGGCTGTCGATGTAATGCGGGCACGGGGCATCAAGCGTGCAGGACCGTATCGCGTCACTCAAATTATGGCCAGCACTGTTTCTGCTTGTGTTGCTACTCCACTCAAGATTAAAGGAGTTAATTATTCGCTTTCATCTGCCTGTGCAACTAGTGCGCACTGCATCGGACATGCTGTAGAACTAATTCAACTGGGTAAGCAGGATGTTCTCCTCGCTGGCGGTGCGGAAGAAATGCACTGGTCTATGGCCGCTATGTTTGATGCGATGGGCGCACTTACTAGTAAATATAATGACACTCCAGCAATTGCTTCTCGTGCGTATGACGCAAATAGAGATGGGTTTGCGCCCTCTCTGGGTGGTGGGTGTGTCGTCGTGGAAGAGCTTGAGCATGCCTTAGCTCGCGGAGCGAACATTATCTGTGAAGTTACCGGGTATGGTGCAACCTCTGATGGCGCAGATATGGTCTCCCCCTCTGGAGAAGGCGCTGAACGGTGCATGAAGATGGCCATGGAGACTGCGTCAGGACCAATCGATTATATTAATACCCATGGAACTAGCACGCCCGTTGGCGACGTTGCTGAGCTTGGCGCTATTCGTAATACCTTTGGAGACAGCTGCCCGGATATAAGCTCAACCAAGTCACTATCAGGGCATAGTTTAGGTGCCGCAGGCGTCCATGAAACAATTTATTGTATGCTGATGATGGAAAATAATTTTGTGGCCGGTTCTGCACACATAGATACGTTGGATGAACACGCTAATGGTTTGCCGATCCTGCTTAAAACTAAAGACGCTGTGCTCAATCGAGTGATGTGTAACAGTTTCGGCTTTGGCGGCACTAATGCCAGCTTAGTGATAGAGAAGCTTAAGTTATAATTTAGAAGGAATGGTTATAAACGCGAGCTACTCTAAAACCCATACTCTCACTTAAGCTGTCGATCCGATTAGGCAAGGAATAAAAGATAACGCTAGAGGACCTGTCCGCATCAACTAAAACCTTCGATAAAAATAGTTATAGACTCCTGCCTAAATGCTTAACTATTAGGGGTAGTAAAATTGATGGACTAGGTTTATTTGCTACTCAGGATATTCAAGGGCAAGTGTACCTTGGTGAGACTCACTTTAAAATTGATTCTGTCGAGGACTGGTTGAGGACGCCGTTGGGCGGATTTATTAATCATAGCGACGCTAGTAATGCGAGTATTGAATTAATCGGCAATAACTTGAGAGGTCTAACCACTAAAAGATGTGTAGCAGAGGGCGAGGAGATTACCGTCACCTACACCCTTTACTAAGCTGTAAATATATGTCTTTGAGGGATTGTTAAACCCCTCAATACAATCTTACTTATAGGGCCGCCAAAATTGCTTCTGCACTTGACCCTTCTAAGGCTGCTTGATCAACATTAAGTAAACTCACAACACCATCATCCACGACCATAGCAAAGCGTTGACTGCGTGTCCCCATGCCAAAACCAGTACCATCAAGCGTAAGGCCAATAGCGGTTGTAAAGTCTGCATTACCATCTGCTAACATCAACAAATGCTCTGCATTAGACGCCTTACCCCATGCATCAACAACGAAAACATCATTCACTGACATACAAGCCACGGTATCGACACCCTTAGCCTTGATATCATCAACATGCACAACGAACCCCGGCAGATGTGAAACCGAACAGGTCGGCGTAAATGCGCCAGGCACAGCAAACAACACAACCTTTTTACCATCAAAAATTTCTGAAGTACTAATCCCTGTGGGTCCTTCTGCTCCCATCATTGTGAACATTCCTGCTGGAATTTTATCGCCTACCTTAATTGTCATAACTACCTCTAATAAACATGATTAAATAAACCGGTGGCTTCAATGACACCGGTATTGTGAAATTCGTTATCTAAATAAACAGAAAACTAGACTTTAGAACGGTATGTCATCGTCAAAACTGTCCATACCCTGTGGAGCTTGCTGCTGAGGAGCCGGCTGTTGGCCTCCCTGCGGTTTACTCTGAGCTGCTGGCTGCTGATATCCGCCCTGCTGAGGAGCCTGATAACCACCGCCTTGACCACCATCTTGACCACCGCGGCTATCAAGCATTTGCATCTCACTGGCGACAATTTCAGTGGTATATTGATCCTGACCTTCTTTGTTTTGCCATTTACGTGTACGCAGGGACCCTTCTACATATAACTTTGACCCTTTTTTCACATACTCACCAGCAATTTCAGCAAGTCGATTAAAGAACACCACCCGATGCCACTCAGTTCTCTCTTGAGGTTGACCGCTGGTTTTATCTTTCCACGACTCTGACGTTGCAACACTCAGGTTGGTCACAGCACCTCCTGAAGGCATGAACCGAGTTTCTGGATCCTGACCGCAGTTACCCACGATGATAACTTTGTTTACTCCGCGTGCCATTTTATTCCCCTAGTTTATTAACGATTTATGTATGGTTGCAGACTCGGCATATCAACCTGCAATCGATCTACTTGAACATAGGCCAAATGCTCACCTTTGACCAGAAGTATATCTTCAACGCCGGTCACATTTGAAACTATTTTTAAGAAATCTTGCTGTTCCATGCTTCCCACCGACAACACCACTGTCTGCAACGGCCGGGGAGACTTCAACCCTACCGAAACAAAAGCCCAACTTAACAAAATTAGAGTAATGGTCACAAACAGACCATCTACACCAAATTCATGCAAGCTCCAACCACCTGCTAATCCGCCTGCGAACGCTCCAAAGAATTGGCTAGTGGAATAAATTCCCATAGCAGTTCCTCGATTCCCAACCGGACACATTTTGCTCAACCAAGATGGTAGAGTCGCTTCTAAAAGATTAAACCCTGCAAAAAAAATCAGCAACATCAGCGGTGTTAGTAAGGGCCCGCGCTGGCCGCTTAAAACAGCAGTTGCCAGTGCCATAATTGCAACAGAGACGATAAAAATCAACTTTTGATAACCGAACTTTTCGGCCAGAATCATGAGCGGTAACATGACGAAAAAACCGCCTCCGAGTAACCCCAAGTAAACCCAAGGGAGGTTACTCTCGTTAATACCGAGCTCATTAGACAGCATAGTGGGAATAGCGACAAAGGCAGCCATCAGCGCAAAGTGCAGAGCAAAGATGCCAAAATTGAGACGCATTAAATTTGGTTCTCTTAACAATCCCTTCATCTGTCGAGTATCTGCCATTGATTCACGGTTGCGTCTCATGGAAGCCGCCTTGGGTATCAAGAAAAAAGCCACGAAGACGCCGATCACACCAAGTAACGCAGTTGCCCAAAAAACACCTGAAAGCCCAAAATTTGCGGTCAAGACTGGTCCAAGCATCATTGCCAGCATAAAGGAAAAGCCAATGCTTCCGCCGATAGCAGCCATGGCCTTGGAACGATTCTGCTCTACTGTTAAATCAGCGACCAAAGCCATTAATGTACTGGCTATTGCTCCTGTTCCTTGCAAGGCACGTCCGAACACCAATCCGGCCATAGTGTCGGCTAACGCGGCGACAACACTTCCAGCAATAAACATTAACAAGCCACCAATAATTACCGGGTGGCGACCTATCCGATCAGAAAGGAGACCCAGGGGAATTTGCAGTATCGCTTGAGTCAGTCCATAGGCACCAAGAGTCATTCCTAACATTAAGGGGGTAAAATCCGGATAGTCGGCGGTAGCTAAAGCGAGTACCGGTAAAACCATGAACAGACCCAGCATTCTAAAGCCAAACAAGCTAGCTATAGAGAAGGTTGCGCGCCTTTCAGTAGACGAAAAGTGAAAATTATCAGTCAAGGTGGATTCAGATTGTAATTAAGGGGAAATAATAAGCTATATAATAACAGCGCATTAGAAAAGGCGACATATTTATCCCTTATTTTTTTCATCCTAGGTTAATAAAAAATTAACACTCTATTTGAAGTCTAGCTAGGGGCAATGGCCGTACTGTAGGATAATATATTTCCTTTGCCCAGCGGGTGTTCCGACCTCTATAATCGGAGGTTAAATCTGACAAAAAGACGCTTTAATGGATACCATTCAGGTTCGCGGTGCTCGCACCCACAATCTTAAAAATATTGATTTAGACCTCCCGCGCGATAAGTTTATTGTTATCACGGGATTATCGGGGTCAGGTAAGTCCTCCCTCGCATTCGATACTCTCTATGCGGAAGGTCAGAGGCGCTATGTCGAGTCTCTATCGACCTATGCGCGCCAATTTCTATCCATGATGGAAAAGCCCGATGTCGACCATATCGAAGGACTTTCGCCCGCGATCTCTATTGAGCAGAAATCTACCTCTCATAATCCCCGATCTACGGTCGGCACTATTACCGAAATTTATGACTATCTGCGCTTATTGTTTGCTCGTGCAGGAGAGCCTCGCTGCCCAGATCACAACAATCCGTTAAAAGCGCAAACTGTCAGTCAGATGGTAGACCAAGTCATGGAGATGCCAGAGGGCACTAAACTCATGCTCTTGGCTCCGGTCGTCAAAGACCGTAAAGGGGAACACTTACATCTGTTTGAAACATTGCGTCGTCAGGGATTTATTCGTGCAAGAATTGACGGGATAGTTTGCGATCTTGATGAAGCTCCAACGCTCAATAAGAAACAGAAGCATACCGTGGAAGTTGTCGTAGACCGGTTTAAGGTAAAAGGTGACATCGCCCTGCGGTTAGCTGAATCGTTTGAAACTGCACTAACCCTGGCTGAAGGCTTAGTCGTGATTAGCTACATGGAGGAAGAACAACCTGATCAGCTCTTCTCTGCTAAATTTGCATGCCCAGTCTGTAATTACAGCTTAAACGAACTTGAACCACGATTATTCTCATTTAACAATCCGGCTGGAGCTTGTCCTACCTGCGATGGCCTGGGCGTTCATCAGTTTTTCGATATTGATAGAGTCATACAGCATCCTGAAGCCTCTATCGCCGAAGGTGCTATTCGTGGTTGGGATAGGCGCACATTATTTTACTACAACATGCTGACGTCGTTAGCAGAGCACTATGCGTTCGACATAGATACTTCTTGGGAAAAATTGTCTCCCATACACCAACAAAAAATTCTGTTTGGTAGTGACGACGAAGAGATTACATTTAATTATGTTAACGATCGTGGCACTGTTTTTCGTCGCGAACACAAGTTTGAAGGCGTTATCCACAACATGGAACGCCGCTATCGTGAGACCGAGTCTCAGTCTGTTCGGGAAGAACTGACTAAGTTTATGGCAACATCAGATTGCCCGGAATGCTCAGGTACTCGTTTACGGAAATCAGCACGTAACGTTTTTATCGACAACAAACGCATTGAAGATATTGTGTGCATGCCAGTGGGTGATTGTGCCGATTACTTTGAACAACTCAGTCTAGTCGGGCGTCAGGGTGAAATTGCCGAAAAGATTGTCAAAGAAATCCGCCAGAGATTTACCTTCCTAGTGGATGTTGGTCTCAATTATTTGTCGTTAAACCGCAGTGCCGACACACTATCGGGTGGCGAGGCACAGCGTATTCGGCTTGCTAGTCAAATTGGCGCAGGTCTGGTGGGTGTAATGTACATTCTAGACGAGCCGTCCATCGGTCTGCATCAACGCGATAATGAAAGGCTTCTAAAAACGCTGATCCGACTGCGCGATCTAGGCAATACAGTGATCGTCGTAGAGCATGACGAGGAAGCGATTGCCGCGGCTGACTACGTTGTCGACATTGGTCCTGGCGCCGGCATTCATGGCGGTGAAATTGTCGCAGAGGGCTCAGTCGATGATATTCGTAATAATAAAAACTCGGTAACAGGTCAATTTCTATCGGGTGTTCGATCCATTGAAATCCCAAAGAAAAGGCATGCTGGTAAGGGCAAGATGCTATCGGTGGAAGCCGCTACGGGAAACAATTTACAATCCGTCAATCTGAATATCCCCATCGGCGTATTTACGTGTATTACTGGGGTTTCGGGTTCTGGAAAATCGACGTTGATCAACGAAACGTTATATCCAGCTGCCGCTGTTGCGTTGAATAAAGCCACCACATTGAAGCCTGCTGCTCATAACAAAATTACTGGGCTGAATCTTCTAGATAAGTGTATCGATATTAACCAAAGTCCCATCGGTCGCACCCCGCGTTCAAATCCGGCTACCTACACAGGAATCTTCACACCTGTTAGAGAGATATTTGCCGGTACTCAGGAAGCGCGTTCGCGCGGCTATGCGCCTGGCCGATTTAGCTTTAATGTGAAGGGAGGTCGCTGTGAGGCATGCCAGGGTGACGGTGTTACCAAAGTAGAGATGCATTTTCTTCCGGACATCTATGTGCCGTGCGATGTATGCATTGGCAAACGCTATAACCGGGAAACTCTGGATATTCATTTTAAAGGCAAGAATATCCATCAAGTCCTAGATATGACCATTGAAGATGCTCGGGAATTTTTCGATGCTATCCCAGCAATCGCCAGAAAACTACAAACCTTAATTGATGTAGGGCTCTCATATATTAAGTTAGGGCAAGCCGCGACCACACTCTCAGGCGGTGAAGCTCAGCGCGTTAAATTGTCTAAGGAGCTGTCTAAACGAGATACTGGCAAGACCCTGTATATCCTCGACGAACCCACGACCGGGTTACACTTTCATGACATTGAGCAATTACTCGCGGTACTTCACAGACTGCGTGATCACGGCAACACTGTGGTAGTTATTGAGCATAATCTAGATGTCATCAAAACCGCGGACTGGGTGGTTGATCTGGGCCCAGAAGGTGGTTCTGGAGGCGGTCTAATCATTGCCGAAGGTACGCCGGAACAGGTTGCAGAAACAGCTGGGTCCCACACCGGACATTTCCTAAAAACCGCTCTAGCGGTCTAAGTTATAGGCAACTATGCTCAGACTGCCAACCGAGATAGTCTGAGACCATGATGTCCACCGCCCCTTGATCAAAAGGCCTTAATCCGCTGAGAATGAGGTGCTTAACGCCCCTACCTATAAGCGTTGGACCATCCAGTACGTCGAAATACAGATGAGCATCCCCACGCTTGCCGTTAATCTTCAAAGTAGTTTTCGATAGTTTTAAGGTCGGCTTAGTTAGATTAAGTTTATCCAATTGCAGGGACATAGACTGGTAGATTACCAATGGACGTTGCGCATTAATCATTACGTTCTGCTCAGTCATCAATGGTACTAAAATATGTGGGAAATTTTGTCCTGAAAAGCGTACATAGGCTCGGATAAGCTCTTCCACTCCAGCATTAGCGGAAATCCGTTCTCCATCCCGCGAAACTCTTAGATACTCCTTTCCTCTGCCATCTAAAATCTGAAACTGATCGCTTTGCTCAAAAGGAAAAATCAGAGGGGTATCCGCAGAGACTAAACCCGAAAAATGAAACGCCATTGAATTCGCAAGACCATATCGCTCAACAGCTAAGGCAAATAGCAAATCACCCGGGACACAAAAGCGCCGATTACCGGGATCATGGATAGGATTAAAGTCACCACTAACAGATTTAGCGAACTGACTGGCCTGGTGCACATTAATAGACAACTGGGCACCGCTTTGGCTGGCGAATTGGTCAATAAACATGCGTTAATCCAATTCTGCTTCAAATTCTTCGAGCAGATCAAGAGGCTCAATTTCTGCACCTTCAAGATCCATATTCCAATTTACACCGACCAGCAGCACATCACTGTGCATACCTGGCAGCCAATCATCTAAAAACTCTTCCATCTCGATAGCTAGGGGCTTGTATACATCCCAATCGCCAACACACAGTGCTTCAGCTAGTGATTTGGATGACCAAAATGGAATCACATCAATATCATCATGGTCAGTAGAACCCACTAGCGCCCAATTTTCAGCGGCATCTTGAAGCCCCCAAATACAGCCCTGTTCGAGACATTCAACAATTAGGCGATCAAAATTTTCTTGAAGGTTATCCGACAGAGGTTGCATAGGACTGTTCCAATTTTAACTGACATTTACCAGGGCGCACATAGTACCCGTTTTAGGCTACCAGCCCAATACCCAATCATCGTCAAGCGGTATGATCTAAGCGCAGCAAATCTGTGGACAACACTCTAAACTAGTCAATGAGACGCTAAAGGAAGCTCATTGTAAAAGGCCAACGATGCTGGCCTTTTATTGGATTGGATTGGATTGAATTAAACCACTTTAACGCTACGCACTATTTGGTATTGTTCATAATTCCGCGTACTGCCGCCGGAACATCAGCTGGCAACACTATCAATTTTGAATTGTCAGACTTGGCCATGGAATGCATTGCTTCAATATATTTTTCACCCAGCATGTACATAGCAGGCAGTTCTTTATCTTGAATCGCTTCGTTAATCTTTGAAAGCGCAGACTTCGTTGCTTCAGCTAAAACCACTTTTGCTTCAGCATCACGTCGAGAGGCCTCAAGACGACCGTCAGCTTCAAGAATTGCAGCCGTTTTCTCACCATCAGCTCGAGTGACCGTTGCACGTCTCTGACGCTCAGCAGCAGCCTGCTCTTCCATCGCTGACTGCATTGTTCCTGACGGCTGGATATCCTGGATTTCTACAGTTTTTAGTGTAATACCCCAGTCGGCAATATCATCAGAGATGGATGTTTTAAGTTTTGCTTTAATTTGATCACGTGAAGAAAGAGCATCATCGAGCGTCATCTCACCCACAATAGAACGCAAGGATGTCTGAACCAATGTGCGAATTGCTAGCTCATAGTCCTCTACACCATAGACCGCCTTTTCTGGCGACAGAATATTAATATACGCCACTGCATTGGCTATAATCACGACATTGTCACGAGTAATAACTTCCTGAGAAGGAATTTCTAAGACAATATCTTTAGTCGTCGCTTTAAAGGCGACCACATCAATATAAGGAACCAAGAAGTTTAATCCAGGGCTTAGCGACTTATGGAACTTCCCTAATCTTTGTACAACCCACTTTGAGCCCTGAGGCACCAACCTAACAGCCTTAAATAAGGTGATTAACACCACTAAAAAAACTGTACCTATAGCAATAAGATTACCCATTTTTCAACATCTCCTTAATTAATTAATCGAGCCTAACCACCACGAGGGTTTGGTCAGAAATTTCCTGTATGTGTAACCTATCTCCAAGTTCAACCGCGACGTCACAGCGAAACTGCCACTCGTCACGGTCAAGAACGGGGGTACTGAACCGCATCGTTCCTAGGGTGCTCTCTGAGGGTAACTTTATTACCAATCCAGATTCGCCGATAGCCGATTGACGTGATTGCTTATTTTGATTAGCTGCAGCCATTTTCGGTTTGATGGCTTTAAACCAGCCTACGGCAAACAACACTGAGGACACAGTCCACACTAGTATTTGAGTGGTCATCGACATGGGAGCAACCATTTCAACGAGGCCAACTACCAGTGCGCCTAGACCGAACCATAGGACAGTAAAGCTGGGTATAAATATTTCAGCGACAACCAATAGCATACCAATGACTAACCAATGCCAATACAACAGTTGAATATCCATTTAAACTCCTTATGTAAAATTAACCAACAGTGGTGTATTTACAACGACTCAATACGGGCTTAACTAATTACAATGATCACTCTATCACCTTTGGTCCCGCACCGATGGCACAAAATAACTCGCTGAGGTAACTCATTCAATGTTTAAGCACATCATTAGCGCATCTTCTCGACCTAACTCAGTCGGATAATACCCTCTTCGGTGACCAATTTCTGTGAACCCAGCCTTATTATACAAACGAATTGCCGAGAAATTGGTGACCCTTACCTCTAGATAGACTTTATTAACGCTATAAGCAAGATGATTGACGGCATGAGCAAGCAAATACTCACCATAACCCAATAGCTGATAATCATTATGAATCGAGATATTTTGTAATTCAGCTTGATCAAGAATGGTTATCAGCGCGATAAATCCTGCTACTTTTTGATCCACTACCAAAACCTGAATGGACTGAAGCGCATCGCTAAACTGCTTTTTGCTCCAGGCATGTTTGGCATTTCCTTGTTCAATTTCAAGCACTGCATCAAGATCATTATAAATCATTTGGCGTACATCAACTGAGCTAGCGCTGGCAGTCATAGCGTCGCTTGCTGTCGATGAACCTCACCGTTGGGCGCTAAAGGTCTAATAATATCCCACGCATGACGTTTTAATTCAGGTTGTGCAATCATGTCGGTCAGTGATGGGATTACAACCGCAATGACATGCTCATCAATCTTTACTTGTCCATGCTTAAGATCAGATTTTTGCTGATCTGACAGTATCCAATCAGTTGTCACTGAACCTAACATCAATATCATTTCCGTCTGACTACTTTCCAACCTGGCCCTAATAAGCGTCGACAAAAATTCTCTAGCATCTGCCTCCCCACCCTGCATATTGGCAAATGGCGGCCATTGTGCAATCTCGAACTGAGGCAAAGCTCCGCTGTTATGACCCATTGAGATGAGAATATTAGTCAACAACTGAGTATGCTCGGGGCTCGGTAGCTCATTATCTAGGACGCTGCAGACAAGTAATTTATCATGAGGCTGCCAGAGTGCTATTCTCACTTCAATACTGCTACTGGCAACTGAGGCCAACTCCACAGAAGTCGCACTTTTATCGGTCGGGATGTCACGTGATACTTCCGCAGGCGAACTGCCAGTAACCAAAACCTTCGGCGTCCCCCCATGATCGGCTAAAAGTTGACCGATTACCGCTGTCCTGGTCTCTGTAGATGGTTCGTCCTGCGCTGAAGGCACACTCTTTTCGCTATCATCGACAAAACCTCTCGGTATGTATTCTACAATACCGAGTGTTTTTAAATAATGATGACGAACAGCATCAACCACTAGACGCCCCCCAGCTGCGGATGCAACCGTCCTGGATTTCGCATGAGCGTCAAGGCATGTAGATACGCTTTAGCGCTAGCCACTAAAATATCAGTATCGGCCCCTTGACCATTAATAATGCGACCATCTTTCTCTAGGCGAACCGTCACGCCCCCTTGAGAATCTGTTCCCTGGGTAACTGCATTCACTGAATAAAGTTGTAGCTCAGTACCACTCTTTATGAGTTTTTCAATAGCATTAAAGATTGCATCGACTGCACCATCACCACTGGCTTCCGCCTCATGATTCTGATCCTGATAACGGATAGTTAATTTTGCATGTGGCAGCTGACCCGACTTTGACAACACTTCTAATTCAACAAGAGTCAGGGCTTCATCTTCGGTACCCATCTGTACATCAGAGACCAGCGCCTGAAGATCTTCATCAAAAATCTCGCGCTTCTTGTCTGCTAAATCTTTAAACCGGCGAAATGCCTGATTAAAGTCTTCCTTGCTGTCAAAAGTGATACCCAAATCTTCTAACCGAGCTGCAAGTGCTGCACGGCCTGATAACTTACCAAGCGACAATTTGTTAGTCGACCAACCCACATCTTCAGCTTTCATAATTTCATAGGTTTCGCGCATCTTCAAAATACCATCTTGGTGTATTCCTGATTCATGTGCGAAGGCATTAGCGCCAACAATCGCTTTGTTAGGTTGTACCGGAAATCCAGTGATGCTTGATACCAAACGCGATATTGGGACTATGTGCGACGGATCGATCATGGTTTCAACGGGGTACAAGTCTTGGCGAGTTCGAATTGCCATAACCAGCTCTTCTAAAGATGCGTTGCCCGCCCTTTCGCCCAGACCATTAATCGTGCACTCCACCTGGCGCGCACCGCTTTGGACAGCAGAAAGACTATTGGCTACGGCCAAACCCAAGTCGTTGTGGCAGTGAACCGAAAAAATAGCTTTGTCCGCATTAGGAACACTATTCATCAAACGCTTAATCATCGAGCCATATTCACCCGGAGCTGAGTAACCCACTGTATCGGGTAAATTAATAGTTCTCGCTCCAGCAGCGATGACTGCCTCGGTGACCCGACACATAAAGTCAAAATCTGTTCGACTCGCGTCTTCAAGCGAAAACTCGACATCATCTATCAAATCTCTCGCAGTTTTTACCGCACCAATCGCTTGAGCTAAGACGTCCTCAGGTTCCATCTGTAACTTATATTTCATATGGATAGGGGAAGTAGCAATAAAGGTATGAATACGTCCTGCACTCGCGCCACGAAGCGCTTCGCCGGCTCGCTCTATATCACCTGTCATGGCCCTTGATAGACTACATATTCGGCTATCTCTGACAGTATCTGCAATCAGCTTTACCGCATCAAAGTCGCCTTGACTGGACACAGCGAATCCTGCCTCGATAACATCCACATTCATTTTTTCAAGAACAGTGGCTATTCGGAGCTTTTCGTCTTTGGTCATTGACGCGCCCGGACTCTGCTCACCATCGCGAAGCGTTGTATCAAAAATAACTAACTTTTCTTTTGTCTTCATGGTCAAATTACCTTTTCAAAACCATACCTATCGAGTGATCCTATTGTAGAACGCAATCGACTTTATATTCTACTCGCTTATGGACGCGCCGAAAAATGACAAGTTCTACACAATGGGGCGCTACTTTTAGCGAATCATGTCCGCTTAACACTACTTTTGAGGTATAACGATAGATGCCCCTCAGGGCAGGAGAACTAGCAGAGCACGCAAAGACTGCGCATCCAATGCGCGGTCACAAACGTTAAAAAGGCTTTTCAAGAAAATCATAATTTTATTTAAGCAGATTTACCCAATAAATCCAAGCATTGAAAACACTTATTCTCTCGCTGGAATAAGCCGCAGTTTTTTACCCACCCAAAGAAGCGGCGCCGAAAATGCAAATGCAATAGCGATGGCTAACAAGATTCTCGGTGGATCGATGGTAATTACGACAAATCCCATCACCGCTGATAAAATAGCAATAAAGGGGACTTTTCCTTTTAGGTCAAACTGCTTAAAACTTGGATACTCAAAGTTAGACACCATGAGTAATCCGGCGGTCGTTGTAAGAATCGCAGCTAGGCTAGACAACCAAAATGACGGCTCAACATTATGAAGTGACCATACAAACCCAGCCACTAAAGCCGCTGCTACGGGGCTTGGAAGTCCTGTAAAAACTTTACCATCAGAAACCCCTGCTTGAACATTAAATCGTGCCAATCGCAATGCTGCACATGACGCATAAACAAAAGCTGCCGCCAACCCGAGCTTACCAAGATCACTGACACCCCAGCCATAGGCAACGATTGCTGGGGCAACGCCAAAAGAAACCATGTCCGACAAACTATCGTACTGAACACCAAAATCACTTTGAGTATTAGTCATACGAGCAACACGACCATCAAGGCCATCAAATAACATAGCAGCAAAAATTGCCATAGCAGCCCATTCATACTCCCCGCTAAACCCAGATAGTACTGCGTAAAAGCCACCGAATAATGCACCAGTCGTCAATAAATTGGGCAGTAGATAAATTCCCTTTCGAGCCGGTCTAACATCCGGCTCGGCGCTTTGACCTTGCTTAATCTCGACCACTTTTTCTGCTGAATCTGCTTTGTTTACCATATTGCGAATCTCGATAGTGCCCTTAAATTCTGGTGACCATTATACGCCAATCACAGTTAGTCATCCAAAAACTGTTTACGCATTTGATCTAAATCGGCTTCTGACAACCCCAATGCATCAATTAGATAGCTTTTTATTGATCCATAACGTTGGTCAATGGCATCTAGGAACGCTTCAATATTGTCTTGATGCACCGACACATAGGGAGTAAGCCATGCCCTCTCCCAATTCTCGACGTTGGCTTCTCTCAGATGACCCTCAATAATTTCAACCAGCTTCGTTGAATCATAATGCTCGCGAGTAAGAAGATAATCCTCAATAATCGTTTCACGAGGCACATCGAGCGCTGCAAGTATCAGCGCTGCAGCCATGCCTGTCCTATCTTTACCCGCGGAACAATGAAAAACACTTGAGTTATCTGCATTGTCGACTATCTGTCGCATAAAACGGCTAAAGGCCGGAATAACAACATCAATGCAAGAACGATAGGAATTAACGACCAATTCGTGTGAAGACTCCGGGGTGAGCTCTCCCTCGAACAAAAACTCCCAAAACCTTGAAATATCACCAATAGAAATCTGATAGTCGTCAAAAAATTCAGCTCTAATCGCACAGCTCGGTGACTGCGTTTGCTCATCTTTGCGTCGAAAATCATGAATTTGGGTAATACCAATATCTTCCAATACGTTCAAATCTTGATCACTAAGGTTAGCGAGGTGCCCGCAACGCATAATTTTACGCCACTTCACTGTTTTACCCTGGTTATTGACGTAACCACCTAAATCACGGAAATTTATTCCTCCATCCAGCGCTACAACTCTTGGAAACATAACAGCTTTATTCATTTTATACTCGTTCATTGGATAATTTTTGGCAGTATTGCACAGCGTTAAAAGCAAAACGACCCTCTTTTAGAGGGTCGCGGGTATTATCTCATCTAGCTCAAGTCGTTTTTGGTATTAGTTAACCCGAATAAACTTATCACCACGCGAAATACCTGTAACACCACTGCGCGAAACTTCCATGATACCTATCTGACTGACCGCCTCTATAAACGCATCAAGTTTTTCACTATCCCCCGCTAGCTGAACAGTACAGGTGGCTGGCGTAACATCGATAATAGAACCTCGGAAAATCTCCACGCAATTCTTTAACTCAGTCCGGCTGTCAATGTCGGAGGCCTTGATCTTTACTAACATTAACTCTCGCTCAATATGCGGCCCTTCGGTAAGATCAACAACTTTTATAGTATCAATCAACTTATGCAGCTGCTTAACGATCTGTTCAGCCATCTGGTCATCGCCATTGGTGGTCAGAGTTAAGCGAGACAACGTGTCATCGTCAGTAGGGGCCACCGTTAGCGTATCAATATTGTAACCACGCTGAGAAAACAGGCCGACAACCCTCGAAAGCGCACCAGATTCATTTTCCATCAAAATAGAAATAATACGCTTCATTAGGTTCTCTCCGTCTTGTTCAGCCATAGATCGCGCATAGAACCACCGGGCATCTGCATGGGATACACATGCTCAGAGCGATCAACACAGATATCCATAAACACCGTGCGGTCTTTCATAGCAAAGCACTCGCGCATTTTCTCTTCCAGCTCATCGATATGGGTAATCTTCATACCCACATGACCATAGGCTTCTGCCAATTTAACAAAATCAGGCAGAGAGTCTTCGTATACAGACTCAGAGTAACGACTGCTGTAATTCATATCCTGCCACTGACGAACCATTCCTAACGCAGCATTATTCAAGTTGATAATCTTGACCGGCAAATTGTGTTGAGTGCAGGTCGATAGCTCCTGAATACACATCTGAATGCTGCCCTCACCTGTCACACAGGCGACGTCAGTATCTGGGAAAGCGCGCTTGCAACCCATAGCCGCAGGCAAACCAAAGCCCATAGTGCCAAGGCCGCCAGAATTGATCCACGTACGGGGCTTGTCAAACCGATAATACTGGGCAGCAAACATCTGATGCTGGCCCACATCCGAGGTGACAATAGCTTTGCCGTCGGTCACTTTGTAAAGCATCTTAATCACATCTTGAGGCTTGATTAAGTTGCCCACGCTGGGCTCGTAGCGAGACGCTGTATACAGGCCTTTGTCCGCACGCCATTGGTCAATCTGTTGCCACCATTCGGACAGAGCCTTTGCGTCCGGCTGTATATCCATCTGCTCGGCAATACTCATCATCTCTACCAATACCGAAGTACAGGTGCCAACAATAGGAATATGAGCCTCAATATTTTTTGACACTGTTGTCGGATCTACATCGACATGGATAATTGTTGCCATAGGGCAGAATTTTTCTAAGTCGTTAGTCACTCGGTCATCAAACCGAGCGCCGATAGCAAAGATCACATCCGCATGGTGCATCGCCGTATTGGCTTCGTAAGTACCATGCATACCCAGCATTCCCAAGTTCTGTCTATCAGTGCTTGGGTAGCCACCCAGGCCCATCAGAGTATTGGTCACTGGGAAGTTAAGTTTTTGCACCAAGGCAATAAGATACGGCGCTGCATTGTCGATAACAATACCGCCACCCGCATAAATAACCGGGCGCTTGGCCTCGATCAAGGTTTTAACCGCACGCTTTATCTGCCCGCGATGACCCTTGTCCGTAGGCTGATAAGAGCGCATTTTGGTCTCGGTCGGCCAGTGGTAAGGCACCTTATAACTAGGATCAGTGACATCTTTAGGGATATCAACAACCACTGGGCCGGGACGGCCAGTAGACGCAATGTAATAAGCCTTGGCGATAGTCTCGGCAATATCTTCTGCCCGAGTGACCAAAAAACTGTGCTTAACAATCGGGCGTGACACGCCGACCATATCGGTTTCCTGAAAGGCATCCTGACCAATCTTGCTCATAGGCACCTGCCCAGAAATAACCACCAGAGGAATTGAATCCATGTAGGCCGTCGCAATACCGGTAATCGCGTTGGTCGCACCGGGACCAGAGGTCACCAGCGCCGTACCCACTTTACCGGTCGCGCGAGAAAATCCGTCAGCAGCATGCACAGCGGCTTGCTCGTGACGAACCAAAATATGAAAGACGTCATCCTGTCGATACAGGGCGTCATAGATATGCAGCGCGGCACCACCGGGGTAACCCCAGACGTCTTTTACGCCTGCATCTTTTAAAGCACGGATTAAAATATCACCGCCTGATAACTTTTCCAAAATATTTCCTCACAAATCAAGTGTGTGAAATTTTTCCAGACAGAAGGAGGCTGTAACATCAAAAGAGACGCCGCAGAAGCGGCATGTTCAGTCACACGGATAAGTGCTTTAGACTGACGTTAGAGCTATGGATAATAGCGCTATCTTTGTTGATGACCAGCGACATTGATTACGCCTGTCTGGTACTTTTCTGCATTCTCCAGCAAAGGTATTAGCAAGAGAAGCCGAATATTAACAGCTTAAGTCGAATAGTCAATGAGTTAGCGCCTGATGCTTAATCCAAACTAATACCCTTACTATAAAATTCATTGACAAAATTTCAATAATTAGGCGACTATGATGTGTCCTCAGCATGTTTTCGGTGTGAGTCATCTTTACAATCTTGGAGAACCTTTTGATACAACTACAAAATAAAATAATACAGAAAAAACTGTTGGCACTATTAGCCATTTCACTCCTAGTTGTAACCGCGAGTTGCAGCGACAGCAATCAGTCAACCATCACCGTATTTACCAATGTGAACGGTTACAGTTTTGACAATACCCGTGAGCTCGAGAAATTTACAACTCTAGTGATTGATTCAGGCAAGGTTATGGCCATAGGAGATGATCGGCTTGTCGAGAACTTCTCTGATGCCATCATCATTGATGGCCAAGGGAAAACACTCATTCCAGGAATCACTGATGCACATGGCCATGTTTCTAGTCTTGGTTATACTCTTCTTCAGATAGATCTTCGTGATACCATCTCGGCCCGACAAGCGGCCACACAAATTGCTGACTATGCACAGAAAAACCCCTATCTCAATTGGATCAGAGGTCGAGGCTGGAACCAGGTTCTGTGGCCCGGGCAGCAATTTCCAAGCGCCAAAATTCTTGACGAATTAGTCTCTGACAGACCTATTTGGTTGGAAAGAATTGATGGCCATGCCGGCTGGGCAAACAGTAAAGCACTTGCTCTAGCAGGTATAAACGCTAACACTATATCGCCTCCAGGAGGCGAGATATTGCGCGATGCCGAGGGACAACCTACTGGTATCTTAATTGATAATGCCATGAATATTATCAATCAAGTATTACCGCTACCCAGTGCAGAAGAGCTTGCGGCTGCACTCGATGCTGCCACAACCCACTTGCTCTCGCTGGGCATCACGTCGACTCATGATGCGGGGGTAAGTGCCAATGAGAATCGATTTTACACCGATCTTGCGCAGCAAAAGAAATTAGCAGTAAGACTGTATGGAATGATATCTTCGACCGATCCAGAGTTAGGCTCTATTCTGGCGAGCGGGCCAACTGTAGACGACAATGACCTGTACAGTGTTAAAAGTGTCAAGGTCTACACTGATGGCGCACTGGGGAGCAGAGGTGCGGCGATGCTCGAACCCTATCAAGACAGACCAGACCATAGCGGACTTTTACTGACTTCCCAACAGCAGCTAAGAAGTATATTTAATGCTGCCATCAAGGCGAACTTTCAGGTCGCTATTCATGCGATCGGCGACAAGGGAAATCAGATCGGTTTGGATGAAGTGGAGTATGCCTATGCGACTATTGGAGGACAAAATTTACGGCATCGGATGGAACATGCCCAAATTGTAGCCCTTGCTGACATACCACGATTTAAAGAATTAAACGTTATTCCCTCTATGCAACCAACCCATGCTACTAGTGATATGAATATGGCTGAGGATAGAATTGGGGCCGAGCGCCTCAAAGGCGCTTATGCTTGGCGTAGCTTTCTTGATCAAGGTAGTCGCTTGGTATCCGGATCCGATTACCCTATTGAACTAGCCAATCCGTTTCATGGTATTCACGCCGCGGTCACTCGACAGGACAAAGGTAATCAACCTGAAAATGGCTGGATTCCAGAGCAAGCGATTACCATAGAAGAAGCCATGCGATCATTTACTATAGACGCCGCATGGGCTGCTCATCAAGAAAATGTTCTGGGTGGATTGAGCCCGGGAAAATGGGCTGACTTCATTCTTATCGATCAAGATCTGTTCACAATACCATCTCAAGATCTTTGGAAAACTGAGGTCTTGCAAACCTGGCTAGCGGGGAAGCAGGTGTATAAAAAACCCTAATCACTCTAGAAGTTAGCGCTTAGTTACCTGACACACTAACGTTATCAATCAGACGGGCAAATTCGGTGAATATAGCACCCAGAATAGTGATATCTGAATCATCGTTGGCGGCTAAGTCTAATGTTTTGCTATTGCTACAGGTTATATAATCAACCTTAAAACCCACCTGCTCTATCTGCTGAGCAGCGATGTGCTCAAGCTCAGAAAAGTTGCGATTACCGCCTTTAATCTGGCTGGCAATCCAATCGAGAGTGTCTTTTAATATAATCACTTTGGGTCTCTCGTCATCGTTAATATAACGATTGCGAGAGCTCATAGCCAAACCATCCGTCTCTCGGTGAATAGGTGCAGAGGTTACTTGAATGGGCATGCAAAGATCTTCAACCATACGTCGAATCACGGCCAGTTGCTGATAATCCTTAATACCAAATATCGCCTCATCAGGCTGCACTATATTGAACAGTTTACTGACCACAGTAGTTACGCCCTCAAAATGGCCGGGGCGACTTGCACCACAAAGTACATCAGTCATGGTCGGACAAATCACTCTGCTTTGTGTATCCAAACCATTGGGGTACATCTCTATATCATCCGGATGAAAAAGGTAGTTGCAGCCGGCATTTCGAAGTTTTTCACAATCTGATTGATAAGTACGGGGATACTTATCCCAGTCTTCATTAAGACTAAACTGCAAGGCATTTACAAAGATTGAGCATACAACAACATCATTGGACTGCTTAGCCTGCTTTAATAGTGCAAGGTGCCCATCGTGCAAATTGCCCATGGTAGGTACGAAACCAACTCTAAAGCCCTTTAATCTGTCTTTGTTAAGGTCTCCACGCAACGCGCTCACCGAGTGGAAGATTTTCATTCGTAGCAATCCTCAAAAAGCGATTTATTGTTCAGCAAAATGATCACTCGCGAGATTTTCAAATCGAGTGTACTTACCCATAAACATCAAACGACACGTCCCTATCGGTCCATTACGCTGCTTTCCAATGATAATTTCAGCGGTTCCTTTATCTGGACTATCTTCGTTATAAACTTCATCCCGATAGATAAACGCAATAACATCGGCATCTTGCTCGATCGCTCCAGATTCTCGAAGGTCGGCATTGACTGGACGTTTGTTTGGACGCTGCTCAACATTACGACTGAGCTGAGATAATGCAATCATTGGGCATTCATATTCTCTTGCGAGGCCCTTGAGTTCGCGGGATATTTGGGAAATCTCTTGAACCCTACCCTCAGCTGAATTACTACCATTCATCAGTTGTAAATAATCGACCATTATCATGCCAGGCTGAGCTTGCGCATAGAGCGCCTCTGTATCTGCCGGGGTATTAGCACCATGTTCTTTATGCCACTCACTGCGCAATTGCTCTACACGCTCGCGTGTGAACTGCTTGATTCTGTTACGCATTTCCAACGGTGTTATACCTGCTGAATCATCAATAAATAACGGCTTATCTTTCAATCTTTGTGCAGCACTACTGAGCCGCGGCCAGTCATCCTCTACTAAATTACCAGATCGCATACGTGTTTGATCAATCTTTCCAATCGACGACAACATCCTTATGATTAATTGGTTCGCCGGCATTTCTAGCGAAAAAACCAATACCGGCCGATCTTGATGCAGCGTTGCATGCTCCACCATATTCATCGCAAATGCCGTCTTACCCATAGAGGGCCGACCTGCAATGATGACCAAATCTGACTTTTGCCAACCCGAAGTCATTTTGTCCAGATCTGAGAACCCAGTACTCAGGCCAGTAATCTCAGCGTCGTTATTAAAAAGTTCATCCAGTCGCTCAACGGCCTCTTTAATTAAGCTGTTAACTTCTTTAAATCCACCTTTTTTAGGACGGTTTTCAATAATCTCTTGAAGTCTGCTTTCTGCCTCAGCGAGTAATTTCGAACTGTCCCAACCCAAGGGGTTATAGCCCTTGCGAACTATCTCACTCGCGGCACCAATCAATTGTCGGACAATTGAGCGCTCCAATACAATCTGCGTATACGCTTTAATATTTGCGGAGCTCGGCGTACTAGTGGCTAAGTCAACCAAATACTCGGCGCCGCCAACGGATGAGAGTTCGTTAGAGTTTTGGAGGGATTCTGCCAGCGTGATTGGATCAAAAGGCTGGTCTTCAGCTGCGAGTCGTCCCATAGCGCTAAAAATGAGCTGATGGTCTTTGCTATAAAAATCACTCTCAGCTAAGACCTCCGATATGGCATCAAAAGCGTCATTTTTAAGCATTAGCCCACCAATAACAGCCTGCTCCGCCTCAATTGAATGGGGAAGTGGCTGGCTTATACTGGGCTCTGCGAATAATGCTTCGTTCATAACAATGGGTCGAACCTGTGCAAATGGATAAAAGTTAACTAGCAATTCAACGTCAATACAATTATTAAACCACACAAACAAAAACGGCACTGCATCTTATCAAGAAGCGGTGCCGTCTTTAAACTATTTTTAATGCTTTTAAAAAAGCCTGAAATTACTCCGCCTCAATAACCACGGTCATAGTTTCAGTAATATCTGAATGAAGCTGCACATCAACGGCAAATTCACCAACATGTCGTAAGGCTCCTTCAGGAAGGCTAATCTCGTTTTTAGTGATATCGCCACCCGCAGCCATAATGGCCTCTTCAAGCTCACGCGCTCCAACTGAACCGAAAAGCTTACCTTCTTCACCGGCAATCGCTGAGATAGTAATCGTACCGATTGCTTTCAACTTGTCGGCACGGCTCTGCGCCACGCCTAGTTTGTCGGCCGCTTTGGCTTCAAGATCTGCACGACGCAGTTCGAAATCGGCAGTGTTTTTCTCTGTAGCGAACACGGCCTTACCATGGGGGATTAAATAGTTGCGACCAAAACCCGCCTTCACATTGGCTTTGTCACCGATATTGCCCAACTTACCTATTTTCTCAAGCAGAATAACTTCCATCGTAAAAACCTCAAATTTGATCCATTAGCTCTGATTATCAGACCCTAATCTTGCTCTTAAATTTAAAACACTATCGATCGCGCCAAGCGCCACCAATAAACCCGACATTACAGGGCCCAAAAAGACCCCTAAATAAATTAATACTAACCAATGACCACCGGCCTTTCTAGCCTTAACGGTGTAGTGCAACAAAGACAAACCACACACAATTAAGGGGATTGACGCCAACTGCAACCAAAACTGGAAATCACTCAACACCGTGAAACCCAAAATAATGAGTATGCAACACCCTAACGCAACCTTAGGTTCCAGACGAATTCCTTGAAATTCATGTTGAAACCCGCCGGGATTAAACAGTAGCGCCTGCCACCAACGCGCAACAACCAATCCTAACAATGCGCTAAACGCTGTCATCCAAGCAACCCAAGCTAAAACTCCGCTCGGTGGAGGAAGAACAAAATCTTGCTCTAATTGCTGTGAGGCATTTGCAACAATTTCAGTCAAATCTAACATTAGTACGGTCAAATCGTTTTGAAACACAAACCCAGCAATGGTAGCCAAAACGACCGCAACACCCACATTACTGACTAAAGTCAAACCCCAGCTAGCGGTCACTCTCAGAACATTAGCCACAAGTAACATGTTGACTAACGCTAAAATAGACATTACTGCCACAAAAGGGCTAGATTGGCCCGCAAAGTAACTCACAACGAAAGGTAACGATGCCCAAAGGGTCACCAATACGCCTTCCGCATTACCCTTTCGCAAGGTAACCAAGCCAATAGCTGCTGGGCCTACCAACGGAACAACAACACCTACTAGCGCAACCAGACAAGCCTGCACTCGCCCGCGCATTATAAATTCAGCTAGGGCTCGCACCGGCTTAATACACTCTGTTACTTATGGCTATCAGTGTAAGGCAATAGCGCAATATAGCGCGCGCGCTTAATAGCTTCAGACAGTTCACGTTGATAACGAGCTTTTGTTCCAGTGATGCGACTAGGAACAATTTTTCCGCTCTCCGAAACATAACCTTTCAACGTATCCAAGTCTTTATAATCAATTTCCGTTGCGCCTTCAGCGGTGAAACGACAAAATTTTCTACGACGTACAAACTTAGCCATAATTATTCTCCACCTTCCGCGTCAGATTCAGCTTCTGTAACTTCAACTGCCGGAGCAGCTGGCTCTTCAGGTTTTGCCGCAGCTTTCTCAGCGGCTTCAGCCTTGATACGCGCAGCATTACGGCGCTCACGAGCTTCTTTATCAGCTTTTTCAGCGTTTTCCAGCTTCATAATCGGTGACTCGCCAGTAACCGCGTCATTACGACGGATCACCATGCTTCGAATCACAGCATCATTATATCGGAATGTTGAATTTAGCTCATCAAGCACATCCTGCCCGCACTCAATATTCATTAAGATATAATGGGCTTTGTGGATTTTGTTGATTGGATAAGCCAACTGACGTCGACCCCAATCTTCGCTTCGGTGAACTGTTCCGCCGCCAGCTGCAACCGATGCGCCATAGCGCTCGACCATACCTGGGACTTGTTCGCTTTGGTCAGGATGGACCAAAAACACTACTTCATAGTGACGCATTGTATCTCCTCGTGGGTTTAAGAGTCTCCCGCTAACGGCATGTGCCACTCGGTGAGACAAGGAGTGCCGAGACATTTTTGACTCGACGCTTTTAAGGCGACGCATTGTAGTGACTTAAGTAGCTGCTTGCAACTCACTTTGTCAACTTAGTAAACTAATTACGAAGCACTCTATATTTAAGCATCACCATGTCTAATGAGCCGCCATGCTGAGCCGACATTTGTAGCTGGGGATGTCAATAATATCGTAATCAGAATTTCTTCCGCTGCCACTAACAAATAGAACAGAATTACCAACCTAAACCATGCATCAGCATCGACTAAAATAAGCATGTAATAAGCCGGGGCAATTAGTATCGCTGCTACCTTTGCGCCCCAGGTATGGTAACTGGGGTATTCGCCAAATTTAATAAGTGCCGCGGCTAAAGGAACAATAAAGGATAATGTAGCGGATAAAAGATATGCTTGCTGCTCAACGAAGATAAGCGGCCAAAGTTGGTAAAGCCCAAAAATCATAGCGGCATACGTCAGGGAGTCGCCCCAACTATCAAGCTTAGCACCAAAATCACTAACTTGATTAAGCTTGCGAGCCAGATGGCCATCTAGCACATCGCTAACCAAGGAGGCTGCTAGCACGCCGAGAAACCAATACGACTCTCCATCTACCGCCAGAACAATAAGAACTGGGACTAAAAGCAGCCGTAAAAAACTGAGTAAATTTGCGATCGAAAGTATCTTTGAGGTCATCGTATCCATTCAACTGCCTCTGGCCTAAAAACATACGGGTTTACGTTTTAGCCTAACCTTAGTTGACAGTCCAACGCAACAGTTCCACCAAAATATCTTCACTAACATTACTAAAACCCAGCAATCAAAGCTTACTAAACGGCACTTTGGCATCCAGTCGGACTAGATAGCCATTGAGCGCTGGCGAACGATTTCAAAAAGGCACACACCGGTGGCTACAGAAACATTTAGACTCTCAACCTCCCCAGCCATCGGTAATTTAGCTAAAAAATCACATTGCTTGGAGGTAAGCTGACGCATACCATCGCCCTCTGCTCCCATTACCAGCACGATCGCTCCCGTTAAATCCATTTTATACAAGGATTCTTTCGCCTCGCCGGTAGTCCCTACCGCCCAGACCCCCAGTTGCTGCAACTTGTCTAGCGTTCTGGTTAAATTGGTAACCGTAACTAAGGGCACCGACTCGGCGGCACCACAGGCAACTTTCTGTACCACCGGGGTCAAGCCTACCGAATTATCTTTGGGAACAATAACCGCATGGACTCCAGCCGCATCAGCTGATCTTAGACATGCGCCTAAATTATGCGGGTCCGTGACACCATCAAGCATCAAGAAAAAGCTTTGAGCCCCATGTGTCTCAGCGAGCTGCACTAATAAGGATTCATCTCGCGTCTCGCCAGGCCTGCATAGCGCAATTACTCCTTGATGCCTACCTTGAACCTTGGCATCAAGTTTTTTTACTGTGACTGGCTGCAACGGGATGCCATGCTGATCCGCTAAATTATAGATTTTTTGTAGGCGATCATCACGACGTCCACTTTGCACCTGTATTTCAGCTACCCGTTGAGGGGCAGACTTCAACATAGTTTGAATAGCGTGAATGCCATAAATCCAATCCACAAAAAACTCCTCCGTTATGTTTTTACCAATCGATGATTGCGCATTGTACTGGCTTTCGGCACACTTCTGGTACCAATCGCTCTCCGATATTAAAATAATCAACAAAAGCCGGTATGACTTTAAAAATGAGCTCAAATATAAACAAATCGACTAACGTAACACCAACTCTAAGCGCGAGCTTGGCCCGTCGCTTGGCGGCAATGATCTACGACGCTTTTTTATTGGCCGCTATCACTATGGCATATGCTCTAGCGGTCATAACGCCCATACGCTTTGCGCTGTATGGAATGCCCGGTAATGATACTGGATGGGTAGGTTTTCCTTTGATCCTCAAGCTATTATTAATGGTGGGCCTAGTATTCAGTCTGTGTGGTTATTTTTTTATATGCTGGCGCAAGCAAGGTCAATCAATGGGAATGAAAGCCTGGCGACTAAAACTTCAACAACCTAGTGGCGAACTTCCTAGCGTCAGACAATGTTGGTGGCGTTCTCTACTCGCGCCTGCGTCCCTCGCTTGTTTTGGGATAGGTTACCTATGGTGCTTGATGCCACCCAATAAAGAGTGCCTGCATGACCGATTAACCCGGACACAAGTGATTACATTACCTAAAAGTAACTAAAGCCTCACAGAGTGTAACCACATATGAACTCTAAGCATTTTATTCTTGCCATCGATCAGGGTACGACATCGTCCAGAAGCATGTTATTTGATCAAAAATTTTTGGTGGCCGATCAATCGCAGTGTGAATTCCCTCAACACTTTCCAAAATCTGGCTGGGTAGAACACAGCCCAGCTGATATATGGGAAACGACACTAAAAACGTGTAAAGAAGTCATATCCAGAACCCATGATGGCGCCTCAAATATTGCCGCAATTGGTATTACTAACCAAAGAGAAACTACTATTGTTTGGGAGCGCTCTACCGGAAAGCCAATTTATAACGCTATTGTCTGGCAAGACAGGCGTACTGCTGTTTTGTGTGACTCTCTTAAAAAGGATGATTTCGAAGCCCTAATTAGCGCAAAAACAGGATTGTTATTAGATCCCTATTTCTCGGCCAGTAAGATAGCTTGGATTTTAGACAATGTCGCCAATGCGAGAGAAAAAGCACAACGCGGAGAGCTTGCTTTTGGAACGGTAGACAGCTGGATACTTTGGAATTTAACAGAAGGTAAGGTACATGCAACTGATGCTACAAACGCGTCACGCACTATGCTTTACAATATTCATTCCGGTGATTGGGATGACGAACTTTTAGCGCTATTTAACGTACCTCGTTCAATGCTTCCAGTGGTTAAAAATAGTGCTGATGATTTCGGTACTACAACGCTATTTGGGTCTCCTGTGAAAATTTATGGCATAGCAGGAGATCAACAGGCGGCGGCTATCGGCCAGGCCTGCTTTGATGTCGGCATGATGAAGTCGACCTATGGAACCGGCTGTTTTGCACTTCTCAATACCGGTGAAAATGCTGTTGCCTCAAAAAATCGCCTGCTCACTACCATTGCCTACCAATTGGACGGCAAGGTGACCTATGCACTTGAAGGGTCTATTTTTATTGCCGGAGCCGCGGTTCAATGGCTAAGGGATGGTCTTGGGATTATCGAATCAGCCGAGCAAAGTAGTGCTTTAGCGGCAAAAGCAGACCCCAACGAAGAGGTATATATGGTTCCTGCATTTACAGGACTTGGCGCACCATGGTGGGATGCAGATGCACGGGGTGCGATTTTTGGTTTGACACGCAACACCGGTCCAGCAGAAATCGCTAAAGCCGCCCTAGAGTCTGTCTGCTATCAAACTTTAGATCTTTTATCCGCAATGCGGGCGGACTGGAACCAACCTCAAAAAACAGTACTACGAGTGGACGGAGGTATGGTCGCTAGTGACTGGACCATGCAGTGTTTGGCGGATATTTTGGAGTCTCCAGTGGAGCGTCCAAGTATCATAGAGACTACCGCCATGGGTGCAGCCTGGCTTGCTGGATCAAAAACAGGGTTGTGGCCAGATCAGCAACAATTTGCCAGTACTTGGGAATGTCAGAAACGCTTTGAACCCAAAATGGAAAAGCCCTTGCGCGACAAAAAGGTAGCGCGCTGGAACCAAGCAATAAACCGGTTAACCGCTGCGCCGCAAAAGGTATAACCCAACCAGCATACATAGCAAAATAGGCGCAATAACGGCAAAGATGACGGGGAACCCAAACACGATACTAAACGGCCCAAGTAAATCTTGTAGTATTTTAAAACCTATACCGACTAATACGCCAACAAATATACGGAAGCCCATGGTTGAATCTCGGAGCGGGCCAAAAACAAAAGAAATGGCAATCAGCACAAGTCCTAAGACTACCAGTGGTTGAAGTACTTTGCGCCAATAGGCAAGCTCGTAAATAGCAGTATCTGCGTTTTGCTGATGCAAGAACTCAATATGGTTATCCAGCGTTCTGATAGGCAGTGATGACGCCGGCAAAATATTAACCGTCAGTATTTCAGGCGATAACTCAGAATCCCAACGACGTGTTATTTGCTTCTCTGCTACTGTTTTATTTTCATCAAACCGCGTAATGGAGACATTCTCTTCTACCCAAAACTGGTCGGCAGCATTGTAGGTAGCTCTGCTTGAAAAGCTCGCCTCCTGCAAATTTTGCTGGTCATCAAATTGATAGCGAGTCACGCCATAGAGGACACCCCCAGGGAAGACTGCATTGAAGTGCATAAATTCGCGTTCTTCACGAATCCAAAGTCCGGCAGCGGAATCTTGAGAGGACGACCCTTTGCGTAAGTATTCACGAGTTCCCTCTGCACGCTGGTCCAGATAAGGCGAAAAATACTCCCCAATAGCCGCGCTTAAAATAATAAAAACCAGAACTGGCTTGATCACAAAGTACACTATACGGATTAAAGAGACTCCCGATGCCCGCATTACTGTCACTTCGCTGTTACCCGCTAACAACCCGAGACCATAAAGACAGCCGATAAGAGCAGAAAGAGGCATATATTCATAAATAGTCGACGGTAGTTTTGTGAGCACATAAATTAGTGCATCTGAGAAATAGTAGTTCCTTTGGATTGCTCGAGTTTGATCAATAATCTCGGCAACCACATCGAGCCCTACAATTACACTAAGAGCTATAAGCACCGAACTAAAAACTGTGCCTCCAATATGTCTAGACAGGCGACGCATCATGATGCATTAACCCAGCGGCTAATAACCTTATTTTTTAACTTCCGCAGCTGTTCAGAGCCGGCCAAAACCAAACCCAGTAGCAAAAACACAAGATGCACGGGTAACAATGTAATATCGGACGAAATATCCCCTGACTCAATACTTCCTCGCACGGCATTCAAAGAAAGTAGGTAAGCAAAGTACAGCATAATTGCCGGTAGCAGCCGAGCAAACCTTCCCTGCCGAGGATCAGTTCTACTCAGAGGAACCGCTAAAACTACAATTATCAGCAGCATCAACGGCGTTGATAATCGCCACTGCAAAGTCGCCTTTAGCTTTGGTTGCTCAGACCCCCAGAGCTTAACCGTGGGGATGGCATCGGTTTCAGGGTCCTCTGCTATTTTCTTAGGAGAGCTTAGTTTCGAGCCGTATTGCTCAAAAGAGGTAATTTGATAATCAGTGTTACCGGGAATGCCCTCGACACGATAACCCTCATCAAGAACGAAAAACCTTTCTACTCCATCTGTAGAACGCTGCTGGCGACCCTTTTTTGCAAAAATGACCACTGTTCGACTATCAAAATTATCTTGAGAACCCGCAGTAATCGCTAAAAAAACATCCTCTAACTCTCTATCCTCATTAATACTTTCAGCATAGGTAATGCCTTTGTCGCCACTCAGCTTATAAAACCTTTTGGGGCTAACTTTATCCAACTCGGTCATTTCTTTTTGAATGTTCAAAATGGTCTCTGCCTTGGCAGCACCCGCAGGAGATATCGACAGACTTAACCAAGCCACAAAAATAGCTAACAATGAGGCCATAACTAGGGTGTAACCTACTAAATTCGCCTCAGAGACACCGCATGATTTAAGCACGCTCATTTCGTTCTCTACATGTAATCGACCAAACGATAATAAAATGGCCAAGAAAAATGCGAGGGGAATAGTCAACTCAAGGAAACCAGGAATTCGGTAGCCAATGACTGCGAATATGACTCCTGGATCCATATTACCAGCCAAAGCGCTAGACAGATATTTAACGAAGCGGCCACTAATCAGCACTAACAAAAGCACAATACAGATGGCGAAGGTCGTTGATAAAATTTCGCGGCTCAAATAACGGAAAATAATCACAATATTAGACGTATAGCCCTTGGGTGTAGTTAAACAAACTGGTATCGTTGCGCCATATATTACATCATAAACGCAACCACATGGAGTTCACATGGAGTTTAATGCTTCTTCTTCTCAGCTATTAGAAATCACTGCCGATTCTCTCGTTTTATCAACAGGTTCAAAACTAGAAAATACTGCTAAAGAAATTGATGAGGTACTCAACGGCGCGATCACATCACTTATTACGTCTGGAGATTTTAGTGGCAAAGCATCTGAGACCTGTGTGTTACGTAACCTCAATATGCCCTTTAAACGCATCATTTTGCTCGGAACCGATGGCGCTTCGAGCCCACAAAAAATAATTAAAGCGATTGAAGCTGGAGCCTCTGCTGTATTCAAAACACCCGCCGTAAATGTAGTCTGGGCGGCTGATGGTTTAGCGAAAGATCATCACTGGCAAGCCAGTATCATAGCTCGCAGCACCATTACTGCAGCTTATAACTACTCAGGGACAGGCAAGAAGCCTGAGCCAAAGAAACTTAAGACGACTACTTACTGGTGTGCAAGCGAGAGTGATTCGAACGCTGCTAAAAATGGTCTTAACTATGGAGGAGCTGTTGGTAATGGTATGAATACCGCACGGCAACTCGGCAACCTTCCTGCGAACGTATGCACGCCCAACTATCTTGCCGATCAAGCGAAGCAATTGGCGGAAGGGCAAGACAACCTCACCACCAGCGTTTTAAGCGAAGCCCAAATGCAAGAGCTAAAAATGGGATCATTGTTGTCTGTAAGTGCCGGGTCAGTAGAACCAGCCAATCTGATTGTAATGAACTATAAGGGCGCTGACAGCAGCATAAAACCTGTTGTTTTAGTGGGTAAAGCGGTAACTTTTGATACCGGCGGCATCAGCTTGAAGCCAGGTCGTGGTATGGATGAAATGAAATTCGACATGTGCGGCGGAGCCTCTGTATTTGGTGTTATGAATGCGCTACTAGAGACCAAGCTACCGGTCAACGTTATCGGTATCGTTCCAGCAGTAGAGAATATGCCGGCGGGTAATGCGACCAAGCCAGGAGATGTAGTGACTAGCATGTCGGGTCAAACTATAGAAGTACTGAATACCGATGCCGAGGGTCGTCTGATTCTCTGTGATGCACTGACTTATGCAGAGCGGTTCAAACCAGATACCGTTATCGATATCGCTACCTTGACCGGCGCAGTTATTGGAGCCCTAGGCAAATTCACCTCGGGACTTCTGTCTAATGATGACGAACTTGCCGATCAACTTTTATTGGGAGGCACAAAGAGCGGCGACCGTGCTTGGCGATTACCCCTCTGGGAGGAATATGACAAGCAGATAAAAAGTAACTTCGCAGATATGGCGAATATAGGTGGAGAGGCAGGCACTATCACGGCAGCTTGTTTCCTTGCTCGATTTACCAAATCCTATAAGTGGGCACACTTAGATATTGCTGGCACAGCCTGGTTATCTGGGGCACAAAAAGGAGCTACAGGTAGACCTGTGCCGATGCTCATGGAATATATCCGTAGTAAGACTGTCAACAAGTGATCTTCTTACTGACTCGAATCTCGGCAGTCTAAGTTTTGACTAATATATCTTTCTACAAGCTAGCTGGCGATCAAACCACGAGTTTCTCATTGATCTGTCAGCTGGTTAAAAAGTCCTTGGCGCTAGGGCAACAGGTTCTCTGTCTAGTGCCTGATGATAACGCAGTCAAGCTACTGGACAGCTATATTTGGCAGTTACAGTCATCGTCTTTTATACCCCATGGTATTGGTAATAAAAGCGCGCCCGTAGCGATCAGTTGTGATTCAGACCCTGGGGATCACCACCAAATTTTGATCAACCTTCAGCACAGCATTCCAACTTGGTTTAGTCGATTTGACCGCGTTATAGAAATAATTTATCAAGATGACGATTATGAACAGGCTAAACGCGAAAACTTTCTCTTTTACAAACAGCGTGGTTATGCACTTAGCTATCATGATCTGTCTGAAAAGTTTAGCGGCTAGTTAGCGGCAATCATCATAACGGTAAAAGTTAGCCGCAATTAGACGGCAAAGCTAGCGACAAATCTCGGCAAGCTCTATAATCAAGCATCTTGCAAATCAACTCACTTCGCACATACCTTTGGGATATAAATTTCAATAATGGACAAGACATTCCAACCAAATGACATAGAAACCAAATGGTATAAATCATGGGAGCGCAATGGCTACTTTGCACCCTCAGGCAATGGTGACCCCTATAGTATTGTCATTCCTCCACCTAACGTAACGGGAAGCTTGCATATAGGCCACGCTCTTCAGCATGGAATTATGGATGCGCTTTCACGCTATGCTCGAATGCAGGGTAAAAACACTCTCTGGCAGGTCGGCACCGACCATGCAGGAATTGCAACGCAGATGGTGGTAGAGAGAAAGTTGGCCGCCGAAAATCTACCGGGTAGAGAAGAACTGGGTCGCGAGTCTTTTGTTAAAGAAATATGGAAGTGGAAGGAACAGTCCGGAGGGACTATTACCGAACAAATGCGACGTCTGGGTAATTCAGTTGACTGGGATACCGAGCGATTCACTATGGACGATGGTTTTTATGGAGCAGTGCAAGAGGTTTTCATCCGCCTCTATGATTCAGAGCTAATTTACCGAGGAAAACGATTAGTTAATTGGGATCCAAAACTGCATACGGCGATCTCTGACCTAGAGGTTGAAAATCGAGAAGTCAGAGGCAAGATGTGGCATCTCCGTTATCCTCTGGCCGCCGGGAAAAAAACCGCCGATGGAAAAGACTACATTGTTGTCGCTACCACTCGACCAGAAACAATGCTTGGCGATACTGGAATTGCCGTAAATCCAAACGATCCTCGTTATAAAAGCTTAATCGGTAGCTCCGTTAACTTACCTTTAGTAGCTAGATCAGTACCCATATTTGCCGATGAGTACGCCAGTATGGAAAAAGGTAGTGGTTGCGTGAAAATCACACCTGCACACGACTTCAATGATTACGATGTTGGTCAGCGACACTCGTTACCGATGATAAATATGTTAACCACCCATGGTGATGTTCGGCAGTCTCCAGAGTGTATTAATAGCGACGGCACTGACAATCATGCTCTTGGAGCAATAATTCCAGAAAAATACCAGGGTATGGAGAGATTTGCTGCACGACGAGAGATCGTTGCAGACTTTGAGGCCCTAGGATTGCTCGAATCTATCGAAGAAAACGAGATGACAGTCCCCTATGGTGATCGCGGTGGTGTTGTAATAGAACCTATGCTCACTAACCAATGGTATGTGGACGCAAAAAAGTTAGCTGGTCCAGCGATTGAAGCCGTAGAAGACGGGCGCATAAACTTTGTACCCAAGCAATATGAGAATATGTATTTTTCGTGGATGCGGAACATACAAGACTGGTGCATCTCTCGACAACTCTGGTGGGGACATCGTATCCCGGCATGGTATGACCAGGCTGGCAAAGCGTATGTGGGTAGTAGTGAAGAGGCGGTCCGTGAAAAATATAATTTGGGTGACATAGAACTCAGCCAAGATGAGGATGTTTTAGACACATGGTTCTCCTCAGCATTATGGACTTTTGCTACTCAGGGTTGGCCTGAAAATACCGATAGATTGAAAACATTCCATCCTACTGATGTGTTGGTGACCGGATTCGATATTATTTTCTTCTGGGTTGCTCGAATGGTCATGATGACCATGGAACTGGTAAAAAATGAAGATGGCAGCCCTCAGATACCCTTTAAAACTGTCTACGTCACCGGACTCATTCGTGATGATCAAGGCCAGAAAATGTCAAAATCCAAGGGTAACGTTTTAGACCCTCTCGACATGATCGATGGCATTGATATTGATAGTTTAGTAGCCAAACGTACTGGCAATATGATGCAGCCAAAACAGGCCGAAAAAATTGCTAGCCGCACGCGTAAACAATTCCCACAAGGCATTGAAGCTCACGGTTCCGACGCTTTGCGTTTTACGCTTTGTGCACTAACTTCCACCGGTCGTGACATCAACTGGGATATGAAAAGGCTCGAAGGCTACCGAAACTTTTGTAATAAAATATGGAATGCATCGCGGTATGTTCTGATGAATGCAGAAGGGCAAAACTGCGCGCAAGATGGCAGCGATTACACGCTAAGTTTAGCCGATCGTTGGATCATATCTAGGCTTCAGCAGGCTCAGTCTGATGTTAGCTCGGCGATTGAAAGCTATCGCTTCGATCTGGCCACGCAAGCCTTATATGATTTCATATGGAACGAATACTGTGACTGGTACTTAGAGTTATCTAAACCAGTATTATGGGACGAAAAAGGCGACGAATTACTCAAAACGGGTACTCGTCGAACGCTAGTTAGAGTGCTGGAGGCGACACTGCGGCTTGCGCACCCATTACTGCCCTTTATCACCGAAGAAATATGGCAGAACGTAGCCCCGCATGCAGGGATCTCTGTAGGTTCAAAAAGTACCATTATGTTGCAACCCTACCCTAAGGCCGATACTCAGCAAATAGACGAGGACGCGTTAGTAGATATCGAATGGCTTAAAAAGGTGATTGTTGGTGTCCGAAATATCCGTGGAGAAATGAATATATCACCCGCTACTGCACTAAATGTTTTTTTCGCTCGCGGTGATAATAATGATCAACGTCGCATGGAGGAGAACCGGCAATTCCTCAGTAAGCTAGCCAATTTAGAGTCCATCACTTGGCTAGATGACGCGAATGAAGCACCATTGAGTGCCACCGCACTGGCGGGAGAACTTGAAATACTGGTTCCTATGGCAGGCTTGATCGATATAAGTGCGGAGCTCGCACGTCTCGATCGAGAAATTGATAAAATAGCGTTGGAAGCAAAAAAACTATCCGGGAAATTGAGTAACGAGAAATTTATCGGTAATGCCCCAGTGGAGGTCGTAGCAAAAGAACGCCAAAAACTCTCTGATTTTGAAAGCTCCCTTAGTCAGCTCAACCAAAAACGTAGCTCCATCGCAGAAATGGCGTAAGGTTTAGTGTCGAATAATCTAAACTCGCAGCAAAAAGCTGCCCTTAAATATATAGATGGGCCTTTGCTAGTGCTCGCCGGTGCGGGTAGTGGTAAAACGAGCGTCATTACTCAGAAGATCGCCTACTTGGTAGAGCAATGTGATATCCCTGCTAGAAACATTGCCGCAGTAACCTTCACTAACAAAGCTGCACGGGAGATGAAAGCGCGCGTTTCTAAATTGATGTCCAAAGACAAGTCACGCGGGCTAACAGTATCTACCTTCCATAATCTCGGGCTAAATATTATTCGCACAGAGATAAAAACACTGGGCTTTAAGCCAGGTTTCTCTATTCTCGATCAAGAAGACTGCCGAAAGCTGCTTAAAGAACTCATGGTTCGGCACAGTGAATTAGACGACAAACTCCTTGATCAGGTACAAAGCACTATTTCTAACTGGAAGAACTCGTTACTTGAACCTGTTCAAGCTACAGGCGCGGCAGATAGTACCGGAGAGCAGGGAATTGCTATGCTTTACGAACGCTACCAGAGAGCGCTCAAAGCCTACAATGCCGTCGACTTTGATGATCTTATAATGACGCCAGTTATGCTCTTTAAACAGCACCCAGACATCCTAAATAAGTGGCAACGAAGGATCCGCTATCTGTTAGTCGATGAATATCAAGACACAAATCTTGCTCAATATGAACTAGTTCGCAGTCTCGTCAATGAGAAACAAGCACTCACCGTAGTCGGTGATGATGATCAGTCCATTTATGCATGGCGTGGGGCTCGACCCGAAAATTTAATGCAGCTACAAACTGACTTTCCCGGTTTAGAGATTATAAAACTAGAGCAAAACTATCGATCAACTGGGCGTATTCTGCGTGCTGCAAATACCTTGATTGACAATAATCCTCATTTAATTAGTAAGCAGCTTTGGAGTGAATTAGGGCCAGGGGATCCGCTGCGTTTAATCAGCGCAGAGAATGAAGAAGATGAATGTGAGCGAGTAGTTAACGAAATCATCGATATGCGCCTTAAACGACGTTGTAAATACAGTGACTTTGCCATCCTATACCGTGGTAATTATCAGGCGAAATTGGTCGAGATTAAACTCCAGTCACAGAATATTCCCTACGAGATTACCGGAGGGCAATCGTTCTATGCGAAAACCGAAATTAAAGATGTCATGGCCTATCTTCGGCTGATCATCAATCAGGATGATGACAATGCCCTACTGCGTATTATAAACACACCTAGACGTCAGGTTGGGCCAACAACTTTAGAGAAACTCGGCAATTATGCGAATCAACGAGGGCTCTCGCTATTTAGTGCCATTGAAGAAGTGGGTCTCAGTGCAAGCATGCCAGAAAATAATTTACAGCGACTTCGCCGATTTAAGCATTGGATCGAGCAAGTAAATAGAAATGTTTATTCTGGTGATCCTATCTCTGCAATTAATGAAATGCTCAGTGATGCGGACTATCTTGGCTGGCTACACCAAAATGCCAGCAGTGACCATGTTGCGCAAAAGCGCTGGGAAAATGTTAATTTCTTACTCGCCCAACTTACCCAAGTACTAAAGAACGACTCCTCTGATAGTGAAGACGATAAGGGCGACAGCGCTATCGAAAATGCCATTGCCAAGCTAATACTGCGTGATATTTTGGATCGAGAAGAAGAAGAGTCAGCTGATGACAAGGTACAACTATTGACTCTCCATGCGGCCAAAGGACTTGAGTTTCCTCATGTCTTTATGATTGGTATGGAAGAGGACATATTACCCCATAGAAACAGCGTAGAAGGTGGCCAAATTGAAGAAGAGCGCCGCCTCGCCTATGTGGGCATAACACGTGCGCAACGCACATTAACAATGACATGCGCACGACAGCGTACCCAGTTTGGTGAGAAGTCAGCCACAACGCCTAGCCGCTTTGTCGATGAATTGCCTGAAGACGACTTGATAAGAATTGGAGGGAACGTAGAGGTTAACATAGAACAAAACCAAGCTAAAGGGGAGGAATCTTTGGCTGCACTTAAATCATTATTTAGTTAATAGAATTAGATGCCGTTATTGACGCGCGTTCGCAGCTCTTTGCCCGGCTTAAAATAAGGCACATACTTTCCCCGCAAGTCTACAGCATCACCCGTCTTAGGATTACGGCCTACTCTGGCCGCACGGTAATGTAATGAAAAGCTTCCGAATCCCCGAATCTCAACCCGCTGATTATCCGCCAATGTTAACGCCATGCGTTCAAGGATCATTCTTACGGCCAATTCCACATCTCGTGGTGGAAGCTGATCTTGATTAGACGCGATTTTTTCAATGAGTTCAGACTTAGTCATACGGACTCTTTATTTAAAAGGAATGATTTTATTAGTGCTTGATTTTATTGAAGTTTTGAAAAAATTCAAGTAAAAACTTAACGAATTTAGAGTTTAAAAAAAAAAGGGTGGCAAAGCCACCCCTTTTTTATCTTCTTTGACAAATTACTTGTCCATCTGCGCCTTGATCAGATCACCAATGGTGGTCGGAGCTGCTGCAGTAGTCTCTTCTTCAGTACTACGATGTGCTTTAACCGCAGCCTTCTCTTCAGAAACATCCTTCGCTTTAATCGATAAGTTAATAACGCGATTCTTACGATCAACATTAATGACTTTGGCTTCGACTTCAGCACCTACCGTCAGTTCTTGACGCGCATCTTCAACTTTCTCGCGTGAGAGTTCAGAACCCTTCAAGATAGCTTCAATGCCTTCGGCTAGAGTAATAACAGCGCCCTTAGCATCAACTTCTTTAACAATGCCAGTGACAATAGTTCCCTTATCATTTTGATCCACATAGTTACTGAACGGATCATCAGAAAGTTGCTTAATTCCAAGAGATATACGCTCTCTCTCTGCATCAATACTTAGAACAACTGTCTCAACTTCGTCACCTTTCTTAAAGTTACGAACGGCTTCTTCGCCAGTTTCGTCCCAAGAGATATCAGACAGATGAACCAGACCATCAATACCACCATCAAGACCAATGAAAATACCGAAATCAGTAATCGATTTGATGTTACCAGAGACTTTGTCGCCCTTAGTTTTGGTGCCAGCAAAGTCATCCCAAGGATTGGTGAAACATTGCTTAATACCCAGCGAGATACGACGACGTTCTTCATCGATATCAAGGACCATAACTTCAACTTCTTGACCAAGATCAACAATCTTTGAAGGATGAACATTCTTATTAGTCCAGTCCATTTCTGAGACGTGAACCAGACCTTCAACACCATCTTCAAGCTCAGCAAAACAGCCGTAGTCAGTAAGGTTAGTAATTGTTGCTTTAACACGAGCACCTTCTGGGTAACGTCCTTTGATATCGCCCCAAGGATCTTCGCCCATTTGCTTCATGCCCAGTGAAACGCGATTACGTTCACGGTCAAACTTAAGAACCTTAACGTCGATTTCATCACCAACATTGATCATCTCTGAAGGATGCTTGATTCGCTTCCAAGACATATCAGTGATATGCAGAAGACCATCAATACCACCCAGATCAACGAACGCGCCGTAATCAGTAAGATTCTTAATGACGCCCTTCAATGACGCGCCTTCTTCAAGGTTAGCAAGTAACTCATCACGCTCGGCAGAGTTCGCACTCTCCATTACAGCACGACGACTTACTACGACATTGTTTCTCTTGGCATCAAGTTTAATAACTTTAAATTCTAAGTCGATATTCTCTAGGTGAGTGATTTCACGCAATGGACGAACATCTACTAGTGAACCCGGTAGGAATGCGCGAAGACCACGAACATCAACAGTGAAGCCACCTTTGACTTTTCCACTGATAACACCAATAACAACTTCATCCGCTTTGTGAGCCGCTTCAAGTTCAATCCAAGACTCAGCACGACGGGCTTTTTCACGCGATAGTTTAGTAGCACCAAAGCCATCTTCAACAGCTTCAAGAGCGACCTGTACCTCGTCACCAATGGCGACTTCTAGTTCGCCCTTGTCATTATAAAATTGATCTAACGATATGACGCCTTCAGACTTCAGTCCAGCGTGGACTGTTACCCAGTCTTTATCGATGTCGATAACTACGCCAGTAATAATGGCGCCAGGATTCATCTCAACAGTTTTGAGGCTCTCTTCAAATAGTTCTTGGAAATTTTCGATCATGGGAAGTACCTTGGGTATGACAGAGAATAAACCGCATCAGATAGCAGTCGTCTCTTTTTTCCGCAATGCCAGTTTCTGCGGGTCAGTTACAATTAAGGCTTACAGCAGAGTAAAGCTGGCGACTGCTGGGCTGCCCGATAAATTACATAGTTATAATAAACGCTTAAAATCAATTATATGGAGCACTGTGTCGAGCACCTCGAGAGCACTCATATCTGAAGTATCTAACTCTATAGCGTCCTCAGCGGCAACCAAGGGCGACACTTCTCTTTTGGTATCTCTCTCATCCCTTGCTCTAACCTGCTCCTCAAGGGCGCGCAGACTAACATCTTCGCCCTTTTCAATCAACTCTTTGTAGCGCCGCTTTGCTCGCTCGTCAATACTCGCGGTGAGATAAATTTTCAGATCTGCTGCAGGAAACACAACTGTACCCATATCCCGACCATCCGCCACCAAACCGTCGCCTCGGGCAAACAGCCTTTGTCGTTTCATTAACGCATCACGCACCTCAGGATAAGCCGCAAGTTGTGAAGCTCGAGCGCCTGTAGTCTCCATTCGCAAATCCCTGGTGACATTCTCACCCTCAAGCAAAACCTCAAAGTTCCCTTGGGTCGATGTTTTGAACATAACGTCCATGTGCTCAGCAATTAATGATAGCTCTGTGCGATTTGCGGTATCTACCTTACGCCGGGTCGCCGCAATACTTAAAACTCGATATAAGGCGCCGCTGTCTAGATAGTGAAATCCTAATTTATCCGCCAACAATCTACTTACGGTACCCTTTCCGGACCCACTAGGCCCATCAATAGTAATAATTTTAGTCATGGTTCGTCTCAACGCTAATATCTAGGCCAATGGCTGACGCAGCATCAATAAAGTTAGGAAAAGACGTTGCCACGTTGTTGCAGCCTTCCACAACGATTTCATCAGTTGCTCGAAGTCCGGCGATCGCAAAGGCCATCGCTATACGGTGGTCATGATGACTACGCACATGCCCTCCTCCCAGTTGACCGCCCACTATCACGATACCATCGGCGGTCGAACGAGCATCTATGTCTAAGGTCACAAGGCCATCTGCCATACTTTGAATACGATCACTTTCTTTGACCCGCAGCTCCTCGGCTCCAGTCAGCGTTGTGGTTCCCTCTGCGCAGGCAGCCGCGATAAATAATACCGGAAACTCATCAATAGCCAGTGGGACTTGATCTGCAGGTATATCTATTCCCTTGAGCTTGCCGTACTCAACTTTTATATCCGCCACCGGTTCGCCGCCCACTTCACGCTGGTTAGACAAACTAATGTGCGTTCCCATTTGGCGTAAAATATTGATAACACCCACTCGTGTTGGATTAATTCCAACATGCTGTAAATTAATCTCTGAACCTGGGGTAATCGCTGCCGCAACCATAAAGAATGCGGCGGAGGAAATGTCTGCTGGCACGTCAATTCTTGTTGCCGATAAATCACCTCCTCCCGTCAATTTAGCAGTACTTTCGCTAACATCTACGGTGTAACCAAAGCCGCGCAACATCCGCTCAGTATGATCACGAGTCGGCGCAGGTTCCGTCACTGAGGTATCACCTTTAGCGTAGAGTCCAGCAAATAAAACACAAGACTTAACCTGTGCACTGGCCATGGGCATTAGATAGTCAATTGGATTTAGGCTTTGACCTCCTGTAATTTTTAGCGGCGGTGTTCCAGTTGCAGAAGTGTCAATAATCGCGCCCATAGAGCGCAACGGATCAGCCACACGGTCCATCGGTCGACCCGAAAGAGAGATATCGCCAGTCAACTCCGTATCAAAGGTCTGCCCCGCGAGAAGGCCACTTAAAAGCCGTATGGACGTTCCCGAATTTCCCATATAAAGGGGTTTGACTGGCGCTTTGAGGCCATGTAAACCGACCCCATGGATCACGACTCGACCGTGATCGGGACCCTCGATAAGAACGCCCATATCACGAAAGGCTTGGAGTGTAGCCAGACTATCCTCACCCTCAAGAAAACCAGTGACCTCGGTCATACCATTGGCAAGAGAACCGAGCATAATGGATCGATGAGACATCGATTTATCACCTGGAACCCGCACACTACCGCGGGCATCACCCCCAGGTAAGATTCTATAATTAATAGTTTTTTCAGTCATTGGACCCTGCAATGTCTTATTTTCAAGTAGTTTTCCAAAATGATTTCGAGCGTCACGAGCCCGAGTAAAAACATCCATCAAGTAATCTTGATCACCCTTATCAATTGCTCCGCGCAACATTTGAAAGTTATTCATCACCTGATCAAGAATGCTGAGTATAGGTTCCCGATTGGCTAGTGCAATATCGCGCCACATAACTGGATCACTGGCGGCTATTCTAGTGAAATCGCGGAAACCCCCGGCGGCATAACGAAAGATTTCCCGATTATCGCCCACCGAAGCGAGCGTATCGACCAAAGAATAGGCCAAAAAATGCGGTAAATGACTAGTCGCGGCCAAAATAGAATCATGTTCATCAACGCTCATGGTCGACACAACAGCCCCTACACTAGACCAGACCGCGGAAACTAATTTCAAATGTTCACAATCCGCTGTGTTATGGGGTGTCAAAATAACTCTATGGTCCTTAAACAGCTGGCTATTAGCTGCTTCAACGCCACTTTTCTCAGAACCGGCAATCGGGTGGCCAGGCACAAATTGAACAGGCAGGTTGCCATAAATATCTAATACCGCTTTAACAACACTACCTTTGACACTCGCCACATCCGTGATGGTCACTCTATCGCTTAAAGAATCATGACAGACTGCAATCACCGAAGGGACGCTTAAGGTAGGCACACCAATAACGACCAAATCACCAAAATCAAGCTCTGAAGCCAGAGACTCAAGACTCTCACAAGCTCGATCAATAACGCCTAATTCCAGCGCCAATTCAAGTGTGGACGTACGCCGAGAAATCCCTATCACAGTCTTAGCTAAACCCTGCTCTCGAGCGGCAATAGCAAGACTCGATCCGATCAAACCGAGGCCTACAATGACTAGGCGATTAATTTCAGGCACAGAATTTTGAGCTTTACTCGACATCAGGATACTCTGCTATTATTCATTGAGGCGGCTAAAAGTGCCGGCTATAAAACCGCACGTGGATAAGAGCCTAAGATCTTAAGATCAGCGACATCAGACGCTAACTCTGCAAGTACACTTTTAACTGCTTCGTCCTCAATGTGTCCTACAAAGTCAATAAAGAACACATAGGACCATTTACTGCTGCGGGATGGGCGTGACTCAAGACGTGTCATATCAACGTTGTAACGCCTGAAAGGCTCCAGAAGGTCATGCAAGGCACCGGGCTTATTGCGCACAGAGACCACAAGAGAGGTTCGATCATCCCCACTAGGCGGAATATCTTCACGTCCTATGATTAAAAAACGGGTAGAGTTATCGGGTCGATCCTCAATCTTCTCCCACAACTTTTCCAAATTATACAACTCACAAGACATATCCCCAGCGATTGCTGCAGAGTTCCACTCGCCCTGAACTCTCTTAGCGGCATCAGCATTGCTGCTGACAGCGATACGTTCAATATTAGGATAATTTGAATTCAACCACTGCCTGCATTGTGCAAGAGACTGCGCATGGGAATATACGCGGGTAATATTTTCTTTTTTGGTATTCTCACCCATCATAAAGTGGTGATGAATACGCAACTCTACCTCACCACAAATCTTAATCGAAGAATCCATAAAGCTATCTAAGGTATGACTAATTACTCCTTCGGTAGAATTTTCCACGGGAACGACACCATAATCACAAGCCCCAGCTAACACTTCACGGAAGACTTCATCAATAGCCGACATAGGAACCGCGACTGCACCATCACCAAAATGCTTCAATGCCGCCTCTTGCGTAAATGTGCCTTCGGGGCCTAAAAAGGCCACTTTAATGGGTTGTTCAAGAGCCAAACATGCGGACATTATTTGCCGAAAAAGTCGGGCCATATCCTCATTATCAAGGGGCCCTGAGTTAGACTCCATAACACGACGCAACACCTGAGCTTCACGCTCAGGACGATAATAAGCGGTATCTCCCAAACTTTTTTTGACATGGGCAACTTGCTGAGCAAAATTAGCACGCTGGCTAATATTCTCCATGATTTGAACGTCTAAAGCGTCAATTTTGTCCCTTAATGCCAATAATGCATCTTTTTTAGACATCGCATTCTCTCCAAATAGCGTTTATCTAACGCCTGAAATCATTTTACTCAGCAGTGTCTGTTGCTTCAGCAACAACATCACCGCCACCCTCAGAAACAACAAACTCGTCTTCTTCAGGTTCAGCAATTCTTGCCAAACTCACCAAGTTTTCATTATCTTTGAGCCTAATAATGCGCACACCCTGAGTATTTCGACCAACAACCGAGACCTCATCACCTCTGGTACGCACCATAGTGCCTTGATCCGAGATCAACATAATTTCATCGCCCGAGAATAGCTGTGTAGCGCCCACTAAGGGTCCATTTCGCTCACTGGCCTGAATAGCAATCATACCTTTACCGCCCCGTCCTTTGGTTGGAAACTCTTCAACCTTGGTACGCTTGCCGTAGCCATTTTCACAAACAGTCAGCAAAAAGCCATCCTGCTCCGGTATGACCATTGAGATCACCGAACTTCCCTCAGGAAGACGCATACCACGAACGCCTTTAGAGACTCTGCCCATCGATCGAGCATCAGTACTTGCAAAACGCACCGCCTTACCTTCGGAACTAAACAACATAACATCACTGGAATCATCAATAATAGCGGTTCCAACCAGATGATCTCCCTCCACTAGGTCCACCGCTCTCAGACCTACACTTCGCGGCCTAGAATACTGCGTTAATGCGGTCTTTTTAACCGTACCGTTAGCAGTCGCCATGAGTACAAATTTGTCTTCACTATACTCATCCACCGGCAATATTGAACTAATCCGCTCGCCCTCGCTGAGGGGTAACAAGTTCACCACAGGCCTGCCGCGCGAGTTGCGCCCTGCAATTGGGATTTGATATACCTTGAGCCAATACACTTTCCCTAGGTTAGTAAAACAAAGAATCGTTGTATGAGTGCTGGCAACCAACAGATGCTCTACAAAATCTTCATCTTTAACCGCGGTTGCGGACTTACCCATACCGCCACGGCGCTGGGCCTGATAATCGCTCAAAGGCTGAGTTTTCGCATAACCACCATGAGAAATGGTAACCACACGATCTTCCTCGGTAATTAAATCCTCAACGGTCAGATCGTGCATCGACTCAATGATTTCAGTACGCCTCGGATCACCGAATTCAGTGACAACCGCTTCAAGCTCTTCACGAATAACCGTCATTAGCCGGTTTAAATCACCCAAAATATCTTGGTAATCGGCGATTTCTTCAAGCTTGACTGCAAATTCCTCAATTATTTTATCGGTTTCCATTCCCGTCAATCGATGCAACCGCAGCTCAAGGATATCTTTGGCCTGCTCAGGGGACAGATAATACTGGCCGTCACGCAGCCCATATTGATCCTCTAACCATTCAGGTCGCGCAGCATGCGGCCCTGCGCGATCCAGCATCTCCAACACTGACCCGGGATTCCAACCACGTGCGATCAAACCTTCTCGGGCATCTGCAGGCGTTGAAGACACCTTGATTAAAGCAATAATTTCATCAATATTTGCCAACGCAATAGAGAAACCTTCTAACGTATGTGCACGCTCGCGCGCTTTACGCAACAAAAAGATCGTCCTGCGCGTCACAACCTCACGACGATGACGAACAAACGCTTCAAGCATTTGTTTAAGGTTAAGAATTTTTGGCTGGCCATCAACTAACGCGACTACGTTAATACCAAATACGTTTTGCATTTGAGTCTGCGCATAGAGATTGTTCAACACAACCTCACCGATTTCTCCACGCTTAATCTCTATAACTATCCGCAGGCCATCCTTATCTGACTCATCGCGCAACTCAGAAATGCCTTCTAACTTCTTTTCCTTGACTAATTCAGCAATCCGCTCGATCAGGCGCGCTTTATTTAACTGGTAAGGAATCTCAGAAACAATAATTGTTTCACGACGGGTTTTTTCGTCGATCTCGATCTCGGCACGCGAACGCATGTAAATACGACCTCGACCAGTACGGTACGCTTGAACAATTCCGGCCTTGCCGTTGATAATAGCGCCGGTAGGAAAGTCTGGACCGGGGATATATTCCATTAATTCATCGATGGTGATTTCACTGTTCTCAATCAAGGCCAGACAGCCTTTGACAACCTCAGTAAGATTATGGGGCGGAATATTTGTCGCCATTCCGACTGCGATACCCGAAGAACCATTAACTAGCAAGTTGGGCACGCGCGTCGGCATAACCACAGGAATTTGCTCAGTTTCATCATAGTTAGGTGCAAAATCGACAGTGTCTTTTTCCAGATCCTCAAGCAGCGCATGAGCAATTTTGGTCATGCGGATTTCGGTGTAACGCATTGCCGCCGCACGGTCACCGTCTACAGAACCGAAGTTTCCTTGACCATCAACCAGCATGTATCTCAATGAAAACGGCTGCGCCATCCTAACGATCGTTTCATAGACTGCTGAATCACCATGCGGATGATATTTACCAATCACATCACCTACCACTCTGGCAGACTTTTTGTAGGCCTTATTCCAATCATTATTTAGCTCGCTCATGGCGAACAAAACCCGCCTATGCACTGGCTTTAAGCCATCACGCACATCTGGCAAGGCCCTACCAACGATGACACTCATCGCATAATCTAAATAGGATTGCTTGAGCTCATCTTCAATGTTTACTGGAACAATTTCTTTGGCTAAATCGACCATAATTTATTGTTATTTCCTGAATTATTGGAATCCATTGGATGGCCACAAATGTGCGCGGCTCTACTCCACAAAAAGCTCAGGTGCTTTCTTACTAAACACCCCCTTAAAACAGTTAAATTTTAACATAGTCAGGCATCAAAATGTGGCTTTTATTCACCCTGTACTGCATAACAGAGACAAAAAAATAGGTATACTTAACTGCACTTTAAAGGAGTCCTCATGAGTCCAAAAAAAATAGACCTGCTGATTAATTGCCAATGGATTATTCCAATCATTCCCAAGGACAGCATCCTTAAAGACTGTGCTATTGCCATAGATGCGGGTCGGATTATCGGCATATTCCCTCAGCCCGAGGCAGAAAAAAAATTCATTGCTGGCAGAGTGGAGCAACTTGACAACCATATCGTTATGCCCGGACTTGTGAATAGTCATGGTCATGCCGCAATGGCCCTACTTAGAGGGTATGCTGATGACCTAGCACTTAAACCTTGGCTAGAGGATCATATATGGCCTGCTGAGGCAAAATTTCTAAGCGAAGAATTCGTTGCTGATGGCACACAACTTGCTATTGCTGAAATGATTAAAAGCGGCACAACATGCTTTGCCGACATGTACTTTTTCCATGAGGCTATTGCAGGCCAAGTCCGCAACGCCGGAATACGCAGCCAGATTGGCTTTACTGTGCTCGACTTTGCTACGCCCTACGGCAAGGATGCAGAGGACTATATTCATAAAGGTTTAGCGCTCAGGGATACGTTTAAAGACCAACCGCTGATCAAGATTGCCTGCGCCCCTCATGCGCCATACACAGTGGGTGACCGGACCTTGGGGATATTGGCCACCTACGCAAATGAACTGGATATGCCAATTCACATTCACTGCCATGAAACTGCCGATGAAGTCGCCGAATCACTTGAAACTCATGGCTGTAGACCACTTGAGCGATTAAATAATCTTGGGGTCTTACTACCACAAACCCAACTTGTGCACATGACCCAAGTTGTCGCGGAGGATATCGCGCTGATTCGTGATCATGGCTGTCACATCATGCATTGCCCAAAGTCCAATCTAAAATTAGCCAGTGGTTTCTGCCCCATAACAAAGTTCGTAGCCAACGGGGTAAACGTATCATTGGGGACTGATAGTGCCGCTAGCAACAACGGGCTGGATTTATTTTCTGAAATGCAAACCGCTTCGCTTCTAGCAAAAGCAGTATCTGGCGACGCGACCAGCCTAGGTGCACACGACACATTGAGGATGGCTACCATTAGCGGGGCCTTAGCGCTTGGCTGGGAGAATGAAATCGGCAGCTTAGAGCCCGGTAAGTACGCAGATTTGATCGCCGTTAAAATTAATTCTATTAGCCAGCAACCATTGTATAATCCGGCCTCGCAGTTGGTTTATACCAACGCAGGAAGTCACGTAACCCATAGCTGGGTTGCAGGAAGGAAACTTTTAGATGATGGTCAACTGCAAACTATTGATGAGTACAGCCTGATCCAGAAGACCGAGCAGTGGCGTAACAGGATTCAAGGCAGTAACACAGCAGGCCAATAACTAATCTATCCAAGGTAGACTATGAGCATTAATGTTGACCCCAAAGAAATTCATAAATTCGAAGAACTTGCCAGCCGTTGGTGGGATCGAAACAGTGAATTCAAACCACTTCATGACATTAACCCACTACGTGCTAACTGGATAGATCAGCGCGCAGAAGTTGCTGAAAAGGATCTTCTGGACGTTGGTTGTGGCGGCGGCATTCTGTGTGAAGCGATGGTGCAACGCGGCGCTCGAGTAACGGGCATTGATATGGGTGAAGCACCCCTTGCAGTTGGCAATCTACACAAACTTGAATCTGGCGTCGAGGTTGACTATATAAAATCGACGGCGGAGGACTTCGCCGAAAGCCACCCGGCAGCATTCGACACTGTGACTTGTCTAGAAATGCTTGAGCACGTACCCGACCCTAGCTCTGTGGTAAAGGCATGCGCTGCGATGACTAAGCCTGGCGGCATGATATTCTTTTCAACAATAAATCGAAATCCAAAATCCTACTTGCTCGCGATTATTGGCGTAGAGTACGTATTACGTATGTTGCCAAAAGGCACCCACGAATTTTCTAAATTTATTCGACCCTCTGAACTCAGCCAATGGGCACGCGAAGCTGGGTTAGAGGTTACCGAAATGACCGGTTTGCTCTATAACCCACTAACCAAAACCTACAAACTCAGCCAAACTGATGTTGATGTAAACTATATGATCTGCGCGCGAAAACCCGCCTGAACCATTAACCCAGGACTTTTAAATGCTCGCGTTTAAAGCACTATTGTTTGACCTAGACGGCACTCTTTTGGACACCGCGCCAGACTTCATAAGCGCACTTAACATTCAGCTAGTTATGCATGGGCGAGAACCTCTGCCGGCATCGGCTGTGCGAACTAGTGTCACCCATGGATCTGCTGGCCTTATTCAGGACGGTTTTGGCATCACGCCCGACCATGTGGATTTTGAGTCAATTAGGCAGCAATATTTAGACCTCTATTTCAATAACCTTGCCGATCAGACTGATTTATTTCCTGGTATGGAAGAGGTTTTGGCTCGCTGTGAACACGACAATATTCCCTGGGGGATTGTCACTAACAAGCCATGGAAATATAGCTCGGCTGTGCTTGAGCAACTCAATTTAATCGGTCGTGCAGCTACGGTGATTTGCCCAGATCATGTCGCTCACCCAAAACCCAACCCAGAAGCAATGTTACTTGCCGCTGCGCAGATTTCAGTAGCTCCCAAGGACTGTCTTTATGTAGGAGACCATCTCAGAGACATTGACGCTGGCATAGCCGCTGGCATGAGGACTATAGCGGCAGGCTGGGGATATATAGAACATGGCGAAGATGCCAGCAACTGGAATGCCGACTATTTTGTGAGTGAATCAAACCAATTACATCAGCTACTATTTAACCCTTAAACCCAGGAAATTACTGTGTATTCTGCTAATGATATCGTCAATTACCAGCCATCTAAGAACCACCTAAAAGATCGAGTTATCCTGATCACCGGCGCGGGTGATGGAATTGGTAAGGCGGCAGCTATTGCCTGCGCAAAGGCTGGTGCCACGGTAATTTTAGCCGGCCGGACTCCCGCGAAACTTGACGCAGTTTATAATTTAATAATGACGCTGGAGTGCCCTGAACCATGCATATTTGCCATAGATTTAGAAGGTGCCAGCCACGATGACTACGTGAATCTGGCGGCTAGCATCGACGAACAATTTGGTCGTTTAGACGGGTTACTTCACAATGCGGGAATCCTTGGACAGCGTAGCCCTTTAAGCAACTACTCCAGTGAGCTATGGAACAAAGTCATGCAGGTAAATCTGACGGCACAATTTCAGATGACTCAGTGCCTGATGGCCGTCTTAGAAAAATCAGCCGATGCTTCGGTCCTGTTCACGACCTCTGGCGTCGGGAGAGTGGGAAGAGCCTTTTGGGGCGCGTATGCGGTCTCCAAATTTGCCATAGAGGGAATGGTGCAAACATGGGCGTCGGAAATTGAAGATCTAGGCTCCGTAAGAATAAACGCCATAAACCCCGGTGCAACCCGAACAAACATGCGTGCCCAAGCGTTTCCTGCAGAAAACCCTTACGACCTAGCAAGCACAGAAGACATAATGCCCGCGTACCTCTACTTGCTTGGGCCTGACAGTGAAGACATTAACGGTCAATCTATTGAAGCGCAGATTCGTAAACCATAGATAAAGCGTTTACCGCTCTGTATTACCACGAGCGCGGAGCTTCTTTTCTTTGCGCTCTCGAATATCTCGCAATACATTTTTCTCACTAAACTTGGGTGGCTTCATTGCTACAGCGCGAAATAATGACACGACTTGCTTCGGATCTAACTCAATAAAGTCTGAGCGCCTGACAATAGATGGCAACTCAATGGGTCCATAACTTATGCGTTTTAACCGATTCACCTCGACCCCCTGCGATTCCCATAGGCGCCTTACCTCGCGAGTACGGCCCTCGCCCAAAATTACTCTAAACCACTGATTACTAGCATTACGCTCATCATTACTACGTGAGTGTTGTGCTTTAACCGTCTGAAATTTTGCCACGCCATCTTCAAGAATAACGCCTTCAGAGAGCCTCTGTATCATTGCTTCTGTGACTTCGCCATGAACACGTACCATGTATTCACGCTTTACCTCATAGGAGGGATGCATTAAGCGATTGGCCAATTCTCCATGGTTTGTAAACAACAATAATCCACTAGTGTTGATATCTAACCTGCCGATGGCAATCCAACGCCCACGACTCACTTTCGGTAGCTTATCAAACACTGTTGGTCGGCCATCGGGATCAACCGTAGTACATACTTCACCCTCAGGCTTGCTATACATTAAAACCCTAGGACTATCATCTGTTACCACTTTAACGGGGCGGCCATCTACCAGAATCCGATCCTCTGGAATTGCTCTATCACCCAGTTTAGAGGTCGAGCCATTCACCGACACTCGCCCAGCAGATATCCACTTTTCTAGCTCTCGGCGAGAACCAAGACCCGCAGTTGCTAAAAGTTTCTGTAATTTTTCACTCATCGGATACCACGCTGTTATTGGCAGATTTATTAGTCTGCTGGATTGATAATGTCAGGTTAGAGGACGTATCTTCAGACCCATCCTCCTGCTGATTCAGTTCAAATTCTGTATTATCGGCAGACGCTAAATCATCGTTAGCTGCGCTTGATATTTCCGTTGGAGTGGCCGCTAACGCTAGCTCCAAGTCAGGATCTAACTCAGAGAAGTCTTTGATATCACCCAGAGTTGGCAAGTATTCCAAACTCTTAATATTAAAATAATCTAAGAATTGTTTAGTGGTTGCATAAAGCGCCGGTCGACCCGGTACGTCGCGGTGCCCAACGACTCGCACCCAGTCTCTTTCTTGCAACGATTTAATAATATCTGAGCTCACTGCAACACCTCTTACCGCCTCGATATCTCCTCGCGTTAAAGGTTGGCGGTAAGCAATCAATGCCAGTGTTTCAAGCATCGCTCGAGAATAACGCTTTGGCTTTTCTTCCCACAGCCGATTCACCCATTCAGACAGCTGCTGCCTCACTTGAAAACGATAACCACTGGCAACCTGCACAAGCTCAAAACCACAATCTTGGCAACCCGCCTGAATCTCTTCAATAGCAGCTCTTATTTGATCTCGCGGAGGGCGCTCGGCTTCTTCAAATAGAGTTTCTAATCTAGCTATATCGATCGGTTTTCCGGCAGCCATAATAGCGCCTTCAACAATTTTTCTTAACATATCTGAATTCATGATGACCTTGCTTTAACGTGAATAGCCCCAAAAGATTCGTTTTGCACTATCTCAACCAACGACTCTTTAATGAGTTCCATGATCGCCAAAAAAGTAACTACAACGCCCAAGCGACCTTCGCTTTCTTTAAACAAACTGATAAAAGGTACAAATTGCTTGTCACGAAGAACCTCCAGAACATGAGACATTCGCTCTCGAGTAGACAACTTTTCACGCTGAATATGGTGTGACTCAAACATTTCAGCACGACGCAGTACATCAGCCAATGCGCTCATCACCTCACGCATATCTACTTCAGGAAACTGGCGCTCCTGAGTTCTGTCTGGCGACTCAGCCGTAGCTTGATGGATGTCGCGCCCAAGACGCGGTATTTCGTCAATATCCTCGGCTGCAGCCTTAAATCGCTCATATTCCTGCAAGCGTCGAATCAGCTCAGCACGTGGGTCACCCTCTTCATCCTCTTCATCCACCTGACGAGGGAGCAAAATACGTGACTTTATTTCCGCCAGCATAGCCGCCATGACCAAATACTCTGCGGCTAATTCCAGATGGATTGTCGACATTAAATCAATGTAGCTCATGTACTGGCGAGTAATTTCAGCAACATTAATCTCTAAAATATCAAGATTTTGCCGCCGAATGAGGTACAGCAACAAGTCCAGAGGGCCTTCAAATGCCTCTAAAATAACTTCAAGCGCATCCGGCGGAATATAGAGATCTTTTGGAAGAGTAGTTAGCTCTTTACCTTGCACCACAGCAAACGGCATTTCCTCTTGCTGCGGAGTCAGTGGCGTAGCCGCTGTGACGCCAGCAGGCGACAAAATATCGCTTTGTACGGGTGCTTCGCTCGCCACTATCTACCCCACTTTTACTTTAAAGATCATTATAACCAGATTAGTAGCTAGACACATCAGCATTGTTAAAAACTAGAGAAATCACCTGTACCCTGACGCATAATCTGAGGGCTTACATCAGTCATATCAATGACGGTTGTCGGCTCATGACCGCAATAACCCCCGTCAACAATAGCATCCACATGACGCTCCATTGTTTGCCGTATATCGTAGGGGTCAGTAAGAGGGTATTCATCATTTGGCATAATTAGCGTTACGCTCATCATCGGCTCACCAAGTTCGTCAAGCAACGCCTTTACTATCGGACTATCTGGCACTCGAATACCGATAGTCTTTCGCTTTGGGTGCATCAATCGTTTTGGTACTTCAGATGTTGCATTTAATATAAAGGTGAACGCTCCCGGCGTACTGGCTTTTAAAATTCTAAACGCACTATTATCAACCTTGGCATAATTAGCAAGTTCAGAGAGATCTCGACAAACTAGGGTAAAGTTGTGTTGTTTGTCGAGCTGACGAATAACTCTAATTCGCTCCAACGCTTGTTTATCGCCAATATGGCAACCAATCGCATACACAGAGTCTGTGGGGTATACGATAACGCCACCACGGCGAACAATATCAGCAATCTGAACTATCGAACGCGCTTGCGGGTTTTCCGGATGTATTAAAAAATACTGGCTACTCAAATTTGACTTCTCCTTCCGCGTTAATCACTAAACACATTGTCTCATAAGCAGGAGTTGATTTGTTTGCAGCTACTCGTCCAATTTGATACCGAGAACACTAGGTTAAAGTCGACAAGTGTGGCTAGATAGATACAATAGGCATCCAAAACGCCAGTGAGTATTTCATGAGTAAATTGCAACACTCAACAGCAGATCAGCGCGATAGTGAAGTTAAGTCAAAACCTCCGAGTTTGCTTTGGAATTTGGTGTTCAATCTCATTCTGCCGACACTCATTTTGACAAAACTAAGCGGCGAACAGTTTTTAGGTATCAAACCCGCTATATTGGTCGCACTAGCATTTCCTCTTGTTTATGGAATAAGAGAATTTGTAAACCTGAAAAAGGTTAATTTCTTTTCAGCTCTCGGCATAGTCAGTGTTTCGTTGACTGGGGGCATCAGCCTACTTGAACTCGACCCTGTGTACATCGCCATCAAAGAGGCTGCAATCCCAGGAATGCTTGGAATTGCCACCTTGCTGTCCCTAAAAACGTCACAGCCGCTGATTCATACATTTTTACTCAATGAATCAGTCATGAACATGGCCGAGATTTCTAAGGCATTGAAAGAAAATAGTGCGGAAGCCGCGTTTGACAAATTATTAGTCAATGCTTCCTGGGTACTTTCAGGCTCATTTTTTCTGTCATCTGCCCTCAACTATATCTTAGCCGTGGTTTTGCTTACCGCGGACCCTGGTACCGAGATCTTTAACCAACAGTTAGGTCGAATGACGGCTCTGAGCTTTCCTGTTATTGCACTACCCTTGACACTGTTTTTAATGGCTAATCTAGTTTACGTCTTCCGTGGGATCACTCGCCTAACGGGCATGCCCTTTGAAGATATCCTCAACGTCGAAACCGAGAAAAAATAACTATGTGGTACTCAATCGTAAGTGAAGATGTCGAAAATAGTCTAGCTCTGCGCAGTCAGGCGCGTACAGCCCACCTAGCTAGACTGATTGCGCTCAAAGAGCAAGGTAGGTTGCTAGTGGCAGGGCCCCAACCGGCGATTGATAACTTAGATCCAGGCGAGGCGGGTTTTACTGGTAGCCTAATCATTGCCGAGTTTAACAGCCTTGAGGATGCTCAGCATTGGGCGGAGGCCGACCCGTACATTGCAGCGGGTGTTTATGAAACCGTTACTGTTAAGCCATTCAAGAAGGTACTGCCTTAACATCACGGATTTTTTTGTTTAATCATAGTATGATTCTTAGATAACAAATATCGGTATACAGTCTTATGAAAATCTCAGCTTTTATTACTCTCTTGGTGTCATTGACAACCGTAAGTTGGTCTCTCGCTCAGGAGCCAACCAATACCGATACAGAAGCCGAAATCACTCTGGAGACAGTCATTCCTGAGACCGAAGATCGTGATATCTCAGCGCCTAAAATCGATACGCAGCGGGTCCCTTTTGAGCCTCAAGTGCGCTATATTTCAGACGAATTTTTCGTACCACTCCGAGAAACACCCTGCCCTCGATGTAAAATAGTTCACTGGGGAATCAAGTCTGGTGTTGTGGTTGACCTGCTCGACTTAAAGGATGGCTGGGGTTTAGTATCAACTGCTAATGGTTACAAGGGATGGATGGAAGAACAGTTTATCGCAAAGTCGCCCTCGGGCAGACAGCAACTGGCAAAAAGCCAGCTTGCCTTAGATGATGCTGCAGTCAGAATAAAGCAGCTTGAAGATGCGATAGTAATCTTCAAGAATGATATTGAAAATCTCGAACTAAATAATCAACAATTAGAGAGCGATAAGAAAATATTTGCTAGAGAGTTTTCTGAGATGGAGGGAATATCTGCTGACCCAGTAGCGCTGAACCAGCAGAACCAAACTCTTGTCAAACAGAACCACCTATTACAAAGCGATAATGATGTATTGAAGGCAGAGGTAGAAATTTTAGAAAATGATAGCAGCAACCAATTCTTTTTATACGGTGCTCTTACGTTATTTTTAGCCGCTGTGCTGGTCGCCTTCATCCCCAAATTGAAGGGTAGAAAAAGACTTTCTGAATGGGGTTAACTGCACGGTTAAAAAATCCACTCTCTAAAATCGAACCATTAAGGCCATTAAAAATGTCACGTTTTGTCCTCCTCATATTTTTAATCATCACACCACTGAAATTATTAGCGGCCGCCGAGTTATCGGCGGTCAATCCTCAGGTCAAATTGGAGACGGAAAAAGGTGATATTGTTATTGAATTATTCCCTAAAAAGGCGCCCGTTTCGGTAGACAACTTCATCAAACATGTGAACAACTTTCACTATGACGGACTTATATTTCATCGCGTCATTAAAGGGTTTATGATTCAGACAGGTGGCTTTACGTTTGATTTTACTCCACGAGAATCAGAGCGCCCGCGAATAGTCAACGAGGCTTCTAATGGGCTTAAGAACGCGCGTGGGACCGTCGCTATGGCTCGCATGAGCGATCCTGACTCAGCTCAGGCGCAGTTTTTTATTAATCACAGTAGTAACGGGTTTTTAAACAGCAAGGGGGACAGCGTTGGTTATGCTGTTTTCGGTAAAGTAATCAGCGGCATGGACACTGTTGACGAGATTGCAGCGGTTCCAACCGGCGGATTCAGCATGTATCAAGATGTTCCAATAGAGCCTATTCGAATCCTCAGCGCTCATCTACTAAATCCTGATGTTTGGGTGAAAAGCCAAGATCCCGAACCCGCAGTAGCGGTATTTGAACGTCCCATACCCTTAAGGTAACCAAAGAATTTTATGACCGCACTCAGTATCAACCTAAACAAAATAAGTCTATTAAGGAACTCTAGAGAGGGTAACTATCCCAATGTCCTGCAGCATGCTCAGCTCTGTATAGACAATGGCGCTGATGGCATTACCGTCCACCCTCGGCCTGACCAGAGGCATATTAGACCCAGTGATGTTCGAGAACTATCGGCATTGGTGCAACCTTTAGCTACGGTGGAATTTAATGTTGAAGGAAATCCATTTGCCCCTGCTGTTGACGACTATCCCGGTTTTATAGCTTTGGTTGAACAAACGAAGCCCGACCAATGCACGCTGGTCCCTGATAATGATAGCCAGCTAACGTCTGATCATGGCTTTGACTTAACGCAGTCTGGTAACGCCCTAGAACCCATTATCAGACGTCTCAAGGACCAGGGAATGCGGGTAAGTCTATTTATGGACCCAGATCTAGAGCAAATTAAGCTAGCTTTTGAGATTGGCGCAGATCGAGTAGAACTCTATACGGGCCCTTATGCTGCAGCCTGGGGGAGTGAAAGTGCCGAGTCACTATTTCATCAGCACAAAGAGGCCGCACAGCTAGCGACTTCATTGGGCATGGGCGTCAATGCTGGTCATGATTTAAATTTGCACAACCTGGCTAAATTTGCCTCGATTCCAGGACTCCTTGAGGTATCTATTGGCCATGCTTTTATCGTAGACTCGTTAACGATGGGTATGGCCAGCACCGTGCAGGCCTATAAGAAGTTACTTAACCAACATTAGTGGCCACCATGTCTGAGCATATGCAAGCTGCCAACTCCGCAGACTTTAGACACTCGAAGACACTCACACTGAGCTGCATAGGTGCTGGACATGTGGGTTCTACGCTTTGCAGCCTGCTGTCCCCGCACGTCCAAATAAATCAGATCATCAATCGCACAGACGGTTCTGCGGGCCAAGCGGTCAAGTTCATTGGAGCCGGTGAGGCCGTTAGTATTAATGATCAGTCATATGCGGGTCTAAGGTGTGCTGATATTTGGATGTTAACTTGCCCCGACGACCAACTTCAGTGTGTCGGTGATGCTTTGCTCTCTTCGGGCGCATTGCAGTCAGATAATATTCTATTTCATTGCAGCGGCGCCACGTCATCGACTATTTTCACGAAAGCCGAGGAAATGGGGGTCAAGGTTGCCTCGTTACACCCAGTACATAGCTTTGCCAATCCTAAATCATCACTACAATCCTTCGCTGGCACCGCCTGCGCGATCGAGGGTGATATAGCAGCGACACTAGGCTTATCCCGCTTATTCGAAAAAATCGGTGCAAATCTCTTCCCTATTGATAGTGATAAAAAGTCCTTGTACCACGCATCAACCGTCATGGCTTGTAACAATCTAGTTAGCCTGCTAGAACTCAGTAAGTTAATGTTAAATCAGTCAGGTGTGGACTCAAAAGTCCCACATAATCCACTGCAAGCGTTAGTCCAACAAACCTTAAACAACTATTTTGATACAGATGCCCAAAGCGCTTTAACCGGTCCTATTTCGCGGGGGGATGTAAACACTATTGAAACCCATTTAACCGCATTAGACGGCGCACCAACTGCATGGCAGCAGGTCTATGCTGGGCTTGGTAGTATAGCAGTGGACATATCCACGACTCAGGGGAAGGCGTCTTCTGAAGATTTAGAGAAAATTTCTGAGTTACTTAAAGCAGCTACCAAAACCATACCAGACATAAAAGGCTAACATGAATCGTATCCAGGCTTCTGATCAGCGCTCCGACAGCGCGGAGTATTTAAAGAAAAAAGTCTTCTTTGATCAACTTATCACCGTTTACGGTCGCAAGCCGGTCTTAGAAATACTCGATGACGAAAAGCTCGATATTTACCGACTTCATCTTGCCGACAGTAACCGTGGTGGCGGTATTATTGATCAGATAAAGCAGCTGGCAGAACGGCGTAATATAGAAGTGCTGTACCACAATCGCGCGCAATTGGCGCGTATTTCACGCAATAGTAAACAGGATCAAGGCGTTGCTTGTGACATACACTGCCCAGGCTACCAACCCTATGAACAAGCCATAAATTCTCTGACCGAAGGGGATCCTAAAGTATTGATTGCTATAGATGGCGTCACTAATCCGCAAAATTTGGGTATGATTATTCGCAGTGTGACTGCCAGTCCTTGCTATGGATTACTTTTGCCCACCAAAGGGGTTGCTGAAATATCATCATTAGTTATTAAAGCTAGCGCAGGTACTGTTTTTAAGGGCACCATATTGCGCTGTGATAGCTTACCTAGCGCGCTCAAAAACCTGCAGCAACGAGGCTTCAAACTATGTATGCTGTCGTCACATGATTCGACACCACTGGCTGATATTGCTCGCGATCAATCGATAATCTATATTTTAGGTAACGAGTCAGAGGGTGTCAGTGAGAGTATCGCTTCGCTCTGCGACTATCGTGTTGGCATAGAAATGAACAATGGCGTTGAATCACTCAACGTAGCAGTGACGGCGGCTTTAGTCGCATTTAACGCCGGCTAATCAGCTGGTTCTTGGGTGGCCAGAGCCCATAACGGTGATTTTAATGCCGCGACTAGGGAAACGACTAGAGTGAGACTGGCAATAGTAATAAAAGTAACGCTCAAGCCAACTGCCTGGATTGCCACACCACTCGCCCAAGCGCCAAGAGGTGCTCCACCAAACAAACTCAACTGATAGACTGAGGCAGCTCTGGACCGCAGCGCATGTGGGACTTGGTTATGAAGAATAGTACGGCCTAAGGTCATCGATAACCCCGAGAAAAATCCCCACACATACACAACTGGAAATAGCACCCAAAGACTCGGCATAAAAGCCACTATACCCACTAGGCTACCGCGCCACAGAAAGCTGATAATCATCAACCTACCTGGGCGTTTAAACATTTTGGCACGCTTCATTACGCCAAGATTAGCGCTAACAATACCTAGCGTGAAGGTGATTTGTAGACCCGCATAAAGCTGGGGCCCTCCACCATAGCCCTGCTTGGCTATCAATGGCATTCCCACTAAATAGACGCCAAATGCTAGAAATCCTGTGGCAAAAACAAGAAAAATTAGATGTAACAGCGCACGGTTTTCAGCAAAAAGGTTAAAGCCTTTGCGAAGTTCCGCTAAAGGATTTCTAGGCTCAATGATGGCTTCATTAGAGACATCGGGTGTCGACTTCATCAGTGGATGACACTGTCGAATACACCAGGCACTGAAGGCGAACATACACACCTGCAATGCCAGTAATGGAAGTACTCCTACGTTTTCAATCTGACCGGCAAAGAAGAATCCAACACTCTGCGCCACAAACTGAACTGCAACGACCTTAGCAACAGCTTGATGCATCAAGCTCTGATCTGCATAGCCCAGTAAACTCTCTCGCGCCGGCTGAACAAACGCAGAAATTGTGCCAAAGCTTATGGCGAACAGTAGCATCACTGAGAAAGAAAGCTGATCTGTGGCGACTGCTGAAAATAGTAGTCCAACAGGTAACATATAGAGTGCATAAAGAAGTGATAGCCAAGTCCCCCGATGACGGCCATCTGAGACCACCCCCCCCGGCAAAATAAATAGTAAGTTAGGTAACAACAATGCCATTTGCGCCAACCCTAATCGACTGGGAGATTGCTCCAAAACCCCGATAATTAGCCATGGGAAAAGGATGGTATGCACACCCATGGAAAAGTTGCTGGAACCAATGGTCGCCAAATAATGACGAAAAGAAAAAGTTTGAGAAGTCACTTATTTGCGACGTTTGCGCAGTACCGCCATTAGCCAGCCTATAGCACCACTGAAACTCACGATCAGTCCAAGACCGATTAGCATAGACATCAAGTTACTAATCATTAGTGATATTGGTACGTTGTAAACCTCAACCGCCATCAATAAAAAGGCAAAACACGCTAGCATCGATGCAATCCAGGTCGACCGCCGCTTTAGAAAACTTTTTGAAGAAGATTTACTCAATCTACTCGATATCCTGTATCGGTTAATGATATTTTGAAACGTCGCTTTACGACTGTGTCGACAAAAACGTAATAAATTCTGCTTCGTCCATGACCGCCACACCTAATTTTTCGGCTTTAGTGAGCTTTGAGCCTGCACCTGGCCCAGCAACTACCTGGTTAGTTTTCGCAGAAACACTTGACGCGACTTTAGCGCCTAAGGCTTGAAGTGCATCCTTTGCTTCAGCTCGGCTCATAACCTGCATACCGCCTGTTAGCACCCAAGTCTGACCTTTCAGGGGCTGTGAACTCTGGTTTGTTAAATCAATATCAACCCATTTAACGCCCGCGTTGCGCAACGCCTCAATAATTGAAAGGTTGTCAGGGTTGCGAAAGAAATTAACAATATGTCGGGCAACCACCGGTCCAATATCATCTATCTCTAACAACTCCTCAACCGAAGACTGCGCGATTATCTCAATGGCACCAAAGTTATTCGCAAGAGTCTGTGCCGTCGCCTCACCGACCTCTCGAATACCTAACGCGTACAAAAACTTTGCCAGCGTAGTCTGTTTACTGACATCAATTGCGGCCACTAGATTAGAAGCTGACTTTTGAGCCATACGCTCCAATCCAACCAATCGACTATCATTAAGCTCATAGAGATCAGCGACCGAAAAAATAATGCTCTCATCGACCATCAGTTCAACGAGTTTATCGCCCAATCCATCAATATCCATGGCCTTACGAGAGGCAAAATGTTTGATCGCTTCTTTTATTTGAGCGCCACAAAAAAGACCACCAGAGCAGCGCGCTACGGCCTCACCGTCATTACGTTGAACCGATGACTGACAAACTGGGCAGCGTTCAGGAAATATAATAATCTCGGCATTAAGCGGTCTTTTGTCTAAAACCACCTTGGCAATTTGAGGAATAACATCACCCGCTCTTCGGATAATAACAACATCACCAATCCGCACACCCAGTCGCTCTATTTCATCACGATTATGTAGGGTGGCATTACTGACTGTGACACCTCCGACAAAAACGGGTTCCAGGCGCGCAACTGGAGTGATTGCGCCAGTTCGGCCAACCTGGAATTCAACACCTAGCAACTGAGTCATTTCTTCTTGAGCTGGAAATTTTCGGGCGATCGCCCACCGTGGCGCTTTCGCAACAAACCCCAGTCTCTCTTGCAGAGCTAATTCGTTCACTTTGTACACAATACCGTCAATGTCATAGGGCAGTTTATTGCGTCGATTCGCTAGCCGTTTGTAATAGTCTGCGCAAGCATCCACGCCGGTGACTGTTTCAACGTACTCATTAAGTTTAAACCCCCATCCACAGAGCGCTTGAAGCATACCTTGATGAGTGGTGGGTTTACTCTTAGCCTGATACTGACCAACGCTATAGGCACACATTTCCAAGGCCCTACCAGCGGTTACCTTTGAGTCTAATTGACGTAAACTGCCTGCCGCCGCGTTACGTGGATTCACAAAGGTCTTACCTCCCACTGCTCGAGCGGCTTCATTGAGTGCCTCAAAACCTGCCTTAGGGAGATATATTTCGCCGCGCACCTCAAGTATGTCCGGAATATTGTCACCTTGGAGCTTCAGTGGCACGTTCTTAATAGTGCGTACATTGGCCGTTATATCCTCACCGACACTTCCATCACCCCGTGTTGCGCCATAAACTAAAATGCCGTCACGATACAATATACTAACCGCAGCCCCATCTAACTTTGGCTCACAGACATAGTCTATTTCACTCGTATGGTTGAGTCGGTCTTTGACTTTACGTTCGAAATCTTGAAGCTCAATATCACTAAACGCATTATCTAATGAGAGCATCGGTAGTACATGTTTGATTTGCGAGAATGATTGAAGTGCCACACCGCCAACTCGCTGAGTTGGCGAATCCTGAGTAATAATATTGGGATAGAGTTCTTCGATGCCTTGTAATTTGCGCATTTGCCGATCGTACTCACTATCCGGCACTGAGGGATTATCGAGAACATAATAGTGATGATTGTGCTGACTTAACTCGGCAACCAGATTACTGTATTCCTGAAAGGTAGTCTCGGGGATCAACGCCATTAAGCTAACTCCGCTGGCTATTCATGATCATTTGACTGCTGAAGATTAGCCTTTTTTGCCCGCTGGCGGTAATGATCTATGGTTTGGAGTGTCATCGAACTGCGGGACTCATCCATCACATTTAGGGGCAATTTTTCAGCCATCTTATTAATCGCTTCGATCATTATCTCAAATGCACCGCTGGGGTCGTCTAGGTCGTCTAGCGCCATAAATAAAGTCACACCTGGCGTAGTAATCTTAGGCATAGTATTTAAATCAAAGGTGCCAGGATTTACTAAGTTAGCCATACTGAATAATACTGGCCCCGATCCATCGTCACTAATATGGCGGTGAAAAATTTTCATCGCTCCGTACCGCAACCCTACCTCAACTGATACGGCTAAAAGATCTTCGCCTTTAAGCGTTTCACCTTTGTTAGCCATTAAGTGTATTACTAAAACGTCCTGAGGAGCATCAGAACTTGTTTGTTTAACAACTTCAGGTTCTACCACCGGAGGCGCTAAGTCACTAAATTCATCATCACGACTTGCAAATATGGAATGATCTAGATCAAACCCCTGCTGCTCTGGCTGCTTAGAAAAGTTAAAATCACCAGTTCTAGTGCTAGATTCTTCAGTTACATCTAAATCATCCGCTGATCTTGAGCCGACCACTCTAGAGCCACCGGAGGGAAACTGGCTATGATCTAGTGCATCATCAAAATCATCGGTATCGGTGTCGGTGAACGGTTTAAATTTACGCGACGGCATCTGTAAGTTTTCATAGCGGTTACGCTTTATTCGTCGCGCTCCGTCAAGAACCACACCGACCAACGCTAAAATAGCGACCAAAATAAGTATTTCTCTAGGGCCAAAAAAATCCATATCAGACTCTTATGCAACAAATAGGGAGTTGATCATTAATATTATTTTTCATCGCTTATAACCATCCTCATAAAGAAAAAATAATTAAGTACTGGCGAGTTCAGCTGCTTGGTCAACATCCACTGTGACTAACCTAGAAACCCCAGGTTCATGCATAGTTACACCCATCAGTTGATTGGCCGCTTCCATCGATATTTTATTATGGGTAATAAAAATAAACTGAACCTGATCAGACATTTCCTTAACCATCGCCGCATAACGTGCCACATTGGCATCATCTAAAGGCGCGTCAACCTCATCGAGCATACAGAACGGCGCAGGATTTAATTTGAAGATGGCAAACACCATAGCGATGGCCGTGAGCGCCTTCTCACCGCCTGATAGTAAATGAATTGACGCATTTTTCTTTCCTGGAGGCCTTGCCATTAAGGTGACTCCTGTGTTGAGCAGATCATCACCCGTCATTTCCAAATAGGCATGCCCACCACCGAATAGTTTTGGAAACAACGCTTGAATATGCGTATTAACCAATTCGAACGTTTCTTTAAATCGAGTTCGAGTAGTTCGATCAATTTTCTGAATCGCCGATTGCAAGGTCTGAAGTGCCTCTTCAAGCTCCTGATTTTGCTTATCCAGATAGTCCTTGCGCTCAGATTCAATTTTATACTCATCAATTGCGGCTAAGTTAATCGGCCCGAGACGCTGTATACGATTGGCGATTAGCTGTAATTGCTCTTCCCAATCAACAAGTTCAGCTTCCTCTGCCAGTGCTTCTAACAGATCCACTAATACTCCGTTTTTATCATTTATCTGCTCTTCAATAGTAAGGCTGAGAGTACTTATTTCTTGAGCGGACAACCGCTGCGCCTCCAACTCACCTTGTAGATTTTGCAATTCCAGCTCTAGATCACCGCGTCGTTTTTCCTGCTCCCGAGATTCGTACTCTGTCGCTTCGACCTGCTTACGAGAATCACTCAGCTCATCCTCTACCTTCAGTCGTGCTTCCAACTGCTGTTCTAATTGTTGCTTGTGATCATCGGTGGGATCTTCTTTAATTTCAAATGCAACACGCAAATCAGCGCGACGCTCCTGAAGCCTCTCAAACTGTGATTCTAGGCGTAGGATTCCACCCTTGATTGACGCAAGTTGCGTACTCAGAGAGCTCTCACGCAGGGCCAGTTGTTGACGATTATCGCGATGTTGGAGAGCCTTTCGGCGCGCGTCATCAAGAGCTGTTCGCAATGTATCACGCTGATTCACGAAACCTGCTCTAAGCTCCGTGTCGGCTTCCATTTTTTCAATCGACTCTTGCAGAACTACCCTAGCGGTAGCCAAGTTTTCAGTTTCAGTGTAAGACTGCTCTCGAACATCAGTCAATTCTGCGTCTGCCCGTGCCTTGCGTGCTTTAAACTGCTCAATTTGTACTTCAAAACCACTCAGCTTAGAGCGCAGCTCCGCATAGTTACTCTGCTGTTCTTCAATAGTCTGAGAGATTTTCTGACGCGTTGCCTCAAGGTCTCGCAAGGTTGAACTATTTTCTTCCCGCTGTGTTTCAAGGCCTTCGATAGACTCACTAAGTTCTGCAAGCTGCTGGTCAATCGTATCCAATTCTTGTTTCCGCTGGAGAACGCCAGTAGTTGCGTCTTTATCTCTAGCTACACGCGCCCAGTTGAACCCCAGCCAAATACCATCGGCGGTCACTACAGACTCATGAACAGATAATGTTGACTGCAAAGCAAGAGCTTCAACTAGTGAATCAGCAACAAACACATTGGCTAAAAGAGTCTTGGCGGAATTACCCTCCACCAGATCACTCAATAACTGCCCTTTTGTAGAGCTTAAAGAGTATTTGCCGCTATCCGGGCTAATGAACAACAATTCACCTTTAGTGAAACTTTGCATCAGCTCAACAGAGCTGGCCATGTCATCAACCGCAATAGCTTGTAAATAACTTCCTAATACAGTTTCTACCGCAAGCTCCCAACCAGCCGTAGCCTTTAATTGATCGGCCAATCTGGGTTGCTTATCAAGACCTACAGTGCTTAGCCACTGTAGCTCGTCACCATCACCCATAGCCGCCTGCTGTAATGCTTGAAGCGAAGCCTGACGACCTTTTAAGGTTTGTTGAGTGACACGCAGGTCGTCGCATGATGTGTTGGCTTGCAACGTAGAATCACGCAATTTCTCAATCGCCAGACGATTCTCTTGCCGTTGGCCATCGGTGAGCATTCGCGACTGTTCAATAGTCTCAAGACTTTCCTTGATCGCTGCCAATTCTTCCTCAGCAGGGCTAGCCTGAAAGCTAATGGCTTCAGCCTCTAAGCTTTGCTGTTTTTCTGTCAAGCGCCGCATCAATTGTTCAAGGTGCTGAATACGTGATTGTTGCACTTCAGCTTGCTGTCTTGGGCTGGCAGAATTTTGATTAAATTCATCCCATTGCTGCTGCCACTCTTTCATCGCCAGCTCAGCTTCTTCGAGCGCATCAGCAGAGACAATCTCAAGTTCACCAGCTTGCTTCAGCGCTGGACTCAACTCATCAAACTCTGCCTGCCAACCAGAAACCTTACTTTTGTCAGCCTTAAGATGTTCGTCAGTTTCTCGATAATTGCGCTCTGTTTGCTGGAGTTCTCTATCAATATCTTGGGCGCGCTGCTGCGCATGCTCAATCGCTTGCTCTATACGCGTAACTTCGCCACCAATTTTGTAAAATCGCGCCTGTACTTCGTTAAACGCATCGCTTTGATCCGTAAACTGCGTTCGTAATTTCTCGATACTTGTATCGCAATGACTGCGCTGAGTAACAATCTTCTCTTTCTCAATTTCAAAGCCACCAATAACGGCTTTGAGAGCTAAGGCATCTTGGTTATAACCTCGCCACTTAAGTGTCAATAACTCTGCACTTAATTGCCGCTCTTGTTTCTTGTATTCAGAGTATTTTTCAGCAGATTTTGCCTGTCGCTCCAAACGACTTATCTGCCGTCCCAACTCATCGCGTATATCAGTTAACCGTTCTAAATTTTCCATGGTGCGCTGCATACGACTCTCGGTCTCTCTGCGCCGCTCTTTATATTTGGAAATACCGGCAGCCTCTTCGATATAAATACGCAATTCGTCGGGCTTAGACTCGATCAATCGGGATATCATTCCCTGCTCTATAATGGCATAGCTTCTTGGGCCCAAACCTGTTCCAAGAAAGATATCGGTGATATCACGGCGACGACACTTACTCCCATTTAAATAATAGTTAGACTGACCATCTCGAGTCACTTTGCGCTTGATACCAATTTCATTATAGGCGGCATATTCACCCACAATACGTTGCTGGGTATTATCGAAAATCAACTCTACCGAAGCCTGGCCTACCGGCTTTCGGCCACCAGAACCGTTAAAGATGACATCTGACATAGAGTCACCGCGGAGATTTTTCGCAGAGCTCTCGCCCATAACCCAGCGCACAGCATCAATGACATTTGATTTGCCACAACCGTTCGGCCCAACCACTGCACAGAGGTTACTGGGAAATTTCACATTAGTCGGATCGACGAAGGATTTAAATCCTGACAGTTTGATTGATTTAAGCCGCATATTTAGCCATTTTGAGGTTTTAGCCTAGCCGTTGGGCGCTGTTAATGTCAGATTAGCATAGTTGTAAGTTTACACATTATCGGCATGACAAAAAACACTAAATCAGTCATTTATAAAGTTAGTTTCGAGAACTGAACACCACATGGAATTATTTTCGCTGTCGATTGATGTATAACCTGACGTTAACACCCTTCTCATTAAGCATAATAGTATCACTTACTGCTTCCCAATCACCCGCTTGAGGCGTTGCTGAGCCCGATAAAGATAATCGAGCCACAACCTTTACTCGGCTCGCAGTTGATAGCTCTTGGCCTGCAACAAGGGCATCCATGTCCGTTAACAAGATGGTAGCGGGTAATTGAAATACACTTATCTTTTTTGCAGCTAAAGGCATTGGCGAACCATCTACTCGTAACGCTGCAATAAACACTCTCTGATCTGGACTAGCTGGCACCCGCGGATCAATACTGACATAAGCAGACACACTATGGCTCTGAACGATAGCACTTGTCGTTAGGCTCCCATCAGCCGATGAGGCGAGGAGGCGTTGCGCACCATCAATACCGGCTTGCAGTCCTTGAAATATCGCGCCAGCAGGATCCAACTGCTGCTGCGCGCGCCGCCAATAAGTAATCGCCAGACTGTGGTCATTATTAGAGAATGCCTCGATCCCTTTTAGCCCAAGTACCGTCTGACTCGTAGCATCTGCGGCAAACGCAGCATTAACCGCAGTGGTAACCCGGGGTGTAAACCGATTTCCCTCCAACAAAAACAGTGACTCAGCATACTGAGCCAATAAAAAACTATCAGCAGGTTCAACTTTAAGTGCTGCAGCGAAATATTGATTAGCACTGGCAATATCATCGTTACTGATGGCCCACTGCGCCAGCATTGCCCAATAATAAATATTTCTTGGTCGGCTTATCACTCTCTCTTTCAATGCGTCGATCAGCTCAACATCCCATTGCGGCGACGCTAAATTAATACTCTTAGAGCTTTGAGCTTCAATCAAAGCCGCAATTTCTTGATCGTCAATCGCCCCTATTTGCTGGTAAACCGCAATAGTAGCCAGCGGAAACGCAACCAGTAAAATAGGTAACAGCCACAATCCGCCGGCAAGATCCTTGGGCTTTTGTTGAGACTCTAATGTGGTGTTAGCCAGCAACAAGTGCTCAGCCTCAGCCAGCAGTCTTTTGAATTGTTGAGCGTCAATATCCCCTACATCCAACTGCCGCTGAAACTGCTCCAGCTGTTCTTTAAAGAGCCGTATATTGTCTTTTTCAGCTATTTTGGACTGCTCTTTGCCTTTGGCGATTGATGAATCTTTGTTGAAAACAAAGGGATAGAGAACGAATAAAAAACCAATGGCAATGAGACCCAGAATCCAAGACAGCATCGTTATTTATTTCCATCTTTTAGTAATTCAGCAAGGCGCTGCTGCTCAGTCTGAGTAGTATCTCGCTGAACCTGCGGAACGGCTTTAGGGCGACGACTCAGTCCAAAAACAATGGCCATCCCAATCAACAAAATCACTATAGGCGCCAGCCACAATAAATACGTATTGTTATTAACTTGCGGGCGGTAAAGGATAAACTCAGAGTAACGCGCAGTAAGATACTGTTCTATCTCGGGATTAGTCATCCCAAGTTCCAATAGTCGTTGCACTTCCGCCCGTAAATCCTGCGAAATTGGTGAATTAGAATCAGCAAGATTCTGATTTTGGCATTTTGGGCAGCGCAGCTCCGTAATCATGGTTTGATAGCGGGCGGTGTATGAGGGGTCCGAAAAAACTACCAAATCAGAGGTGGCAATCACTGGCCCTGTGGCTAACAGAAACATGACAAAGGCCAAGCGCTTCATAGCGCTTTAGCCTTTAGCTTTGCATATAGCTCAGCAAATTCGTTCTCCCAAACTCGGTCATCAATGACCCCAACTCGACGATAGCGAATATTGCCTTGAGCATCGATAAGAAAGGTTTCTGGAGCACCATAAACCCCCAAATCTATCCCTAAAGACCCCCTTAAATCAAATATAGAAAAGGCATAGGGATCGCCGCGTAAACTCAACCAATCGAAGGCATCCGCGCGATTATCTTTGTAATTTAAGCCAATGATTTTGACGCCACTCTCAGCAAGCTGATTGAGTTTGGCATGCTCAATTCGACAGGCATAACACCAGGTGGCCCACACATTGACTAAAGCCACTTCGCCAATTAACTGCTGCTCGTCAATAAACCCTTGCTCTGGGTCTAGCGCCTCTAATTTAAATGCCGGGAAAGGCTCACCCACCAGGGCAGAGGGCAATTCGGTCGGATCACCATCCAAACCCAGTAATAGAACAACAGAGAGGACCACAAATAAAGCCACCGGAAGAAATAGCGCAAATCGAATCAAGCTGCGACCCCTCCAGCACTGGCTGCAGAGGTTAATCGATTTTTTCGTCGCCGATAACGCTTGTCATTAGCGGCAATTAAACCACCCAGTGCAACCATTAAGGCGCCGAGCCAAATACAACGCACGAAAGGTTTCACTTGCGCTCGGATTGCCCAGGCATCCCCCCCGAGAGGCTCGCCCAAGGAGACATAGAGATCCCGATGCAACTTGCCATCGATCGCGGCTTCCGTCATGGTCTGCTCTGCCGCTTTATAATTGCGCTTCTCAGGCCACAGAGTGGTCACCAATTGATCTCCCTTGGTAACAATGACCTCACCACGAAAAGCGGTAAAATTGGGGCCATTGGCGGGCTTTACTCCGACAAATTGGAAGCTATATTCACCCAATTCTACGTAATCACCGGGGACCATTCGCACATCGCGCTGCTCATCGTAACTGGCACTCAGACCAACACCCAATACGCACACGGCCAAACCAATATGAGCAACTACCATTCCCCAGTAGCTACCCGTTAAACCTTTTAAATTAGAAACTTTACCGCTGACTTTTAGTAGTAAGTCTTCCAAGCTCATGCTGATCACCCAAAAAACCAACATAAGAGTCACTACCGCACTTAGTGAATAACCACTCCAGGTTAGCTGTTCCACAGCCAACGCGGGTAGCAGCAGCCCCAATACCACACTAATGACGCCTGGAATTAAACCCTTGCGGAGCATACCCATCCCATCAGTCGATCGCCATCGCGAGAAACCGGCAAATCCTAAAAACAGCATTAGCACCGTTGTGATAGGTACAAAGAAAAAACTAAAATATGGGGGGCCAACGGAAATCTTACCCATGTCCAGTACATCCGCCAGTAGCGGATAAAGCGTACCGACCAAAATCATAGCTGTAGCACTCACCAGCAAGACATTATTGATCAACAACATGGTCTCTCTGGACCATCCTTGATAGTCCGACGATGAACTCATCTGTGGCCCGCGTAACGCAAACAGAAGCAGTGACCCACCGACCACGACAAACAAAAAGGCCAGAATAAAAATACCACGTTCTGGATCGCTGGCAAAAGCATGCACCGAGGTGAGAATACCCGAGCGGACTAAAAACGTACCTAGCAGACTCAACGAGAAAGTAAAAATAGCTAACAGCAATGTCCAACTGCGAAAAACACCACGCTTCTCACTGGCGGCAATACTGTGCATTAGCGCAGTGCCAACTAACCATGGCATAAAGGATGCATTCTCAACAGGGTCCCAAAACCACCAACCACCCCAACCTAATTCATAGTAAGCCCACCAACTGCCCAAGCAGATACCAATGGTCAAAAACATCCACGCACTATTGATCCACGGTCTCGCCCAACGTGCCCAAGCACTATCGAACTGACCACCAATCAAAGCGGCAATGGCAAAGGCAAAAGGTACCGCAAAACCGACATAACCCATATATAGCATCGGCGGGTGCACAATAAGACCAAAGTCCTGGAGCAGCGGATTTAAGTCACCCCCCTCCAACGGCACCACCGGAAGAATTCTTTCGAAAGGATTGGACGTCAACAGTAAAAATAATGCGAATCCAACCGCAATAAAACCTAATATCGAAAGAACTCTGGCAGAGAAAACCAAAGGCATTCTTCGACTAAACAAAGCTACCGCCGCAGTCCAGCCAGCCAGTATTAGCGCCCACAATAACAAGGAACCTTCATGGGCTCCCCAAACGGCGCTCAGCTTGAAACGGTCAGGCAGCAACGTATTTGAATTATTTGCTACATATGCCACAGAGAAGTCATCGTTAAGAAAGGCCATGGCCAAACAGGCAAAAGACAACGCCATAAACACAAATTGTCCGTATGCCATGGTCTGCCCCAGACGCATCCAGCTGTGGTATCCTTTGAACGATCCCGCCATTGGCACCAATGTTTGACACACTGCCATACAGAGCGCAACGATTAACGCAACATGACCCAGTTCAACTGTCATAACTTTTCCGCTTTACGTTTCTGTTTGGCTTTATAAGCAGCGTTCATCGATTCAGCGACCTCGGGCGGAGTATATTTTTCATCATGTTTCGCCAACACCTCCGAAGCCTGCAATACTCTATTTTGGTCAAGTCTACCTGCCGCAATTGCTGCCTCATTCTCTGCGAATAAATCCGGTAGAATTCCGGTATAGCGAATCCCTAACACTGCAGTACCATCGGTAACATCAAAGTCTACCGCCAGAGAATTGGGATCCCTGCGCACACTGCCCTCTACGACCATGCCGCCAGCGCGAATAAAAACATCTGCAGGGGCTTCACCCGACATGACCTGAGACGGCGTGTAAAAATAGTTAGCATTTTGCCCGAGCATATAGATTATTAATCCGCTAGCAATGGCAGAAGCAGCAACAATCATTACCACGATTTGTAACCGCTGTTTACGCAGTGGGTGCATTAGACACTCTCTCTACTGGCATTTTGGCGCAACTGCTCACGAGCAACGTCTTGAGCAATCTCTTCAATAACATGACGGCGCTGTAGCAAGGGATTGATAATCAACCATGCTATTAAGGCTAACGTGACTAAAACTGCAGTCCACACATAGATTCCATGGCCCGCCATATGCAACATTCCGCTCACATTATCGAACTGAAAATTCACTATTCCGCTCCTAAATTCTTATGTGTAGCCTGTTTTACCAAACCACGTACCCAACTGGTCTTTCGTTCGCGAGACAATATCTCTACGCGCACCGACAGTATTAGGGCCACTGCATAAAAACAATAAAAACCCAAGATCATCACCAACAACGGTTGGAACATATCTGGGTGCATGGACGGTGCTTCTGTAAAACTAATAGTTGCCGGCTGATGCAAGGTAAACCACCAATCCACTGACTTATAAATAATGGGAATATTAACCGTCCCTACCAACGCCAATATGGCACTTGCTTTATTAGCCACGTCTTTACTATCAAAGGCATACTGCAGAGCCAGCACGCCCATATATAAAAATAAAAGAATTAGCATTGATGTGACGCGTGCGTCCCACACCCAATAGCTACCCCAGGTAGGCTTGCCCCATACAGCACCCGTAAATAGAGCCAAAAATGTCAATACCGCCCCCAATGGCGCGGCGCATTTCATTACCATATAGGATAATTTCATCTTCCAAATTAACCCTATAGCGCCTGCGGCTGCCATCAGAAAATAGCCTGCTAGTGCTAAAAATGATGCTGGTACATGCAGGTAAATGATACGGAAACTATTACCCTGCTTGGCATCTTGAGGCGCAAATGCCAAACCCCACACTAAACCGCTCGCTAATAGCAAAACGGTCAATGCACCCAACCATGGCAGCCAGCGGCTTGTGGACTCATAAAACCAGCGCGGCGAGCCCATGCGATAAAACCAATTCCAATTCATAATCTAGTTCAAATCCTAATTAATCGTGGTCAGGCGTAATACACTTACAATCGCCAAGGGACAAAGTGCAATAGCAACGGCCAGCATAGCACCCAGAATTGCCAACGGACCGCTCCAAGCAAGACCTTCGATACTGTATTGAGCCGTAGCGCTACCAAAAATAATTATGGGCATATAAAGAGGCATTACTATTAATGTTAATAGTAAGCTCCCTTTTTGGAGCGACACTGTCAACGCGGCACCCAAGGCCGCCAGTAAACTTAGGCAACCTGTGCCAACAGCCAACCCAGCCATCATCGGCAAATAACCGGCGGTGGGCAGCGACAGTAAAAGTCCCAAAAGTGGAGATACTAACGTCAAGGGCAAACCAGTGGTCAGCCAATGCGCCGTGACTTTACCCAACACCGGCATCACTAGCAACTGCGGACTAATCAGCATCTGTTCTAATGACCCGTCTTGATAGTCGCTAGCAAACAAACTGTCGGCTGAGAGCAAAGTTGCTAAAAGCGCCATAACCCAAATAATGCCCGGCGCGATATTCTTAAGTAACTCAGCATCGGGAGTTATCCCCAAGGGGACAAAGGTCGCGGCCATAAGGAAAAAAATAAGCGGGCTAGCAACCTCGCCTCGACGGCGATTAATGAGTCGCAAATCACGTCTAAGAAAAGCTAAAAACCCCATATTTGAGATCATTATTAATTCGCTCCCGTACTTAGCTGATTAACCAGCGAGTAGCGACGCACAGCATCCATAGCAATAGGTTGGTGCGTAGACAGCACAACCGAACCACCACCATCGACATGTTTTTGCATACACTGCTCAACCAAGGCTACACCTTGGCGGTCTAAGGCAGTAAACGGCTCATCGAGAAACCAAATTTTGGGCGGCGACAACAGCAGTCGCGCCAATGCCACACGCCGTTGCTGTCCGGCGGAAAGTCGATAGCAAGGCATATCAGAATAACCGGTTAATTGGACACTATCCAACGCCGCCAAAAGCTCTTCGCAGTCGATTGGACGGCCCACCATCCAACTGAGATTTTCTTCTGCGGTCAATGTCATTTTGACCGCAGACTGATGGCCTAAAAAAAGTAGATTAGAAAGATATTCAAATCGACACTCAGATAAGTGCCTACCCTGGTAGTAAATGTCGCCATGAGTTGCCGTCAATGCCGAGGTTAACAGGCGAAGTAACGTCGTTTTTCCACTACCATTAGGACCCTCTACCTGCAGTATTTCACCGTCACAGACATCCAGACACACAGAATCGATGACCTGAATGTCGTCGCGCTCAAAGCACAAATCTTTAACCGACAAAAGAGATGGTTCAACCACCATGTAGCCTCAAAATAAAATTAAAAAAATTATTCTGCATTATGCCAAAAATCAACCTGCATGGGTGGCCTTTGACTAATTTAATTCATAAACAATAACGCACAAATGTATCATTATGTGACTGTCATGATAAAACATTATGCTAATGTTTAAGGGTTTAGATTGAGGTCAATACGCTTGGCACTTACAATGTCGAAAAGGATCATCTAACCATGCAAATCTATCGAGTTGGCGGCGCCGTTCGTGACAAATTACTCAACTATCCCTGCCATGAGAATGACTGGGTAGTTGTTGGCAGCTCACCAGAAGAGATGGTAGCCCTTGACTATCGTCCGGTGGGGCAAGACTTCCCAGTTTTTATTGATCCTCGTAGCGGAGAAGAGTATGCCTTGGCGCGCACAGAACGAAAATCTGGCATTGGTTATGGAGGCTTCACTTTTCATACATCACCAGACATAAGTCTTGAAGACGATTTGATTCGTCGTGATCTGACCATTAATGCGATGGCAGAGGCCGATGATGGCACTATTATTGATCCCTACGGTGGCCAACAGGATCTTAATGATAAAATTTTGCGTCACGTATCAGCGGCTTTCGCAGAGGACCCGTTGAGGGTGTTGAGAGTTGCTCGATTCGCCTCTCGCTATGCTCACCTTGGCTTTACGGTTGCTCCAGAAACATTACAGTTAATGAAGGCCATTGTTGATCGTGGCGAAATGACGGCACTTGTGGCTGAACGCGTATGGAAAGAAACTCAGCGGGCATTGTGTGAACGCTCTCCTGATGTCTTTATAGAAACATTGCGATCCTGTGGTGCGCTGGCTATTTTGCTCCCTGAGGTCGAGGCTCTGTTTGGTATTGAACAGCGCGCAGATTTTCATCCAGAGATCGACACTGGCATTCATACCCTGATGGCACTGCAGCAATCGGTACTATTAACCGATAAAGCCACTATTCGTTTTACAGTACTGGTCCATGATTTAGGCAAAGCCATCACGCCAAAAGACATTCTCCCTAGACATACTGGTCATGAAGCGCGAGGGTTACCACTGGTTAAACAAGTTTGTGATCGGCTAAAGGTTCCCAACCAACATCGTCAGTTAGCAATGGTGGTGACTGAATATCACTTAATGTGTCACAAATCACTTGAGTTCAAGCCAGAATGGTTGCTAAAACTGTTAACCGTTATTGGCGCCCTTAAGTCCGCGGAAAAACTGGACGACTTTTTACTCTGCTGTATGGCGGACGCCAAAGGGCGAAAGGGGCTAGAGATGCAAGAATATGCGCCTAATAGATATTTGCGAGAGGCCCGCGAGGCCGCCATTGCCGTACAAGTAACAGATTTAGTCGCCAGTGGCATCAAAGGTGCGGATATCGGAACACATTTAAAGCAACGCCAAATTGAAGCTTTAAGCGAATTTAAACAACATTATCAGCCATAGCCCATAAGGTATTTACATGCACTCTGACAACGTTCCAATGAATCCTGTGATCCTAATTACCGGCGCGGCTCGACGCATCGGCGCAGTTATTGCCGAGGTATTTCACAAGCAGGGTTACACCATTGTTATTCACTACAATCGCTCTGCTGCTGCGGCTAACAAACTTTGTGATCAGCTTAATGAGCAACGCGCGGATAGCTGTCTTCTGGTGCAGAGTGACCTCAATGACATGAGTGGATTAACCAAAATTGCTGACTTAGTTCGCTCCGTAGGTCGCCTCGACGTATTGGTTAACAACGCCTCTAGCTTTTATCCAACGCCACTGGCTGACTGTGACGATCAGCAATGGGATGACCTGATTAATAGTAACCTTAAGGGCCCCTTTTTCCTCTCACAAAAACTATCTAGCATGCTCACAGACAGTAGTGGCGTTATCGTAAACATCTCTGACATGCATGCTCGACAGGCACTTGAGAGTCACCCTATTTACTCCATCGCTAAAGCGGGCAACATCGCAATGACAAAGACGCTAGCTAAAGAGTTAGGCCCCAACGTCCGCGTTAACAGCGTCGCCCCCGGAGCAATTCTGTGGCCAGAACATGAATTTGATGACATCAGCAAGCAATCATCAGTACTCAGTAATGTGCCGATGGGTCGCTTGGGAACAGAACGCGATATTGCCGATACTGTGTATTTTTTAGCGGTCGAGGCAACCTATATGACAGGCCAGACAATCGCCGTTGATGGTGGAAGTTCCAACAGCCTTTGACCAATTTAGCGCAGTAACTGTTGGCCATGCCAGAGGAACTCTACTGACCATAGATTTTGCTTTGCCTTATCGTATTGATTCCAGTGCTCAGAATAGGTTCTGCCGGTTTTTGGATGTAATGCGTGTGGCGCAAGGTCTGCCATTGGAAGCAGTACGAATGCATTCTTAAGAATTTCATCTCGCGGCAACTCTATGCCGTCTCGGTGCCCACAAATTGCATCAACCGTAAGAATATCAATATCCAAACTACGGGGACCAAAGCGCGCTGCAGTGCGGTCTCGACCGTTGTCGTTTTCTATTGCTTTGAGAATCAGCGATAACTCACCCACTGACTTGTCCGAGTGAATACCGACTACTAAATTATAGAAATTATCGCCGTCAAAACCGACAGAGTCGCTCTCATAGACCGGCGAGAGCAACAGTTCCCCAAACTCACCATGCAGGGCATCCAAAGCTGCCTCTATCCGCACATGGCGGTCAATGTTACTACCTAAACTGAGGTAGATGAGGGCCACTAGCTACGCTCTCCGCGCTCGATAATAATACCGACATCTTGAGAGCCACGAAGAGCCCCAGGCTTACTAACACGAAGCTTTAACCAGGGCACCGAAAACTCATTGCGAACAATCGAGGCAATTTCCTCAGCCATGCGCTCCACTAGCAAAAACTCACTGGCCTCAATAAAGGCTATCAGACGCTTAGCAATCGATTTGTAATTAAGGGCATACTGAATATCATCAGTCTCCGCGGCACGTACAATATCATGCGCCATTTCCAAGTCGAGACTGACTGTTTGCTTGACCTCTCTCTCCCAATCATAGATACCTATAATAGTCTCAATACGCAGATCTCTGATGTAAACAATATCCATTAAACGGATTCCTGTAATTTAATTTTGCCCGAGGGCACATTTAACTGTTCTAGTGGCCAGCGCGGTGTAGCCGTAATCGTCATTGGATTACGCTCCCCAGCTAGCATTCTCTGACACCCTGCGTAGGCAATCATAGCCCCATTATCCGTGCAAAACTCATGGCGTGCATAAAACACCTCGACACCCTCTTTCCCAAGTGCGACCTTTAACTTGTCTCGCAACCGAGTATTTGCCGACACACCACCCGCAATCACTAACGTTTTCATACCCGTAGCCACCACTGCCCGACGGCATTTAATGACCAGTGTATCCACCACTGCTTCCTGAAAACCTGCACAAATATCAAGAATAGTCTGCTCATCGGGCAATACATCATCGCCACGATGCTTTTGAATTAAGTTGCGTGTATGCGTTTTGAGCCCTGAAAAACTAAAGTCTAAACCGGGCCGGTCAGTCATTGGTCGGGGGAAACTAAAACGATCAATCTGTCCCCGCTCCGCCATTGCCGCAAGCACTGGACCACCGGGGTAATCCAAATCAAGCATTTTTGCAGTTTTATCAAAAGCCTCTCCGGCTGCATCATCCAGAGATTCACCCAGTAACTGATAATCTCCAACCGCCTTAACAGACACTAACTGTGTGTGACCTCCAGAGACTAACAGAGCGACAAAAGGAAAAGTCGGCGGCGTTGACTCCAACATTGGGGCCAGCAAATGCGCCTCCATGTGATGCACGCCCAATACCGGAATATCTAATGCAAACCCCAAGGCTGTCCCTGTAGCTCCACCCACCATCAAGGCACCCATCAGACCTGGGCCAGCTGTATAGGCAATGCCGTCTAACATATGTTTATTAACCTTTGCCGCAGACAGCACTTCATCCAACAGGGGTAAAATTTTTCGAACGTGATCTCGCGACGCAAGTTCGGGAACCACTCCGCCATACTCGGCATGCAACAGAGTCTGCGAGTAGAGCCGGTGCGCCAGCAAACCACGGTCACTGTCATACACCGCAACCCCGGTTTCATCGCAAGAAGTTTCTATACCCAAAACAAGCATAGTATTACGCACCTAATTAAGTTTTTTAGAATTTGAAAAGGAATTATAACAAGACTTGACCAATGGCGGTAAGATCCTTATGCCGCCTGAGAAGATAGTTCAGCTGCAATAATCAAAAGACCACTAAAAAATGCCCAAAAAGACTTTGCAACAAATCAGCTAAGTGTATAGAATACGCGCCGTCGAACAGTCAGATGCGGAATGGTCCCATCGACAGTTACTTAAACTACAGGAATAAGCATACATGCCAAGTGTACGTATTAAAGAAAACGAGCCCTTTGACGTAGCGCTACGTCGTTTTAAACGCTCTTGTGAGAAGGCCGGTGTTTTGGCTAAAGTGCGAAGCTGCGAGTTTTACGAGAAGCCAACCTGGGTACGTAAGCGTAAAGCTGCCGCCGCGGTTAAGCGTAATCAAAAGCAAGTTTCTCGCGAATCACGTAAGTTTACTCGGCTGTATTGATCTCCCGTCGAAACGTCGGTTGAGATAATGTAGTATCAAGGAGCGCCTAGTAGGCGCTTTTTGTGTTTCTGAAATCCTTTAAATAGTTACCAGGAGATGTTCCATGTCGATGAAAAGCCAAATTAAGGACGCAATGAAAGATGCCATGCGGGCCAAAGACAAACCTCGCCTTGGTGCTATTCGTTTAATACTCTCTGAAGTTAAGCGTATTGAAGTCGACGAGCGTATCGAAATTGACGATGAGCGCTTGCTAGCTATTCTTGACAAAATGATCAAACAGCGACGTGATTCCATTACTCAGTATGAAGCCGCTGGGCGCGATGAATTAGCGGCCATCGAGATTGGCGAAATTGCCGTCATCCAAGACTTTTTACCCACAGCCCTGACTGAGGAAGAGATCAATGCCATGATCGCAGTCGCTATCGCCGAAACCGGAGCAGAGTCAATGCGGGATATGGGCAAGGTAATGGGAATACTCCGCCCTCAAATTCAAGGGCGAGCTGACGGAGGCGCTGTCAGTGGCTTAGTTAAGGTCGCTCTTAATAGCTAATCGCAGTTTCATTCCGCGACAAAGCAGTTACACTGTAACTTCAAATTTGCGTTAATCGATCGTACCCATGGCCGGATTAATCCCACAAACATTTATTGATGATTTACTGGATCGCATTGACATTGTCGATGTGGTCAACGGGCGCGTGCAACTCAAAAAATCTGGTAAAAATTATAAGGCCTGCTGTCCATTCCATGAAGAGAAGAGTCCCTCGTTTACTGTGGCTCAAGACAAACAGTTCTATTACTGCTTTGGCTGTGGCGCGGGTGGAAATGCGCTGGGTTTTGTTATGGAGTTCGACCGCTTAGACTTTTTGCCTGCCGTCGAAATGCTGGCTAAAAATGCCGGCATGGAAATCCCAAGAGAAGCGGCCCCCGACCGAAAGGTCGTTAAGCAAAAAGACAATCTATTCTCAACACTGGTCGTATCAGACAAATATTACAGGCAACAGCTTCGCACCCATCCGGAGGCCAAAACCGCCGTAGATTATTTAAAAGCCCGCGGACTTAGCGGTAAAATTGCCGCTCAATTCGGTGTTGGCTATGCACCACCAGGCTGGGATAATCTTCTTAAGCATGCCGGTGGCAATGACGAAAACAATAAGCTGCTGGATGAGTCCGGTATGATTATTGTCAAACCCGAAGAAAAGAAGCAGTACGATCGGTTTCGCCACCGCATCATGTTCCCCATTCGCGACCAGCGCGGGCGTACCATTGGTTTTGGCGGCCGGGTCCTTGATGACAGCACGCCAAAATACCTAAACTCTCCTGAGACCCCTGTTTTCCATAAGGGCCGAGAGCTTTATGGTCTCTATGAAGCGCGCCAGACACTTAAAGAAATCCCCTGCTTGATTATGGTCGAAGGCTACATGGATGTGATTGCGCTCGCGCAATATGGCATAGCCAACGCCGTAGCCACACTGGGTACGGCTCTGACCGAAAACCACCTACAAAAACTTTTTCGTTATACCTCTGAACTAGTGTTTTGCTTTGATGGCGATAATGCCGGAAGACGCGCTGCCGCTCGATCTTTAGAGATAGCTCTGCCAGAGATGCGCGACGGCGTGTCTGCAAAATTTTTGTTCTTGCCCGATGGCGAGGACCCTGACAGCATGGTTCGTCAATTGGGTACCGGCGCTTTTCAAGAACTGGTACAAAAAGCTCAACCACTGTCTGAGTTTTTGTTCGAACAACTTAGCGATGGTATTGACAGCTCAACTGCAGACGGCAAAGCGCGCTTGAGCAAGGTTTGTGCGCCGCAAATTAACCGTATACCGCAAGGTGTTTTTAGGCAGTTAATGCTGGAAGAGCTATCCCGTAGAACCGGTATCTCTGCTGACAATCTTCGTGACTATGTGGCAACTCATGTTAGCCCACAGCACCGCGCAAGTGCCGCTGTAGAAAAAACCCAAGCACCCGTGAGTGGTGGCCCACCGGATAATTATGCTCCACCTAGCGCTATCGATGACGGTCATTATGCAGAATTTGACGGCTCCATAGAACCGGACCAATATGCCGATATGGCGCCAGCGCGTGCATCAAAAATTCGCTTGTCCCCGGTGAAGTTCATTACCGCCCTACTGCTCAATCACCCCGCGTTAGCAGAATCGGCTGAAGATCTAGGTTTTTTGGAAAAATCCACGGATGAGGATATAAAGCTTTTTTTGCGGGTTCTCGATGTTGCCAAGAAAAACCCACATTACAAACCCTCCCATATTTTTGCATACTGGCTGGGTACCCACGGCAACCAAGCAGAAACAAAGCTTTTGCAATCTTTGGCCGCCAGCGAACTGTATTTTCCACCCGTGGGCACGGGTCGCGATGATCATCAAGAGTTTAGCGACGCACTTGCTCACATTATTATCAGTGCATTTGATGCTCTGCCCCCTGCAGAAAAAGCCATGCATCTATTGCAGCGTGAAAAACTAAATGAGCGTGAAATTAAACAATTACACAAATTGCGCCTACAACTGCCCAATGATGAACAATCAAAAGAGTTAAAAAATAAGATAAAACAACGACTTGTGATCTAAACTAATATAAAAACCGTAGCTAAAATTAAATCTAAGAGTGACTGAGACAATTCGCGGTTTATTGGTTATAATTGCGCGCTGAATTTTAACCCCCCAACGACATAAGTTTGCCCTATGACTGAAAGCAACGATAAGCAACAATCCGGTATTAAAGATCTTATAGCCAAAGGACGTGAGCAGGGTTACCTGACTTACGCTGAAGTTAACGATCACCTACCCGAAGACATTGCGGACCCAGAACAGGTCGAAGACATCATTCAGATGATCAACGACATGGGTATTACCGTATTTGAAACAGCACCGGATGCTGAAACGCTTCTCATGATGAATGGTGACAATACGCCAGATGAAGTCGCCGCTGCTGAAGCCGCTGCGGCACTGGCCTCTGTCGAGTCTGAGCAACATAGAACAACTGACCCCGTGCGTATGTACATGCGTGAGATGGGTTCTGTTGAACTGCTTACCCGGGAAGGCGAGATCGAGATTGCCAAGCGTATTGAAGAAGGCACTCGTGAGCTCATGTCTGCCGTCTCAGATTGGCCGACTAACGTTGCTACTATAATGGGCGAGTGGGACAAAGTTGTTGCCGGCGACAAGAAGCTGACTGACCTTATTAGTGGTTATCTCAACCCCATGGAACATGTGCCCTCTGCACTTGCCCAGCAGCAGGCTGCTGAAGCAGCTGAAGCAGAAAGAATCGCCAACGGCGAAGAGATTGATGAGGAAGAGGAAGAAGAAGAGCACGAAGGTGGTCTAGATCCAGAAATTGCAACACAGCGATTTGAAGAAGTTCGCGCCATCCTTATCAAAACCGAAAAATCAATTGCTGCTAGAGGCCGTAATCACGCTGATGTTATCAAGAATGTTCAAGAGCTTGGCGAAATATTTAAATACCTAAAGCTAACGCCGCGTCAGTTTGACCCGTTAATTACTTTAGTTCGCGCGTCTGTTGACAAGATTCGCCTGCAAGAACGCAACATCATGAAGTACTGCATTCGCTTCTCAAAGATGCCGCGTCCTGAATTTATTAAATCTTTCCCAGGCAATGAAACCAACCTTAAGTGGACTGGCACATTGGTTAAGGCCAAAGCAGACTACTCAAATGGCATTGCCAATCAAGAAATTGAGATTTTGCGGGCTCAGCGCAAGCTAATTCAAGTCGAGAAAACCAGCGGTCTGTCTATTTTACAAATTAAAGATATTAACCGACGCTTGACCATTGGCGAAGCAATGGCACGTCGCGCCAAGAAAGAAATGGTGGAAGCCAACCTGCGTTTGGTTATCTCTATTGCTAAAAAATACACCAACCGTGGCCTACAGTTCTTAGATCTAATCCAAGAAGGCAACATTGGTCTAATGAAAGCGGTAGACAAGTTTGAGTATCGTCGTGGTTATAAGTTCTCAACCTATGCTACCTGGTGGATTCGTCAGGCGATTACTCGCTCTATTGCTGACCAAGCAAGAACTATTCGTATTCCAGTGCACATGATTGAGACCATTAACAAACTCAACCGTATCTCTCGGCAAATGCTTCAAGAAATGGGTCGCGAACCGACACCAGAAGAACTGGCCGAGCGCATGGAAATGCCCGAAGACAAAATTCGTAAGGTGCTTAAAATTGCCAAAGAGCCAATCTCTATGGAGACGCCCATTGGTGAAGACGAAGACGCTAGTATTGGCGACCTTATTGAAGACGTTACCATCGCGCAACCCATTGATGAAGCCACCAAGAACAACCTCACTGACTCAACACGTGGCGTGCTGAGTAGTCTTACCGCTCGTGAAGCCAAGGTTTTACGCATGCGCTTTGGTATCGACATGAACACCGACCATACGCTAGAAGAAGTGGGCAAGCAGTTTGATGTAACGCGAGAGCGTATACGACAGATTGAAGCCAAGGCATTGCGTAAGTTGCGTCACCCAACGCGTTCAGATCATCTTCGTAGCTTTATAGACGAGCAGTAAATTCTCAAGGGCCCATAGCTCAGCTGGTTAGAGCGCTCGACTCATAATCGATCGGTCGTAGGTTCAAGTCCTACTGGGCCCACCATTCATTTAAACTCTGTGCATTTTGTTTGAGCAAGCTCGGACAACTCGTTAGTACAGGTTTGCTGATCATGGTTCCATTTTAAAACTCCACTTTATCGAGTGTTTTTCAGATCGAATGTTTTTCCCATCCTTTAAGGCTGCACGAAAAATTGATTGCTTGAGTGCTTTGATCGCTGCCTCGGTAAAAATGCCATTTGGCTGTTCATCGGTGACATGTATGTCATACACTTTTCCATTCTCATCAACTGAATATTGTATGATTACATATCCCTCTACCCCAGACGCTCTTAGCTGTGTGTCATATATCGGTTGACGTACTTTGACTGGATAGGCTCTTCCAGGCTCTGGGGGATTGAGATGTGACATGTTTTTACTAGTTACATAGTCGCTCTCAAAATCAGTCATTTCCTCAAAAAAGACTGATCCAATAACTAGCAATAATAGTAATTTTCCGGTTATTCCAATTCGGCCCTCATGTAAAATGTCGCCACACCCGGGACATTCAAAAACTTCTTTACCCCAAAACCAATTTCCAACAAATCTTTGCTTACTATCTGGATATCCACAGACTTGCTTCCCGCATACATAGTGCTGTTTCCGCATTGCCCTCAAGGCCACAACGAGAATAAAAAGTGCGGCAATAGGTAATAGTGCAGAAGCTAACATTTCCATAGTTTTGAGCGCACCTCTGATTTAGTCCCCGTTGTGTCGAATAAGACAGTGAATGTATTGTTATACGCGTATGTATATTAAACATAGACCAAAAAAACTCCAGTTGTTTAGAGCGCTCGACTCATAATCGATCGGTCGTAGGTTTAAGTCCTACTGGGCCCACCATTTTTAAATCTTCATCCCATATGTATGGAATCACCAAACGAGAAGTTGTTCATTTGGCCCGCGCCTCGATTTGATAAGCACGTTAGATAGTGCTCTGATCTATGCCAATTAATATAATCGCAACGATCGCTAAACCAATACCAGCGGTTCCAAGCGGTCCTGGCTGCTCATTAGCAAAGACTATGGCCAATGCAACGGTAATAATAAAAAATAGCGCCCGTATTGGAGATGCAGCTGACACATCAATATTTAATAGTGACAAGTTAAAAAACCATACACTTAAAAATAAACAGATCGCACTGATCAGCGGCCAAATTAAAGCAGTAGGTGAAAATGGTGCTTTTTCCCTGAACATGAGCCAAACACCAGACGCTATAACAATACTGAAAAGATAGTAAAAAAAGGTAGTGTTGGTCGCTCACATAGCATCGAAGCTTCCACTGTTTTAGGGATGTGGTATTAAAAAGATAAGACTTTAGGCCTCAAGAGCCATCTCGCTTATAAATTTAGAGGGCTCGCGGCATAGTAAAGAACGTATTAATTAAGGGTTCAAACGACTCTAAAGAGTCTGTTTGATAACTGGGGTCAAAGGCAGCTTGGTCCCATTTGTCGGTAAATTCAATAGCTTTTGGGTACCACGCTTCGCTTGTGTATTGCTTGCGCAGGTCTTGGGGTTTGCCCATGTATTGGTAGTAGTGTTCACCCTGAAAGTCTTGATGCGTTCTAAGAATATGGTATGCATCGTCACTAACATAGGGTTTGACAATTTCGGCCACAATTTGGCCGTGATTAAGCACGTTAACCACCTTGCCAATATCGTGAATTAAACTGATTAAAATCATCTCGTCATCAGCACCCGCCCTTCTGGCCATGGTGGCTGTTTGCAGAGCATGGTGGAGTTGGTCGGTACCAAAACCCAAGGTTAGTTCTGATAACTGTTCTAGCATTGAAATAACGCGTTTGGGCATGTCTTGAATATGCGGCATGTGCTGTTCAGTAATATGCTGCCACTCTTCTGCAGTGCTGCTGTCCATTCGTGTAAACATAACTAAGTACCCCAATTAAGTATGACTATTTTTTTATCCTTACAGTATACATATCCTGGTGAGTAATACAGTTGCGCCCTCAAAAGTCTGCACGCCAGATGCCTAATAATTTGAAACTTAACATAACTACCACGACAGTTAAAACCAAAAACCCTAATGCAAGAAGACTAAAAATACACCTTATAAGCCTGAGCTTAAGCCTAGAGAGCAACGCTATATCTTTATTAGGCTTTTGTGGCAGATGTGGAAAAACATGCACTAAATTGAAAAGTAGGCCGGCCCACAGAGCCCCAACTAAGCTGGGTATTAAATAAATGTCATCCTTAAAGTAGCCCACATTAAAAATGGATGATAAAAGCATGATCATAAATACCAGCGTTATCAATAGCGTTATAGGCTTGGTCCAGACTAATTTTTTAGATATTGATGACAAGACTTCAAGCACGGGGTCTCCCTATTATTTTAGAGCCCGATAACGCTAAAAGCCGCACTCTTTTGTGTATGCAGCTATGCCCTAACATGCCTGACTTTAAAGCTACGGCCCTTAAGCTTGCCCTCGCTGAGTTTTTTAAAGGCGGTTTTGCCATGGGCACGGGCTACTGCGACATAGGCCCACTGATCGCCTACCTGTATTTTGCCAATGTCACTCCCTAGAATACCATCAACGCCGGTTAAGGCACCGACAATATCGCCGGGTCTAAGCTTTTGCTTTTTACCGCCACCAATTTGAAGGGTAACCATGGGCGGCGCAAACGGAGGTTGCTGCAACAAACTTATGGATGGCAAGTCACCGCGCTCAAGCTTTTGCTTTAAATAATCTTCTAAGACCCCAACTTTGTGGTTTTCTCGTTGTGTATGCAGACTACAGGCAATGCCTTGAGCGCCGGCACGACCGGTGCGACCAATGCGATGGGTGTGCACCTCTAACTCCCGGGCAATTTGGTAATTAATCACTAAATCTAAGGCTTCAATGTCTAAACCGCGAGCGGCCACATCGGTAGCGACAAGTATGGACGCACTGCGATTGGCAAAACGCACTAGGGTTTGGTCGCGCTGTTTCTGCTCTAAATCACCATGTAGCGCTGAGGCTTCGTAACCTGCTGCGCGCAATTCGTTGGCCACGTGGTCAGTGTCTATTTTGGTATTACAGAAAATAAGCGTGCTTTCTGGTTGGTGGGACTGCAACAACAGCCTAATGGCGTCTATGCGGGCTTCATTGCTGTCTACCTGATAAAGCGTTTGCACAATGCTTTGCTTGCTGTGACTGTCGTGCACTTCTACCATGACTGGTGATTGCATAATGCGCTGTGCAATTTTCTCAATTTTTACCGGATAAGTAGCACTAAATAACAGCGTTTGCCGCTGTTCAGGCATGTAGCTAATAATATCATCTAGCGCCTGCTGGAAACCCATGTCCAACATTCTGTCTGCTTCATCTAGCACCAATGTTGTTAGGTTATCTAGGTTAAGGTTAGCTTTGCGCAGGTGTTCTTCAACCCGCCCTGGGGTGCCTACTATAATGTGTGCGCCATGTTCTAATGAACCCACTTGAGGCCCAAAGGCCATACCACCGCAAAGGGTGAGTACCTTAACATTGTGAATACCACGGGCAATTTTTCGTATTTCCACCGCCACTTGATCTGCCAACTCACGGGTTGGGCACAGCACTAGGGTTTGGACACGAAACCGTTTTACATCAAGGTTATGCAACAACCCTAAAGCGAAGGTTGCGGTTTTACCAGAGCCGGTTTTGGCCTTAGCAATAACGTCTTTCTTGACCAAAATAGGCGGTAAAGCTTGCGCCTGAATGGGTGTCATTGCGGTGTAACCCAAGCTTGCCAGGTTATCTACTAAGGCGGGGTTTAGGCCTAAACTGGCAAAGTCAGATTGTGACAAAGGAATTCTCATATTTTGTGTAGAAAGCAACGGTGGTTTAGTCAAGGCTAGCCTTTGACTAAGGCTAAAGTCGTCGGTCAAGGCGCTATTCTAACAGAATAACCCATGACACTGAATGCCCTCAGCTCTATAGTTTTTTTACGCAAACGGCTACCTACTTTTAGCGTCAGATGTCCGCTCACGAGGCGTAACTTGAGGAAGGCTTCCAAGGGCGTCAAAAATGCGAATTAAAAAGGTCCATCCTGCTCTAGCGGATTAGACCATAGTGTTGAGTAGACAGATGTTCCATCAATAAAATAGACCGCATCACCATCAAATACTGAGCGATGAGGACCACTACTCCACCAATTATCAGTCATAGAGGTGATATGACCCACTTCCACAATAGAGGCTACAGCAGGACTATCCTTACCCGCTAACTCAAGCATATAAAGTCTATTTTGCTGGTAATAATCATCTTGCTCTTTACCATACACAGTTAAGGGCACTGCAAAACGGTCGGTGGATTCATCATATTGTTGATAAGTGAAAGCATGGCGGTTATATCGAGCTTCGGAATAACTCCATCTACCGTCACCAAGCACATGGGTGCCTAAAGAATATGGCGCACTTATGTCACCCACATTAAATAACTCTAATTTTACTAACCCCTGCTCATCCGCCCCTAAACCTAATAGCAAATCATCATTAACCGGGTGAAGAAAATCAGAGAACCCAGGGATGTTAAGCTCTCCTGCGATTATTGGATCTTCTGGATTGGACAGATCAAGCACGTACAGAGGATCAATGGTTTCAAAGGTGACCAAGTACAATTTGTCCCCAAAAAATCTTACGCCATAGAGACTTTCATTGGGTTTACCTATTTTTTCAGGCCGATTGGCATTGGGCAAGCTTGCGACTAAGTTAAGCTTTAGCTCCGCCTTTGAGAGTTTCAGCATCGACAGCTGATGATTAATAGAATTATCGCTTCCCCAAGGCCCCGCTTGAGTTGTGGTTACGAGTCTTAGATAACCCTCATACTCACTGATTCGGAAATCTACTTCACCTCTACCCCAGAGATGCCCCTCAACCGCCCCTGATCCCTGGTATGATAAAAAGTCAGAGAACTCATAGGAATGTACTAGCGTTCGAGACGCCTCGTCATAGCCTTCTGTTTGACTTAAATAAATAGCATTCTCGCTCGCATAAACTCCAGATACCGACCCCATATAGCATGAAGCGCCAAGCATTGACTCGGATTCCAAATCAACTGCTATAACAAATGTCATCACTGGAAAGCCATAGCGCTCCGATGCCTGCTCATTGGTCTTATCCATAAATAAACATTGGCTCGCCTCAACCAAAAGCCTCGACTCGCCATTAATTGAAACAGTTGGCAAGACATCTGCAACCGTTAAACCACTCAACAATAGTTTATTTTCTTCTATTTCTTCTTGGGTGACAGGATATCGAATTAAACCGTCTATGGTCGGTGTATGACGCGCAACCATATAAACCGTATCGTCGACACGGCGGCTAGTCACGAACCCACCTTCCATTTCGATCTGCAATTTTAGTTCTGGCTGTTCTGGCGTACTAATATCATAAATATCTAACGCGCTAGTTTGACCTTCCCATGCCCACGAGACACTAAACCTATCGCCAAACATTCCCCACCAGCTAGAGCTTCTCAGCGACACGAGTTTCGATTCTTTATTGTAGAGACCCTCAACAGTGAGACCGCCATCAACAGGGATAATGCTAACCAGAGCCGCAGTGGCTTGCTCCGGATCTGTACTTAGGATCCGGATACCTCTTTGTTCTTCACTGGTATTATCTGGATCTTCCTCACTCTGATCAGTCGAAACTGAACTGACAGCCGGCATCACAAAACAACAATCCATACTCCGACTGGGCGCGATAAATAGGTGGTCACCATCATACTTTACGACATCATGCTCATCGACAGACGCTTCTAGCGTATAGGTAGTAGTGAAACTCCGCCCGGAGTCTTCTGCTGTAGAAGCTACGACAATAGCATCCCTATTGTTCAAGTAGTCTTCGCCATCTTCAATAATCGAGAGCGAGAATATATCTAAAAACTCAACGTCATTCTCAGCCGAAATCAACAACCCTTTGGGTGGCGGTAGCGCTAATTCAACAAGGTCGGGAGCGCTGGTGCCGCTACCACTACCGCAACTTATCAGTAGCAGAGTTACTGAGGAAAGCAATAGCCTTTGTCCCATCCTAAACAAACCCATACTTGTCATTCCCGTTAAAAAGATATTTATTATCAAAATACAGGTTAGACTTTTTAAACAAAAAAGTCAGGTGCCAATTCGGAGATATCGAGCGCTGTATCCACCTGATAGCTATTTAAGTCAGTAATACCTTCAGCCGCCAGAACTTCATCATCCACATAGAAGTTACCGGTGTGTTCGCGACTATCACGAGTAAGAATGATATGCGCAGCATCAGCCATAATATCAACAGTTCTTGAACGCGCTACCATTAAGTCTCCGCCTAAGTGGTTAGCCACGGCTGCTGTGGCAATAGCGGTTCGTGGCCAAAGAGCGTTAAAGGCTATGCCGTCTCGGGCGAATTCGCTGTGCATACCCAGCACGCACATGCTCATGCCGTATTTAGCCATGCTGTAGGCTACGTGGTTTTGAAACCAGCGCACTTCCATATTCAATGGCGGTGACAGGTTTAAGACGTGTGGATTATCTGATTTGCGTAAAAATGGCACCGCTTTTTGCGAGCATAAGAACGTGCCCCGCGTGTTAATATTATGCATCAGATCGTAGCCTTTCATCGACACTGATTCGGTGCTGGCCAAGTTAATTGCACTGGCATTATTAATTAAAATATCGATGCCACCAAATTCTGCGGCGGTTTTTTCCATCGCGGCTTGAACCTGATCTTCAAAACGTACATCAACAACTAGTGGCAGCGCTTTGCCACCGGCGGCTTCAATTTCTGCCGCCGCCGTGTAAATAGTGCCACTTAAACGTGGATGCGGTTCAGTGGTTTTTGCCGCAATGGCAATATTAGCACCATCAGCCGCTGCTCGCTTTGCAATGGCGAGGCCGATACCGCGGCTAGCGCCACTAATAAATAACGTTTTTCCTGACAAACTTCCCATTACTAATCCTCTCTGTTCATTGAATAGTCATTGTTGTTTTTGTATGCATAAAACCTTAAACCCGAAGTTAGACTAGCCCAAACCGCCTTTCGTCAACTTAGCTGGGTCTAACAGTTTCTCTAGCTCAGCTCTTGGAATATCTGTTTCTTGTTCGGCAACATCCAGAACAGCCCTTCCCTCTTTGTAGGCTTTCTTAGCAATCTCGGCAGCTTTGGCATAACCAATAATAGGATTTAACGCCGTGACTAAGATGGGATTACGGCCCAAGGCAAGTTGCAGTTGGTCTTCGTTGACGGTGAAGGTTGCTATGGCCTTGTCAGCAAGTAGTCGGCTGACATTAGCCAGTAACTTAATGCTCGATAGAATGTTGTCGGCAATCATTGGCAGCATAACGTTTAGCTCAAAGTTGCCGGCCTGCCCGCCAATAGTGATGGCTGCATCGTTACCAATAACCTGCGCAGAGACCATAGTAGCCGCCTCTGGTATAACTGGATTGACCTTGCCGGGCATAATTGATGAGCCTGGTTGCAGTGCTTCAAGGGCAATTTCTCCCAGACCTGCCAATGGGCCAGAGTTCATCCAGCGCAAATCGTTAGCAATTTTCATAATAGACACTGCTGTGGTTTTCAACTGGCCAGACAAGGCCACAACCACATCTTGTGTGTTGATATGAGTGAATAAATTGTCCGCCGGTGAAAACGCTGTGCCAGTCACAGCACTTAACTGCTTGCTAAATTCAGCCGCAAAGTCAGGGTGTGCATTAATGCCAGTGCCAACCGCTGTTCCGCCTTGAGCAAGCGTCTGTAATTTAGGTAGGATCGCTTTAATAAAGAAGATATTTTGCTCAATCTGACTTGCCCAGCTAAGTAGACTCTGGCTAAGACGCACCGGCATTGCATCCATCAGGTGTGTGCGGCCCGTTTTAATGTGATGATCCACGGTCTTTGCCTTTGACACAATGACACTGTGCAAGTGCTCTAAGGCCGGTAACAATTGCTCCGTAACCTCAATGGTTGCACTGATATGAATGGTGGTTGGAATAATATCGTTACTGCTCTGACCATAGTTGACATGATCATTAGCACTGACTGCTTCACCGACTTTAGCCGACGCTAAGGTGGCTAGTACTTCATTGGCATTCATATTTGAGCTTGTGCCAGACCCTGTTTGATAAATATCCACAGGGAAATGACTCATTAACTCTGGGTTTGCCAATAATTGGGCAACAACCTCACTAATGGCGGTGGCCACATTGGCAGGAAGTAACTCTAGCTTAGCATTGGCTTGGGCCGCCGCAGACTTGGCTGTCAACAAGGCACGAATAAACGCCTCAGGCATGGACTTGCCACTGACCGGGAAGTTGTTAATGGCGCGTTGGGTCTGCGCTCCATACAGTGCTGTTTCAGGGACCGCTAGCTCGCCCATACTGTCCCGCTCAATCCGAGTATTCATTACTATTCCTTAATATGCTGATCAAATTAGATGTCATTGGTGTGATGGACGACGGACTAAGAGCCCGTCTAATTAGAGGAGTATATTAGCAGAATTAGAATTGATTTTTAATTAATTAGCTGGATATTCTTAATACAACAATCAGAGTCGGCCTGTTGACTAACCCGGTATTAAGCAACCATGCTCTCGTCCGGCATCTAGCAGCCACTGAGCAATATAGTCGGCGAAGCTGCGCCGAATGGTGAGGTTGATGCTACCGTCTGCGTTTGCAGACACTAGCGCAGTGGCCTTAGCAAAATTGGTTTGCACACAATGCTTGGTGTCTGCATCGTCTAACGTCCAAGACTCAAAATCGTAGCCACTTGCTTTTTTAAGCACCATTGGGACGGAGAAACCGCGCAGATTAATTTGAGTTTGACCACCGGTGACATCGACAATAGAAACATGTCCTCTTAGCGTGTGACGAAGCGCGGCTTGCAGCGTCTCAGCAGATTGACTGCTAACAATCATCCACTCGTCAGGCCCAAGCCAAAATAGTGCCGCAGAGTCATTACTGGCATAGGTGCTAACTGCCACTGGAAGAGCCAAGTTCAACACCGCTTTAATGCTTGCGGCAAAATCTGCATGGTTAGCATCGCCACGCAGGTTTAGATAACAACCATGATTAGTCTCAGTTACCGTTAAGCCCCAATCAGTATTTTTCGCCTGATCAGAGGCGCTCTGCCCTTTTAGATAGTGTAGTGGTGACTGCATCATCGAGTTGTTAGTATCTAATTCAGACATTCTGGCGCTCTCCCTTGGGATCATAAAATACCGAACTAACAATTTCAGCGGCGATAATGCTGCCGTCGGCTGCTGCGCAATACACAGTGTCACCCATGCGGCTCAACCCCCCTTTAACCACCGCCAGAGCAATGGAATGACCCATATTCGCGCTGTAATAGCTCGAGGTAACATGCCCCTGCATGATCATTGGAATAGCTTGTTTGGGGTCGTTTACTATTTGTGAGCCTTCAGGTAAAACAGAGACTGGGTTCAGGGTTTTAAGGCCCACTAGCTGTTTTCGATTTTCGCGGACTGAATCGCTTCGTTCCAGAGAGCGCTTGCCGATAAAGCTAAAAGCTTTGTTTTTGCCCACGACCCAGTCCATATTCATGTCTGCTGGGGTCATTGATCCATCGGTATCTTGGCCGACAATAATAAAGCCCTTTTCGGCACGCAACACATGCATGCTCTCTGTACCATAGGGGGTAATATCAAATTCAGCCCCAGCCTCGATCAATTTTTCCCAAACATGGCGGCCATAGTCAGCGGACACATTAATTTCATAAGACAGTTCGCCGGTAAAACTAATACGAAACACCCGAGCAGAAACACCAGCTACCGTGCCATCGCGCCAATCCATGAAGCCGAAATCATCAGAACCTAAGTCAATGTCTTGGCAGACTTTGGCTAGCACCTTACGCGCATTAGGGCCGGTAATAGTTGCGGTGGCCCAATGATCGGTGACAGACGTGAAGTAAACCTGTAATTCAGGCCATTCAGTTTGTTGCCAAAGCTCAAGCCACGCCAAGACGCCAGCGGCCCCGCCAGTAGTGGTGAACATTAGGTAATGATTGTCGGCCAAACACGCACAAACACCATCATCAAAGATCATGCCGTCTTCTTTGAGCATGACCCCATAACGGCACTTTCCGGGCGCTAATTTGAGGTAAGAATTAGTGTACATGCGGGTGATGAATTCAGCGGCATCTGGCCCTTGAATATCTATTTTTCCAAGCGTACTAGCATCCAAAATACCGACGCTATTGCGCACGGCTAAACATTCTCGATTAACCGCCTGGTGCATTGTTTCGTTGCCCTGAGGAAAATACCACGGGCGCTTCCACTGACCCACATCTTCAAATTCAGCACCCTGCTCTGCGTGCCAACGATGTGCGGCTGTGTATCGCTCAGGGTCAAATAGATCCTTAATGTCCCTACCGGCAATGGCACCAAAGGTGGTTGGTGTGTAAGAAGGCCGAAAAATAGTTGTGCCAGTGGCACTGATACTTTGGCCTAGGGCATTGGCCAATATTGCCATACCATTAATATTACCTAATTTCCCCTGATCGGTACCAAAGCCGAGGGCTGTGTAGCGCTTGACATGCTCTACTGACTCAAAGCCTTCCAGCACAGCCAATTCTATACTGCTAGCGCTGACGTCTAGCTGGAAATCAACAAATTGACTAGGTGCACGACTGGTGGGCTTAGTGTGGGGGACTAAAAATAGCGCTTGCTGAGGTTGCTCAACAACCTGATTCACCGCTGGCAATGGGCGTTTTACAACACCGTCTCCAAAACCTGCAAGCTTGGCCGCTTCTGCTCCTGCCGTTGCGCCCTCTATAAGGCCCTTAGCAAGGCCAAAGGTACCATTACAGGAGCCGACGGAGCGCTCTTGCTGTTTTGACTCACCGGGCCTAAAGCTGACAATTTTTTCATCCCAAACTGGTTTAGCACCAGTATGAGAGCTCAAATGAATTGCTGCACTCCACCCCCCTGAAGTAGCGATAAGATCACAGGCTACGGTTTGCACTGGGCCCACAACCTGCGTCCCTTCAGTATTAAGTGCGGCGACAAGCGCCGATCGTACTCGTTTTCCGCCTTTGGCTTCAATGACTCCACTGCCATCAAAAACCGAGATCCCAAGCGCTTTAGCTGACGCCACTAACTCGCCGCTGGGTGCGGTACGAGAGTCAACCACTGCTACCACTTCGCGGCCAGCATTATGCCAGTCGAGTGCTGTGCGGTAAGCATTGTCATTGTTAGTGGCAAGGACTAATTTACGCCCAGGCGCCACGCCAAATCGGTTGATATAGGTAGACACTGAGGACGCTTGCATAACACCTGGAATATCGTTGTGAGCAAACACTAGCGGTCTTTCAAACGCACCTGCGGCCAATACCACCCGCTTTGCTCTCACTCGATGCATACACTGCCGTGGCCCAGAAACCGCCTTCAACCCCAAGTGATCAGTCCGTCTTTCCAAGATGGTTAAAAAGTTGTGGTCATAATAGCCAAATACGGTACTGCGAGTCAGTCGCTGCACGTTATCCAGAGATGCTAATTGCGTATTAATCGATTCTATCCACTGACTAGCAGAGACACCGTCAATCTGCTCTTTAGAGCCCAACAAACTGCCACCAAATTCACTCTGCTCGTCGGCAACAATTACTCTAGCGCCGGTTAAACCTGCCTCAAGAGCAGCCAATAAACCGGCAGGCCCTGCACCCACCACTAAAACATCACAGTGCTGATTGATTTTTTCGTAGGTATCTGGATCTGCTTCTACGGGTGTTTTACCAAGACCGGCGGCCTTGCGAATAAAGTGTTCGTAGGTCATCCATAACTTTTGCGGGTACATAAACGTTTTGTAGTAAAACCCAGGTGGCATAAGGCGACTGAACAAGCCCATTATCCCCATTAAATCAAAATTAACATTCGGCCATCCGTTAACACTAGAGGCTTCAAGGCCTTCGTATAACTCAACTTGCGTGACCTTTAAATTAGGGACTGTAGCTGCCCCAGATCCCAATTGAATAATACCATTGGGCTCTTCCATGCCATGCCCCACAATACCCCGCGGACGAGAGTATTTAAAACTGCGGCCGACCACATTGACGCCATTAGCCAGAAGTGCTGAAGCCAAAGTGTCACCCGCAACACCCTGATAGGCTTTACCATTAAAGGTAAAATTAATTACTTTACTGGGGTCGGTGCGCCCCGGGATCGAAAGACGGTTTATTTGATTCATACGCCTGCTCCGGTAATCTGTGGCTGAGTACCGACCAAGTAAGTCTCTAAAATCTCATAGGTTAGGGTATTGCGTGTGGCATTAAAGTACCGTCGACAACCAACGCCGTGGTACCACATTTCATGATGCAAACCACGAGGATTTTTGCGGAAAAATAGGTAATCACCCCACTCTGCATCGGTCAGGCTCTCAGGGGCAACAGGTCTTGTAATATGCGCCTCGCCGCCGTAACTGAATTCTTCTTCTTCACGGTGCTCTTGGCAATGTGGACAATAAATTAATAACATAGTCTTTTCCCGATGCTTCTCAGTGCCAACAATTAGTGAGCAACGCCGGCGGCGCCGTGCTCATCGATTAATGCGCCCGTATTAAAACGGTCAATGTTAAATGCCGCCGCTAAAGGATGAGGCCGGTCATTGGCGACGGTGTCAGCAAAAACAAATCCCGATCCGGGCGTCGCTTTAAATCCACCAGTTCCCCAACCGCAATTAAAGTACAGACCATCTACCGAGGTTTTACTGATGATAGGGCATGCATCTGGGCAGGTATCAACAATACCTCCCCACTGTCGGTTCATTTGTAATCGGCTAAAGGCTGGAAAGAGTTCACAGATTGCCTGTACAGTATGTTCAATCACGTTAAATGAACCGCGTTGACCATAACCGTTATAGCTATCCACTCCAGCACCAATGACTAAATCACCCTTGTCTGACTGACTGACATATCCATGCACTGCATTGGACATAACTACCGTGTCTAGACACGGCTTTACTGGCTCTGAAACCATGGCTTGCAAAGGTCGTGATTCCACTGGAAGTCGTATTCCGGCCATGGCAGCGACTAAACCTGAGCTTCCGGCAGTTACACAGGCGACTTTGCGAGCGCCTATAAACCCATTGGTTGTTTCAACGCCAACCACGGCTCCGTCCTTACGACGAATACCCGTTACTTCGGTCTGCTGAATCATATCCACGCCCAGCGCATCGGCGCCGCGAGCATAACCCCAAGCCACTGCATCATGGCGAGCGGTGCCTCCACGAGGCTGCCATGAGGCGCCTAAAATGGGGTAACGGCTATTGCGCGAGATGTTAATCAACGGCGCTATTTCTTTGATTCGTTCAGGAGTTACGACTTCACCATCAATACCATTGAGTCGGTTCGCATTCACTCGCCGTTCTATGTCACGCATGTCTTGCAAGTTATGACCCAGATTAAGTACTCCGCGCTGACTAAACATAACGTTATAGTTCAGTTCCTGGCTAAGCCCTTCCCATAACTTAAGCGATAGCTCATAAAGCTGGGCCGCTTCATCCCACAGATAGTTAGATCGGATAATAGTGGTATTTCGCGCCGTATTACCGCCGCCTAAATAGCCCTTTTCGACCACAGCAACATTGGTAATACCATGAACTTTAGCCAAGTAATAGGCAGTCGCCAAACCATGACCGCCACCACCGACAATAATCACGTCATAATCTTTTTTAGGGGTGGGATTCCGCCACACTTTTTGCCAATTTTCATGGTAAGTGAGCGCATTTTTTAACAGACTAAAAGCGGAGTATCGTTTCATGGTATCCACGGCATTAAGAATCATCAATTGATAGGCTATTTGACCAGTTTTGCAATGGCAGCTGCTAGAACAAAAACGCCAAGGGATGACTCAAAAACGACAAAATAGAACAATAAACACAATAATAGGCGATTTACGCCCAATATGTCATTATAGTTATAAGATAAGCCCATATTTTGTTGTACTAAAACGACTTAACCGAAGCGCCTTTAGATGCCAGAAAGTCACAAAAAAGCCACTCACTCAGCCCAACTCACAGTGGGTTTTGTGCTCATGCCTAGCTTTACACTGCTACCTTTTTCGGCATTTGTGGATGCCTTGCGGCTAGCAGCTGATGAAGGTGACCAAAGTCGCCAAATTAACTGTCAGTGGACGGTAATGGGGCCGACACTAGAGCCCATTAGCTCGAGCGCGGGTGTCACGGTAAAACCCTGGGAAGCTTACCGAAATCCAGCAGATTTTGATTACATTGTGGTGGTGGGCGGACTCTTAGAGCACACCCTAACCGGCAGTGAGCATGTAGTTGATTATTTACGGCAGGCCGCTGACGCCCACATACCCATTATTGGTCTCTGCACCGGATCATTTGTCATGATACGAGCAGGATTAATGGACCAACGGCGCTGCTGTGTCAGTTGGTTTCACCACAAGGATTTAACCGACCGCTACGACCATGTAACACCGATTGCCGACCAGCTTTTTGTAGATGATGGCGACCGAATTACCTGCGCTGGCGGCGCTGTAGCTGCAGATTTGGCCGCCTATATTATTGAGCGCCATTTGGGACAAAGCTGGGCCCGTAAGAGTTTGCGGATTTTAGTCATGGACAAACCACGGCCAGCTAGCGCGCCCCAACCGCAGTCAGGGGCTGACTATCAAGTGAATAATCGTTGGGTGGCAAGAGCCCTGTTGCTGATGGAACAAAATCTGAGCCGGCCACTGAGTAGCGACGAGATAGCATTGAGAATGAGTATTTCCAAACGCCAATTAGAGCGTTTATTTGTAAGTGACACTGGGGAAAGTTTGCAGAAGTTCTATCGAAAAATTCGTCTTCGTTATGGACTCTGGTTGTTGCAAAACACGGATCGTCTAATTACTGAAATTGGCCAAGATTGTGGCTTTTCAGATACGGCCCACTTCTCACGTGTTTTTCGCCAAGCCTTTGAAAAAAAACCAAGCGATTACCGGCGTTAGACCAACTACCTTAGAGCGCGACGTTCTGCACTAGGTGGCTTACCGTAAAGATCACTGTAGCATTTACTAAAGTGTGGTGCGGTTGAGAATCCGCAGCTTATGGCGACATCAATGACTGCAATGGATGTCTGCAATAATAATAAGCGCGCTCGTGACAATCGCAATTCAAGATAATATCTTGATGGTGCACAGTGCAGGTAGCGATTAAATAAACGTTCTAGCTGACGGCGAGAAATTCCAACGTAGTCGGCTACTTCATCAAGCGTCAGAGGCTCTTCGATATTACTTTCCATCAGCGTTACAGCATCGACCAGTCGCGGTTGGCTGGCGCCTATTAAATATTTGAGTGGCGCGCGCTGCGCGTCTTTTTCAGTGCGCACCCTATCACAGGTAAACTGCTCAGAAATCTCTTGAACTAATTGATGGCCATGAATACTTGCGATGAGATTAAGCATTAGGTCGATTGAACTAATTCCCCCCGAACAGGTATACCGATCACGATCAATAACAAATAGACTTGAGGTAATCTCTAGTCGTGGAAATTCTTCACGCAGACTAGACAAGTTTTCCCAATGAATGGTGCACCGATAACCATCCAATAGACCCGCAACTGCCAGTGCGTAGGTGCCAGTATCTATTCCGCCTATGGGGATTTTTCTCTTGGCTATCTTGCGCAGACCATCAGTGAGCAGCTTATTACAGTATTTCTTAACCGAGTAACCACCGCACACCATCAGAATATTTGCGTCTGTAGCATCCGCAAGACTGCCATCTATCGTCAACTCAAGACCTGCACTAGAAATGACTGACTGGCCATCAAGGCTATGTACAGACCAGGTATAAAGAGCACGATCAGTGAGTCTATTGGCCATACGCAAGATACCAATAGCATTAGAAAAGGCACTGAGCGTATATTCAGGAAGCATTAAAAAGCTGACATGCAGAGCAGTTTCAGCTTCGGGAACATTTAGGTTTGATGAGTTGAACATTATTAAAACCCCCGTCAAGAGTATAGCTCAGGACGCACGCATTACATTTCAGGATTGGCCTTTTGGAAGAGGCTCTTGACGCGAGTATATGCCATGAAAAGGATTTCAAGAAGACTTTTATTTACGTCTGCGTTTACGCCCACCTGGCGCTTCAATCAGGGCTTTTTCGGCAGGCTTTTCTACCACAGAAAAGAGATTTGGGAAGGGGTCGGTTTTGTTAGGAAAAGCCATCGCATCAACAAAGTATTGTTGAAATTTTGGCTCCATTGCCGTTTCAATCTTTTCGATATTAGTCACCAGAGATTCAATGGTATTGCGTGATTGGCGGTTAAGCAGCGCGATTCTAGCGCCAGTTCCGGCAGCGTTACCCGCAGAAGACACCTGATCAAGCGCGCAATCAGGAATCAACCCCAGCACCATGGCATGCTTGACATTGATATGACTGCCAAAGGCACCGGCAAGCCGAATACGATCAATATGGTCAGTGCCGATCTTGTCCATTAACAGCTTAACCCCAGCATAGAGTGCCGCTTTGGCCAATTGAATTTGACGGACATCATTTTGAGTAATGGTAATGGGCGATTGGCGTTCAATACCAAGAATCTCGGTGATATCGGGCTGATACAAGACATAAGAGAAAGTGCGGCCATCGGCAATAATTCGATCACTTTGGGCCGCTAGAGACCCATCAATAACCCCGTCGACGGTAATAATGCCCGCCAAATACATTTCAGCGACCACTTCAATAATACCTGACCCACAGATACCTGTTACACCGAACTTGGTAATCTGCCCGCCAAAGTCAGTCTCATTGGACCAGAGCTCGGACCCAATCACTCTAAAACGAGGTTCTAAGGATTGTGGATCAATACGCACTCTCTCTATGGCTCCGGCAGCAGCGCGTTGACCCGAACTTATTTGAGCGCCCTCAAAAGCAGGCCCTGTTGGACTAGAACAGGCCAACAAACGGTTCTTGTCGCCAAGTACAATCTCCGCATTAGTTCCTACGTCCACCAGCAGCGTCATTTTGGCCTGCTTTTGGGGCTCTTCAGAGAGGATAACCCCTGCGGTATCCGCACCAACATGACCAGCAATGCAAGGCAATACATAAAGTCTGCCCCCATAATTGATCTTTAAATCTAACTCCCGCGCTGCAACTTCAATAGCTGCATCGGTCGTCAACGCAAAAGGTGCCCCACCTAGTTCTACTGGATCAATACCGAGCAGAAGATGATGCATAATCGGATTGGCCACTAGGGTTATCTCTAGAATATCCTCAACCGCACCTTTAACCTGTTTAGCGACATTGGCAAACAGGTCATTTAACGCACCACGAATACTGGCGGTCATCTCTGCAGCGCCTTCTGGATGCATCATCACGTAAGACACTCGGCTCATGAGATCTTCGCCGAAGCGAATTTGCGGGTTCATCATGCTAGCACTGGCCAATACTTCCCCACTTGAGAGGTCGCAAAGGTGCACTGCCACTGTAGTTGAGCCAACATCTACCGCAACACCATAGGCGTTGAGATGAACCCCAGGCCATAGCGCGACAATGGAGGTATTTTTATGCACGGCTACTGTCAAGGACCGACCACTCTTTTTCAGTGCGGGCTGTAAACTTCTCAGTAACAGGGTGTCACAAATCAATCCAGTTAAGCCCCACTCAGCCTCCAGCGCCTCGAGTAAGTGCTGCAAGTCACCCTTGGGCACCTCCATGTCTGGCTCTGGTACTTCGACAAAATAAAGGCGTGTAGCGGCGTCTAATTCAATGTCACGATGTTCAGCGTCTTTACGGACCACTTGCCGATGCACTTGACTCTCAGGGGGCACGTCAATGACGCAATCATCAAGTAATAAGGTGTGACAGCTTAATCGACGACCGCTAGCTAGAGGTTTTTTCCGCTGACTATAGTTTTTTTCAGTGTCACTTAGGGGCGACAGATGGGTAGTGGCAGAATGTATTTGATGCTTAGGAAATGCGCCTTCGGCACAGGTGATCTGACACCGACCACAGAGACCACGTCCACCGCACACTGAGTCTATGTCTACACCCAAACTACGTGCCGCATCAAGCAAGGGCGTGTGCATGGGAAAACTGCCACGTCGACCGGACGGCGTAAATACAACCTTGACCTGCTTTTCAGTCATCAGACTTACCTATTATTTTTTATCGTTTCACAATAATCTTAGGCAATTTTATGCACGCTTGCGACGACCACCACGTACGCGCTCTGTACCAGGGGCTGGGGCTTGTCGATACGCCTTAATCCAGCGCGCACAATTCGGATCATTACCCATCATCACATCACCGCCACGCACTGCTTGCATGACTTCAGCATGCAATGGGCTGGTAATCGCAGACGTCATACCTGCGCCCATAGCCATGGTTAAAAACGCACTGTTAATACCATTGCGGTTGGGCAAACCAAAACTAACGTTGGAGGCACCACAGGTGGTATTTACTTTTAATTCTTCTCGCAAGCGTCGCACCACATGCATGACCTGCAAGCCTGCAGAATTGATAGCACCGATAGGCATTACCAGAGGATCAACAATGATGTCACTGTAGTGAATTCCATAATCAGCAGCGCGCTCAACTATCTTTTTAGCCACGGCAAAGCGCTCATCAGGATCCTCTGAAATACCCGTCTCATCGTTAGAAATTGCCACTACCGCAGCACCATACTTCTTGACCAGCGGTAGCACACGCTCAAGTACCTCATCTTCACCCGTTACCGAGTTCACTAGTGCCTTGCCTTGATATACCGACAACCCAGCTTCAAGAGCCTCAATAATTGATGAATCAATACTAATAGGTACGTCTGTAATGGACTGCACCAATTGAATAGACTCAGCCAAAATACGCGGCTCATCTGCCAGTGGGATACCCGCATTGACATCAAGCATCTGCGCTCCGGCTAGAACCTGAGCTAGAGCGTCAGCTTCAACACGGCTGTAATCGCCATTTTTCATTTCTTCCGCAAGAATTTTGCGGCCGGTAGGATTTATACGCTCGCCAATAATAACAAAGGGTTGGTTAAAGCCAATCTTAACTTCTCTGGTGGCGGAGCTCAGTGTTGTAATGGTCATAATAAATCCTAAGGGTATGTCTAATTTTACCTAAAAAACGTTATTTTAAGCTTTTCTTGTTACGTCGTTGTCAGACCTTTACCGGCAAATTCAAATTCACCGTCTTGTATTTTGTACATCCATGCAGCCGATTTTTTTAACCCACCCAGAGGATACAGATGGCACTGCCGAATCAAGCAATCAGGGTCAGCCTGGATACCTGTGATTAAATCACGCAGTAGCTGACTTGGTTCTGAAGAGGGAGCGTTAACGTATTGACCCAAAAAAGAGTCTTTAAGCGTCAATTTCAGCATATTGATCGGACTTCGCGTTAACATACGCATGGATGGACCAACTCCACAATGCTGCGCATGGCGTAGCAAAGTCTTGATCGTCGCCAAACCAGGAAGACCTACATAGACTGGCAATACATTACCCTGCTCTCGGATCTTTTTCTCCCAGGCCAGTATTGGCGCTGCCTCGAACACAAACTGCGTTGCCAGATACAGACTCATATCGGTGTTGCGGGCATAGTCATTTTTTTCTATAATAGCCAAGTTGCAGTCGGCATCCGGAATGTCTGAGCAACCTTCAGGATGACCCGCTAAACCTAATTTACTGAACCCGTACTTTTCGAAGAGTCCGGCGCGCAAAACCTCAATAGACGCACTGAATTCACCTAGCGGTTTGTCGACCCCACCTCCAATCAACAATCCTTCAGTGATCCCTATTTCGCCTTGCAAGACAGCTAGGTTTTCTTCTAAGGCCTTGGCTGAAATAATTGAGCGTGCAGCAAAATGGGGCACTGGATTGTAACCTTCAGACTTCAAGCGACGAACAGTTGTGAGCGTATCAGCAAAATCAGAGCCCGGTAAAAATGTTACGTAAACAGTGCACCCTGGGCGCACCATTGAGCTGAAGTCAGCAACCTTTGCGGCCCCGCCTGGCGTGACCTCCAATGTGGTATGGCGCATCATGTTTATCAGCGCTTGCTTCTCTCCGGTCATGCTCAAGGACATCTAAATTTTCTCCACTATTACACTATCGAGTGCCTCATAAGACACTCTAGACTATCAATTAATGATTGTATTATTCGGCTTTGAGACCTTTATTTTTTACTAAAATTTTGATGTCTTCATCTGAGTATTCTTCCTCAAGGACCGTTGCAAAACCCTCTGCGAGAGATTGCAGAGTTCCGTCAGATTCCAATACACTGGACTCGCGCCGCCAGTCGGCAAGATATTCATCACTGCCACCTTTACCAGCACGCATGGCCGCTCGATCAATAGCCGCCTGAAACCGATGACTCAGAATTGCCTTGCCACGCTCGCGACCTCGTTTAACTAGAACTTGAGCAGGAATGTCGCGCCAGAAAACAACGATTTTTTGCATGTTTAGAACCACTCCAGATTACATCGGCAGCTTGTATCAGCCAAATTTTAAGACTTGTAACTCTAACCCCGTTTGCAGATCTCCATACCCACAGGGCTCATGTTTAAACTCTAACCCTAGTGCAACAGCCGCAGTTTTCGCTCGAGCCAGCAAGTCTGGATTAGCTTGTTGCGACAAATAAACCACACGGGTGTAATGAGCAAAAAATTGATCCCTCAGCTGAGGATATAGATCTAACTTTAACCCTTTGATCATTATTCTATCAAAGTGCTGAACCAAAAAATCAGTCAAATAAAAACTTCCCAATTCTTGCTCAGAAAGCTGGTTGAACTTTTGCTCTCCTGCAAAGAACGAGTAACAGTGCGCCCCAGGCAGTCGATCTATACCCTCTTCCTGCAACACCTTATCAATTTCGCCTGCGGTACCACAATCCGCATAGGCCACAAATATATTGTCATACTGATGGCGATACTGAGCAATCTTTTTCCGTAATTTACCCGCGATTAATTGTGGCTTGTTGTGTAGCTCAGCATCAAGACACTGTAAATCTATGTGAGCCCAACCATTGAGCGCTTGTAACGTTACAATTTCATGAGCCAGAGCGCCGCATGCGATGATTAAAATCGGTGCTGGCTGTTCCACCTGACCGCAAAGAGTGCTCATCAGGCAATCATGTCAAGTTCTCTGCGTTCAGAGACCAAGCGAATAGCGGTGGTTGCCGCATCGGCAGCATCGCGACAGTAAGCATCTGCTCCTACCGCATCACCAAACTCTTGATTGAGCGGTGCACCGCCGACCATGACCATATACTTGTCACGTAAACCCTGTTCTTTAAGTGCATCAATAACCACTTTCATGTACGGCATAGTAGTCGTCAATAGTGCAGACATTCCTAGGATATCCGGTTTGTGCCTCTCAAGTGCAGCGAGGTATTCCTCTACAGAATTGTTGATACCAATGTCATAAACATCAAATCCGGCACCTTCCATCATCATAGCGACCAAATTCTTGCCAATATCATGAATATCGCCTTTGACGGTACCGATCACCATAGTGCCGACGGGTTTAGCGCCCGTTTCTGCGAGCAATGGTTTTAAGATAGTCATACCCCCTTTCATGGCGTTGGCTGCGAGCAAAACTTCTGGCACGAAAAGAATACCGTCTCGAAAGTCGACACCAACAACCGTCATACCATCTACTAGGGCTTCACCTAACACACGTTCCGCTGACCAACCCCGTGCGAGTAAAATGTCGGTACCCTCCATGACCTCTTCTTTTAATCCGTCATAAAGATCGTCATGCATTTGCAGTACCAATTCATCATCAGGCAAATCGGCTAATACGATATCGTCTTCTTCAGACATGGTTCACAACCCTCAAATAGGTAGATCTAGTCATTTTTAATAGTCTCGGTCAGCAAATGAGCCTTTACGCCGAGCCATAAAATCAAGTAACGCTTCATCAACCGCAGGGTCTAGATCTGGCGCCTGATATTCATTAAGCATTTTCTTCCATATTAGATTTGCTCGCTGAGCAGTATCCAACGCACCATCTGCTGTCCACTGCTCGTAGCTATTATTATCAGCAACGGTAGAGCGGTAAAATGCAGTTTCAAAATTCTTCAACGTGTGCGCCGAACCAAGATAATGCTTACCTGGCCCCACTTCACGCACCGCATCAAGAGCCTGCCCATTCTCAGACATATCCATGCCACCAAGTAGTACAGAAATCATGCTAGCCTGATCGCAATCCATAATAAATTTCTCATAGCCCATAGCCAACCCGCCCTCCAGCCAACCGGCGGTGTGCAACATGAAATTGACCCCCGCTAGCGCTGAGGTCTGCAGCGTATTAGCTGCCTCGTAGGCCGCCTGGGCATCTGGTAGTTTCGAGCCGCAAAGTCCTCCACCACTACGAAAAGGGACACCTAATCGCCTTGCTAGAGCGGCAGCAGCATAGATAACTTGGCTAGGCTCTGGAGTGCCAAACGTCGGTGCACCTGTGGCCATGGACACAGCAGCAGCAAAGGTACCAAAGATTACTGGCGCGCCCGGACGACACAACTGAGTAAAAGCTACGCCCGCTAACGCTTCGGCAAGAATTTGAGTGACTGTACCTGCTGTTGTCACGGGTGACATGGCACCTGCGAGTATAAAGGGCGACACAACGGTTGCCTGATTGTTGCGAGCATAAACCTTCAGAGAACCAAGCATCGTTGCATCGTAGGTCATTGGAGAGTTGACGTTGATGAGGCTAGTTAACACACAGTTTTGGTCAACAAACTCAGCACCGAAAACAAGTTTTGCCATATCAACAGTGTCTTGAGCACGTTCATGATGAGTTACTGAACCCATGAGCGGCTTGTCGCTGTATTTAAAGTGACTGTAAACCATATCAAAATGGCGTTTGTTGACAGGCAGATCGACCGGCTCACAGATGGTGCCGCCAGAGTGATGGAGACCCGGCGCCATGTAGGCCAATTTAACGAAATTATTAAAATCTTCAATTGTCGCGTAGCGACGGCCTTTGTCAATATCATGGACAAAAGGCGACCCATAAGCGGGAACTAAAACAGTTCGTTTGCCACCAATAATAGTACTACGCGCGGGGTTGCGTGCATGCTGTATATACTCGCTCGGCGCAGTTGCTTGAATGAGTGATCGACATAAACCCTTAGGGAAACGTACTCGTGTGCCCTGCACATCTGCGCCGGCATCCTTCCACATTTCCAAAGCTTCAGGATCATCTAGAAAATCAATGCCGATCTCTTCAAGTAAGATGTCAGCATTATCTTCGATGAGCTGGAGACTTTCTTCGCTGAGGTAGTCCATGTAAGGGATTTTTCGTTCAATAAACGGGGTCGTTGCAACCACCGCGTTAGCACGAGCCTCGCGACGGGCATCACGCCCACCACCCTCTCTACCTGGTCTTCTTCTACCGGTTCGCTCAGTCATAATTATCAGTCCAATAAAGCTCTTAACGGCCCTTTAAAAGCAGCTCTTCTATGCTTGGCAGTCTGTGCCTCTTTCTAGCCCATCGCATGCGATGTTGCGACCTAGCCGTATTCGCTCGCGACATAATTTTGATCTAAAAATCAGCTTCTTAAGGCATTATTATCTGGGTCAAAAGCAGATTCTGCCACCACGGTAGCGCGATGCTTTTGACCAAGGATTTCAATCTCTAATTCTGTACCCTCGGCGGCAAAAGCTGTTTTTACTAAGCCCAGCGCCAATGATTTGTTGACGCGAAAACCAAAGCCTCCTGATGTTGCTCGCCCAACAAGATCTCCATGACTGTATAAACCCTCAGAACCTCGAGCGTCGGCATCCGTGACATCATGAACTTCCAGCGTAACGAAAGTATTATCAAAGCCTCGCTCTTGCCAGGCCTTTAATCCAGCCTTACCGACAAAATCACAGTCTTTATCCAGCTTAACAAAGCGATCCAGACCTGATTCTAGCGCTGAGTATTCAATGGACATTTCGCGCGGAATCAGACGGTAGGATTTCTCTAAACGCATACAGTCCATTGCTCGAATACCAAAGGGTTTAATATCAAACTCAGCACCCGCTTTTATTAACTCATCGAAAATATAGTTTTGCATTTCAATAGGATGATGCAACTCCCACCCTAATTCTCCGACAAAGTTAACTCTCAGTGCTTCGGCTTGAGCGTAACCCACATTGATCGACTTTCCTGTGAGCCACTTAAAGCTCTCATTAGACAAATCAGTATCAGTAATCTTTTGCAGCACTTCACGAGATTTTGGTCCAGCCAACACTAGCACACCCATTTGAGTAGTGATTTTTTGTAACTGAACAGATCCATCCTTGGGTGCTAGTTTGGTGAGGTAGTCCCAGTCATGACGCTCGTTAGCACCAGCAAAAACTAAGTAATAGCTATTTCTAGCACGCTTATAAATAGTAAATTCTGCTCGCACGCCGCCATTGAGAGACAACATGTGGCAAAGGCCGATACGTCCAATCGCCTTGGGAACATTATTGGCAACGATACTGTTCAACCAAGTTTCTGCACCATGCCCTGAAACTGTAGCCTTAGAAAATGCCGACATATCTAACAATCCGACCTTATCATGGACATGACGACACTCATTTCCAACAAACTCAAAATAGTTGGAGCGACGGAATGAGTTTTTTTCCACGATGCGTCCATCAGGCAGTGCTGTAGAGTGATTTTTGTTCCACAGCGTGTCACCTTTATTAAGCTGTTGCTCTGTCAGAGCATATTCAGGAGGAGCGAACCAATTAGGCCGCTCCCAGCCATAGACGCTTCCAAATACTGCACCCAGCTCTTTCATACGGTCATAACAGGGCGCAGTTTTTAGGGGCCGTGCGGCACTACGCTCTTCATCAGGATAGTGATTTTTAAAAACGTGATCATAGGCCTCTTCATTTTTACTCCGCAGATAACCACGCGAGGCATAGGGCCCGAATCGTCGAGGGTCAACACCCATCATATCGACTGTCGGCTCACCATCAACGATCCATTCAGCGAGTTGCCACCCAGCTCCGCCAGCAGCGGTGATACCAAAACTATGACCTTCATTGAGCCAGAAATTTTTCAATCCCCAGGCTGGCCCAACAATGGGATTACCGTCGGGGGTATAAGCGATAGCGCCGTTATAAATTGTCTTTACGCCCACCTCTGCAAAGGCAGGAACACGACTCATGCATGCCTCAACATGCGGCATAAGACGATCCAAGTCGCCATTAAAGAGCTCGTACTCAGATTCTGCACTGGGACCATCGACATAACAGCAGGGCGCATTTTCTTCATAAGGCCCAAGAATCAGACCACCCGCTTCTTCACGCAGATAATAGCCCGCATCTGAATCACGCAGTACTGCCTGTTCCGGTAACCCAGCTGCTTTGCGCGCTAAAATCTCAGGATGTGGATCGGTAACAATATATTGATGCTCTACCGGAATCACAGGTATATCTAAGCCAACCATTTCACCGGTTTTACGCGCAAAGTTACCCGTACAGCAGACAACGTGCTCGCAATGAATATCGCCTTTATCTGTTTTTACAATCCAGCTATCATCACCTTGCTGTTCCAGGTCAAGAACCGCGGTATTTCTATAAATTTCAGCACCACGCGATCGCGCGCCTTTGGCCAAAGCTTGAGTTAAGTCCGCCGGTTGAATGTAGCCATCATCGGGATGTTGAATGGCACCAATCAGGCCCTCAGTGTTACACATTGGCCACGCTTCCTTAACTTGCTCAGGCGTTAAGAAATTAACCTCAACACCAACCGTCTGAGCCACTCCCGCGTAGTAACGATACTCATCCATACGATCTTCCGTAGAAGCTAGGCGAATATTGGATACCACACTAAAACCAACGGTCTGACCCGTTTCTTTTTCTAGCTCATGGTAGAAATCTACCGAATATTGGTGCAACTTACCCACCGAATAGCTCATGTTGAAGAGGGGTAATAGCCCTGCAGCGTGCCAAGTGGACCCTGAGGTCAATTCTTTGCGTTCGACCAGCACCACATCAGTCCAACCTTTTTTGGCAAGATGGTAAAGGGTGCTTACGCCCACAACACCACCGCCAACTACAACCACGCGTGCATTTTTTTTCATACTAGCTTCTCAAATTGACTATTTATTATCACCCTGCCTAGTAATAAAGTGTAACTGCCATAATGGGATTAGATAGAGTACAGTTACGACAGTTGTGTACCTACAAGCGTCACTCGAAAACCCCCGAATGGGAGGGTCGTCGGTCGTTTTTAAGACAGCAATTGACGGTCATGGAAATCCGCTACAACGGTGGTTTAAGGAAGATGATCGTCCAACATATAAGTCAGTATTTGAGAGGGTATAATAATAATGAGTGATATCGATATCGCCCGTAAAGCGACAATGAAACCAATCAATGAAGTTGCTGAAAAGCTTCAAATTCCTGAGTCAGCGATTATCGCTTATGGCAAAACCAAGGCTAAGATTGATCCTGAATACCTAACAACATTGAGTGACCGGCCAGATGGCAAACTTATTTTGGTCACAGCAATTACGCCGACACCTGCAGGTGAAGGCAAAACAACCACGTCCGTTGGTTTGACCGACGGGCTGAGTAGGATTGGTAAGAAGTCAATTGTATGCCTCCGCGAGCCTAGCTTGGGGCCCTGCTTCGGAATGAAAGGTGGCGCGGCAGGCGGTGGCTATGCGCAAGTGGTTCCAATGGAAGATATAAATCTGCATTTTACCGGTGATTTTCATGCCATAGGTGCCGCGCATAATTTACTGTCTGCACTACTGGACAATCATATCCATTGGGGCAATAGCTTAGAAATTGATGCTCGTCGCGTTCAATGGAAACGTGTCATTGATATGAACGATCGCGCCCTTCGAAATATTACCGCTGGTCTTGGCGGACCGGGTAATGGATTCCCGCGGCAAGATGGTTATGATATTACTGTCGCCTCAGAAATCATGGCAATCTTCTGTCTATCCAATGATCTGGAAGATTTAAAAGCTCGTCTCAACAAAATTGTGGTTGCGTATACTCGCGATAACAAGCCCATTTTGGCCAGTGAAATTAGAGGTATTGGCGCAATGGCAGTGCTATTGAAAGACGCACTAGCACCAAATTTGGTGCAGACATTAGAAAATAATCCAGCGATTATTCACGGCGGCCCGTTTGCTAACATTGCACATGGCTGCAACTCAGTTATAGCCACTAAAGCTGGCTTGAAGATGGCTGACTATGTGGTAACCGAAGCCGGATTTGGCGCTGACTTAGGCGCGGAAAAATTCTTCAACATTAAATGCCGTAGCGCCGGCCTAAATCCAGACGCTGCGGTCATTGTAGCCACGGTGCGTGCTCTAAAAATGCATGGTGGCGTCGCAAAAGATGAACTGAATATTGAAAATGTTGAGGCCGCTAATGAAGGCTGTAGTAATCTAGTTCGGCATATTGAAAATGTTAAATCGTTCGGCGTCCCTGTAGTGGTGGCGATTAACCGCTTCATCACTGATACTGATGCTGAAATTGCCATAATCAAGAAAGTGGCAGAAGCTAATGGTGTGAAAGCTATCGAGTGCACTCACTGGTCAGATGGAGGTGCAGGCACTGAAGAACTTGCCCATGAAGTCGTAGCGCTAGTCGATGGTGGTCACGCTAACTTTGCACCACTTTATGCCGATGAAATGCCAATTTGGGACAAAGTTAGAACTATTGCAACTCGTCTCTACCGCGCAGATGACATTATTGCCGACAAAAAAATTCGCGATCAAATTCAAAATCTGCAAGACTCGGGCTATGGGCATTTTCCAGTATGCATCGCCAAAAGTCAGTACAGCTTCTCCACCGACCCTAACCTAAAAGGTGCCCCAGATAATCATGTCATGGCAATCCGTGAAGTCCGTCTCTCCGCAGGCGCTGGCTTTATTGTAGTGGTCTGCGGGGATATTATGACAATGCCTGGTCTTCCCCGCGTACCGGCGGCAAACAATATTGATATCAATGCAAGTGGTGAGGTGGTGGGCTTATTTTAAACCCCACAATAAGCTCGGTCGTCGCACTCAAATGTCCCAATTGCGATGGCCAGCTTACGGCTACCGACGCTAGGGGAAAGGTCTATCGATGTGTTGACAATCATAGTTTCGATGTCGCTCGCGAGAACTACCTAAATTTACACCTAGCTCAGAACAAGCGCAGTAAAAATCCTGGCGATAGTGATCAAATGATGCGCAGTCGCCAACGTTTTTTAAACGGTGGGTATTACCAGACTCTTGCTGACGGAATTATTTCAGGCTTAAAAAAAACTCCGCTTGGTTTTAATCAAACCTTGCTCGACATTGGTTGTGGAGAAGGCTATTACCTAAATCAGTTGCATGATGCTGCAATAAATGACTCCGCTAATCTGCAGTTACTAGGTTTAGATATTTCCAAAGCAGGCGTGCGATTAGCAGCGAAACGTAAGTTAGGTGCCCAACTCGTTGTGGATAGTGCTTATAAAATACCGCTGTTCGCAGATAGTGTTGATGCCGTACTCTCAATTTTTTCCCCCATATGCCCTAACGAGACCGCTCGAGTCCTTAAAGTTGATGGCATTCTCATTATGGTAGGCCCAGGAGAGGAGCATCTCACCGGTCTGACCTCTCATATTTACGAGCAACACGAGCCGCATGAGGGAAACTTTAAGATTACCGATAAACACTCCAACTTCACCCTGCTAGAACAGATCGAAATAAAATCAGTAGTGAGCGTCAAAGGGTCTGATATTTTTGATCTCCTGACCATGACTCCTTATTACTGGCACTCTACTGCTGAGCAACAACAACAGCTTGCCGCACTTGCTCAACTCATCACTCCAATACATTTTTACCTGCGTGTTTATAAAAACAACACCTCAGAATGACCACCCTCAGTTTTGTGTCTAAGTATTTGAAATTGCTTTTTATCATAGGTACTGTTGATCAAGAATCTGAGAATTGAGTTAACCATGAAACTATTACAACAATACCATTCGAGTCGCCAAGCCGAGTTAGATAGTTTGGTGCTAGAACAGCAAGGGATATTAGCCCACGTTTCATCCAAACATTCTCACTCTCTTTCAGGATTTGTGACCGGAGCATTTACAGTCGGTTTATGGGCTGTATTTGATCATCAGTATGAGGATGCCAAAGCTTATCTAGCAGATGCAACCCATAAAGTAACCAGCGGCTTCTCAGTAGATGAGCTAGCCAACGTCAAAACGGACTCCGAACACTATTCTTATGCTGCGTTGAACCGATTTCTGATTTATACCTTTGGAGGTATTGGTTCGGCCATCGTACTAGTGGCCACCTATATTTATTGGTGAGTGGTACTATCCGCGGCGGTACGAAAACCAATATGTGACGAAGCCAATGTAGTGTCCTGAGCTTGGCGTGCTGCTGGCCTAAACCGCTGACAATAATTATCAGAGCATAAAAATGATCCACCCTTCAGCGTCTTAACGATTACGCCAGGCTGCTGGGGGTCATAACCATCCACGCCATAATCGCGCTTGCGGTCTGGGCCATACGGTGTATCTGTCCATTCCCATACATTACCGGTCATATCATGCAAGCCTAATCCATTTGCTGCAAAACAACCCACAGGAGAGCTACCGACAAAGCCATCTTCATTTAAATTAATGTAGGGGAAGCGGCCCTGCCAAGTATTGGCCTTAGATGCGCCCGCATTAGGATCCTCTTCGCCCCACGAAAAAGAGGCACCCTCTAAGCCCCCTCGGGAAGCATATTCCCATTCTTCCTCCGATGGTAAACGTCGACCTAACCACTTTGCATAGGCCAAAGCATCTGCATGAATGATATGGACAACAGGAAAGGCGCCCTTACTCTCTACGTTACTGTCTGGCCCTTGAGGATGCTGCCAACTAGCGCCGGCAATAAACTGCCACCAAGTGGCTGGCGAGCTCGGCTTATCTAGATCAGGGGCAACAAATACCATAGATCCAGGCACTCTAAACTCGGCAGGGATATTAGGGAACTCTACCTCGGAAAGACCACGCTCTGCGGCTGTCACATACCCGGTGGAATCAATAAAGGCTCTAAATTGAGCATTAGTTACTTCGGTTTTATCAATATTAAAGTCAGCAACCTGAGCGACTTTAATGGGCCCTTCATTGGGATAATAGCGGTTGTCGCCAAACTTGAATTCTCCTCCCTTAATACTAACTGTGATATTGGCCTCAGACTCAGCCAAACACATCACGGGCGATGGGTTGTCGCTGCACGCTGTTACAAACAACAAAGCAATACCACTCAAAATAAATATGGGTGACTGTTTATTCATAATGACGCTCTTTAATCTTTTGGCCCGTAGGCATAGGGTTCGGAGTTAGCGAGCACGCGACGATAGGCTGGACGATTTTGACAGCGATCTCTAAATGCAGCTAAGTTGGGCAGATCATCAAGTGAGTAAAGTAAGGGTGCAACTTCAGCGACAAATGATAATTGAATGTCAGCACCGCTGAAGCTATTACCCACCAACCAATCTACTCCCTCAAGACACTTCTCCACATAACCAAGATGTCGCGCTAATTCATCATTAATTCTGGGCTGCAGTCCAGCTCCTCCATCAGGAAGTTTAGACGTATAAAGTTTAAGCATTAATGGTAATACCGCACCACTCTCTCCGTAGTGAAGCCACTGAAGATACTGCTCATGCTCCACTCTTCCAGGCTGAGGCAGTAACTGGCCAGTGCCATAGTGGCGCAACAGATAATCAATAATAGCGCCAGACTCAATAATTGTTTGCTCACCATCAGTAATGACCGGTGATTTGCCCAATGGGTGAATCGCCTCAAGCTCTGGCGGTGCCAGGCTTGTTATGGGGTCTCGTTGATAAGTTATTACTTGGTATTCAATACCAATTTCTTCGCATAACCAAATAATACGCTGGGATCTAGAATGAATAAGATGGTGAATAGTAATCATTATTTGCTCCTTATAAGCAACCGAGGCATTAAGATTCCGGTATGTTATTAATCCAGCAGATAGTCTTTCACAATAGTAAAGATTTCTGGCTGAGTGATCATCGCAGGTATTTTACCAACGCCAACGCTATTACTCAGTAGTGGAACACTGATGCCCGTATGCTCTTCACTAACAAAGTTGTTGGTCGCATAGTTGACTGTCATTACTGCCCCTTCTGGGGTTTTAATACGTGCTACCAGACCTGGAGAATGAATAGGCACCCCAAGCGCTTCATAAATAGTTCGCTCAGAGAGAATTTGCGCAGCATGACCATGATCTGCAGTAACTAAGATTAAGGTGTCGATGTTGGCATCAGAAAATTCAAGCGCTACGGCTAAAGCTTCATCAAGTTGCTGTAACTCACCAATACTGCCGCATGCTTTACGTTCATGGGCCTGCTTATCAATCGATGCTGACTCTATCATGAGAAAGAATGATGTGTTCGTATCGGCAGTCAATTCAGTCAGTGCAACTTTACTCATTGATGCAAGGCTTGGCATTCCGGCATAGTCTGGATTATCTTCGCAATTCATAGGCTCAGGATAGGTCACAGAACCAAGCATAGGATGAAACATATTCATAAAACTTGTTTCAGGTTTTTCTGCGCTTCGTCCATCCTCACCATGCCATCTTACGGGCATAGTACTGGGAGAGAATAGACCTAACAATTTTCCTCCATGATCACCGGCTAACTGATCTGCGTTGCCGATGACAGTGTAGCCAGCCTGAGTAGCAAGCGTCAGTACAGTTGATTTTGATCCCTCCGCATCAGGCGTAAAGTGCTTCATTCCGCCACCCAGTGCAACATCAACACCAGAGTTAATTAACTGCTCCGAAATAGATCCAAGTCCACCATTTGCCTTAAGGTCCGGCGAACAATCAACGATGACTCCAGCATATTTTTCAAAATCAACCATAGCTGACGGGTTCTCGCACCCCCGATCGTTAACATGTGCATAAAAAGATGCCGGCGTAGCATCAGTGATACTGGCGGTAGTCACTAATCCGATTTTTATACTATGCTGTTTGGCCAGCTCAACTAAATTAGCGATGTCTTTATCAGAACCTGCAGTTGTGCCTATGCGCCCCGGACTAGTAATAGCGCCTGTAGCCATTGACGTAGCACTATTGGCAGAATCTGCTACATATAGCGGCCTTTGGGGATTTTCCTCATCAACCGTTACTACTTGTACCGCACTTCTTAACGGCAACCTATCGACAAGCAGTTTACCGCGACTACCCACTAAATAGTTTCGAGCAATGGTTATCTGATTGTCGTCCATACCATCGCCAATAATCAAAATAACGTTACCCGCCATAGCTGGAATTGAAAACCCGCCTAAAAAAGCCAACAACAGCGGCAATAGAGCACGAACGCTGACTGATAATGATGAATTAACCATAAAATTGAACCCCGCTAAGATAAATTTTTTATAACCAAGCATAGTGTAAATGATAAGTTGGTGAGGAAACCAACTAAGGAGTAATTATTTTCCCCAAAAGCCGTTTGTGTTAGTGTTGATAAGCGTCCACTAACTAATGACAAGGTTTTATCAGCATTGAATGAACCACTGCAACTCTTTTTAAATAGGCACTCTTTACCTGACTCTTACCTCACTAATGCCGATGCATATTTTTCGCCGCTGATAGAGGATTTTACGGAGGTATACCGGCAAAAAAACGCTATTCAAATCATTGGCATTAACGGCTGTCAAGGATCTGGGAAATCGACCCTTGCCGATTACTTGTGTACCCGCATTGCAGATGAACAGGGCGTGCAAACTCTGGCCTTGTCTATGGATGACTTTTATTGCACTAAGGCACAGCGAAAAAAGCTGAGCGATACTATTCATCCCTTGCTGGCCACTCGTGGTGTGCCGGGGACCCATGATATCGATCTTGCCATAGACACCATAACCGCGCTTTCATCTGGTATACCAACACCCATTACCCGCTTTAATAAAAGCACTGATGAGCGCGTAGCCTTATCTGATAGCAAAATCATTAAAGGCCCTGTGGCACTAATTGTTATCGAGGGCTGGTGTTTTGGTGCCCAGCCTGTTTCACAGAGTGACTTGCTAGAAGCGAGTAATGACCTGGAACAACAACATGATGCCAATGGTGTTTGGCGCCAATACGTCAACAGTAAATTAAAAGGTAATTACCAAACGTTATTTAATATGGCGGATCGACTGGTAATGTTAGCTGCTCCCTCCTTTGATCGTGTTTTTGAATGGCGACTGGAACAAGAGCAAAAACTAGCTCAGTCAATCAAACTGAAAGGTAACGGAAATGTCGGCAAAAAGAGTATGACTGAAAAGGAAGTAAAGCATTTCATTACGTATTTCCAGCGTATTACCGAACACTGTTTATTAGAAATGCCGGCCAGAGCCGACCACCTCTTTAGGTTAAATAATGACCGTAGTATTCGCAGCTACAATCGCCTCAGCATCAAGAGTTAGCCCTGCAGCTACAGCGGTACTGCTCGCTGATTGAACTCACTGACTACGCGCAATAGTTGCCTGCAGGTAATCTGCCCGACCAATTTTCCGTGATCTAAAACAGGTCGGCGCCGGTGACCTTTTTTAATCATGTCGTCTGCCACATCCACAAGATCTGCGTGAATGTCACAATACTCAACATTCTTAGTCATATAGTCCTCAGCTTTACCGAGATCCCCATGCTCGTTATAAGTAGCGGTTAAAATAGCTTTTAGACAATCCATCTCGGACAGTACGCCGACCAAATCGCCCTGCTCACTGACCACACAAATACCCGATATTTTATTATCCAGAACCAACCCAATCGCCGTAGACATCTCATCTTGGGCATGAATTTTAACGGGTCTGTGAATCATGTAGTCACTAATATCAACCGAACGTAACATAACAAACTCCTTATTTTATAAAAATCACTAGCACCTCGTTCTCTGGCGCTAGAGTAAACCCGCATAGGCAATGAATGGCTGGGGCCAAGAGCCAAGTGCTAAAATTGAGGCCATCAAAACTATCGCAGCTAACTTTTCCTGCCAATTAGCGCTGTTGCCAGAACTTTGCGCAGACTGCGTCATGGCGAAAATAATTCTCAAATAATAATAAATAGCAATGGCACTCGCGATGACAAGGACTGCCAGTAACCCCCAAAGACCGGACTGAATACCAACTGTAATTACAAAAAATTTAGCCATAAACCCAGCAGTTAAAGGTATCCCGGCCAGAGAAAGCATTGCCACAGTCAGTGCGGATGCCTCTAAAGGGCGAGACCAGAACAGTCCCGCAAAGGCACTAATATTCTGCTTAGCAGTATCTTCACCAGCAACCATAGAAACAATGGTGAACGCTGCTAAAGTCGTGACTATGTAGGCCGTCAGATAAAAGGTAATACTTTGACTGACTAAATCTGCCTCTAAATAAGTCAAGGCGATTAACACCACCAACAAATAGCCAAAGTGAGCAATGGAAGAATAAGCCAATAAGCGTTTAATATTTTTTTGACGCAATGCCAGCCAATTGCCGACTAGCATAGATGCAATAGCCAGGACCACTAATGCCGTATTTAAACCACTAAACTGATAGAGCGCCCCATCGATATAAAACCGACTTAAAGCAACGAAAACCGCGCTCTTAGACACCGTGGCAAGGAAACCCGTTACCGGCGTGGGTGCACCTTCATAAACGTCAGGCGTCCACATATGAAAAGGTGCGACAGATAGCTTAAAGCCAATTCCCGCGAGCACCATGGCACTACCTGCCATCATCAGCATCGGGTTTTCCGCGTAGGCTAAAGCGGCTCTAGCGCCTATACCTGCGTAGCTTAATTCTCCTGTGGCGGCATAAATCAGTGCAAATCCGTACAGTAACATTGCCGACGCACAGGCCGATAAAACAAGATACTTAACCGCACCCTCAAGAGGCAGCTGACCGCGTTCCGGAAACGCAATCATGGCGTAAAGAGCAACACCCATTAGCTCCATACCGAGCAACAAGGAAACCATATGGCTGGATTGAATAAGTACCACTGCGCCTAATACCGATAACACTAGGAGTAAGTAATATTCTTCTTTTCGTTCACCTTCAGAAGAAAAGGTATCTTTGGATAACACAAGAGTGACCAAAGAGGCCATCAAAATTAAGCTCGTAAAAAATAAACTCCAGTGATCGACTTCTAGCAAAATCGTCACCGGTTGAATAAAGTCTCTGGCATAACTGGCGCTCCAAAGTGTGAGAAGGAACCCCACAGCAGTAATGACCCAGGCCACCGATTGATCTCGCTTTATTGAGGCTTGAATCATCAGTACGACAGCTGTCAATGAGAGCATTAAAATAGGCGCTAAAGCCGAGAACATTGTTGCATTCATCACATCACCTCCACTATGACAACAGTCGGTGAGGTCGTCAGATTAAGTAAGCTTTGTAACACAGGCTGTGCAGCATCTAACACTGGCTGCGGGTAAATACCCAAAAAGATCAGTGCTACTATCATTACCGCCATGGTCAGCATCTCTCGAGTCCCAAAATCAACAAGACCACTGTCCACCCATTTTTGGTTGGCTTGCCCTTGAAAAGATCGCTGCATCAACAGCAATGAATAGGCAGCACCGGTGATTAACCCCGTAGCAGCAACAACCGTAATCCAAATATTCACTTGAAAAAGCCCTAGAAGTACCAAAAATTCAGCCACAAAGTTACCCAAACCCGGAAGACCTAAAGAGGCAACCACAAAAAACATTGCCACTGCACCCATCCGTGGCATCTGTTGCCAAAGTCCACTCATTTCTCGCATATCTCTGGTGTGCAGACGTTCTTGTAGCGAGCCCGCAATCATAAATAGGGCGGCTGTGCTAAACCCATGAGCCACCATTTGCATTACTGCGCCCTGCAGTGCTAACTCATTCCACGCGTAAATACCTAAGAGGACAAAACCCATATGACTAACACTGCTGTAGGCGATTAGACGTTTGAAGTCAGTTTGGCCAAAGGCCAGAACAGCGCCATAGACAACTCCTGCCGCTCCTAACCACATAGCTGCTGATGAAAAATTTAACGCAGCTTCCGGAAAGAGCGGTACTGCAAAGCGAATCAGCCCGTAAGCACCCGTTTTAAGCAGAATGCCTGCCAGAATCACACTACCTGCAGTCGGTGCTTGAGTGTGTGCGTCAGGTAACCAAGTATGAAAAGGAAACCCCGGTAGCTTGACCACAAATGCAATAAAGAAACCCAGCATAATCCAGTGTGCGGCTTGCTCGGTCATTTGTGTATTTAGTAAGTCAAAATAACTAAAGGTCCAAATCCCAGTCGCACTTTGATTAACCGCCACTAACGCCAGTATCGACATTAGCATTAACAAACCACTCGCTTGAGTGAAGATAAAGAATTTCATGGCCGCATAACCACGATTTTCATGTCCCCAGATAGCAATCATAAAGTACATAGGGATGAGCATGACCTCCCAAAACAGGAAGAACAGCATCAGATCTAGGGCCATAAATACCCCAAGAACACCCGCAAGAGACCATAGTAAGTTAGCCTCAAAGAAGCCTTTACGCACGACAATGTCGGTCCATGAGGCACTGATTGCGATGGCGCCAAGAATCAGCGTCAGCAATACCATCAGCAAGCTAATGCCATCTAGCGCGAGCTCGATGCTAATGCCAAAAGCAGGGATCCAGTCAGTTTTAAAGTGCATTAACCACGTAGAAGGATCATTCGCCACAGGTGCTTGTAGTTGAGTGATTTCGGGCATGCCAGACAAGCATAAAAGAAGATAGACCAAGTCGGTTAGGACCACTGCCATCGCCACTTTTCGTGGCATGGTGTCACTAATACGCTCAGACAGCATAGCCAATAAGCCGCCAATTAAGAGTATGAGTATTAGGTTGATCATTACCATTACAGCGCCCCCTCTGGAAGATTAGCCGCTAGAATAATGACTAAAATAAGCCCTGCTACCATGCTCGCTATATACCAGCGCATGCGCCCAGATTGTGCTGAACTGAGCCACTGGTTAAAGGTTTGATTGATCGTAACGATTAAGCCATATAAGGCATCAACAGGCTCACTTTTAAGCTTGTTAGCCAAGCCATAGTAAGGTTTTACAAACAGACGGTCATAGAGCCAATCGATACCCCAACCGCTGAACCAGAACTCCCCAAGGCTCTTACCCAAGGACGAGTAGGCAAGTCGGTCGACTTTTAATTGGCCAGTGTGAAATATGAGGTAAGCGACTAGCACGCCAACAATGGGTACTGATATAGACACATATTCGACCCAATGCGCCGGATGACTCCCATCACTAGCAGGAAAAACCTCACTCACCGGAATCATAAACCAACCGCCCACCATGGCTAACAGACATAATATTGAGAGCGGAACTGCCATACGCCATCCGGTGTCTTTATCAGGTTCAGTATTTACACTGCCGAAAAACACTACAAAGACTAATCTGAAACTGTAGATTGCTGTCAGTAAGGCCCCTAGCAGTCCAGCCACCCATAATCCTGGGCCGATCTCAGGGAATTGGTACGCCTGGAGTAAAATTTGATCTTTGCTGAAAAATCCAGAGGTCATCGGCAGTGCAGCTAACGCTGAGGAGCCGATCATAAAGCTCCAGAAGGTAACAGGCATACGAGTTCTTAAACCGCCCATTTTAAAAATATTATGTTCATGATGTAGGCAGTGGATAATTGCCCCTGAGCCCAAAAACAATAGGGCTTTAAAAAAGGCGTGAGTCATTAGATGAAAAATACCTGCGCTCCAAGCCCCGACACCTAGAGCAAGAAACATATAACCAATCTGGCTAATCGTCGAGTAAGCCAAAATACGTTTGATATCGGTTTGCATCAGTGCCGTAGAGGCCGCCATTAGAGACGTGGTTATACCAATGACTGCAACCACTGTCATCGCTATCGGTGCCAACAGGAACAACTCATGAGTACGGGCTATTAAGTAAACACCGGCGGTCACCATAGTAGCCGCATGAATTAGCGCACTAACCGGCGTCGGGCCAGCCATGGCATCGGGTAGCCAAGTATGTAATGGCAACTGAGCTGATTTTCCAACCGCCCCGCAGACTAGGAGTAGGCAGGCTATTGTGGGGACGGTGGCGCCAACCTGCCAAGTTTGGTCAGCCTCACCGACCATAGTCTGGATATCTAAGGTGCCTAGCTCGGTGAACAACAACAATAAACCCATCGCCATAGCTGTATCGCCGATACGCGTGACGATGAAGGCTTTACGCGCTGCATACCCATTGGCGTTGTGCTGATACCAGAAACCTACTAACAGGTAACTGCAAACTCCTACGCCTTCCCATCCGAGATAAAGCAGCAACAAATTATCAGCCATAACCAAGACCAGCATGGCGGCAACAAACATATTTAGATAGGCAAAATATCGAGCATAACTAGGATCTTTTTCCATAAATTCAGTGGAGAACAAATGAATCAGGAAACCAACGCCGGTTATGACTGACATCATCACTAAAGTCAGTCCATCAAAATAAAATGAAATACCGGGAGCAAATCCAGCTACTTCCATCCAGGTCCAAAGGGAGAGCTGGATAACTTGCTGATTCTGCATAAATTCAGTCGCTAGCAGCAGTGTCAATAAAGCGGATATGCCTACTGAGCCTACCCCCAGAGCACCCACTTGAGATACCTTTAGACGCGTACCAACGAGCATTAATGTCACTGAACTAAGTAGTGGAATTAGTGGTATTAACCAAATAGTCTCACTCATAATTAACCCTGCATCCGGTTAGCATCGTCCATATCCAATGTTTTAAAGCGCTTCTGAACTTGAAGCACCAAGCCCAAACCTACGGCTACTTCAGCTGCAGCGACAGTAAGAATCAGCATAAATACTACCTGACCGTCAGGCTGCCCCCAGTGAGCACCCGCAGCAACAAAGGCTAAGGCGGCCGCATTGAGCATGACTTCCAATGACATCAATATAAAAATAACGTTGCGCCTAATCATTAGACCGAGCATACCAATGGCAAACAAAAGCGAAGAGACTAAAAGGATATGGTTAAGGGGTATATTTAAGCCATCCATCATTGGCCGCCCTGCTTTTCTAGATTATCTCGATCAAGGTAGCGACGACCGAGGTGAAAAGAACCGACTAAACCTGCCAGTAATAACATAGAGGCAATCTCAACCGCTAAAACATAGGGCCCAAATAGCGACAATCCTACCTGCTTAGCCGAGACTGCTGTGACGGAAACTGGGCCGTTAGTTTGACTAATCACTAGTATCAGCTCAATGAGTAGAATCGCTGATAAAATAGCCGGCCCCGCCCAGATTGACGGCTGTAACCACTGTCGTTCCTGCTTATTACCCTTTTCGCCTAAATTCAGCATCATGATCACAAATACAAATAACACCATAATAGCGCCCGCATAAATAACAATTTCTAGTGCTGCTGCAAATGGCGCACCAATCAAGAAAAAGATAACAGCAACCGCTAGCAGTGAGACAATCAGATAAATTAGCGCATGAATAGCATTAGGCCTTGTCATAGCCATAACCGTTGCCATTAGTGCAACCGTTGCCGCTATGTAAAAAAATACAATTTCAAGCATGAAAGTCCCTCGGGTTTGTCGTTTCATTAACTTGACTCATGGCAATAAACTCTTAGTGTCTATCGGCCTAGCTTCGTTGAGCGCTTCACCTTTGTCTTTAGAGGCTGTTTTCATACCAGAGACTCGGTAAAAATTGTAATCTGGGTATTTACCCACGCCATTAATCAGCAAATGTTCTTTCTCATAGACCATGTTCTGACGATCGTACTCACACATTTCAAAGTCCGGTGTCAATTGGATGGCATACGTTGGGCAAGCCTCTTCACACATTCCACACATAATGCATCGAGAAAAATTAATGCGAAAAAATTCCGGATACCAAGTACCGTCTTCGCGGGTATCTTTTTGCAAGGCAATGCAGTCAACCGGACATACCGCCGCACAAAGATTACAAGCAACGCAACGCTCTTCACCGTCAGGGTCGCGAGTTAGTACAATTCGACCTCGATAACGTGGTGCCAAATAGGGCATCTCCTCGGGGTATTGAACAGTTTCGGCCTTGGTAAAGGTGTGCTTTAGCACTTCCCACATAGTTCTAAGTTCACTTAACATTAGGCAACACCCTCCATCCATAACAGCACGGCACCCGTCACCACAATATTAACCAGAGTGATGGGCAACATGACTTTCCAGCCAAGCGACATTAATTGGTCATAGCGCGGGCGAGGTATCGCTGCGCGCAGTAAGACAAAGAAACAAATAACCACGAATACTTTAAAACTAAACCACAAGAATGGCGGTAACCAATGGCCAATCAATATTGGTCCATGCCAACCACCGAAGAATAGCGTCACAATCATGCAGGAAATGAGCATCAGCCCGAGGTATTCCCCAAGCATAAACATGGCAAATTTCATGCCCCCATATTCAGTGTGGAAACCTGCAGTAAGCTCGTGTTCTGCTTCAGGCAAATCGAAAGGTAAACGGTGACTCTCGGCGATGCCGGCAATAATAAATACGATCAAACCGAGTATCTGCGAGAAGCAAAACCAAACATCGGTCTGCGCTTCAACAATGTCTACCAAACTAAAGCTACCAGACATCATGACTACGCCAATCAATGAGAGTCCCATAAAGACTTCATAACTGACCATTTGTGCCGCTGACCGCAATCCCCCTAAAAGAGCATATTTATTGTTAGAGGCAAGACCTCCCAGGAGCACGCTGTAGACTGCAAGAGACGTCATACCGAGAAAGAACAGCAAACCAATGTTAACGTCGATAATCATCATGCCAGGGGCAAAGGGCACAACAGCAAAACCCATCATCATTGCCACGACGATTGCTGTGGGAGCAAAGATAAATACCAATTTGTCTGCAAACGGTGGAACCCAGTCATCTTTAAATAGTAGTTTAATCATGTCTGCCGCCACCTGACCAATACCGAACGGTCCCAATCGGTTAGGGCCATAGCGATCTTGCCATACGCCTAGTAAACGTCTTTCAAACCACGTTAAAACTGCCGCTCCAGCAACCCCACCAATCAAAATGGTGAGTGCGAGGATTACCGGCATCAACTCAGACATTACGCGCACCTCCATCACCCACTACAGGCTGAAAGGTAGCTTTATCAGAGGCAATTATTTCAGGTCCCGAGCGCTGCCAAGTTTTATCGACCTGCAAGCTAACCAGATGTCCAGCCACGAGCCCCCGTGCCTCTGCGTATCCGGCACTATAGCCAATACAATTTTTTGCGACTCTCGATAAAATCCTGACTTCTAGAGAACATTCAATATCATCCTGTTTAACCAAAAGTCCATCGCCCTCGGTAACGGCGAGCTTTTCCGCAACTTTTTTGCCAATAGCAATAAATCCGCGGCCAGCCAACTCAGAAATTTCTTCAGTGTGAGCCGATAATTCATCGCTACCGTGGACTTGCTCCATGGGGACAAGATGCCACTGATGTGGTTTCAATGAAATTTGAGTGATCTGCGAGGATATATCTGCACCTGTTTGTGATGAAGATATTAGCCGTACCCCTGAGGATCCGCCTTTTAACGGACCATCTACTTCAGACTGAAACTTCTGCAAAGACTGATTGGAATTCCAACCTGGTGCCCAAACAAAGGGAGTTAATGATGCCGGCTGATCTCGATTCAAGCCTTCCATACTGAAAGATAATGGACTCTCGTGATCTTGAGCCTGTTGGGGTTCATGTACCGAGACACTTGAATTCATTGCAGTACGGCCACTGTAACGGTGAGTCTGGCGAGGTATCTTTGAGCCGCGATCCCTGAAACTGTTCAGTGGCGCTACATCGACAAGCTTAGTGAATAGCGGACTACTCTTGGCACATGCAGTAACTATTTGATCAAAATGTTCTATTTTCGATAATTTTTTGTGTTCGGCAGCCTTCGCTAATCTAAGCAGCCACTCCCAACTGGGTAGTCTTTCAGACGCTGGAGACTGCACGGGATAGAAACGCTGAGCGCGACCCTCACTACTCACCAAAGTACCTTGAGACTCTGCATAGGAGGCTGCTGCCATCACTAAATCTGATTGATCAAGGGTACCGTTCTCATACATATCCAACGTAATGACCTTAGCTCCACCAGCCAGTAGCTGATCGATTAACGCTTTATCGCCACGACGGTACAAATCATTTTCCAACACAATTAACGCATCTATTTTTGCTGCTCGCTTCACTAAGGCCTTTAAATGACTACTAGCACCATCGGCTACCATCATCGCTAGGCCTAAGCTATTACACTCGGGTACGCAAAAGCTAAGCATGCTTGTCGTCTGACTCAAAGCATCCGCCACGGCAGCCGCACTATTGATAACGCCCTGATGAGCCATGCTTGAACCACTGACTATTAGGGGATTTTTCGCCATTTTCAGCATCTGTGCCGCGGCGTCTGCCTGGGGATTGTTAGTGATTTCACCCACCAAAGCTGCTGCCACAGCATGCCCAAATGCGGCTATATCATCAGGCGCTAAAGAAACGCAGACACTAGCAACATCATCGAGTCGGGTATCCATGGCCGATACGATAGTCATTGGTGAACGTTGGTCTTGAGCAAGATTACGAATCGCTGCGTCTTGCCAAGGCGGAAGCCCCATCTGTTCTGCCAATTCAAAGGCTTTGTTACGTACAGATTGGCGAAGTGCGAGCGCCACACGCGGGGCGGTATTAGTAACATCTTCACCAAGAATAAGTATCGCATCGGCAGTCTCTATTTGCTTAACCGACGGATTAATCGACATAGACGTCTGCAAAATGTTAGCAATACTGTCCATTAACTCTGCTTCTTGGTCTGAAAACCCTGGCGCAAAGTTTTTCGATCCAACCAACTCACGCAACAGATAATTTGCCTCAAGAGACGCTCTTGGCGAGCCAATAGCAGCGACTTTTTTACCGGCCATCCAATCCGCCGCTGTGTTCAGTGCTTGCTGCTGATGAACCGCAAAGAAGCTACCATCGGGATTTTTAATACCCGCATAATCAAGACGTAAATCACTATTCAGATAGCCGCTGCCAAAGCGACCTCGATCACATATAAAGTAGCCATTAACGTCGTGGTTATAGCGATTATGAACACGTTTAACCTTGCCGTAACGTTCCCCAGGAGCAATATTACAGCCCACAGCACAGCCCTGACATATAGACGGTGCAGACTGTAAATCCCACTTACGGCTGTATTGCTTTAAAAACGGCTTGTCGGTGAAAACACCTGTCGGACATACCTCAACTAGATTACCCGAAAACTCACTCTCTAAAATGCCCTCCTCGTGACGACCAAAATACAGATGATCATGAGAGGCCTGAGCGCCTAAATCTTTACCTCCAGCGTAATCTCGGTAATAACGCTCGCATCTATAACACGCAATACAACGGTTCATCTCATGATGAATCAGAGGGCCTAAGTATTGGTTGCGATAGGTATTTTTTTTACCCGTATATCGACGATCACGATGACCGACCATAACGGTCATGTCTTGCAGATGACATTCTCCGCCTTCTGCGCATACAGGACAGTCGTGCGGATGATTAAGCATAAGGCTCTCAACCACCGCTTCGCGAAACTGTGTAGCATTTTCAGCCTTAAGTGAAAATCTTGCACCATCACTCGCCGGGGTCATACAGCCCATGACTATGCGGCCACGAGTATCCTCTTCGTTCTGGTATTGAACCAAAGCGCATTGACGACAAGAACCAATAGAACCCATGGATGGATGCCAACAAAAATATGGCAGATCCAACCCCGCATTCAGACAGGCTTCCAGTATGTTTTCGCCTTTTTTGACCTCAATTTCTTGACCATCAACATTGATCATTGGCATAGTTTAAGCTCCCTTTCCTGAGTGGTAAGGGCAACAGCCACCACTAATATGTCGTTCAAAATCATCACGGAAGTATTTAAGCGCGCTTTGCAGTGGCTCCATGGCTCCGGGCGCCAGAGCACAATGTGTGTTACCGATTGCACCTATATAATTAATTTGGTATTCAAGCGTATCTAAATCTTCAGTTTTACCACGACCCTGCTCTATGTCTTCGAGTACCTGCCTTGTCCAAGGCAGACCATCACGGCAAGGGGTGCAAAACCCGCAGGATTCATGGGCGAAAAAGCGGATCAAATTTAATACCATACCAACCGGACAAGTCTGATCATCGAGAATAATCATAGTGCCAGTACCCATGCGACTGCCGGCTTTACCGATGACGTTATAGTCCATGGCTAAATCAAGATGTTCATGCGTTAGAAAGTCGGTTGACCCACCACCCGGCAAAAAACCTTTAAGTTGCAAGCCGTCCTGCATACCTCCGGCATGGTTTTCAAGAATTTCACGAATTGGAGTGCCCATTGGTAGCTCCCAACAACCGGGCGTTTTTACTCTCCCACTAACACCAAACATCTTAGTGCCTGCGTCCTCACCTACACCAAGACTCTTAAACCAGTCAGCGCCGCGGTCAATAATATGGGGAATGTTACATAGCGTTTCGACATTGTTAACGATAGTTGGACGGCCCCATAGGCCACTCACCTGAGGAAATGGTGGCTTGGCTCTGGGGTTGGCTCTCTTACCTTCAAGTGCGTTTATGAGAGCCGTTTCTTCACCACAAATATACCGACCTGCACTGGGATGGACATACATATCAAGCTTAAAACCACTGCCGAGAATATTGTCACCAAGGTAACCTTTGGCGTAACACTCTTTTAAGGCTTGGCGCAGGCGATCGATAGCCACTACGTACTCACCACGAATAAAGATATAAGACAGATCGGCGCCAATACAATAGGCCGACAAAATCATCCCTTCGATAAGCTGATGGGGGTCGTACTCCATAAGTAGACGATCTTTAAAGGCACCCGGTTCCATTTCATCGGCATTACAGACCAGATATTTGTGGCCCGGCGTGCATTTATCATCCATCGGCACAAAGCTCCACTTCATACCGGTAGGAAATCCAGCGCCGCCACGCCCACGCAGGTTTGAGGCGCTGACAACCTCCCGACACTCCAGGGAAGACATGCTCGTCAGAGCTTTATGTAGTCCTTGATAGCCGCCATTAGCCTCATAGGCAGCCATATCCGTGGGGGCTTTACCAGGTTCAATATTGCGCGTCAGTACTTTTTCCATTAAGACTGATCCCCCGATTTACTACTAGCAAAAATCTCACTAATTTTATGAGTATCAAGATGGGTGACTAAATCATCGCCAACCATCATCACAGGTGCCCTGTCACAGGCGCCCAAACAAGGAACAGGCAAAAGCGTGTAACGATTGTCCTCAGTGGTCTCACCATAATCGACACCTAATGTATCCGAGATGGTGGCCTTAATACTGTCACACCCACTTATCCAGCAACTTACACTGTCACAAAATAGAATGACTTTTTCACCTACTGGGCGGCGATAGATCAAGTTATAAAAAGTGGCTACTCCTTCCAACTCCTCAGCGGACATGTCTAGATATTTAGCGATGGCTTGAAGACTTTCATCAGACACCCAGCCACGCTCGGCCTGGACTATTTTTAAAGCGTCAATAGCCGCGCCAGACTTGTAGGGCACATGTTCAAGCTCATGATCTATGGCAGCCATTTCTTGCAGCGTAAGCACTGAACTGATATCACTCTGAATCATCTTTGCATTACTCATCGGTCAACATCCGCCATAACGAAATCGATACTGGCAATAATGGCTATTAAATCAGGGATCATTAGCCCGTTACTGATTAGGGGTATTTGCTGTAAGTGAGGGAATGAAGGCGTTCGGATACGGGTTCTGTATGAGTTAGTACCGCCATCACTAATCAGATGATAACTGTTGATCCCTTTAGTGGCTTCAATCATTACCGAAGCTTCCCCTGCAGGGACTACAGGCCCCCAGCTCACATTGAGAAAATGATGTATTAAGGTCTCAATATCTTCCATTGTGCGCTCTTTGGGCGGCGGAGTTGTCAACCGATGATCACTTTTATAGGGACCTCCAGGCATATTATCCAAACACTGCCGAATGATACGTAAGCTCTGTCGCATCTCTTCAATACGTAATTCAGCACGGTCATAACAATCTCCGTTATGTGATACCGGAACATCAAAATCAAACTGATCATAGCCGCCATAAGGACGTTTTTTACGCACATCCCAATCGCAACCGGTTGCTCGTAAGCCTGGGCCAGTAATGCCCCAGTCAATAGCCTCTTGTTGACTATAAACGCCAATACCAACAGTGCGCTCTTTGAGCATTTTGTTTTGCATGGCCATCCTGTCGTAGTGATCAAGGCGAGCAGGTAAAAAATCAATGAAATCGCGAACCAATTTGTCCCAGCCCTCTGGTAGGTCCTGAGCAACGCCGCCAATACGGAACCAAGCCGGATGCATGCGCCCACCGGTAATCGCCTCAATAATACCGAACAACCGCTCACGGTCAGCGAACATATAAAAGACGGGTGACATCTGACCCACGTCTTGAACGAAAGTCCCGTAAAACACTAGGTGACTAGAAATTCTGAATAATTCAGCCAACATAATACGAATTATTTTGGCGCGCTCAGGCACCACAATGCCGCCCAGCATTTCTACTGATTGAATATAGGCTAGGTTATTCATTACCCCGCCAAGATAATCAATGCGATCTGTATAGGGGATGTAGGTATGCCATGTTTGGCGTTCGGCCATCTTTTCAGCACCGCGGTGGTGATATCCAATATCAGGTACTGAATCAATAATGACCTCGCCATCTAACTGCAAAGCAACTCGAAAAACTCCATGCACACTGGGGTGATTAGGGCCAAGATTAAGAAACATATATTCACTGTCTTCAGTGGCCTTTTCCATACCCCACTCTTCGGGACGAAAACGTAATGCCTCCTGCTCTTTAGCGACTCTTTCAGGCCCCATTTCAAACGGCGCCATCTCAGTCGCACGCGCTGGATGATCTTTGCGTAATGCATGACCCTCCCAGGTTGGCGGAAGTAAAATACGATAAAGCGTTGGATGGCCATCAAAGATCACACCAAACATGTCCCAGGCCTCTCGCTCATACCAATTTGCGTTAGGCCAAATACCAATAATCGTAGGTAAATGCAGCTCAGATTCAGACAGGGCTACCTTGATACGAATATCATCATTGCGCTCCATGGAAAGTAACTGATAGACCACAGTAAAATCAGACTCAGGTTGCCCGGAACGGTATTGACGAGTACGTTCATCGATCGCGAACAAATCGTAAAGCATAGAGAATTGAGGTTTTAAGAACTGTAAAACATCAAGCAAAAGGGATCTAGGCACCCACAGTGTCAGAATGGAATCGGCCGTGGTTTGAACAGTAAACTGCTGCTGCCCAAATCGGCGATACAAGGTTTCTTCTACTTGGCTATGAACTATTGATTCAGCCGTGTGCATTTAACCCTCACAGATTATTATTGGAATACTAGATTTTTTTCGGCTCCCTTAACTCAGTCGCCTGAATACGTTGTGCAGTAAGCTCATCACGCTTGCTAATTTTGGTTGGCTTAATAATTGTTTGGTCGCCGGCGGCCCATGTTATGGGTCGTCGCTCCTTACCAATGGACTCCTGTAGCATAATTAATCCCTGCATCAGAGCTTCGGGTCGCGGCGGGCAACCTGGCACATAAACGTCGACTGGAATAAATTTATCGACACCCTGCACTACTGAATAAATATCATACATACCGCCGGAATTAGCGCATGACCCCATAGAAATAATCCAACGAGGCTCTAACAACTGCTCATATAGGCGCTGAATGACGGGAGCCATTTTTAAAAAGCAGGTTCCTGAGATAACCATTAGGTCTGCTTGACGGGGTGTGGCGCGAATAACCTCAGAACCAAAGCGCGCAATATCATGTCGACTAGTAAAAGACGTCGCCATCTCGACATAACAGCACGAGAGGCCAAAATTGAAAGGCCATAATGAATGCGCTCGTCCCCAAGCGATTAAATCTTCAAGCTTGGCAAACGCAACATTACGCTTAACCTGCTCTTCAATAAAATCATCACTCTGGCCAATCACATTACCCTGTTCGGGTCGCGTTAAACTCCAATCCATTATTTCATCTCCGCTGATTTCTTCGTGTCATTCAAGCCAGTGCGCGTTTTATTGCCCCAGTCCAATGCCCCGGACCTCCACTCATAAATAAGTGCCAAACCAAGGATGGCGATAAACACCACCATCGATAAATATCCCTGCCAGCCGAGCTCAAAGAACGCAATGGCCCAAGCAAAAATGAATACTGTTTCTAGATCAAAAATTACGAAGAAAATAGCGACCAAATAAAATTCAACAGAGATGCGTATTTGTGACCCCCCTACCGATACAATTCCCGACTCAAAAGGATCATTAGTGGCCGCTTCTCTGCGTCGCTGGCCAAGCAGCCAAGACAGTACCAACATGGTGATTACTAAAAGAATTACCATTAAAAAATATATGGCAAGAGGCCAGATTTCTGTCGCGTAGGCATTAGTCATTGACACACTCCAGCAACTGAGCAGTCTGTATTTGCGGCGATTGATTAGTGATTGTGATAAGAAAAAAGAGGTTAGCTACCATCTCATAGAGATGATCGAATGGCCTGTGAAAAAGAAAAACCTTATATTGTTCAAGTGGCATAAAACACCCCAAACAGATTGGGCTTCTTTCGCCTAATACTACCTATTTAGGGAAGAACCCTTTTATTATTGTTAGGTAACGCGTAATAACCGTACCTAATGTAGGGTTTTTTAGCAAGCCCGATCTTAAACTTTAACCACTTATGGAATATTAACTATGGTTTTACGCATAGAAATTTGACTCATTGATAGGTTCGCCTACCAAATATTCCAGCCCTAGTTTGCAGATCAATTACAGCAATATAAAAAGCCGCCCGAGGGCGGCTTTTTATTAGCGATTATCTAGCTCTCCTATCGAGCTCAGCAGTTATGGAACCAAGGCATCCAAATATGCCTCAATCTCAGCAGCAGAGGTTCTGCTAGCATCTGAAGCTATAACACCATTGATGAGTGCATCTCCATTCAAACCAAATAAGTACCTCAAGATCAGCAGTCCATCTGTTAAGGCATCTACCTGACCATTACCATCAATATCCACAAGATCGCCAAGATTATCAATACGCAATTCAATGTCTGATGCAGCAGTGTAGGTAGCGTCTAATGCTATGGTTCCTGTAACTAGAGTACTTCCATCTAAACCAAACATACCTCTTAGTAACAATAGGCCATCTGTCAGCGCGTCATACTTACTATTACCATCAATATCCAACGACCCTGCGGGCGGCGTTCCAGCCAAAAATTCCTCTAGGTTGCTAATTCCATCACCATCTTGATCTAAGACTGAATCTGAAGGATCGTTTGGATCGAGTCCAAAACGGATTTCCCATGCATCAGGCATACCGTCGTTGTCAGTATCCGCACTGTACTTACTTTGTAATGGAAACTTGTCATCATTATTAAGAATCCCATCGCCATCAATATCCGGATCTTCATTATCACCTAGTCCATCACTATCAGTATCAAGAGTTTCTGCGGCATTTGTTGGGAAAGCATCAGCATTATCCCCGACACCATCACCATCAGTATCAGCAGACTCACTAATATCATTTGGCGCCCAGTCCGCATTATCTCCAACTCCGTCACCATCAGTATCTAACGTCTCAGAACTATCCAGTGGAAAGGCATCAGCACCATCTTCAACGCCATCGTTATCATCATCATTATCACAATCATCACCCTGTCCATCACCATCTGTATCTAATTGAACTTCGTTAGCTATCGACGGGCAGTTATCAAGATCATTCTCAATTCCATCTCCATCCGCATCGTCAATGAAATCCATCTTGAACAAAGCGACATTACTATCATCAAGTCCATCATTTGCTAGAATAGCAAAAGAGTCATTAATAGATGAATCCGCCGTATGAACATATGTAACCTTTGATTCGATGTAGCTGCCCTCAGATCTTGCGCTATAACCAACATCTACAACTTTAAACCCAGAATATCCATCGGCAATATAAGCCATTTCTCCATCAGCCGATTGAGTTAAACGCCAAGAATCTCTGCCAGAGAGCACACTGCGTATTTCAACTGGATTAGCAGGGTCTGCAATATCTATCGTTTGAATTAGCCCCACCCTATCCACCGCAGTCACGGTTTTTCCATCCGGAGACATCATTAAATCATTCATAAAATTATCAGAGGAAATAGACCCCATCATCACTGGGAGAGCAACGTCGCTAACATCAATAATTTGCATACCGCTTTCACCATTAGCCAAGTACGCAGTTTTATAGTCGCCAGATAATGTTATACCTCTAGCAATGCCATTAGTCTCAAAACTACTCAACAGAGTAGGTGATTCTGGATCGGAAACATCGAATATCAGCATAAGCGACTGACTAGCTAAAAATACCATGCTCCCATCGCTTGAAAGTGAAATATCCCAAGCATAATCGTCAATCTCTATTGATGAGCGGATGTCTGGAGTGGCAGTGGCAGCATTGCTGACATTGACAATAGTGAAATGGCTATAGTCTGCAATATAAAGATTTTGATCATCGCTTGAAGCTACCGCACTTAACGGGATCCCATCTGAGAGTATTTGGCTCAAATAAATAGGGCTTGTCGGGTCGCTGATATCATATACCAGCATTCCGTAGCGCCGTGACGAAACATAGGCCAGCTGGTTATTTTTGGATAAGGTAACGTTATACAACTGGCCATAAAATAGGTCCGACCCAATTAATTGCGGTATTGTAGGATCACTAATATCAATGACTTTAAAACCATAATCATAATCAGCCAAGAATGCATATTGGCCATCATTTGAAACGGCAACTCCGCGAACCCCAGCCCCGCCATCTAAGAAAACTTCGCCAATAATGCCTGATCCCGAAATATATGCCCTTAGCTCTCCATATCTAGGAGCTGAAGATAATTTGTACACTATTGGATCGTCATCTGAGTCAGTAGCTACAAGTTCCGCACTAACTGACTGGCCGTATCCAATATCAGCACTAAAGCCGTCATCGATAATAGGTGCTTGATTTGGATAAACTCCAACATTAACAGCTGCAAAACCGAATTCATCTTCTCTTAAGCTATGAGTAAATAATCGATCACCGCTCTCATTTGAGATCATAAAGTCCGCAAAATCCCACCCATTGTTTGTTCCGGCCTCATTGTTGTCTGCCATTTCAAGCGTATGTCGATCATCTGCCAAACATATAGTGTCTTGGAAAGGCGCTCCTCCACTCGCCTGTAGCTGGTCAGATTGATCCCGTATTTGCCAAGAGATCTCATCAGGATATTTGCCTGCACTAACATCAACAATATAGACACTATAAGTGCAGTTTTCTTTAGCATTATTCGCATCATTAATAAGCTGCTGTAGATCCGTCACCCTCACTGAATCAAAAGTTAATGAGAGCAAAAGTTCAATCAAGCCTTGATATAGATCTAAATTACTGGGATAAATATTTGAAAGACCAAGAACCAGATTTAAATCTTCTACAGTAATGTGACTTGCATCACTCGAGATTACTGCAAGTCGTACCTCTCCCAACGCAGTATTGTTTTTGTTAACCGCATCACACGCGGCCACCGGTATAATGGAATTCTGCCCCGTAGAGATAGTGGAAGGCCAACCCGCCTTATCAGGGCAGTAGCTAATATAGTCAAGCTGTCTATTAGTAAGAAATGAGTCATCCTCTAACTTAGGTTTATCACCCAAGAAACTTAGGACTTTAAGTTGATTATATGCAAATGCACTCGCTCCAATAGCTGTAACACCTGCACCTATGGTTGCACTCTCAATATTATTTCTAACAAATGCATAATCACCTATCTCAAGTATCGAGTTCGGGATCGTCAAAGATATTGTTTGCTGATCAGCGAATGAAGCATTAGCAATCTTAGTAACCGGGGCTCCAATAAAAACACTTGGGATGTCAATAACCGACGGGCATGTTGAAACACACCCAATTACAGTAACTGCTCCATCACTCTCTAATCGATATGTGAAGGTTCCATCACTTTTTACTTGACTAGCAAAGCTGACTTCAACTGTTGCGACATTACTATCAAGATCACCGTCTGACACTTTAAACGTGAAACTGTCATTATCAGAAACGCCTGAACTGTTTTCAAAAATTACCTGCTGAGGTAAGGCATCTCCAGCACCGTATGCAGTTTTTGCTAGAGATATAACCTGAACACCACTATTACCGGCCGCTGCAACCAACGTAGTTCCTGCGGAATCAGCTGCAACACTATAAACAGTCCCTGTAAGATTAATGCTCGCTAGCTCGCTGATACTAGCGGAAGTTCTCACATCAAGGGCAATGACCTCAACGCTACTTGCGACAAATAATGTTTCGTCATCATCAGAGATATCCAGTTTGAGACTAGTGCTGCCAGTCTCATAACTTCCAACATTAACTGGCGATGCAGGATTAGTAAGATCATAAACTAGAACACCTTCACCATAATCAGCTACGTAAGCTTTACTACCATCATTGGACAGAATGATTCCTGTTGCATACCCAGAAGTCTCGATTGTCGCCACAACAAAAGAATCAGTTATATCTTGAACGTCATACACCAGCCATCCTGCTGTTTGATCCGCTACATATAAGTAACGCCCATCAGGTGAAATATCAACGTCAAATACATTAGTGCTGCCACCTAGAGTCACAACGCTAGAAGGATTCAGACCGTCACTCACATCAATAACATCGACACCACCCTGTTGATCGGCTATGAACGCTGTATTTCCATCAGGGGACAACACTACATCTTGAGAGGATCCAGTGGTATTGTACTCTCCTAGCAAGCTCGGCAAAGATGCATTAGTTACGTCGATTATCTGTAACCCTGCTGTATTATTTGCAAGATAGAGCGTTTTCTCATCTGATGAAAGAGCAATACCTCGAGCGTTGCCGGAGGTTGTATCTAAATTGCTGATTTCAATAGGATTAGTACCATCGGTTAAATCAAAGATTCGAATGCCTGAATCCCCGTCAGCAAGGTATGCCGTCTTCCCATCTGTGGATAACACCACATCACGAGAAGTTCCTGACGTATCGATCGAGCCCACCACTTCTGCAGAAAATCCTAAGCCCACTAATGTACCTATAACGGGGGGTTCAACTAGACTGTAAGTCAAGGGCAGTCTCTCCGGATCAAGACCCTCTAAAGTGAGCTCAATGGTTTGATCTGGCGTTACTGCCACCTGAGAGAAAGCAATAGGCGCTGTATTACTCCACCCCCCATCTGTTTCTATTTCAAGCGCAAGATAATCAATACTGCCGCCATCAAAGTTATATTCGTCAATAACGGTAAGCGTCCAATCCCCTAAAGTAGATTGCTCATTGAAACTTGATAAATTGCCCGATTGCGGTTGTATTACTCCCGAAATGCTCGGAACTATTATAGAACATTCCAATTCGGCACCAGAATCATCAAACACAACATCAATATCATTTTCTCCGCCACAGGCATTAACCAACAGGCCCACTGAAACACCAGCTGGCGATGCTAAGTTAATTCTTAAGTCCTGAGGGTAGGTATGTGAAACCGCTAAATGCACATTTAGATCGGTAATACGCAAATTTTCATTAATCGTCAAAACTGAACTTACTGTATTTTCTCCGTCTGCAGAAATAGCGACAGGTAAATCAACGGCGCCTTTATGATTCGGTGTAGTGAAACTAAATGCGGCACCAGGTGTTCCGCTACCGCAAAAGTTATTCGGTGACACTCGCCAATAGTAAGTCGTATCTCCAGTCAATCCTTTGATAACAGCGGAATTTGACTCTATGTTGATAGACAGGCGGATATCACTAAAGCTTGGATCGGTAGCGATCTCAAGAACATAATCATCTGCGTTTGACTGAGCGTCCCACTGAAGAGTTGCTATCAAACGCTCAATAGTTATCCCATCTTCTGGGCTAGAGAGATTAAGGACGTCAAAGTTGGGAGAGAAATTCTGAATACTGTAGGTTAATCTTTGAGTTCTTTCGGGCGAAGTTGCAACGATATCAATCGGATAGGTACCGGTAGCCAGGTCCTCAGAAGCAGAAAAAGTTACCTCAACTGAGGTGTTGGTTGAGGTCGCACTCGTTGGGTCAAACTCAACCGATAACCCGCTGGGCGCATTCGCCGATGAAAAAATAGCCGTATCGGTAAACTTAGTTGATGTCTCATAGATAATAGGCGATGTGACACTATCATTTTGGCAAACACCATAATTCAGCTGATCTACCGTGAGGACAATATCATCAAGTGTAGTGCTAAAATCCTGGGCATTAATGGCATAAAAAATATTACCAACAGCTGCTACTCGAATACGCGCTGTATTGGTTACCACATCGGGCAGTATAATCTCATGACTACCGTCATTAGTTGCCCTCTCAGCAAGAGAATACGGATAAGTTAGACCACCATCGGTAGACATCGTAATACTTACGTTTGTAACCGATATTGGTGCCAGGTCAGTACCGGCAACATCCCAAGTAACTATGCGAGGTGATCCAGCAATATAAACATTGCCCAAGGCTTGTGATGTGACAGAAAAAGCACCTACTTCGCTATCATCGCCATCATTATCCACGACTGTGACTGTCATATCTCTGTATGCAACACCTCCCCCGCCGATAGCATTATCACGCACCGTAAGAGCAAAATTAAATTCGCGTGGGACAGTCGATAACGTTTCCCATGGAGAGCCTATAAAAGGATCTTCTAAAGTTAAATTTCCCGAAATAACGCTCGAAAGAAGAGGCAAATAACGGGTGGGCTCCTGGCTCGGCAGTAAGGATCGAAAATTTGCGCCTTGCGTATTTGTAGGACCAAACACATCACTGGGGACTAGGCCATTATCCTTTTGCTCCCATGTATAGGTAAGGTTATCGGATGCATCAACATCACTAGCGGAACCGGTCAATACGAAGGGCGTGCCGACTGGAATGGTATAATTTATTAAAGGATCTACTGTCGGGACGTTATTTTCGATAGGTGTACTTACATGGCACGTTTGACTCTTTAGGTAATTTAAACCTTGGATAATACTGACATTATGGTAATAGTTATCTGCAAAGAAGGCTAAATCATCAGCACCAGTACCCGCATAACTCATGATGGTACTTCCGCTCGCAGGCTCCACATTAACGAGCGTACCCTCAGTCGTGTATGAAAATGTATGATTGGCCCCTATTTGATGTCCCATCTCATGGGCAACAAGATTCACAAATGAGCGCCCTCTAGGGCTTCCAGAGGCCGACCAAGCAGACCCCTTTGTAGTGTTTCCACAAACTGATCCAATAGCACCGGCGTTACCACCACCACCAGTACCGCTAAATAAGTGCCCTATATCGTAATTAGAGCTGCCGATCACCGAATCGATAGTGGCCTGCAAAGGAGCATTGGTATTAGCGTCAATAGTATCCTCGAAAGGATCCGTATTTGAGTCAAGGTAAATAATTTCATCATTATTATCTACAAGTTCTAATTTAATTCCGAGATCAGTTTCAAAAATAAAATTAAGGCCTGTTAGGGTGTTATTAATTGCTGCTAGAGCCGACTGTTTAGTGCCTCCATGAAAATTTGTGTATTGCCCATTAACCGCCACCGCAAGACGGTACTTGGATAAAGCGCTCTCATCAGAAAATTTCGTCAAGCGCGACATCTGTCCGGATAAACTGAGATTGGCTTGGGGATTTATTTTTGACTTTGTTTTCGCTGAAAGCGGCTCTGGCGTAGAACAGGAAAGTTCTTCCATCGGCCTCGATTTATCTAGCTTTGTATAGGCAATATATCTGCTGTCTGACTGAGATATCTTTCGAATGGTCGTTCTAGCATTTGACCATGAATCAATAATTACAGCTTCAAGCCCGAAAGGAGAATTACTAAAATAGGTTATTAGTCCGGGATAATCTAGGCTGGATCCTCTAAATGCCTTGATATTGGGGAATTTAGCAGCTAAGACGGGTGAAAAATTTGACTTCTCTTTGATCTGAAAACGCAGTAATTTCCCATCAGCATTCGGCAGTATAATCTCACCGCCACTCCCTCTCATTGTTTGCCCAATATTGAGAGCCTGTCTCAAGTCACTTTCAGTCAGCTCCAAGACAATAGCAGAGGATAAATCAGCGTCAATTGATTGGCCAACCAATTGTTTAGTCGCTTTACCTAGGGAGTGCCAGTAAGTCTTTGCATCATTTACATGCCCTAGCTCTTCAGCAGCCAATATCTTTGGCGTCGACATTAATAAAGCAAGGATTACAAAGAAAAACGGGTATACTTTACGCATGATTTTGTCTCTACTTTAAATAACTTATTATTATTTTCTACTCATAAAACGGCGCTTGAGAGGGCATGTGAGTGAGTTCAATTATCATTGTTCTGCCTAAATCTTAACGACAACTATAATTCATATATAAATAATCAGCCACGTGGATTAGGGCTGTGTGCTTACGTGACTCTGTCATCGACAGACCTAATGCATTGATCTGGAAAAGCGGGTTGCCTGACAAGTCGCTAACACTATCAAATAGGTCTCGCCAGATACAGATTTTTAATTATTTATCCCTAGCCAAACGCATGCCTTAAAACAATAGTTTCAACACGATCTGGTCCCGTTGAGACTACATCAACTGGCGCACCAATCAATATCTCAATGCGGGACACATAGTCTCTGGCCGCTTGCGGCAAGTCCTCCAATCGCTGAGCACCTACAGTTACTTCAACCCAGCCATCCATAGTTTCATAAACTGGAGTGATTGATTCAAAGTCATCCGCATGCATCGGCATTCCAGCATCATTACCATCAGCATCTAGATAACCAACACAAATGTTAATCTCTTCCAGCCCGTCAAGCACATCAAGTTTGGTTAAACATATCCCGGAGATACTGTTGACCCTTACAGCTTGCCGCAGCGCCACTGAATCGAACCATCCACAACGCCGTTCACGACCCGTAGTAGTTCCAAACTCATGACCTTTTTCACCCAGATGGCGACCAATATCGCAGTGCAATTCTGTTGGAAAAGGACCGGCACCCACTCTCGTGGTATACGCTTTGGTGATACCCAAGACATAATCAAGATATAACGGGCCAAAACCGGTTCCCGTAGCAGTGCTACCCGCCGTCGTATTAGAAGAGGTTACGAAGGGATAAGTACCATGATCAATATCCAACAAGGACCCTTGTGCACCCTCAAATAAAATATTCTCACCAGCCTCACGAGCATCATGCAATAACTTGGTAACATCGGCTTTCATCGGCAACAAAAACTCTGCCCACTCTTTAACCAGCGCCAGAGTTTGATCGAAGTCTACAGCATCAACACCATAATACTGGGTTAAGGAAAAATTATGATAGTCCAGTACTTCTTTGAGCTTTACAGCAAAGCGCTCCATGTTAGCAAAATCACTCACACGCAGACCACGCCGAGCGACTTTGTCTTCATATGCTGGTCCAATACCACGACCGGTGGTGCCGATTTTGGCGTTCCCTCGAGCCGCTTCTCGCGCTTGATCCAGGGCAATATGGTAAGGCAGGATTAACGGGCAAGAACCCGAGATTTTTAAACGGTCACGCACCTTAACTCCGCGGTCCTCGAGCATATTAACTTCTTTGATCAGCGCATCGGGCGCAACCACAACACCATTACCGATGACACAGTTAACATGTTCGCGAAGAATCCCTGAAGGAATGAGGTGCAGTGCTGTTTTTTTACCGTCAATAACCAGAGTATGACCGGCGTTGTGGCCCCCTTGAAAACGCGCAACTACAGAAGCCTTGTCTGTCAGTAAATCTACAATCTTTCCTTTGCCTTCGTCTCCCCACTGGGAACCAAGAATTACGACATTTCTACCCATACAATAAATTACTCAATTATTTTAAATAACTCTGAGATCCGCATTAAGACAGATGCTGAACCACGTATTTACCATCAATCTTCGCTAACTGATGATCACATTTCAGTTCTTCCAGATCGATTCTTTGACCCTTAAAACCTTGCACCACACGTTTGCCTTGCCCGCGCAAGCTATCGACCTGATATTGGCTCTCTCGGTCAGTACTATAAGGCGCAAAAATACCACCTGATGATCTGACTTCACTTTTGCCCTGAGACACTAACGACTTGAGATCAATAGCAAAGCCTGTAGCTGGACGAGAACGACCAAAGGCCTCTCCCACATGATCGTAACGACCACCGTTGCCAAGCGCTTTACCGAAGCCCTGTACATAGGCAGCGAAGACGATACCCGTGTGATAATGGTACCCAGGAATTTCGCCTAAATCTATGTACACCGTCGCAGTCTTATCGGCAATTGAACTAACTATTCCTTCAAGTTGATCAATGGCGTCAAGCACCGCTTTAGGGGAGCCTTTAAGTAGTTCTTTCGCTTTGGTGAGCACCTCAATTCCCCCCGTCAAAGTCGGCAAAGCGTTCAACCAGCCACTCAAGCTAGTATCTTGAATATTTACGGCGATCCAGTCACTCAATTCAGCTTGCGCCTTGCGCTGTAAAAGCTCGAACAACTGATCTTCTAACTCGGCATGAAGGCCAGCCTCACTCAATAGACCTCGGCAGATATCCACATGTCCTAAATCTAGATAGACATGCTCCACGCCAGAGGTGTTGAGTGTTTGTAAAAAAAGATCGATGACTTCTATATCGGCGGACAACGAAGTCTCACCAAATAACTCGACACCAATAGAAATGGGCGTACGCGACTGCAACGGTCCTCGTGGACGAGTATGTAACACTGTTCCTGCATAACAGAGACGACTTGGACCTTCACGGCGAAGACTATGAGCATCCATGCGCGCTGTTTGCGGTGTTATATCAGCCCGAATGCCCATCATGCGGCCACTCAGCTGATCTGTCACCCGAAAGGTCATTAAATCAAGATCTTTGCCAGAACCGCTTAATAGTGACTCCGTGAATTCGACCATTGGAGGAATCACAAGGTCATACCCCCAAATGTAGTACAGATCCAGTATCTGGCGACGCAGATGTTCAACGACATAGGCTTGCTCCGGAAGCACTTCGTCAACACCATCTGGCAATAACCAACGATCTACATTTGTCACAATAACCTCTTAATTTTAAGCGTTACTTTACTTCATCGAAAAATGAACAATAACAACAAACCACCTACCATACTGAATAGACCAATAGAGCGCATAGACCGTTCATCAATTGTAGCTAACACCTTAGCCATCTCTCGCCACCTTGTAGGCGCAACAAAAGGCAGGATACCCTCAAAAACAAGCATCAGCGCGACAGCACGAGCAATATCGTCCAACATAAAAATTAGCCCTTCTCGCGGCACAAAAAAACCGGGTCTCCCCGGTTATCGAATTCTAACAAAATCTCCTAGAATGTGGCAGGGATTTCTCAACTAAATCACCTGCACCATTCATAGAGACCGACTAATTAACTTTTTTCTGCTTTAAATACTTAAAGAATTGACTGTCAGGCTCTATTAACATGATATCGCCTTTGTTAGAAAACGCTGCCTTATAGGCATTTAAGCTCCGCATAAACGAATAAAATTCAGCGTCTTGTTGGTAAGCTTCAGCATAAATACCCGCCGCTTTTGCGTCACCTTCTCCACGCAGTTCTTCAGCATCTTTGTAGGCATTAGCTATCTCGATAGTCCGTTCACGATCCGCAGACGCACGAATTATTTCGGCTTTTTCCTTACCGGTTGAGCGCAATTCTTGAGCTTCCTTATCCCGCTCAGCTGTCATACGACGAAACACTTGAGAGCTGACCTCTTGAGGAAGATCTATTCGCTTTACGCGAACATCAACGATTTCAATACCAAGGCTACCTAGCACTGTGCTATTCAAGTCTTCGGTGATATTTTTCATTAGGAGATCACGTTCGCCCGAGACCACTTCGCGCAGCGTTCGTGTACCAAACTGATTACGCAAACCATCATTGATCCGTTTAGCCAGCCTATTTTCCGCAGTTCTCTCGTTTCCTTTCAGAGCTCTGTAATACGTCTCCACATCAGAGATCCTCCACTTAGCGTAAGAATCAACAATGAGACGCTTCTTCTCAATAGTGAAAAAACTAGCGGGTTGCGCATCAACCGTTAAAATACGCGCATCAAACCTAAGGACTTCATCAATAAACGGCATTTTATAATGAATTCCAGATTCAATATCGGATTCAATTATTTCTCCGAAACGCGTGGTAATGCCACGCTCAAAATCGCTGATAACATAAAGAGTATTACCAAGAACAACTAATGATGCCGCTATTGCAATTAAAAATGCTTTCATTAAATTACTCATCGACGTCTCTCCCCTTGGCTTTGTTCGCTATTACGCTGCAATTTTTCAATCACTTCATTAGCAACACGATTAATCAGTTGATTGTTCGTTTCGGCCCCTTTCAAAGCTCCACCATTCCCTTGCTGAACTAACTTATCTAACGGTAGATAGAGCATGTTATTACCACCCTCTGTATCCAATAAAATCTTAGTACTATCAATCATTACCTGTTCTATCGCATCGATGTACAGACGCTCTCGAGTGACCTCTGGTGCCTTTTCGTACTCTTTCAGTAAGGCTTTGAAGCGATTTGCTTCACCCTCAGATTTAGAGACTACCTGAGACATGTAACCCTGAGCCTCCTCTCTCAATCGCTGAGCTTCACCGCGTGCTTCCGGAATAATACCGTTCGAATAGGCCTGGGCCTCATTCACTAATCGCTCCAAATCCTCGCGCGCCTTAATAACATCGTCATAGGCAGCTTTGACCTCATTTGGCGGCCGAGCATCTTCAATGTTTATCTTAACAATCCTTATTCCGCTTGAATAAAGATCGAGAAGATCCTGGAGCTTAACTTCGGTAGCGTTCGCTACCTGTTCTCGCTCAGTGGATATCACACCGTCAAGACCCGTACTACCAACTACATGGCGCAGAGCACTGTCAGTTGCTTGTTCCAAGCTCTCCACGGGCCCATTAATACTCAATACAAAATCTTTCGCACTAGCAACGTTATATTGCACAGACAAAGCGACTTCAACGATGTTCTCATCCTGAGTCAGCATTAGTCCTCGCGTTGAATATTGACGCTCCTCTGAGACTGCGACAGTAATTACTGAGTCAAAAAATGGAGGATTCCAGTGCAATCCTTCTGTCTGGGTCGAATCATATTTTCCCAGGCGAAGCACAACAGCTTCCTCTGTTGCGTCAACCTGATAGACGCCCAACAAACCCCAGATAATCCCAAGCACAACAAGTCCAATCGGTAAAATGCTTTTAAGGCTTGCACCACCGTTGCCACCTCCCTTGCCACCGAAACCAGATAGCTTTTCTTTAAGTTTCTTAAGCGCCTCATCAATGTCTGGCGGCCCCTGATCATTCCTATTGCCACCCCAAGGATCCTTACCACCACCCGGCTCATTCCAAGCCATACTATTCTCCAGTTCAAATTAACGTTTAATTGAGTTTTCTTGTATACGGTCGTTCCCATCACAACAGTTTAGCACTATCCATTATATTGTGATCAAATCCTCTAATTTCAAGTTCGCATTCTTTAAAATGCGAAAAAAATCGCTCTCTGGGAGCTTAATTTCAAGCTCCATAACCCCTTGTTCATCTATTTTTTCAAAAACCACTGACTTACAACCATAAAGAGCCGATCTGAGAGCCCCTTGACTGGGTTGCAAGATCAGATGCTTATGAATCATTCTGCTGGGTAGCTTTTCAACCACCGCCTGCAACAAAAGCTCTAGCCCCTCGCCCTGCAGCGCTGACACCCAAACTGCCGTAGGAACACCATCGGCATCACGCTCTATCCTCGGATTTGGCTCCTCCAATAAGTCTACTTTGTTGTAGACCATTAACGTCGGTAATTTATAAGCGTCGATTTCTTTCAGTACTTCATCAACCCTTACTATATTCTTTGCTCTATCTTCAGCACTTGCATCAACAATATGGAGCAAAAGGTCGGCAGAGGCAGCCTCTTCTAAGGTTGCTCTAAACGCATCAACCAAGCGATGAGGTAAATGACTTATAAACCCTACAGTATCAGCGAAAATAACTGACCCTAAGTCGTGCACGTCCACCCTACGCATGGTTGGATCTAACGTGGCAAACAACTGATCGGCCACAAAAACATCGGCGTTTGTGATGGCATTAAATAAAGTCGACTTTCCAGCATTGGTGTAGCCCACCAACGAGACGGTTGGTATTTCAGAGCGTTTTCTGCCGCGACGACCTTGGTCACGTTGCTTTCGAACCTTATCTAAGCGTTTTTCGATCGCTTTAATACGATCTCTAACCATTCGGCGGTCTGACTCTAGCTGCGTCTCACCGGGACCACGCATGCCGATGCCACCCCTTTGACGCTCTAGGTGAGTCCAACCTCGCACCAACCTAGATGACAGATGCTGCAACTGGGCTAACTCTACCTGAAGTTTACCCTCATGTGTGCGTGCTCGTTGGGCAAAAATATCCAGAATAAGGCCAGTTCTGTCGAGTACTCGGCACTGTAATTCGGCCTCAAGGTTACGCTCCTGACTAGGTGTTAAATTATGATTAAAAATAACCAATTCTGCACCGGCCCCTTTAACCACGGCACCAATTTCCTCTACCTTTCCGGTACCCACAAAGAACTTGGCGCTAGGGGACTGCCGGGACCCTGTAATAAAGTCCACGGGATCTCCACCAGCAGCGAGAACTAGCTCTTCGAATTCTCTTGGATCTTCAGGCTCTGATTCACTGTTGAGTTTGATATGAACCAGAACTGCGGTCTCGCCTGTCTTAGGTCGTTCAAAGAATAGGGCCACAGGCTAGTAGTTTTCATCCTCATGATTGCCAGATTCATCATCGGACGCTTCACTTTGATCACTTCCACTGGAGGGTAATCGGACGACTCTAGATGGCACGATGGTAGAAATAGCATGCTTGTAAACCATCTGACTCACGGTATTCTTCAGAAGAACAACAAACTGATCAAACGACTCAACTTGGCCTTGAAGTTTTATACCATTAACCAAAAATATTGCGACGGGAACTCGTTCTTTTCTTAGGACATTCAGAAAAGGGTCTTGTAGATTATGCCCTTTTGACATGGGACTTCTCCTTGTTATTGAAAATTCAATATAGGCTGCAATAATCGCAGCAAAAAATCGCTAGTAGGATTGCGGTCCACTAACTAAAACAGGTTTTAACTGCTCATGACCTTAATATGGAGTGCTGGCTCAGTATTTTCAAGCACTGTTTACAACTATTTTTTAAACTGATGTAGGTTTGGCCATCATCGACCTGGATTTCATGCGCATTAGGCCAATTTCGTAACCAAGTTATCTGACGTTTAGCCAGCTGCCGGCTAGCGACAATACTTCTCTCTACAGCCTCCTCCAAAGTACACTGGCCATCGAGGTGCTGCCAGATTTGTTGGTAACCAGCCGCACGCATGGATGGCAAATCAGTATTCAAATCCTCTCGCTCATGCAGACCGACGACCTCTGCAAGCAGCCCGCTGGACATCATCTGTTCAAAACGCTGTTCAATTCGCCGGTGTAACAACGCCCGATCATCAAATGTCAGACTAAATTGAACAACACTATAATAATCCAGAACACCATTATTGCTTGCCGCAGTCTGTAGATGTGACATCGACATTCCTGTCAATTGGTACACCTCTAGAGCTCGCTGGATACGTTGAGAGTGGTTCGGATGAATTTTAGCTGCCGTCTGCGGGTCGATCTGCTTTAATTCATCGTAAAGGCTTGGCCACCCAAACTCATCCGCACGTTGCTGTATTTGATCGCGGACACCCTGATTTGCTTCTGGTAAATCAGATAAGCCTTCCAGTAGTATTTTAAAGTAAAGCATGGAGCCACCCACCAAAAGAGGTATCCTGCCGGCAGCGGTTATTTCAGCCATCTGCTCCGTAGCATCTTTTAAGAACTCCGCAACGCTATAAGCCTCGGCTGGATCTCTGATATCAATTAATCGATGAGGATGGTCAGTCAGAGTAGTTGCATCAGGTTTGGCGCTACCAATATCTAATTGGCGATATACTTGCGCAGAATCAACGCTGATGAGATCTACGGGTAGATGTTTTCTCAATGCTATTGCTAAGTCAGTCTTACCTGAGGCAGTTGGACCCATGATAAATATAGCCGGAGGTAATACTTTAGACATCGAAGGATTACCTAACGTCCACGTAGGAACAGTTTATCAAGTTCCTCTACCGTCAGTTGCGACCAGGTAGGTCGACCATGATTGCACTGCCCACTTCGCTCGGTAATCTCCATATCTCTTAATAAGGCATTCATCTCAGGTAAGGTTAATTTACGGTTAGCCCGCACTGATCCGTGACAGGCCATCGTCGATAAAATTTCATTAATATGGTCGCGAATACGTTCTGAACTGCCGTGCTCAAGAAGATCTGACAGCACATCTCGCAACAGCTTCTCCACCTCTGACCCACGTAAAATAGCCGGAATCTCACGGACAATAATACTCTCACTCGCAGCGCGCTCAACACCAAACCCGAGCTGGGTAAACACCGCCTTATTAGACTCAACGGCGTCAGCCTCTCGCTGACTAACCGCTAAATTTTCAGGCACCAGTAACGGCTGAGAAACCAAACCCTGCAGATCAAACGCATCTTTCATACGCTCATAAGTAATTCGCTCATGTGCGGCATGCATATCCACAATGATCAGGCCATGACTATTTTCAGCGAGTATAAAGATCCCTTTTAACTGAGCGACGGCGAAGCCAAGTGGCGGCACCTCGGCTTGATTGCTGTCACTAAACTCGGTTTGAGACGAGTAGAGGCTCTGGTAGCTGCTTGCTGGAGTATTAACCCCTGAGGGTACCCCGGAAGATGGCCATGTAGACTGATAGCCAGACCCTGGCGTGCCGGCAAGCGGCAATGCATTTTGGCCGATCAATGACTGTGGTTGATCCTTATCTTGTAGATCTAGCCCCCCATTGGTCGACAAATGATCTTGAGGTCGATCAGTCGCCAATGCTTTTTTTAAGGTAGTAGACACAAAACTGTGAATACTCCCGCTCTCCCTGAACCTAACTTCATGCTTGGTGGGGTGGACATTAACATCGACATCGGCGGGTAAAATCTCTAAAAATAGGACATAGGCAGGATGGCGTCCGTGATACAACACATCTTGATAAGCTTGCCGTACGGCATGCGAAACTACCTTGTCACGAATAGATCGTCCATTCACAAAAAAGTACTGCAGATCGGCCTGACTGCGGGAAAAGGTAGGCAATCCTATCCACCCCCACAACCGAATCTCGGTGCGATCATTGTCAACGAACAACGCTTGTTCCATGAACTGCGGTCCGCATAGGTCAGCGACACGTTTTTCTTGTTCGGCCTGACTATTGGCGGGTCGAAGACTGAACTGTACTTTTTGGTTATGCTTTAGACTAAAGGCAACATCCATACGACTTAGCGCGAGTTTTTTTAAACAGTCATCAATGCGTTTATATTCAGTATTTTCAGTACGTAAAAATTTACGGCGCGCTGGGGTATTAAAGAATAGATCTCGTACTTCAACACTAGTTCCTAGCGGATGTGCCGCGGGCTGAAGCTCAACCTCCATATCTCGACCCTCGGAAACCGCCTTCCATCCAGACCCTTCTCCACTATTAGAAGTCAAAGCCAAGCGTGAAACTGACGCTATACTCGCTAATGCCTCCCCGCGAAAGCCAAGAGTAGCTACGGCCTCTAGATCTTCTAGACCCAAAATTTTGCTCGTTGCGTGACGACTTAGCGCCAGGGGAAGATCACTCTCAGAAATTCCGCAGCCGTCGTCTCGCACTCTGATTAGCTTAGTACCGCCCTGCTCGACCTCAACTTCGATCCACTTAGCACCCGCATCGAGACTATTTTCAGAGAGTTCTTTTAGAACGGATGAAGGCCGCTCTACGACCTCTCCTGCAGCGATTTGATTAGCCAGCTGGGGACTTAGAGTATGTATTTTAGGCATTACGACGGGCCTTTAAACATGAAATAATTTTGCCATCCATTCATCGTGGGGGAATCGATATTTTTTGTCCTACCCTGATCGAGCTAGAGGATAACTTATTATATCGCAGTATATTTTTAACTGAGGTTCCATGTTGCTGGGCAATTTCGGACAGCGTATCACCCCTGCCGATAACATAGATTTTAATAAGGTCTTTAGTTCTATTTGCTAACAAAGTACCAACGGGAGGTTTGTCAAAATAAAAACTTTTTAGTCCATTAAAAACTGCCTCTGCCATTTTCCTCTGATAGCTTACGCTACTCAATTGACGGGCTTCTTTGGGGTTGGAGATGAAACCAGTTTCAATTAATAGTGACGGAATATCAGGTGACTTCAGGACGATAAAGCCTGCTTGTTCAACTTTTTTCTTATGCAACCTTGCGACACCCGACATGTTTTTCAGCACATAACTACCGGCATCAAGACTACTTCTTAAGGTTTCATTCATCGATAGATCTAACAAAACACTGGCGAGCACATCATCTTTACCGTCCAGACTAAGATTACTTGTCCCACCAATTAAGTCAGCACGATTCTCCGTCGTCGCTAAATATCTCGCCGCCTCACTGGACGCTCCTCTGGTGGAGAGGGCATAAACCGAAGCGCCATTAGCCCGGGGGTCTGAAAATCCATCAGCATGAATAGAGATCAAAAAATCAGCTTGCTTTTGACGAGCAATCTCAGTGCGTTTGCGTAAACCAACATAATAGTCTCCAGTACGCACCAGGACGCCCTCAAAATAGGGGCTTTGATCAAATAGCGCTTCAACTCGTTTTGCGATTTGTAAAACCACACGCTTTTCACGCAATCGATTGGGACCTGAGGCTCCAGGGTCTTCTCCGCCATGCCCTGCATCTATAGCTATGATAATTTTTCGATCCTTGCGTTCGATCATTTTTTCGACGGTTTTACTGGTACTCTGCTTTTTATCATATAAGTCGACTACGAGACGGTCACCGTACTGCTCGTTTGACGGTAAAATAAAGCTTTTTGGACTGACACTAGCGCTTAGATCAAGGACAATTCTTAAATCAGTTTTATTGCGCTGTGCATGACGAATATTCGCGATCGGTGTTTTACTTAAATCAAGATTTTTAAAGCTTGTCGCCAATCTAATCTGTTTAATGTCGATAACCAGTCTATTAGGATTTTCAAGGGAAATCAGCTGATGCTTTACAGTGTCACTCAAATCAATGACTAATCGAGTGCTCTCGGGTGATCGCCAGATCCGCACCGACTCTATGTCAGCGCTCTGTGCAGTTGCAGGCAATATTGTAAAGATTAAGCTCAGAAGACTGAGTAACCATTTCCCACAATAATCTGTCAATTTTTGGCGTATGAATCTCAATAGATTCTCCCAATGCACTGGCTAATGATTACTGACAATCAGTGATTTTACGAAGCCCAGCTAGCATGGCTCCACCTCTATCCGTTTGCGCGGAGACGCTAACTCGGCGACCACTCGTAAGATGCTCAATTTCAATACCCATATCTGTATCATCTAAATACCCATGCCCGCGCTCAGGCCATTCTATTAAGCTCAAGGACGCCTCAGCAAGGTAATCAGTAAAACCAATATAATCAAGCTCTTGAGGGTCTTTAACGCGATATAAATCAAAGTGATACACGCTACCAATATCTAATTGATACGGCTCCACAATAGTATAAGTAGGGCTCTTCACTGCACCAGAGTGCCCTAGCCTGTTCAACATTCCTCGGCTAAGAGTCGTCTTTCCTGCACCAAGATCACCATTCAAAGTGATGATAGCACCCACTAATAGTGTCTCTGCAAGTTTGCCGCCAAACACGACCATGCTCTCCTCATCTTCAATGATGAAACTAGACTCTTGTATAAGCGATAGCTTACTCATTCTGCAAGAATAGTGCTTTGATTAAGTATAGCGCGAACAAATGTCAAAACGTCAGAGGCCACGAGTCCTCTATGACCAAGCTTATCAACCGCCATGTCTGCAGCTTTGGAATGTAGGCAACAAGCGAGCTCTGTTGCCGTAAATAGATCCATTCCTTGAGCGATCAACCCGCCGATCACACCACTTAAAATATCGCCCATACCGGCCGTCGCCATTGCAGGATTACCATAGGGGCACACCTGTATTGGTCGGGTCGGGTCACCATAAATAAGAGTTCCAGCACCTTTCAATAGAATTACTGCATTGTATTTTTGCTGTAGCTTACGCACTGCAGCAAAGCGGTCGGTCTCGATCTCTGTAACACTAACCCCCAAAAGTCGTGCTGCCTCACCTGGGTGCGGTGTCATTACCCATGACCGATTTGCAATATTCGTCACCACTCGACCGTCGGCAATAATGTTTAATGCATCTGCGTCCACCACCATAGGTACATCCATCGACATCGCTTTCTGCAAAATCTGCTCAGACCAAGATGATCGTCCAAGACCCGGCCCAACCACTAGCACCGTAGGCCGGTCAAGCAATGGCTCTAGCTCCTGACCTGAAACCACACCGCATGCCATTATCTCAGGTTGACGGACTAAACTTGCTGATACATGCTCTGGTCTAGTCGCATGACTGACGACTCCAGCGCCGACTTGCAGGCACGATTGGGCGGCGAGTAATGAAGCACCCCCTGTCCCATGGTCTCCTCCAATAACCATACAGTGCCCACGTTGACTTTTATGAACATCGGCCTCTGGCTCTGGTAAATATTCGAGCAGATCATCCACTGACATTAACTCAGCTGAAGGTAATCTTTGCTGGAGAATGTCTGCCGGAATATCTAAAGAGTCATAAACAACATCCCCACAAAGTGCCGTACCACGGCCTGTAAATAGACCCTGCTTGGGCACAACAAATGTAACGGTTATATCCGCCTTCACCGCGACTTCTTGTACGGCTCCTGTGTCACTGGCTAATCCTGAGGGGATATCCACCGCCAACACGGGCAATAACGAACTATTAATACACTCAATAGCTATAGCAAATTCATCACGGAGAACACCTTTAAAGCCGGTCCCGATTAAACTATCAACAATGATACCCTCGGACAAATTACAGCTGGAATCAAAGCTCTCAAAGATAATATTGGCATCAACGCACTGCTGTCGTGCGAGCTTAGTTTCATCGGACATCCGAGCTGGATTACCCAATTCATAAACCCGTACCGAAATCTTCTCATGCGCCGCTAAAGACGCAATAATGTAACCATCGCCTCCATTATTACCCGCACCACAAAAAACGTGTATACAATCAGGACGACCGAAGTTTTCTAATAGTTCGGCAAAAGCGCCGTCCCCAGCTCTGCTCATTAATTCAAAAGGGCTAATGTTGCCTTTTTGGCAGGCTAATTGATCGAGTTCACCAACGGTTTTGGCATCAAATAAGGCTTGTTGAATAAGATAGTGCGACATGAACGAGATATCCCAGTAAAATTAGGGAGATTATAAGCCAGAATAGCTATGAAACCATGCACCAAATTGAAGTAGAAGCTCAGAAACTAGAAAATTTAGCCCTTAAGATCAAATCTTGGGGGGCTTCTTTGGGTTTCCAACAGGTATCTATCGTCGAACCAGATTTGACAGAGGCATCAGAGCGCCTGCATGAATGGTTAGCGGAGGGCTTTCAAGGCTCTATGGACTGGATGGCTCAACATGGCGAAAAACGATATGTGGTGAACAAACTGGTCGACCATACAGTCAGAGTAATCTCAGTCCGCATGGATTATCTTACGGATAACAAAATGATCGCAGTATTAAAAGATGACAATAAAGCCTATATCTCACGATATGCTCTGGGTCGGGATTATCACAAAATTATTCGCAAACGTTTGGCTGCTTTGATCAAAAAGATTGAAGAAGAAATTCCAGAACTAAACTTGAGTCAAAGGCCCTTTGTCGACAGCGCGCCCGTCATGGAAAAACCCATTGCACAACAAGCTGGACTAGGATGGATTGGTAAAAACACTTTGTTACTCAATGAATCAGCCGGCTCATGGTTTTTTCTCGGTGAAATTTATACCTCTTTAAAACTACCTGTTGACGGACAAAAACAAGAAGACAAGTGTGGTAAATGTCGTGCTTGTTTGACGGTTTGCCCTACTGATGCCTTTCCTGAGCCCTATGTGCTTGATGCACGCCGCTGTATATCCTATCTAACGATAGAGAATAAGGGTGCTATCCCCGAAGAACTTCGACCCCTAATGGGCAATAGGGTTTTCGGCTGTGATGATTGCCAAATTAGGTGCCCTTGGAATCGCTTTGCATCGCCCTCTCAAGAGGACGATTTCAAGCCCCGGCATAATCTTGATGATCCATCATTGGTAACATTATTTAACTGGGAGCCAGATGAGTTTCTAGAGAAGACACAGGGCTCTCCAATTCGCCGAATTGGCCATGAGCGCTGGTTACGTAATCTTGCGGTAGGCCTGGGTAATGCAACCGGCTCAAAAGAGATCCTTAGTGAACTTAAGGCAAAATCTGATCACCCATCAGCTCTTGTCAGAGAACATGTCCTGTGGGCAATAAAACAACAACAACAAAAACTTAATTTTGAATGAAAAATTTTCGGTAATACGCTAACTCTGCAATCGAATCATGGACGTCGTCCATCGCTAGATGGCTTCCCTTTTTACTAAACCCACCTTCCAGATCCGGGCGCCAGCGCCGCACTAACTCTTTTAGCGTACTGACATCAAGGTTACGATAATGAAAGAATACCTCTAGTTCAGGCATGTATCGAACCAAAAACCGTCGGTCTTGGCCAATAGAATTTCCGCACATGGGTGACTGGCCTTTGGGGACCCAATGCGACAAAAAGTCGAGGGTCTGTTGCATGGCCTTAGCTTCAGTAATTTGGCTGTTACGCACTCGATCCGTTAAACCAGAGCCACCATGTTGCCGAGTATTCCACTCATCCATTCCGGCAAGCAGACTGTCCGACTGATTAATAACAAGCGACGGCCCCTCTGCGAGTACCTTCAAGTTTGAGTCTGTAACGACTGTCGCGATTTCAATAATCCTTTCAGTAAGAGGATTTAGCCCTGTCATTTCCAGGTCAATCCAAATCAAATTCAGCGGATGGGTTGTGCTCATTTGGTAATCCTATTTACACTTTATAGCAGGTTGTTGAGAAGCTTAATGTTACTCAGGGCAGTAATGCTATATCCTTACCGTCCATAACACCAGAAATTGGTCTTCCGTAAAAGTGGATTTGAAAAGCGATGAGCCCTAAATTGTCAACCTATGAGTAAGCGCAGACTTAATGACCGTCAAAAAGGGCGTATTCAATCGATCCAAGAGCAACGTCGCGAGCGGGCTATTAGCAAGAATGCTGTGAGTGAAGATGACTTAGCGAACCACTCTACACTGGGGCCAGAAATGCTGGGCACAGTGGTAACCAACTTTGGCGCCCAAGTCGATATCGAGGCCAACGAAACCGACATTAAAGGCCGTATCGTGCGCTGTCATATGCGCGCCAATCTTGATAGCTTAGTTACCGGGGATCAGGTCATTTGGCGTTTTGCCGAACCCCACGGTGTTGTAGTCGCTCGGCAAGCTAGGCGATCAGAATTATTGCGGCCAGATATTTATGGCAAGTTGCGACCGGTTGCCGCGAATGTTGACTTAATCGCTATCGTTTTTTCTGCCAAGCCCGACGCATTTAGTAATCTTTTAGATCGTTATTTGGTGGCTTCAGAAGCTCAAGATATCAAGCCAGTATTAATTCTAAACAAAGTCGATATGTTGGAGGATAATGCGTTTCCTGAGATACATAAACTCATTAAGGAATATGAGTTTATTGGTTATGACGTTCTGCAAGTGTCAGCCACTACCGGTGAGGGTATCGCTGAATTGCAGGATTATTTGACCGGGAAAACTGCCATATTTGTCGGTCAATCCGGTGTAGGTAAGTCATCGTTAATTAATCATATTCAGCCCGATGCAAATATGTCAGTGGGCGATCTATCGATAGGTAAAGAGAAAGGTACCCACACCACAACCGTCTCTAGACTTTTTCATCTGTCTGGTGGAGGCGTGCTGATTGACTCGCCGGGAATACGAGAATTTGCTTTGACCCATCTTACCAAAGAACAGGTCATTAACGGATTTATAGATTTTCGACCCTACCTTGGTCATTGTAAGTTTCGCGACTGCAGCCATAACAAGGATCTTGGATGTAGTCTCTTAGCGGCTGTCGCTGACAAGAAAGTACTGGCGACGAGACTCCACAATTATCGCCAGATACTATTATCTCAGGAATCGGATAGAACATAGAATCGTCACCCGAGTGCTATACATGCGCCTCATACAATGACGTCAAGGAATCAGAATGAGTGAGCTAACACCCCATATTATCGAACCAAAAGATCTTGAGGCGATGCTCCTTAGGGAGAATTTAATCATTGTTGACTTGAGTCATCCTGTACTTTATCAACAGCGACATGTGCCAGGTGCTGTGCATTTAATCAGCACTGCACTTATGGGAAATGTACCCCCGGCAGCAGGCAAACACCCCAGCTTCAAAGATATCAAGGCCTTAATGAGTAATCTAGGGATTGATAGCTCAAAGCATGTGGTGATCTACGATGACGAAGGTGGCGGTTGGGCTGGTAGGCTCGCTTGGACTCTAGATTTAATTGGCCTCCACAACTGGTCTTATTTAAACGGTGGTATTGTTGCCTGGATTAATGAAGGGCACACCACCGAGAGTACCGTTAATATACCAAAAAGTTGTTGCACTGATATTGGTAGTACCTTTGCCAACCCTTCTGCCTCTATCCATGTGGATGAAATTATTACCCGACTAGATTCGAGTGATTTTGCGGTATGGGATGCCCGCAGTCCTGCGGAGCATAGCGGTGAAATGGTTCGTGCAGCACGGAGCGGTCATATTCCTGGGGCCGTCAATCTAGAGTGGACCGAATTAATGGATCAAGAGAATAATTTACGTATTCGTAATAATGCCCAAGACATTCTAAATAATTTGGGCCTGAGCAAAGATAAAACCATTGCCACCCACTGTCAGCTTCATCATCGCTCAGCTTTTACTTATATGGTTGCAAGAATTTTGGGTTATGAGAAAATCGCTGGCTATGATGGTTCTTGGGCCGAATGGGGTAACCTTGACGATACTCCCATAGAACTCGGATTTTAAGTATATACCCCTAGTCAACATCACATTTTAAACGAGAAATAAAATTATGAGTCATGGTGTAGATATCTTTGTTGCAATTCAGCGAGTGCTACCAAAGCATGCGTTATCTCGAATCATTGGTAGGATCGCCGAGTCTAAAACGCTATGGCTTAAAAACTTATTAATCAAACGTGCTATCTCCGCCTTCGGTATAAATATGCAAGAAGCCGCCAGTGATAATCTAGATGACTATGAGAATTTTAATGCCTTTTTTACCCGTGCATTAAAAGATGACGCGCGAGTGATTGGTAACGATCCTAAAAGTGTTTGTTGCCCTGCCGATGGGGTTGTTAGCCAGGCCGGCATTATTGATATGACTCGCATTCTGCAAGCGAAGGGGCTCAACTATTCAATAAACCGTCTGCTGGGCAATTCAGCCTCAGCTCAGCGATTTAATAATGGAAGTTTCGCCACTATTTATCTTTCACCCAAGGATTACCACCGTGTGCATATGCCTATCGCCGGCACATTACGCGCTACGCGATACATACCCGGCGAACTATTTTCAGTCAACGACAAGACTGCTCAAGGTTTAGAGGAGTTGTTCGCCCGCAATGAACGCTTAGTGTGTGAGTTTGAGTCTGAGTTGGCGGGTAACTTTGTGGTTGTGTTTGTCGGTGCAATGTTGGTTGCTGGGATCGAAACAGTATGGGGTGGATTCGAAAAACCAGGCCCTGGTGCCGTTCGAGAGACAGACTTCGCTGATCGTCAGCTAACCTATACCAAGGGAGAGGAAATAGGCCAGTTTAAGTTTGGTTCGACCGCCATCATCTTATTCGAAAAAGACCGAGTTACTGGGTTAGAGAGATTAAATCCTCAAGCACCTGTGATGATGGGACAGCAGATCGCCTCTCTTGGGGAATAAACTCTGGCTCTAGTTAGAGCCAGAGAACTTGTGCACCGCATCAATAAATATCTTCACATTATCCGGATTAATATCTGGTGTTATGCCATGACCCAAGTTGAAGACATGTCCGTCATCATCACCAAATGATTCTAAGATAGTTTTTACCTCTAATTCGATCCCTTTTCGGTCAGACCTTAAAACAGCAGGGTCCATATTTCCTTGCAGAGCAACTTGGCTACCTACACGACCCTTGGCAGCACCAATATCTAATGTCCAATCCAATCCTAAGCAATCACAACCAGAATCTGCCATCGCTTCTAACCAATGGCCACCCCCTTTAGTAAATAAAATCACCGGCACATCTCGGCCATCCGCATGTTTTATCAGGCCATCGACAATTTTTTTCATATAGGCAAGAGAGAACTCCAAATAAGCATCATGACTTAATGCTCCACCCCAAGTATCAAATATCTGAACAACCTGCGCGCCTACTAAAATTTGAGCATTTAGGTAATCAATAACTGAAAGAGACAGTTTTTCTAACAGCTGATGAAGTACTTCAGGTTGAGTGTAGAGCATAGTCTTGGCCCGAATGAAATCGCGACTACTCTGACCTTCAATCATATAGGTCGCCAGTGTCCAAGGACTTCCAGAGAAGCCAATCAAGGGCACGCGACCATTTAATTCTCGACGGATCATAGACACAGCATCCGTCACATACCCCAAATCTGAGGCTGTATTAACTACCTGCAATCGATCTATATCTGCCTCGGTACGAACCGGTTTACGGAACTTGGGGCCTTCCCCCTCCTCAAAATAGAGACCCAATCCCATAGCATCAGGAATAGTTAAAATATCAGAAAAAAGAATCGCTGCATCCAACTCAAATCGCTCAAGTGGCTGAAGTGTGACTTCACAGGCAAGCTCAGTATTTTTGCACAGGCTCATAAAGTCTCCAGCCTGCGCTCTAACTTGACGATATTCGGGCAAATATCGACCCGCTTGCCGCATCATCCATACTGGGGTTTTATCAACCGGCTGCCGAGCTAATGCTCGTAAAAATCGATCGTTTTTTAAGTCTTTCATAAATAATTTAGGTCAATAAGATGAAATGGAGGGGCGCTAGTATACGTCACGCAAGTAACGCTTTTCACGTTTTAGATTGTTGACATAGTCGGTGGCTTGATCAGCACTTAAATTTGCCTGAGTAGCAACAATATCACGCAATGCCTGGTCAACGTCTTTAGCCATGCGTGTGGCATCTCCACACACATAAAAATACGCACCTTTCTCAAGCCACTGATACAGCTCCACCGAACACTCATGCATTTTATTTTGGACGTAAATCTTCTCTTTTTGATCTCTAGAAAAGGCTAGGTCAAGTCGGCTCAATACACCTACCGCCTGCATTTCGAGTAACTGCTGTTCATAGATAAAGTCTGAATCTCTGGTCTGATCGCCAAAGAACAACCAATTTTTGCCTTTAGCTCCGCGCATTTGTCGCTCTTCCAAGAAGGCTCTAAATGGAGCAACTCCGGTACCTGGACCCACCATAATCATAGGCGCATCGTCATTGGCAGGAATGCGGAATGCTTTGTTCGGCGACACAAAAACCCCTGCGGTGCCATTCGCAGTCACTCTATCAGCCAAAAATGTCGAGCATACACCCAGATGATCTCGGCCCTCTTCACGCCATCTAACTGACGCTACGGTCAAATGCACTGACCCTAGATGCTTACTTGGGCTCGACGAAATGGAGTAGGCACGATGCTGTAGAGGTTTAAGTAACCCCAAAAATTCATCTGCGGTGAAAGTAATTTCGGAATTTAAGTTGAGTAAATCCAAAGTATCCTTGCCCCACAAAAAATCAGCTAGCGCTTCTTTATCACCATTTTTTAGGACATGGGAGAATCTCTCATGCTTGGCCTGCGCTTCGACAGCAGCAATAAGGTTTCGAGACGGAGTCGATATTTCATACTGATAAGTCAGCAGATCTACGATAGATTTTTCTTGACCTTCGAGAACAATGTCACCGTCTACAGAAAGGCGCTCTGTAAGTTTTTTTACCAATACACCATCATTAACTGGCATAACATTCAACGCATCACCCGTCTCATAGGTCAATCCACTATCCGCAAGATCAATCTCATAATGTCGGATTTCTTTGCCAGAAGATGGGCCAGACAACAGTTTATTAACACTAACTTTTGCAGGGTACGGATTCTTGCGGTTCCAAATAGACTTGACCACCTGTGGAGAAGTCTCTACCGCAGGCACGATTACGTTACCGCTATTGGCCAGAGGAATGGTTTTATTAATCCACTCATCTGCTATATCTTCATAATCGACATCACAGTCTAATCGATCGACTAATCTTGTAGCACCCAACTGCTCAAGCCTTGTATCCAGGAGTTTTCCTGCCTGACAAAATTCATCATAACTAGTATCACCGAGCGCTAAAATACCGAATTGCATATCAGGCAACCTAGGCATATCCGTACGATATATGCTCTCCCAAAATAGTCCGGCATTGTCAGGCATCTCACCTTCGCCATAGGTGGCAATGGTTATGATTACACGCTTCATGACAGAAAACGCATCTATAGAGACATCATCTAAACCTTGTACAACAGCATCGAATCCTTGAGCGCGAGCCACTGTTGCTGCGTCCATCGCTAACCCTTCAGCATTTCCTGTTTGTGTTCCATAAAGTATGTTTAGCACTGGCGCCGCCAGTGTGCCAGCAACACTTGTTTGACTGCCCGCTATCGCTTTTGCCGACTGCATACCTGCCAAGAATCCCGACAACCATGATTTCTGGTCTCCAGTGAAAGGGGCATCTTCTGGTATAAACGGAAGTTTCATTGATTAGCCTCAGTGTTAACTAGCATTAGGCAGAATGTCATTCATCGCATTGTGTGCAAATAGCTCTTCAAAGCTGGGAATCCGGCCTAATGCCAACTTATTTTTTCTTTGTTGGTACAGTATCCACCCATAAGTAGCGGGACTATCCATTGATAGAATGTTGCGTAAGCTCAAAGCCTCTTTGAAGTCAGTGAGACGCTTACCCGCAATCATAGCCGCTAAATCGGGGGCACTATACCCTGAAACGGCCTCTCGCGCATGTCTGAGCAACCCACTCATCAATGCGTAATCTTCTGTCAAAATAAGGTTACGAGTCGCTTTAACAACGTCAGGCTCATCTACCGAGATAGCCGCTGGAACCTTTTTTAAGGCTATTTTTTGAGCTGCGTTGAGCACGAAATAAGTATTTAAAAGCTCATACATATCGCCGCTATCGGCAAGGTCTGCGTCAGGGACGATGCCTTTTATGACTGCCGTTCCAGAACGCCAAGCCTTTTTTAATTTGTTAACTTGAAAGCTTGCCAGCGCGGTTGCCAGTTCTTCAGCAAGCTCCTTGCGTGGTTTAGCCTCAAGAATCGCTTCATAATCCTGATACTGTAATAAAGCTCGGGGGGTTATATAAGCGAAGTTAGCGCGCTCCAAATCCCAGTGTTGGAGAAGCCAAGAGGCCTTTTTTGAACCCGTCGCCTTAACATGCCAGTCCAGCATAGAGTGTATGGCTTGCGCATGGATATGAGAGGCATCCTGATCACCATCATCGTCTAGATAGCCCAAAAGTACTGAATCGTGACTGATACAGTCTGTGAATTTCCTATAAGGATCATATTGGTAGGCGAATCCACCTGACATTCCATTACCGAATCCCTTGGCAAAAGCACCTAAATTGAGAACTGCACCGTTTGTCATATACTCAGCACAGAAATCACCAACGCCCTCAACAACCGCTGTTGCGCCTGAGTTCCGGACGGCAAAGCGATCGCCTGCCTGACCTTCAATAAATAATCGCCCTCCGGTAGCACCGAACAAAGCAAAGTTTCCAATTAAAACATTCGTGCCCGGCTTATCACTACCTCCGGCCGGTGCATTAACAACAATCTCTCCGCCACAGGCTGTTTTACCGACGCCATCATTACAGGTACCCGTATGTATAAGGCGCATACCATCATTACAGAACGCACCATAGGATTGACCTGCCGAACCATGAGTCGCAATACTGACAGCGCCATTTCTTAAGAATCGTCGACCGCGCTTATCTGCGAGCACTGCAGGTAACTCAACCTCTTTTAGTTCGTAGTTGAGCATTCGCTCAATATCGATAGCTAATTGACCGCCTACGCTTTTGTTACAATTATTTAAATACTGACTACTCGGAAACTCTATGGACATGTGTTTCTGTTCGACTAAGGCTTCACGAATTAGGCTAATAAAACCATCATCAACAGCAAAATCACGCTCCATATAAATTGGATTATCAACTCTATGCTCTTTTACCAATGTTAACATAGCTCGCAGATCTAGCTGACCCACAGAGGATGGGTGGTCTAAAAGATGAATTAAATCACAACGACCTCGCGCTTCACGCAATGAGCGCAAACCAAGATCAGCAAGGATTTCCCTAACCTCATGCGCGATGTTAAGTAGGTATTGCCCGAGGGCTCTAGGATCACCATCGAAAACTTCAGGATTTGTGGTCAAACCGGCAGGGCATTTGATATTACAGTTCTTTGCCATAACGCACTTCAGCATCATTAGCGCCGTCGTACCAAATTCAAAACTATCACCACCCATTAGCGCTGACTTGACTACGTCCGAACCCGTTTGATGAGCACCGGAACATCGTAAAACAACTTTTTGTCTTAAACCATTAGCGCAAAGTGCTTGATGAACTTCAGCAATACCGATCTCTGCAGCTCGGCCGGTGTACTTCAAAGACGTAACTGAGGCAGCTCCAGTGCCGCCGGTATTACCAGCAACATTGATTACATCAGCTCCGGCTTTAGCCACACCAACCGCAATGGTTCCAATCCCATCTGAAGATACCAGTTTAACAATCACTCGAACTCGCGCAGCCTTGGCGTCATGAATCAGCTGCGCTAAATCTTCAATCGAGTAAGTATCATGGTGCGGTGGAGGCGAAATCAGCTCAACGCCTGGCACTCCGCCGCGCGCTGCTGCTATCTCAACATTTACCTTCGGTGCTGGCAACTGGCCACCCTCTCCGGGCTTGGCGCCTTGACCAATTTTGATTTCAATCTCTTCGAGCATCGGGTCCGCTAAATATCCAGCCCAAACACCGAATCGCCCGGAGGCAAATTGTTTGATTCTCGATGCTCGGATCGTACCATAGCGAGAAATATGCTCCCCACCCTCACCGCAATTAGACATTCCTCCAACCATATTTGTACCATGAGCTACAGCCTCATGAGCTGTAGCCACTAACGCTCCGTGACTCATGGCACCAGATGCTAAGAGAGGCGTAATCTGGCTAGCGGGTTGCACCTCATCCAAATCTATTTTAGGCATGGCATCACGTAAGCGACTAACATAATCTCGAGCAATACCAGACGTTTTAAGTATAAGAACATCATCTCTGACTGAAGAGGCCATGATATCCACACCAAAGCGATCTACAAAGGAATCCCTCAGTGCGACTAATCGTCCACTTTGACCGGCTAAAGAGCCAGTTAACCGAAGCGCATAAGACCCCTCTGACGTCACTTCCGACGTTAAACCTCGAACCACAAAATGGTTATTCCCGGCACGGTTAAATAGCATCATTTCGCGTCTAAATTCATCCGGCTCAGTAAGAAAACTCACATCAGCTGGAAACGCCAAAACATCCCTTAAAGCCGCTGGTCTTCGAGATCGCTCTTCCGCCATGTCGCCAGAGAAAGTTCTATACCCTGGCGTGATTTTAAATTCATCAATCGCCCTAGGTGTTAGCCTATCAAAACTGGTATTAGTATATCCTTCATCGCTAATACCAAATGCACCTTCCATCCGATTCAGGGTTAAAAGTCTTAATTCGTCCTTAGCGGCAGTATCGTCATCATAGTCAAACGAAATGGGCTCTTCTGTTAGATCGACAAAACCTCGCACAGCAGCCACACCATAGGAATGACCAGCACCTTCCGCTCGCTCTTTGAACAGACCCAGCATTGGAATATCACTTTCGACTTCACACTTAAGGGCCCGTTGATGCCAATCAGCATGTGCTTGAGCAACCTCAGTAAAGCCCACACCTCCTACTGGTGACTTCATGTTTGGGAAATAACGCCGAAATACAGGGTCACTAGTATTTAAAAAATTGGGTTCAAAAAACTCTCCGCCGGAATAACTCTCAACCGTGCACAGCCCCACTTTACCCATCGTTTTTAGTAACGCTTTTTCGGCAGCTTTAGAAAATTTAAGATAGGCTCCATTAGGATCATCAGAAAACTTATCTTCGGCGCGCATCATGACGCCCATGGGATATACCGCGGCTGCACCGAATCCAAGCGCACAGGCAACATGGTGGGATGAACAAATTTGTCCACTCTCAACTATTAATGACACTCGTAGACGCAATCCAGTCTCAATAAGCCGCTGATTAATCGCCGATATGGCCAAGGTCATGGAAATGGATCCGAGGGCGCGAGTGACATGGCGATCACTGATAATAGCGATCCCGCCCTGCTCTCTAGCGAAAGACTCTACCTCATCACAAAGAGTATCAATACCCCCAATTAATGATTTTTGATTCGCGTCAACGTCATTAAAGAAAGGCTCAAATAGCATAGGGAAACGCGCTATTGGCGTCTCTTTTTGTGCTCGAATTCGAAGAATTTGCGCATAATTAAGAATGGGAGATTGAATGACTATCTGGCGGCCAGGTTTAGCCCCAATATTAGGTTTGGTACCTAACGCAACCCTCATCGTCATTCCTTCGCCTTCACGAATCGAGTCCAGTGGCGGGTTCGTCACCTGTGCGAACCGTTGTGAGAAGTATTTCGCAACTCCACCTTCATTGTCCGACAACGCATTGATTGCATTGCCATAACCCATAGCTGACACCTTTTCAGTGCCTGTCGCCAGCATAGGATCGATCATAAAACGGAAACATTCCTGATTCTGTGAATAAGCCACATACCGACCCGCTAATGGCATATCTCCAGAGTAACTTGAAGAAGGCGAGTACTCGGCTGCGGAAACTTCGGGTAAGTCTTCGATTCGGATACGCGCATTTTCAACCAGCTCAGAGTAATTGCGCTGACTGGCCAACAACTCAAGGGCTTCGTGAGTGTCAAATGATCTCTGTTGCTGATGATCGTAATACAGCATACCACCGGCTTCAATTCGGCCACGGCTCAGCACTGGCTCATCACCAAAGTCAATTTGACCAGCCTCCGACATAACCGCTAAATAGGTCTCTGTCTCGATACTTCTCAATGGCCGCAATCCAAGTCGGTCAAGTCGTGCGCCAATGATTGAACCATTACCAAAGATTAAAGCGGCAGGACCATCATTCTTTTCTTCGTATAGCGAAAAGTACTCAAGCATCGCTCGCACGGGAGAAGAGAGAGTATCGTCATTTTCCCACGCCGGCGGCATCATAGACACAACAGCGGTTACCAAATCCAGTTCATCCTCGATAACACGTGATTGAAGCGTCTGATCTAAGCGGCAACTATCCGACTGGCCTTTAGGCCTGATGATATTGTTTTCTCTAGACCGCGCAATTGCAGTCTCTGACAGTCGATTTTTCTTATCCGTATTGAGTTCACCATTATGAGCCATCATCCGAAAAGGTTGCGCCATAGAGGGGTGCGGATCGGTATTAGTTGAGAATCGAGTGTGAAAATAAAGCGTATGTACACTATGACCTAAATTATTGAGATCTAAAAAATAGGGAATTATCTCATTTGAGTTCAATCGACCTTTCAAAACTTGCATGTGAGCTGACATCGACAAAGGATATAACCCATCTAACTCACTGTTAGTGTAGGCTTCAGCCTCAATCGCCATAAGAGCGCGGTGAATAGCCTTGTCTAACTGAATACCTCTTACGCCTGCCGGCGCTGCAAAGACCCATTGAGCGATTGGCAGTTGGCATTTAATTGCGGCTGAGTTTAGAACAGAGTAGTCCACCTCAACATCTCGCGTCACGAGAGTTTTAATTCCTTCAGCTTTCAGCGCCGCATCTACCAGCTCTCTTGCTCTTTCGTGCTGCGCAGGATCATTGGGTAGAAAAAAGTTACCGACACCAAATTCACCTAAGTTTAACAAAGAGTCGGTCACTCGGTTGAAAAATTCAATAGACAAGTCAATCGAGACTCCAGCACCATCACCTACACCTTCCGCGGACATACCACCGCGATGAGGAACTGCACAGAGGGCTTCATGCCCCTTGATTAAGAGGTCATGTGTCTGCTTGCCGTCTTTTCGAGTAAGAAAACCAACACCACAGCTACTTTTTTCAAAGGCGCTGTCATAAAGACCAAATTTAGTCGCTTCGTTCATAGACACCAATTCGTTGTTCAGAGTTTTGTTGCTGTGGGGCTCGCTGGCGCTCGGTTTTAGATTGCTTGCCGCAGCCGCCTAGTTTACACAGCGGGGCCGCAAGGGACAATCATTCATACGGAGCGTTAGATCTTTTTGGTTGCTTATCTTCAACATTACAGACAATTAAACTAAAATATTGCGTATTTCCAGTATAATAAACTTCAATGCGTAGCAGCCTACTGTACAAAAATTAGGCTTCGCAAGCCTTAATCAAAGTAGCTTGAAGCCACTCTATTGCGAAACCATCCGTTACGTAGGCATCACCCAAGGTCTTAAGAAGCACCAATCTTAGGGTTCCATCTAGAACTTTTTTGTCTCTGTATATTAATGATAAAAACTCGTTCGACGTCATCTTCGCTGGCGACTTCAGCGGCAAACCAAAGGCGGTGAGAATGTTTTTAATCCTATCAACATCTAGAGGCGATAAATGGCCAGTAAGTACTGACAGTTCAGCCGCCATAACAGTACCAACAGCAACGGCCTCGCCATGCAACAACCCTTTGTATTGCTGAAAAGTTTCAATCGCATGACCAAAAGTATGACCCAGATTTAAAATGGCTCGAATACCCTGCTCCGTTTCATCGGCACTGACTATGTTTGCCTTGTTAAGACAAGATCGTTTAATAGCGTAAGTCAGCGCATCTTCATCGCGATTTAGCAATGGCTCCACATTTGTCTCCAACCACTGCAGAAACTGATAATCTGCAATCAAGCCATACTTGATAACTTCAGCCATGCCCGCCGAAAACTGCCTATCGGGGAGAGAAGCCAGCGTATTAAGATCAATTACCACTGCATTTGGCTGATGAAAGGCGCCAAGCATATTCTTCCCGAGCATATGATTTACGCCGGTCTTACCGCCTACAGAAGAATCAACCTGAGCCAACAAAGTCGTAGGGATCTGAACGAAAGAAATACCCCTCTGATAAGACGCAGCTGCAAACCCCGTCATATCGCCAATCACTCCACCACCCAAAGCAATCAATGTTGTTGTCCGATCATGTTGCTTTTCAAGTAGCACGGTAAAGATAAGGTTTAAGGTATCAAGGTTTTTGAACTGTTCGCCATCAGGTAAAATCACAACATCGATTGTTTTATCTGGAATCTGGCTGAGGACCGAATCTAAATAAATCGGAGCAATTGTTTCATTAGTCACTATCAGGGCTTTTTTACCCTTGATATAGCGACCAAAATCTACCATTGATAACTGCCCTTGGCCGATATAAATTGGGTAGCTTCTATCTCCTAAATCAACAATGATTGAGGAAGACGCCTTATCACCTATACTTGATCTGTCGGCCATCGTTGTTAAAGCTCTCTGTTAAATTCAGCTAGTTTAACCGCGATGGTGAGCTTATGCGTAGAGATTTTTACTTAAATTAAATATAACAAGACCGATTAGAGCGTAGATAACTGGTCAGTAATTTCATTGACCACACGCTGTATCTGGACACTGCCAGAGGCAAAAACAAAATCTGCCACAGAGCGATATAGGGGATCCCTCTGCTCGAACAAGCTATCGATAACGGCTCTACGGTCGTCTACCTGTAGCAACGGTCGTTTTTTATCACGTTTCGTTCGCTCATAAAGCTGATCTTTTGTAGCGCACAGATAGATAACTCGCCCTGCCTTAGACATCGCGGTCCGATTCGAGGATTGCAAAACAACACCTCCCCCTGTCGCTATGACAGCCGAGCGCTCCGATTGAATAAGATTATCCAACGCCTTAGACTCCCTTAATCTAAACCCATCTTCACCTTCCATATCAAAAATCCACTGAATGTCTGCGCCAGTAGACTTTACAATTTCATGATCTATATCAAAAAACGGTCGACTTAGTGCCCTAGCGAGCTGTTTACCTACAGTCGACTTACCAGCACCCATTGGTCCTATCAAAAAAATATGGTCAGACATTAATTATTAGTTATCTTAGTAGTTAGGATGAGTATTTCACGTTTGTCTCTAGTACGCATTTGTTTTTTAAATAAGTTACCAATCAAGAGTTAATCCCCCAATATTTATAGCAATTCATATATTCATAGACTATATTTTTATGGTCTGATGGGATGCACTTCACATTCTGGTCGTTCATAATGGTTTATTTATCCTACACGGGTATTTTGATATGAAAAATAATCAAGCTTTACGGGTCTGCTTGATATTCCTTACCACTGGCGTGGGTGGTTTTCTTTTAATAACGTCCTGCCTTTTTCTCTATTTAAGCCCTAAGTTACCTTCAATTGAAGAATTAAAAGACATCAGATTACAAATACCTCTAAAAGTAGTCTCTCAAGATTTAAAGCTTATTAGTGAGTTTGGAGAAATGAAGCGAACTCCCGTAGAGTTTAACGATCTACCTCAACATTTGGTCGACGCTCTTTTAGCTGCAGAGGACGACAGTTTTTTCGAGCACAAGGGAATCGTCATTTCAGGACTCGTTAGGTCCGTTGTTCAAATAGCGACAGAGGGAAAGGTAGTCGGAGGAGGTAGCACCATTACCATGCAGGTTGCGCGCAATTTTTTCTTCCATAAACGAAAAGAGTTTACTCGTAAGTTTAATGAAATATTACTCGCCTTTCGAATTGAAGAAGCCCTCAGTAAAGAGGAGATATTATCCCTTTATGCCAATAAGATGTTTTTGGGCAAAACGGCGTATGGCTTTGCCGCGGCCGCACAGGTTTACTACGGTAAGTCCCTTAAAGAACTTAATCTAGCGCAACTCGCAATGATTGCCGGACTACCAAAGGCACCATCTGCATATAATCCGATCGCTAACCTTGAACGCGCTACCGAACGGAGAGATTGGGTGCTCGGTAGAATGATGAAACTGGGCATGATAAATAATAACCAATATCAAACTGCAGTGTCTGTCATTGATAACGCGACATACCACGGCTCAAAATCAGAGTTAGACGCCGATTATGTTGCAGAAATGGTTAGGCAGGAAGTTATCGCAAAGTTCGGCCTCCAAGCCTACACCGAGGGTTACACTGCAATAACCACCATAAATTCAACGATGCAACTCAGCGGTCTAAAGGCCCTCCAGACTGGTATTTTAGACTATGATCAACGGCATGGATATCGGGGCGTAGAAGCGTCAGTCCTGGATGCTGAACTCTGGCAAAGTACTTTACGCGCTAAGCGAAATGTGGGTCCTTTGGGGGCTGCAATTGTGGTTTCGGTTGCAGATGATCGTTTGATGGTGCTTACCAAAGACTCGCGTGTTCATACGCTAAACTGGGCGGATGGTCTGAAAAACATGCGTCTTTATAAAACAGTTAATTATAGAACTGCTCCCATTACTTCCGCGGAAGATGTGTTTAGTGTTGGAGACGTAATTCGCATCAAGCGTTCTAATGATGGACGGATTAAATTAGCTCAGTTGCCTGAAATACAGTCTGCACTTGTCGCCTTAGATCCATACAGTGGTGCAGTAAGAACGTTGATCGGTGGTTTTGATTACCGACAAAGCCGATTTAATCGTGTTACTCAGGCATTCCGGCAACCTGGCTCCAATTTCAAACCCTTTATTTATGCTACTGCCCTCAATAATGGCTTTACCGCCGCATCATTGATAAACGATGCTCCTGTCGTATTTGACGATATAAAACTTGAGGACACATGGCGGCCAGAAAATGATGGCGGAAAATTCTATGGTCCAACCCGATTGCGCGAAGGACTTTATAGATCCCAAAACTTAGTTTCAGTAAGGTTATTAAGACGAATGGGTATCGATCGAACATTAGAAAGTTTGCAGTCTTTTGGGTTTGATACGAGCGACATGCAGCCAGATTTGTCATTGGCTCTTGGCAGTCATGCCTTAACACCACTACAGATAGCTACTGGTTATGCGATGTTTGCCAATAATGGGTTTCGCGTAGCCCCCTATATTTTAGACAAAGTTATTGATCGTGATGGTAATGTTATTTACCACGCTTCTCCTGAAGTTGCATGTGACCCCTGCGAGTCTGCAACGAGTAAAGTTATGGCCGCTGACAATCTCTCCGTCTCTGCCGATAATGTTGAGCAACAACTTGAAAAGTTGTTCGGTGATCTTGGTCAAGTATCAGTCGACCAAGGGGATAACTATAGCTGGGAAAAGGTTAAACAAAGCTTAAAAACACTACCAATGCCAACCGTAAAGCCAGCCACTAGAGCCATCGACCCACAAACGGCCTTCTTAATTGATTCAATGTTAAAAGACGTTATTCTTCGCGGTACTGGCGTTAAGGCTAAAAAGCTAAATCGCGCGGATATCGGCGGAAAGACAGGTACTACTAACGGTCCAAGAGATGCGTGGTTTTCGGGCTATTCTCCTCACTTAATTGCGACCGCATGGGTTGGCTTTGATGACAACTCTACGATAGGACGCAATGAGTATGGAGGCTCTGCAGCACTACCAATTTGGATAGAGTTTATGCAAGCCGCTCTCGCCGGTAAACCACAAATTATTCGACCTCAACCTAACGAAATAGTGATGGTGAAAATTGACACCAAAACTGGTACGCGAGTTGCACCAAACCAGCTTGGCGTGTTTGAATACTTCAAAGCGGGCACAGTACCCCCAGCTCCGAATAGTAATCTCAACGGCACTGAAATTGATCAGAATTCTATGCCAAATGATGTTTTCTAAGATTAAAAATTACTTACCAAAAAAGGATTGCTACGTGTCATTGGATGTATGCAAATGGTCTTGAATTGGGCAAATATTGATACAGTGTTGCTGGATATGGATGGCACATTACTTGATCTACACTTTGATAATTTTTTCTGGCTAAACCATCTGCCGGACCATTATGCCGCAAAGTTCCCCGGCGCAGAACAGGTCGCTCGCGATGCGCTGACGCGCAAATTGTCTGAAAAGCAAGGAACTCTAGAGTGGTATTGCACCAAATTTTGGTCTGAAGAATTAAATCTCGACATCATCGCCTTAAAAAAACAAATTGGTCACTTAATTAGTGAAAGACCGCAGTCATTATTATTTCTAGAGGCCCTAGGCCGCCACAATAAAAAGAGAGTGCTAGTAACAAACGCGCATCCTGACAGCGTAACGATCAAATTTTCTGCCACCTGTATCGAACCCCTATTAGATCAGGTTATTTCTTCGCATGACTATGGCTATCCTAAGGAATCTCCGAAATTTTGGAATGCACTGCAAAAACACAGTCCGTTTAATCCAGAAAAAACACTCTTTATTGATGATTCGATCGCCGTTCTCAATGCAGCTAAAAACTATGGAGTCGCCAATATTCTCTGCATCGACAAACCTGACAGTACCCGATCGACCTCGCCGTGTGCAGAGTTCCCCTCTATTAGCCATTTCGAGGAACTTTTAACCATTGATGGGACACTCCTCAATGCTTAAGGTCCGCATAGATAAATGGTTATGGGCGGCGCGATTCTTTAAGACTCGCGCACTATCAAAGGCAGCAATAGAGAATGGTAAAGTCCATTTAGGCTCTCAAAAATGTAAGCCTAGCCGGATGATTGAGGCGGGAGAAGTTGTAAAGATACGCCAAGGCGATGATGAAAAGACTATTTTAGTTATAGATGTTTCAGAACATAGACGCGGAGCCGCAGAGGCACAGGCGCTTTATCAAGAAACACCCGATAGTATTGAACAGCGTGAAAAAAAAGCTGCAGAAAGAAAAGCCTTTCACGGTTCAATGCCCGCGTCCGTCCGCCCCAATAAAAAACAACGTCGGCAAATTCACCGTTTTTTAGAAAATTAAGCTTACCCTTCACGCATCTTTCAGTACAATGGCTCGCATGAAAGATCATGATATCTTACAACGTTTTCTGTTTGATGGCACCGATATTAGGGGTGAAATAACGACCCTAACATCGAGTTATCGAAATATTCTTGCCCTGAATAATTATCCTACCCCAATAGCTTTATTGTTTGGTGAGTTTCTGGTCGCAGCAAGCCTCATTGGCGCATCACTTAAACACGCCGGAATCGTGACCGTGCAAGCGACAGGCAGTGGCCCAGTGACCGCAATAATGGCAGAATGTACACAAAACCAGGGCGTAAGAGGTATTGTACGTGGTAATTTTGAACTCTTAGACAGCAGTAAGTTAGGCGATACAACCAACATCACCGAATTATTAGGTTCCGCAACCCTGGCAATCACCATCGAGCCTGAAAAGGGGGAGAGGTACCAAGGTATAGTGGAAATGGTGTCGAGTAAATTAAGCGACTGTTTAGAGCACTACTTTCAACAATCGGCTCAGTTAAAAACCAAAATAAAACTGGCCGTAAGTACAAAGTCAGCGTCAGGTCTTTTAATACAGCAAATGCCTCTCACTCAAAGTACTGAACAGGCCGACTTGAATTGGCAGCATTTATCCACACTGATGGATACGCTAAAGGATTCTGAGCAACTAAAATTGTCGCATAATGATCAATTATATCGGTTATTTCATGAAGACAATGTTCGTACATTTGAATCTCAACATATCTCTTTTTTTTGCAGCTGTTCGCTCGAAAGAACTGAACGTGCCCTCGTTTCATTAGGTAGTGAAGAGTTGCTTGAAACCTGCAAGGAACAAGGGCTAGTGATAATCACCTGCCAATTTTGTGACCAAGAATATCGCTTTGATAAAAACTCTATCCAAGCAATGTTTCCTCCCTCAGACGATATTTTACACTGATCTCTGCTCTAAATTTAGGGTTCTCACCACATTACATCGATCACGAATATTTACTTGGCAATAGTTACCCGAAGAAGTATCTGGCATAATAGTGTCGCTTTAGCATGATGCTACTGCACAATGCGCGTCCACTTTGGGAAGAGAGGAACAGAATGACCGAAGCACCAATTCATACAGATTTGGGCTCTGCGGAGCTTATTGAGTTTTCACTGAAACGTGGAGAGGGACATCTCAGCAATACTGGGGCTCTAGTCGCTACCACAGGCGCTCGAACTGGCCGCTCTCCGGCAGATCGATTTATTGTCGATGAACCAAGTTCCTCCAATGACATAGAGTGGGGTACAGTAAATCGGCCCATTAGTGCAGACATTTTTTCCGCGCTTTGGGGCAAAGTATCTGACTATCTGTGCACTAAAGAGCGTTTTGTCTCTCACCTGCATGTGGGACAAGATTCGGCCCATTACATACCCGTCAAAGTGACCACCGAGACAGCCTGGCATGGCTTGTTTGGACGCAACATGTTTATCCGTCCAGAAAAATTCAATGCGGGTAACAAAAATACATGGAAAATTCTTCACGCAGCTCACTTTGAGTGCGACCCAAATCGAGATGGCACAAATAGTGACGGTGTTGTCATCATTAATTTTGCTCAACGGAAAGTGTTAATCGCCGGAATGTGCTATGCGGGCGAGATGAAAAAAGCAATGTTCTCAGTCCAGAACTTTCTTCTTCCTGAAAAAGACGTAATGCCAATGCATTGCGCTGCGAATGTTGGTGATGACGGTGATACAGCACTATTTTTTGGCTTGTCAGGGACCGGAAAGACTACGCTATCTGCTGACCCCGAGCGATTTCTTATCGGTGATGATGAACATGGCTGGGGTAAAGGAACGGTATTTAATCTAGAGGGTGGATGCTACGCGAAAACGATTAATCTTAGCCAAAAAAATGAGCCCGTTATCTGGGAGGCCATTAAATTTGGTTCAATTGTTGAAAATGTCGCTATTTCAAAGAAGGCTCGGATAGCCGACTACAATGATACTTCAATGACTGAGAACGGTCGGTGTAGCTATCCCTTGGATCATGTTGAAAAACGTCGTATTGAAAATAAGGCTGGAGAACCCAAAAATATTATCTTCTTGACCTGCGATGTCACTGGCGTTTTACCGCCCGTGTCAATTTTATCTAAGGAAGCGGCTGCGTACCATTTTTTGAGTGGCTATACTGCTCGCGTTGGATCAACAGAGCTCGGAGCAGAGGCCGGAATAAACCCCACTTTTTCAACCTGTTTTGGCGCACCTTTTATGCCGAGAAAAGCTAGTGTCTATGCTGAACTTTTGATGAAGCGTGTAGGCGAATTCGGATCTCAGGTTTACCTAGTCAATACAGGCTGGACCGGTGGTGGCGGTGGTACCGCAGGTACTGGAAGTAGGTTCCCAATTCCCGTAACGAGAGCGGTTGTTTCAGCTATCACCAAAGGACAATTAAGAGAGTGTGAGACTGAGCATTTAGAAATGTTAAATCTAACCATTCCCACAAAAATCGAAGGGGTCGATCAATCATTCCTAAACCCTCGCAATAACTGGGATGATCCAAAGGAATATGATGAGCAGGCAGCTAAGTTGGCAAAACTTTTTATGGAGAATATTGCTAGCTTTGCACCCTCTCAGAATATTTTAGACGCCGGTCCCAATATCTAAAGTAGCGTTAAACATTAGATACAGATAAGTATATGGATCATGCTCCGGCATGATCTGTTGCCTGTTAATGCCGGCTATTGGCTATTAACGAGAATGTAATCAACGGCCGCTTTAATATCATCATCACTGCATGCATAGCAGCCGCCTCTAGCGGGCATAGCACGGATTCCGTTAATAGAGTTCTTATAAAGGACATCCAAACCCTTTGTTAGGCGCCCTGCCCAGATTTCTGAATTCCCATAGCGAGGCGCACCAGCAACACCATAATCGTGGCATGCCCTGCATTTATTCGTGTATATAGCTTTGCCTGACTGAGCGAGAGAGTCGCTGCCAGTTAACCCGCTCGCTTCGCTTTCAGAATATGAGTCTGACGAGGAATTTTTCGTGTCACAGCCCATTAAAGACAAGCTAAGTATCAAGAAAACCGACAATCTTAAACGCTGAATAACCACTTTTAGCAAATTGACCACTCCGACAGTACTCGGCACCAGGGTGCACTCATTAAAAATTTATAGCTGTGAAAGATACCCTGAGAGTCGATCCCCGTTCATCATAAAGTTCGACTTTTGTAGTTCAGCCGACGCCTCAATCTCACTCATATTAACCGCTTCACCAACCTGAATAACACCTACCATGGCCATCATCGCATGCGGATCACATTGATACACATAAACCCCTTCAGTATCCAGAGTAATGCTTACATCTTGGCTGAGCGCGCTAGCCCAAGAAGATGCGCCATCAGGAATCATACCGTCAATAGTGGCTGAATTATGCGCCATATCTACTGCTTTAAAATGGATGGTATCTCCTTTTGAAACCTTGATGACCGCTGGTTCAAAAATCATATTCCCACCATCACCCGAATTAAGCATCTTCACAATATGTTCTGACCCTTCTGACAAGCTAACCTTTTGGACCTCAGCCTGACTTGACCCAGCATCCACCATACTAACTTGCCCTGCCATCATTACGCTGCCTACAGGAGCGGTAATCTTATCCACCTCAGCTTTCTGGCTAGCAGTTAACTCAAAGTCAGACTCACCGGCGCCGCACCCGACTAAAAGTGTGCTAGTTAAAACTAAAAATGCAAAAGGGTTTAAATGGCTCATGAACTGCTCCGATAATAATAAATATAGTATTGTTAGCGTTCTTATTAGTAGAACGAAAGATGGCGGCATTATACATAGGTCGGACTAAATTCTCATTACAGAAAATAACTTAACAGTGCCTAACCCAAGCGGCGAAGACCAACGGCTTGGCGTAAGCTAGCTATCAGTTCTGCACTATGCAAACGTGCCTTCCCTGCCCCTTGATACAGAATAGCCTCAACATCACCTGAATTAGCCATTAATGCCATATATTTCTCTCTAGGCTCTTCAAGCTGTTGATTAATCAATTCAAATAATTGTTTCTTAGCCTCGCCCCACGCTATTCCGTTAGCAAATGCATCTCGCATTTCAGCGGTCTGCTCTGCCGTTGCGAAGGCCTGCCATATTTGAAAGACGGCAGAATCATCCGGATTTTTGGGCTCTCCAGGCTCGAGAAGATTAGTTTTGATCTTATTAATATGTTTTTTGAGTTGTTTCTCAGTTGAAAATAATGGGATAGTATTGCCATAACTTTTGCTCATCTTACGACCGTCTAATCCTTGTAAAATAGCCATTTCTTTATCGACCTGGGCCTCAGGAAGAATAAAGTGCTCGCCATAGTGATGATTAAAACGCTGCGCTATATCTCTTGCCATCTCAATATGCTGAATCTGATCACGCCCTACCGGAATTTTATGAGCATTGAACATTAGAATATCTGCCGCCATTAATATTGGATAACTGAATAGTCCCATATTGATTCCAAAATCAGCATCATCACCATTGTCCTCATTTGATTGGACAGCGCTCTTATAGGCATGCGCGCGATTGACTAACCCTTTTGCGGTCATACAGGTCAGCAGCCAGGTAAGTTCAGGGATTTCTGGTATGTCCGATTGACGATAAAATGTCACGTTTGCTGGATCTAGTCCTAGCGCTAACCAAGCTGCTGCAATCTCAAGGGTCGACTGATGAACGATAGCTGGATCCTGGCACTTTATCAGCGCATGGTAATCCGCCAGAAAGAAAAATGAGTCGAACTCACCACTTAAACTCGCCTCTACTGCGGGTCGAATGGCACCAACATAGTTGCCAAGATGCGGGGCACCAGAAGTCGTAATACCTGTTAAGACGCGTTGTTTACTCATAAATAATCTGCCATCCAAATATAATTCTATGATACTCCGTAAGCAATGTTACTCAACATCAATAATATTGCTTGCAGTGCTATTAAAAAATGCCACCAAAACCTTAGATAACCGAAGCGGATCTTCAGTGCCGGTCATTTCTCGGCATGAGTGCATGGCAAGCTGTGGAATCCCTACATCGAGGGTTGCTACTCCGAGCCTCGCGGACGTTATTGGCCCAATGGTACTACCACACCCCATATCATTGCGTGATACGAAAGACTGTACCGGTACATTAACTGTTTCACAGAGTTGCTTAAATAGGCTTGAGGTTAAACTACTCGTTGCATAGCGTTGCTTGACATTAACCTTGACCACGGGGCCTCCGTTCAACGCAGGCATATGAGCACTATCATGCTTTTGAGGGAAATTAGGGTGCGTTGCGTGTGCATTGTCACAGGAAATCATCAATGATTTACTAATCACACGACTCACCGTGGCTACTGTTTGATCCGCACCACACAAGCGCGCGGTTATTGCCTCCAAAAATGGACCATCGGCGCCAATAGCAGAGACACTGCCGACCTCTTCGTGATCATTACAGACTATCAGACAGGTCTGTTCAGCATTATTATTAATAAGAGCCTGGATACCGACGAAACAACTTAGCAGATTATCCAGTCGCGCCGATGCAATGAACTCATTTTGTAGACCAACCACAGCGGCACGTTGAGTGTCATAAAAACACAGTTCATAGTCGATAACCTTCTCGTCATCCTTTAAAAACTGGTCGGACAGTAATTCTCTAAAGCTCGCAGAGCTACCAGATACCTGCATTAATATTGGAGGAATATCAGTCTGCGCATTAACTGAGTGTCCTGTATTTGCCTCACGATCCAGGTGTATCGCTAAACTCGGAATTGTAGCCACGGCACGTTTAAAATCAACTAGCGTTTGCTTCAGGCTTCCAGCAGCATCTTGATAAACTATACGTCCTGCAATAGACAGATCTCGATCGAACCAAGGGTTTAGTAGTGCACCCCCATAAACTTCAACGCCCAGCTGAAGGTAACCTTGCTTAGTTATTTCAGGCTGGGGCTTCACCATCAAACAGGGGCTATCGGTATGTGCACCGACCATCTTAATACCAGTATCCAAAAGCGACGCTTGACCTATGATAAATGCAATCATTGATGATCCGTTGCGCGTCACAAAATGTCTACTGCCAACTTCCAGCGCCCATTCATCATCTTCACTTAGCTCAGTAAAACCCTCATTCTTGAGCATTGATGCCATTGAAGAAACCGCATGAAACGGTGTTGGTGAGGTATCCAAAAATTGGGTTAATGCTAGATTGAATTTTTCTTTATCTTGAAACATCATGACCTCTTACACGGATAGTGAATAGTAGCTCTTAGGAGACACTATTATAGAAGATTTGCAGTGGATCTAACACGCCAGCCAACATCAAGACTGAAGCCTCGCTAAAAGACTTGATGTGTCCCATCGATTACCCCCTAAATCCTGTATTTCGGAGTAAAAACCATCAATCAACTGAGTAACAGGTAAGGCGCTGCCATTGCGCTTTGATTCCGCCAGAGCGAAAGCAAGATCTTTGCGCATCCACTGCACGGCAAAACCATGCTCATACTGGCCTGCCAGCATCGTCTGGTAACGGTTTTCCATTTGCCATGATTGAGCGGCACCTTTAGAAATCACATCAACAACCTGATGAGCATCAAGTCCTGCTCGTTGTGCGAAGTTCAATCCTTCTGCCAACCCTTGCACTAAACCGGCAATACAAATTTGGTTGACCATTTTACACAGTTGCCCACTACCAACAGGGCCGAGCAAATTCAGTGCCTTTGCATAGCAATTAATGGCGTCAGTAACACGGTTAAAAATAATCTCATCACCACCACACATAACCGTTAGCTGGCCATTTTCAGCACCTTGCTGCCCACCCGAAACTGGCGCATCAACGAACTCACAATGGTGTTTTTTAGCCTTAACTGCAAGCTCCTTAGCCAACTCTGCAGAAGTAGTAGTGTGGTCAACAAGAATGGCCCCTTGCTTAATACCCGAGAGAATACCTTTTTCGCCGCACACTACCTCTAGGACATCATTGTCATTACCAACACAAATAAATACTATTTCCGCATCCGCAGCAGCAGTACTGGGCGATGAAGCCATAGAGCCTGCATAGGTATCTAACCATTTTGTAGCAACGGACGTCGTCCGGTTATACACGGAAACTGAATAGCCATTTTTTGACAGCCACCCAGCCATCGGGAAACCCATTACGCCAAGACCAATAAATGCGACTTTCTTGTTCATAGTTTATGCATCTCTTATACGTTTTCTCTTCTGCCAGGCATCAGCACCTCGGAGGTAAACTAAATCCACTGCACTTATAGAGACAGTCTGGTTGTTGCGATAACGTGATACGGCGATATCAAGAAGATCTATTGCATCAGGGAAGATATGCTTAAGTGTACCGGACCAGACTGTACCAGATGCCAACAGAGCTTCTCCAGCACCAACAGTTATCTCAGGGGAAAGCGTTTCGACCCATTGCTTGGCATCCGTAGCCGTTAGCAATCGATCACTGAATTCATTAGCAATAGCACCATTGTGGTCGATAATGTAGCAACCACAATTAAATTCTCCCATTCGAGCATCAAGTATCGACATGACTCTCAATGTTTGACCAGGTTTACTGGGACATTGTGCATGAGCCGTCTTACGCATGTACGTGGCCACCATAATTTGTAGCGAGGACACTGGGATAACTGGGATATCGAGACCAAACGCGAGACCCTGCGCCGCAGCAAATCCAATACGCAGGCCAGTGAATGATCCCGGTCCTATCGCAACCCCAATAGCATCTAACTGATTGGCCTTAAGGCCTACTTCCGACAGTACCGATTCAACCATTGGCATCAATAATTGTGTATGTGAGCGCGGCTCTTCTGCGTAACGAGATACCGTGCCCAAGGAACAGTGAACAGCTACGGAACAGGCCTCGGTTGATGTTTCGATAGCTAATATTGATGCCATTGTGATTTCCTAACCCTTCGTTTGGAAAACTAAAAAACACTTGACGGATTTACTCTACCTCTTAAACCAAAGTATGCCATGAATTAAAGCCATCTCGGTAGAGATTGATTGTTAGAGCGAGAGCGTCAAGCCCAACCTAATTATTGGGCCTTACATATTATTGTAGCGCTGAGACTAACCTTGCTTGAACGTCCGCGAGCAAACCAAGGCCGTCTACGGTAGAAAATCTTGGGGCTGGGTTATCTGACGCGGCTAGTTCCGTGTAGAACTGCACGAGAGGCTGCGTTTGCATATGATAAACAGATAATCTATTGCGCACTGTCTCTTCCAAATCGTCCGGACGTTGCATAAGCGGTTCACCGGTCTCATTGTCCATACCGGAAACAGTAGGAGGATTGTGATGGATATGATAGATGCGGCCCGACCCCTCATGAACTCGACGACCACTTAATCGAGAGACAATCTCATTATCTTCGACCCGAATCTCAACCACTGCGTCAATGACAATTCCTGCATCAATAATTGCCTGCGCTTGAGGAAGAGTTCGAGGAAACCCATCTAACAAAAATCCACGTTCACAGTCGCCTTGAGAAATACGTTCCTTTACCAGCGATATGATCAAATCATCCGACACTAAACCACCGGACGCCATTATTCCCTTAACTTCGAGCCCGAGCGCGGAACCCGCTTTAACCGCTGCACGCAACATGTCTCCAGTGGAGATTTGCGGCACTGAATACTGCTCAGTAATAAACTGCGCTTGGGTACCTTTACCTGCACCGGGCGGACCTAACAATATGACTCTCATTAGCGTAATTCCTAAATTCTCTAGCGATTTTTCCACTTTAAAGGAGTATCGAACACCAAAGATGGCACTTATTTGGCGAAGAACATCTAATTTTTTGTTCGACTAACCGAACACTGAAAGTGAACTCTTAATCGGCCGAGTACAATACACTTAATGCCATAATCGAACAAGCCTGAGATTACTCAAATAGCACTGCAAATACGCTAGATTACTAAGATGAATGTGACTCTGATCGTTTGACTTTGCCCCACAGTAATTCTAACTGATCCGCAGAATAATCCTCAATTTTCGTTTTTCCAGCTAATAGTTCCATCGACTCGAAACGTCGTTTAAACTTCTGGTTAGCACCGCGTAGCGATGTTTCAGGATCTAGTTTCAAATGACGAGCCAAATTAACACAACTAAACAATAAATCGCCTAATTCGTTAGCCATACGGACTTTATCTCCACGCTTAATTTCAACTTCTAGCTCGATAACCTCTTCATTAATTTTTTCAATAACAGGCTTTATATCTGACCAGTCAAAACCAACATTAGCAGCACGTTTTTGGAGCTTTAATGCCCTATTTAATGCCGGTAACGCTAAAGGAATATCATCCAGTGTTTTTCCGATGCCCTTGTCAGTCCTCTCTTGACGCTTAATTTCTTCCCATACTCTTTTGATCTCAACGATCTCTTCATCTGCCAAACTTACTCTAGAAGACTCAATCGTACCCTCTGGGAACACATGCGGGTGTCTTCGAATCAATTTTTGAGTAATGGTACTAATAATGTCATCAAAGCTAAATTGGCTTTGCTCTTCAGCTAACTGACTATAGAAAATAATTTGAAAAAGTAAGTCGCCAAGTTCCTCGCTGAGGTGGCTCATGTCATCTTGTTCAATGGCATCAACAACCTCATATGCCTCCTCAATGGTATGACTAGTTAGTGATTGAAAGTTTTGCTTTAAATCCCACGGACAACCGCTTTTAGGATCTCGTAAGCGCCGCATTAAGTAGCGCAGATCTTCAATACCGTATTCTGTTTTTTGATTATGATTCATGGTCTAGTCAAAGGTCCTCAATCAGATTCGACATTCAAGCATAAATGCCTGAGGACAGGTAACGGTCCCCTCGGTCGCAGATAATAGTGACAATAACCGCGTTATTTAGGTGTTCACTCAGTCTTAATGCCGCAAATACTGCACCACCCGCTGAGGCACCACAAAATATTCCTTCCTCTTTAGCCAATCTACGCATTGTCTCTTCTGCGTCATGTTGAGAGACATCTAGCGTTTTATCAACTCTCGCTGCGTCAAAAATCCCTGGCAAGTAAGCTTTGGGCCAGCGTCGAATACCTGGAATAGAGGCTCCCTCTTCTGGCTGGAGGCCGACAATTTCGACTAAAGGATTTTTCTGTTTGAGATAGGCTGAGACGCCCATGATAGTGCCCGTTGTACCCATAGAACTAACAAAGTGAGTCACCGTACCCGCGGTATCTCTCCATATCTCAGGGCCAGTACCCTGAAAATGCGACAAGGGATTATCAGTGTTATTGAACTGGTCAAGGACCCTACCAAGCCCTTCGGCCTGCATTTTTAGCGCCAGATCGCGTGCGCCTTCCATGCCTTCATCACCACTTACCTCAATGAGTTCTGCGCCGTAAGCTCGCATTGCCATTTTGCGCTCCATGGTAGCAGTGGCCGGCATAATTAAGGTCATTTTGTACCCCATCATAGCCGCAGCCATAGCAAGTGCAATGCCAGTATTACCGCTGGTCGCCTCAATGAGATGGTCGCCAGGTATGATTTCACCCCGCGATTGGGCATTCATAATCATACTCACTGCAGGCCTATCTTTGACACTACCCGCAGGATTATCTCCTTCCATCTTAGCAAGGATAAAATTCGAGGTATTACCAGGCATCCTCTGAAGTCTCACCAGACGAGTATTACCGATAGATTGGTCAATTGAGGGAAAATCCATAATCGTTCCTTGTACTCTCTAAAACCGGAGGCTAAAAGTAATCATAGAAAGTTAGCTCGATAGTAGCGCATAAGCAATGGCATACTTTCGCTCATCAGAGATGCTCAGCAGTACTTTTTGGACCGACTTCTCACTGGCAATCTGCGCAGCGCCCGCCGACAAGCTTACTAACGGAGCACCTTTGTCGTCATTACTTATGGTCATATCTTGAAAGCTTACACCATGGCCTATTCCAGTACCTAAAGCCTTAGCGACGGCTTCTTTAGCTGCAAAACGCTTTGCTAGAAAAGCGGCCTTTTGATGACTTATCTGATATTGATCTTGCTCACTGACCGTTAAAATACGTTTAACGAACGCGTCACCTTGGCGATCTAACACGTCTGCGATTCTGGCAATTTCTACAATGTCGGTACCAATACCTATGACCATTATAAAGAGTCCTTGGAGGGGTAATCGACAGCTTTTTCAACACGCATTAAATGCTGCCTATAAAGCTCTCGGCTATGTAATTTTTGTCCGCCAAGGTAAAAGTCTATCACGCTGCGTAAAAGCTGCTTGGCCATTCTCGCGACCGAAATTTGATCGAATTCACGAGCGGCAAAGGCCATAATATCCGACCCTTGATAGACCCCGGGTGCTATTTTATTTTGCTGTAAACACTCCACTAAACCTCGCTCCGGAATATAGTTATAAAGCTTATCACTCATTAACGGGGTTCCATCAACGGCCTCAATGTCTAGCACTAAACCGTAACCGAGCTCTTCAAGCAAGCACATCTCTAAATCTCTGAGTTGCTTCTCCTCAGATAGGCCAGCACTTAATTGACCGAGGAACTTTTTGTATTGTTGAAACAGATACTCATGAGGATCATGCTCATGTAGCAATCGATAAAAAAGCTCATTCACATAAAGACCTGTAAATAGACAGTCACTCTCCAAGAAGACAGGCGCATACATAGCATCCGCTTGAGTAAGAGTCTTTAAATCGCCGCGACCCTGCCAGCTAAACTGGTGTTCGGTATAGGGAAAAAGAGCTCGACTAATGCCCTTTTTATTAGGTTTTCTGTATCCTTTCGCAACACAGCGAATACGCCCGTGATGCACGGTTAATAAGTCGACTAACAGGCTAGTCTCACGGTAAGGCGTGGTATGGAGAACGAAACCCACTTCACCGTCAACCCTCACCGTAATTTACTCATCCATGTAACCCAAACTACGGAGTGCCCGCTCATCATCAGACCAGCCACTACGAATTTTCACCCAAGTTCTAAGCATGACCTTGGAGTCCAATAAGCTTTCTATATCAGCGCGAGCCTGTTCGCCAATTTTTTTAATGCGCTCACCCTTGGTACCAATAATAATTTTTTTCTGACCGTCTCGCTCAACTAAGATCAATGCATCGATATAGGTCATTTTCCCTTCAACGCGAAACTGTTCAATTTCTACTGTTACTTGATAAGGCACCTCAGCACCCAACTGCCGAGTGATTTTTTCTCGCACAATTTCAGCCGCCAAAAAGCGTTCGCTTCTGTCAGTAATTTGGTCTTCAGGATAAAGGTGCATCTTCTGCGGGATATAAGTTTGAATTTTAGCTTCAAGCTCATCTAAATTAGTTTTACGTAACGCCGATAAAGGAATAAATTCAGCGGCATTGACCTTGCTGGCAAGAAATTTAAGATGAGGTAAAAGAGCGTCTTTATCCTCGATCATATCTACTTTATTGACCGCTACGATAACCGGCACCTGATTGTTAGATAAGTACTTGGCGACATATTCATCCGCTTCACTCCATTCAAACCGATCAACCACAAAGATAACTAAATCCACATCCGCAATCACACTGGCTGCAGAGCGGTTCATTACTCGATTGATCGCACGCTCCTGATTGGTATGAATCCCTGGAGTATCAACAAAGATTACCTGTATATTATCTTTTGTTTTTATACCTAATAGGGTGTGGCGTGTTGTTTGTGGTTTGCGCGATGTTATACAGAGTTTTTGACCCAGTATGTGATTAAGCAAAGTAGATTTGCCAACATTAGGACGACCAACGATCGCCACATAGCCGCAGTAAGTTTGCTCTGTGGTCACTTATTTTTCTCCAATTCATTTAATAGTTGCTCAGCGACCATCTGTTCTGCACGACGGCGACTACTGGCTGTAGCAGTCATTTCTTGTCCGACTGCGTCAATCTTACAGCTGACCGTAAACAATCGACTGTGCGCTTCACCACCTGTATCAACTAGCTTATAGTCCGGCAACGCTTTACCGCGTTGCTGCAACCACTCTTGAAGTGTTGTTTTTGAGTCCTTGAGCGGCTGTACTTCTAAAGCACTATCAAACAACGACTTAAACCAATCATAGATGCGGTCTTTAGCGGCGTCTATTCCTTGGTCTAGGTAAACTGCACCCAACAATGCTTCTACTGTATCACCAAGAATCGAATCACGCCGCTGTCCACCACTCTTCATTTCACCTGGACCGAGTAATATATCCGAACCCAACTCCAATTTCTTGGCAACCTCTGCAAGAGACTCTCCTCGGACGATGTGCGAGCGCATCCGACTCAACTCACCCTCTCGGGCATCAGGAAATTGTTGGTACAAATAGTCAGTAACAACCTGCCCTAAAATCGCGTCGCCAAGAAACTCCAATCGCTCATTATTAGTACCCGCAAAACTTCTGTGCGACAGCGCAAGCGTAAGCAACGCGGGATCATCAAACGCATACCCCAATCGGCGCTGAAGTTGCGCAATGTTAGAAGCCAATATTATGCCTATGATTCATTATCTTAAACCGATTTTCTATGTGAGATGCAGACCGCAAAGACGTTAGTGTAACACCCACAATAAATACTGCTCCAATGAAGTATTGCAACATGATTTTGCTTAAGGTTATGTGGACCAATCGCAATCTAGTCGATTGCCCCTGCTCGAGAGAACGAAGGAATACTGGCGTAAGAGTCCCAAAACATCCATCGAGCGAATGCTTTACCGACAATTCGCTGTTCTGGCACGGGACCCCACACACGACTGTCGCTTGAATTATCTCTGCTATCACCCATCATAAAGTAATGCCCCTCAGGGACCACTGTGGCGAAATTTTGACTGAGTCGCGTAGGCGGCACTCTTTTTTGAATACTGTGCTCAACACCAACGAGGTTTTCAATCATCACCACTGAGCGAGGTGCGCCTGCCTCAATCTCAGACCTTGTCTGCTTCATTATTTGATCATTAACATAGAGCACGCCATCGACAACCTGGACTTTGTCTCCCGGCAAACCGACTAATCTCTTGATAAAATAACGATCCTCATGCGGTGGAAAGAACACGATTACATCACCACGCTCCGGCGACGAAACGTCAAATAACTTTGTTCTAATTACCGGTAAACGGACACCATAGTTCCACTTGCTGACCAAGATAAAATCCCCAACTTTAAGGGTTGGAACCATTGATCTGGAAGGAATTTGAAAGGGCTCAATAATAAAAGACCGTAAAATTAAAACGAAACCTAATACCGGCGCTAACGATGCAAAGAACTCAATAACGCCGTCTTCTTTCTTAGTCAAAAACCGATTAATTAGCCAAAAGCACCCGGTAGCTAAAAATGCTATGGTTAAAATTAATTCGAAATTAAAATCCATCTTTACTCGCCCTTTTCCGACAGCCAAGGTCGGTGATTATTAACTTCTCAATACTGCCAAGAATGCATCCTGAGGTATTTCAACATTGCCAACCTGTTTCATGCGCTTCTTGCCCGCTTTTTGCTTCTCAAGTAACTTTTTCTTTCGCGACACATCGCCGCCATAGCATTTTGCAGTAACATTTTTTCTCAACGCCTTCACCGTCGTTCTTGAGACCACACTGCCGCCTATCGCTGCCTGAATAGCCACGTCAAACATCTGGCGTGGAATCAGTTCCTTCATCTTTTCCGCTAAATTTCGACCTTTCTGGATCGAGTAATCTCGGTGAGTAATTGCTGCCAAGGCATCAACTCGATCACCGTTGATCAAAATATCAAGTTTGACTAACGACGCCTTTTCAAAGCGCACAAAATTATAGTCTAGTGAAGCAAAACCACGACTAACAGACTTCAAACGATCGAAGAAGTCCATCACCACCTCACTCATCGGCAGTTCATAACGAATAGCGACTTGGCCACCGACAAATTGCATATCTTTTTGGACACCGCGCTTTTCCACGCAGAGAGTAATCACATTACCCACATATTCTTTTGGAACCAGAATACTAGCGTCGCAAATAGGCTCGCGCATTTCGTCTATCTGGCCTGGATCTGGAAGATCTGAGGGATTAGACATATAAAGCGTTTCGCCCTTAGATGTAATTATTTCATAGACTACAGTCGGGGCAGTGGTAATCAGATCTAGGTTATATTCTCGCTCAAGCCGCTCTTGGATAATTTCCATATGCAACATACCAAGAAAACCACATCGAAACCCAAATCCTAGCGCATCAGAACTTTCTGGTTCGTAGAACAGGGACGCATCATTGACCGCCAATTTACTTAGCGCCTCACGGAATTCCTCAAAATCGTCAGAATCGATGGGGAACATCCCGGCATAAACTTGCGGTTTAATGCGCTGGAACCCGGGCAATGAGTCAACACCTGATGTACTCAAATGGGTGACCGTATCACCTACCGGCGCACCAAGAATATCCTTAATGCCTGCTACCATAAAACCAACTTCGCCAGCCCTTAAAACTCCGGTTTCTTTTCGCTTTGGTGTAAACACACCAACACTGTCTACCACGTGGGACTTGCCGATTGATTTAGCCACAATCTTATTTTTGACTTGGAGTGTTCCCTGCATGACTCGCACCAAAGACACAACGCCTAAATAGTTATCGAACCAAGAGTCAATAATCAGTGCCTGCAATGGAGCGTCAACATCACCGATTGGCGGCGGTACTTTTTTAACCAGTTCTTCGAGTATTTCATTAATACCCTCGCCCGTTTTGGCACTACAGCGAACAGCCTCATCAGCCTCAATACCAATAATATTTTCAATCTCATTAATCACTTTTTCAGGTTCTGCCTGAGGCAAATCCATTTTATTGAGGACTGGAATCACCTCGAGACCTTGAGCAATCGCGGTATAGCAATTTGCCACGGACTGAGCTTCAACGCCCTGCGCCGCATCAACAATTAGCAGTGCCCCTTCACAGGCTGCAAGCGAACGAGAAACCTCATAGGAGAAGTCAACATGCCCTGGAGTATCAATAAAATTTAATTGGTAAATTTTTCCATCGGCAGCCACATAAGGTAGCGTAACGCTCTGTGCTTTAATGGTAATGCCACGCTCACGCTCAATATCCATTGAGTCCAAGACTTGGTCCGCCATCTCTCTCTCACTGAGCCCACCACAAATTTGGATAAAACGATCAGCGATCGTGGACTTACCATGATCGATATGGGCTATGATTGAGAAGTTTCTAATATGACTAAGGTCAGACAAAAGATTTTTACTACCGTTCGAATAAGCGGGCGCAGTCTAGCCTATTTGCACTCCAGACGCTATCAGCGCTTACTTCAAATTACATTGAAAAAGCGCTGATAACTCAGTTTACTGATTAATTTGAATCGTTCTGAAAATAGCCTGCCCTTGGCGGTAAAACCTAATGGCTACCGGCGTATTGACAGGGAGCTCAACGACGACCGATTGATACTCATCAAGATCATCAATTCGGCTATAACCGAGTTGAACAATAATATCATCGCCTCTTAAACCCGCGACATCTGCCGGTGAATCCGCCATGACTTCAGACACCGCGACACCACCGCGCAACCGCAGAGAGCGAAGCTGACTTTTTTCAGCGGCAACCGCAGAAATTCCGAGCCGATCAGAATCATCATCAAGACCCGCTAGCACGTTATCATCACCTTCAAGCGCCCCTACCTTAACCGTGAGGTTTTTACGCTTTCCTTCTCGGTAAACGACTATTTTTGTCTTTGTGTCGGGTTCGATCAGCCCCACAATATGCGGCAAATCGCCTGAACGTAAGATCGATTGGCCGTCAACGCTCACAATGATATCACCCGGAAGAATTCCTCCATCATCTGCCGCACTGCCAGACATCACAGAATTTATAGCTGCCCCCATTGGGCTCGGCAACCCCATCGCTTCAGCCAAGCTTTTGTTGACATCACTAATGCCTACCCCTAAAAATCCACGCTTGACCTTGCCATTCTCTCGTAACTGAGCGACAACATTAGTGGCTATACTCACCGGAATCGAAAACGACAAGCCCACTGAGCCACCCGTGGGAGAATAAATCTGAGAGTTGATGCCAACCACCTGACCGTCCAGATTGAAAAGCGGGCCACCAGAGTTACCTCTATTAATCGCCACATCCGTCTGAATAAAAGGTACGTAGTTTTCGCCTTGCTCAGTGGGAAGACTCCGCCCAATAGCGCTAATAATGCCGGCCGTTACGGAATAATCGAGTCCAAAGGGCGAGCCAATTGCGAGCACCCAAGCACCAACTTTGATCGAGTCGGAATCTGCAAATTCAAGACTCGGTAAATTATCAGCCTCAATTTTAAGTAGCGCTAAATCTGAGCGTCTGTCTGAGCCCACAACAGTAGCGGTATATTCACTGCGGTCTGCAAACTGAACCTGAATTTCTTCAGCTTGATCCACTACATGATGATTGGTCAAAATATAACCATCATGAGACACTACAAATCCAGACCCCATCGTTCGCGATGGCCGAACTGGCCGCTGACGCTTCTCAAGTAACTCTCGAAAAATCTCCGGCATCTGTCCTTGTATTCGCGGCTGCTCACCCTTAGGGGCCGCCTTACTAACTGTGTTAATCTTAACAACCGCAGGCGCCGCTTCTTCGACTAGCACAGTAAAGTCAGGCAAGCTCGCATAGGCATTGGTATTACAGAAAGCCAACAAACAGACAGTCAAAATTACTTTTTTAAGCACTGAACACTCCCACAAAATTTTACCTCTCAATTAGCTGGCGCCCGCAAAAATCCCGGAGATATTGCCAACTTCGTACAAAATAGGATTACTTTCACTCTCATCCTGACTCTTTTGACTACGCAACCGGACAAAAATTCCACCGCTTATCAGCCCAATGGCAGCACCCATAATGCTCATCAAATCTAGAGCGACACTCTTATCAAAAGAGCCCGTCACCCAGGCGCCTATTAACGAGCCTAATAGCGGTACTAGGTAAACAAACAAAGAGCCTTTGACCACCACATGATCAGGTATCCCGATGGTCACAGACTGGCCTAGAGCAACCTCACTGGCATTGAATTCACCCATAAGGACTCTAATCCGAACAGAGTTCCCAGTGATTTTTGAGAGCACAGAATGACCACAACCTGGCTGAGCTGCGCAACTGTCACACGCAGTTTTTTGAATCGTTTCCACCATCACGCTGTTATTAGCTTTGCTAACAACAATTCCTGCCTCAAAAATCATTTAGTCACCATACCTAGACTACGGAAGTTGAGACTTTTTAGATGAGTGCCCCACCGATTGAACAATTTTTTTGGCGCTATCAGTCGGAATTTCACCAACAACCGAAACCGTAAATTCATCACCTTTATGTTTTAGTTTTGAACTAACCGCTGTCGTCGCCCCTTGGTTAAAGGTAAAGGGAGGGATTTTTTTGCTCGTTTGCACAGACTCTATGAACACGGTAAAAGCCGATAATCCATCAGAAAAGCTCATAATACTCTGTCCAGTTAATGGCTCTTTTTCAGAGTCCGTTAAGAAAAACTCGGGAGGAACCCACTCAACAGTCCAGTCGTCTAAAGGTTGCTGCGCAGACTCAATGGCACAAGAGTCTTCGACATTAACCCCCGCATCATCGATAGACATCGAATCGAGATCACCTCCCACTTGAATTTCAACAAACTGAAATCGTTCTAATGGTTTTCCAACCTGATTCAATATCACCGACATCAACATAAGATTAGATTGATTATCAATGGCCACAAAGTAAGGGAGACGGAAATTATCTTTAGGCTTTAGCAGAAGACTTGTGGCCTCGCGACCAGCCACTCGAGACTGCCCCCTTATTTCGAAAGAATAGGATGCTGTGAGGCGCTTGAAGCTACTACTATCCAACGTGGATAACGCGCCAGCTTCTGCGCCTTGCGCACGCCCCAAACCACAATTTTCATCGATTCTTCGCCATGAAAACTGGCCTGCAGGACCATCCAGGTGGATGAGTTGCTCAAAGATGTTATTTTCTCGAATGAGATGAAGCATTTTGGACGTTTTTAAACGTCCTGCCTTTTCATAGGTCACCAGACCAGAATAGTTCAAGGCTTTTGACGCCTCAATCATACCTTTGACTAACTCATCGGCTTCTCTGTTTTGCTGCGCCACAGTTGGCACAGAAATAAAAATGGCGGTCATAAAAACCGCCATTTTGAATATTCTCTTACTGAAAAAGTGCGTCACGGCTAATAGCTATTCCTGATCAGTTATCGTTGTACGTTTTTCCACCCGGGCATAAGGCAACATTCCTTGACTACGAACATAGGGCGCCTTCGAAGAATGTTTAGCCAAAACATAAGCAAGGTAAGCACGAGCGTCCTGCTCTGAGTAAGTATTTTTCTCGACACTATCTGCACTAACAGTTCGCACCTGCAACTCCTCTGATAACGCCCATCCTGCAGGAAACTGGTTAACTGGACCAACCAAACCTTCTACTGACGTTTCATCGACATAAGCAAAACCAGCCGTATCATCAGGTAACCCAGCTGACTGGTTGAACTGCTGGACACCCAACACTGCGACCAAAGCCACTGATGCTGCGATAGCAAAGCGGCCTGACGAACTAAGTATTTTCACCAACGGATTTACTTTGAAAACGGCTTCGTCGCCAATAGCACGGGCAATATCCGCAGAGTAGTCAATCCTAGAGACCGCTTCGCCTTTCATAACCGAGGACACGCTGTGATATCGCCGCCATTTGTCACGCATCAGCATGGCATTTTGGCTATCTTCTAAGGCTAATTCCTTCAGCACCCTGCGAGTATCCAAATCACTGCTCTCTCCATCCATTAACGCGGACAAAGACTCTCCTAGTTGTTCATCATATTGACCCATCTTTATGCCTCTCAAATTGACAACACTTCAATATACCCACTCTATGACCGAACCTTATCAAAAAGGTTCACCAAAAAACTATTCAGTATTTACTAATTTTAAAACATGCGCGTCAATCGCCTCTCTCGCTCTAAAAATACGCGACCGAATAGTCCCTACAGGACAATCCATTATTTCGGAAATCCCCTCATAACTGAGGCCTTCATACTCTCTCAAGGTTACTGCTGTTCTAAGATCCTCGGGTAAATCTGCTATTGCCTTGACGATAACTGCCTCCAGTTCGTCTCTGAAGAGATTATTCTCTGGAGTCCCTAAATCCTTTAAATAATCACTCCCTGAGTAATACTCGGCATCAGCCACATCAACATCGGAAGCTGGCGGACGCCGACTTCGTGATACTAAATAATTTTTGGCCGTATTTACTGCGATACGATACAACCAGGTATAAAACTGACTGTCGCCACGAAAATTAGGTATCGCTCGATACGCCTTTATAAACGACTCCTGAACGACATCAGCTACCTCATCAGTATCGCGAACAAATCTACCCACGATCGAATGTACCTTTTGCTGATACTTCAGCACTAATAGGTCAAAAGCTCTTTTGTCGCCTTTCTGTACTCTAACCACCAACTGTTCATCCGATGGCTGCGCTTTTTTTCCGACCATTCTGTAATCCGTTTCTGTAACTCTTGAGTAAACTTGATGAAGCGAATAAAGCAAGTCATTCGCCGGCGTATAAATACAGACCGTCAAGGGCGCTTTAAGTTCGCTTGATTTAAAATCTTATACTATCATGGCCGACCAGATCTATGTGGCATAGCAATGAAGCAAAATTATCTTTATGACGTTCTTATTATTGGCAGTGGCGCAGCTGGACTTACCAGTGCTCTTCAGCTAGATAAGCATTTGCGGGTAGCTCTGATCAGTAAGGTTTCTCTACAAGGTGGAGCATCCTGGCTGGCACAAGGAGGTATCGCGGCGGTATTTGACGAAAATGATAGCGCTGATGCTCACGTTGCCGATACTCTTATTGCCGGGGCAGGTTTGTGTCACGAAGACTCCGTACGTTTTGTCGTTGAGAATGGTCCTGATGCGGTGAGATGGCTGATCGAGCAAGGGGTTGCCTTTACTCGAGAAAACGATCAGCAGAATTATCATCTCACTCAAGAGGGTGGTCACAGTCATCGTCGTATTCTTCACACGGCAGATGCGACAGGGAAAGAAGTTACTGGCACCCTTGTCGAACAGGTGATTGCCGCGGAAAATATTGATATTTTCGAGCAACACTGCGCGGTCGATCTAGTCACCCAAGCAGATACTAACTCACGCAAAATTCGTTGTACTGGGGCCTATCTGTTAGACATTAAGACCTCTGTCATCTCGCTTTTTCACGCCAAAAGTGTGATTCTCGCCTCCGGTGGTGCCAGCAAAGCTTATCTCTATACCAGTAATCCAGATGGTGCCAGTGGTGACGGTATAGCCATGGCATGGCGCAAAGGTTGCCGAGTGGCCAACTTAGAGTTTAATCAATTTCATCCGACATGTTTGTACCATCCCAAAGCTAAGTCGTTTCTTATCACCGAAGCACTGAGAGGAGAAGGTGCTATATTGCGCCTACCTGATGGAAGTACTTTTATGGGTAATTTTCATCCTGATGCAGAGCTTGCCCCTCGAGACGTTGTAGCTCGAGCAATCGATCACGAAATGAAAAGACTGGGTAGTGATTGCTTGTATCTTGATATCAGTCACAAATCAGCGGACTTTATAATCGAACACTTCCCTACGGTGTATGAGCAATGTCTCAGCTTTGGTATCGACATAACAACTGATCCAATTCCTGTTGTCCCGGCGGCGCACTACACTTGTGGCGGAATAATGGTATCGAGTGACGGACAAACCGATTTACTAAATTTATATGCGATAGGCGAAAATGCCTTTACAGGATTGCATGGCGCTAATCGTATGGCGAGTAATTCACTACTCGAGTGCTTAGTTTATGCTCAAAGCGCCGCACGCAAAATTAATCAAGGTATCGCTCAAATTACCGAACCCGATTTTATTCCTGAATGGGATGAATCGCGAGTAAGCTCCTCTGATGAGGATGTTGTGATCTCGCACAATTGGGACGAGTTACGGCGCTTTATGTGGGACTATGTCGGTATTGTGCGCACAGATAAGCGACTTCAGAGAGCGCAGCATCGTATTAAGCTGCTGCAAAATGAAATACAAGAGTATTACAGTAACTGTAAGGTTACCCGTGACCTACTTGAGCTACGTAATCTAGCCACAGTGTCCGAACTCATTATCCGTTGTGCAATGCAACGAAAAGAGAGCCGCGGCTTGCACTTTACGCTGGACTATCCCGAACTCGCTCCCATTGCGCGTGATACCGTGATGGTGCCAATTAACTATGCAGGACAAGATGTTATTGTCAATCGACATATGTCTTAACCACTGAAAAGCCTTTAGTGGCTGCGGGCCAGTAAAAGTACCCTCAACTTATGATGATCAGCTGTCGTCATAACATCTCGAGTAATTACTCGCTTAATGACTGATCCCTTTGGTGTTTTGAAGTAAATGATCACGAGTCGCGCCGTTACAAATTGATCGGACTTTAACCGCAGTTCTTGCCGTCTCTGAGGCCCACTTAACTGCCAACTGTCATTCTCAGGGTTAAACAGTAGTTCCTGATGCTGTCTATTACGCCAGAGAGTAATAATTCGTACCAGCAAAAGGATAACACCGCCAATTGCGATTACTTTAGGTCAAAATAATATCGGAAGAACAGCCAGCAACATAAAAATACTTAGTACCAACAATAAGCTCGCATAGAACTGTATTTTCGATGGTTTAAGAAGAAACCTTTGATAACTTTTTGCGACTTTCACGGATTATTTGCAATATCCTTTGCATGTTAGGGTCAGTTGGCTGCTCGCGCTGCATAAACCACATAAACAACGTCTGATCTTCGCACTCCAATAAAACTTCAAAACGAAGCTGATCGTCCTCTGTCAGCGAATCATAGACATTTTCTACGAAGGGAGAGAGAATAAGGTCGAGTTCTAACATGCCGCGGCGGCTCGCCCATACTAGACGGTTTTTATTCATAATTTATTATTCAGTCAGTAAAAGCGGTATTATAAGAGACAATTACCTATAAACCTACAGAGTCATTCAAACCTATGGACTGGCAACATATTTTCCCAACCTATAAGGTTGTTATAGACAGCAATAATCAGTCTGTGGTGACGTCCTTTGGTGAATCACCAACGGACTATCCATCCCTAAATAATAAAAACGTGGTTAGCATTAATCATCGAGGGTTTATAAAACTGTCTGGCCCTGACAGCGAGAAATTTTTGCAAGGTCAGGTAACCTGCGACTTAACCATGCTAGACAGCCAGTCGTCACTTAATGGCGCTCACCTCACTCCCAAAGGCAGAATAATATTCTTATTCAGTATTCATCGGGATAGCCAAGGTGACCTGCTATTGGAAACTAATCCATCGGTTATTGAGTTGGCTATGGCTAGTTTCAAAAAATACTCAGTGTTTTTTAAGACTGAGATTACCGAAGTGACTGATCAATTTGTGAGTGTTCTTATATCTGGACCAAACGCGACGACCATCACTAACAAAATCAACCCCGACACCAGTCGACTCATAGGCATTGAGACATACTCGCTGAGTATGCGCGCTGAACAAACTCAGGCTTGTCTCAGCAACATCTCTGGCGAGCTAACACCTGCAGGCCAGGGCTATAGTGATTTATTACGAATCCGTAGCGGTAGCGCAGATGTCACTGCAGAATCTTCTGATAATTTTATAGTGCAAATGATTAACCTTGACGCACAAAACTACATTAGCTTCAAAAAAGGCTGCTATACCGGTCAAGAAATTGTCGCGCGGGCACATTATCGGGGCACTATAAAACGTCGCATGTATATCCTTAAACTAGCAACGTCAATCCTACCGATAATCGGTGAGGGGCTCATAAACAGCGAAGGTAAAGTCATTGGCAATGTTACAAATGTGGCACGTGCGAGTGACAAAACTATTGAAATACTCGCAGTTTTAGCCATTAAATCCGCCGATAGTGTTCAGGTAAGATATGCTGATGTGGGGCTAATTGACCTCACTCAACGGCCGCTACCCTATGAGATTTTAGAACGCTCGTGAGCGAAATTTTGCTATGGATTACCGGAAACCAAGAGATCCTTATTACTATCGGGTTAGTCTCAGCGATAGTCTTTTTTGCTAGCTTAGTCTCTCTGCCGTGGCTGGTTGCCATGATTCCCACTGATTACTTTATATCTAAAAAACGCCAAAAATCTCCTTGGAAAGATAAATTTCCTGCAATTTGGTTTTTCATATTTATCGGCAAAAATATGATTGGCTATTTAATGCTGTTCGCAGGCGTGCTTATGCTATTTTTACCCGGCCAAGGTCTCCTTACTATGGTCGCCGGGCTAATGATGATGGATTATCCGGGTAAGTTTTCCTTAGAACGACGAGTTGCCCTCACCCCGTCAATACTGTCAAAGCTAAACTGGTTAAGGAGCACAGTAAAAAAGCCTCCCTTGGAGACCGAAAAATAAATATCTCACTTAGATTAAATTATTCTCTGAGCGTTTAACCCTACCCCATTCCACTTCATAACCTTCGCAAGGCCGCATTGGAATATTGCGAGCTAATAGCAAACTAATAAGCGCCATAACAGAGCCCATTAAAAACACCAACATAGGTGAAACTAACCATACCAACCCGAACAACACGGGAATAAAAACTGCGGCTATATGATTGATGGTAAAGGCAACGCCTGCAGTGGATGCCATATCCGCTGGATCAGCGATTTTTTGAAAATAAGTCTTAATAGCAATCGCCAAGGAAAAGAACAAATGATCAGCCACATACAGCGCACCGGCCCAAGCAGCACTATCAACAAATGCGTACGCCGTAAATACACAAAACAAACCGCAGTACTCAAAGGTTAGTGCTCTACGTTCACCTATTCGCCCAACAAGGACGCCAATGCGACTGGCAAACGCCCAGTTAAAAAGATGATTTATTATAAAGAGCGCCGCGATATCAGACACGCTATAGCCAAACTTTTCTACCATCAAAAAGCCTGCAAATACCATAAAAATCTGTCGTCTGGCACCACCCATAAACGTCAGTGCGTAGTACAGCCAATAGCGTTTTCTTAACAACAGATGTTTACGTTGCGGGATGACGCTTGTAAACGTCGGGAAGCCTAACCACATAAATATTGTCAGAATGAAGCAACTACCGCCAGCCAAAAAATAAATAGTCTCATAACTCAGGGAAAGGTATCCCTGACCCAACCACAAAAAACTATAAACCACCAACGATGCAGCCGAGCTAACCGCAATTAACTTACCCAACACTGCGGGCGCCTCATCAATACTTAACCACTGGAGCGACAGTGACTGCTTCACAGTCTCGTAATAATGAAACCCCACTGACATAACAAATGTCGTTAAGTAAAGTCCTGCTTCGGAGGGGAAATAGCCACTTAAAGCAACGCCAATACCCAATACGGCCAATGAGATATAGGCGAATATTTGCTCTCTAATCAACAGTAATACAAACACCGTTGTAAACGCTAAAAAACCAGGGATTTCACGAATACTTTGCAAAATTCCAATTTCTTTACCGGTAAAAGCCGCTCGCTCAACTACAAAATTATTGAGTAGGGCCATCCATGTGGCAAAGGCCAAGGTCATTGCAATCGTCATTACGATCAATAAATTTTTCGGTGTTTGCCATGCGTGTTCTTTCACTAAATAAGGACTCCTTGCTAAAGTTCAAATGCAATCTGTGGTTGGTCATCTATCAAATATGGAAGCCGCCAGTCGATAGGATGACGATTTTTAGTGTGAAGATATCTATTGGCTAAAGAAAAATGCTGGCAACCAAAAAAACCTCGGTAAGCAGATAATGGTGAGGGGTGCGGTGCACACAATACCAGATGATTTGAAGCGTCAATCAGCGTGGTCTTTTTCTGGGCATAACTTCCCCAAAGCATAAATACGACAGATTGGCATTGAGCACTAATAATTTTAATGACTGTGTCTGTGAAATCCTCCCAACCCTGCCCCGCATGAGCGCCCGGACTAGAATCTTCAACACTTAATACCGTATTTAACAAAAACACGCCCTGTTCCGCCCAAGACTGCAAATAGCCATGATTGGCCGATGGAATCTTTAAATCAGACTCTAGTTCAGAAAAAATATTACGCAATGACGGCGGTATTTTATGCCCCGCGGTAACTGAAAAACACAGTCCATTCGCCTGAGATGGCCCATGGTAGGGATCCTGACCAATTATCACCACCTTCACAGACTCTAAATCGGTGTGATGAAATGCCGAAAAAATTTGTTCGCTAGGGGGATAGATAATCTTTGCTGACTCATCTTGTTGTTGCAAATACTCATTTAAACTTAGCCAATACGGCTTTTTTAATTCATCATCAAGTGAGTTTAACCAGTTCGGTGGCAACTGTTTTTTCGCCTGATCAGTAATATTCATTTAATGAATGCTTCCAAAAATTTTATCGGGCAACAAGGGTGATAACGCATCGCCCATTACAATAGAGGGAGTAACACTCTCAATCCCCCATTTCTTCCATTCGTCTAACCGTGAATTTTCTATTACGCAGATCCGTAATAATTTCATCAATATGTTCTGGGCCACGTGTCTCGACTACAGCATCAATTTTCGCCAGCTTGGCCGGCACATCAAAAAATAATCGCTGATGGTAGATCTCGATAATATTTCCGCCACACCGACCAATTGACTCCGTAATGGCTGCGAGCATACCGGGTTCATCTGAGATGTCTATGCGCAGACGCGCAATCCGCCCGTCAATCGCCATGTTACGGTTCAGAATAGATGACAACAATCGCGGGTCAATATTTCCACCGCATATCACCACGCCCACTTTTAGACCCTTAAAAAGCTGTGGATGCGCATATATCGCAGCTATTCCGGCGGCTCCAGCTCCTTCGGCAACAATACGCTGTTGCTCAACTAAACCACTAACTGCCCACTCTAAGTGCTTTTCGTTAACCAGCACAATTTCATCCACTAGAGCCTGGACCACTGGCAAAGTCACCCCACCCGGCTTCTTCACGGCAATACCCTCGGCCAGAGTCTCTCCGCCACAGACAATATCTCTGCCCAACATTGCCGCATGCATAGAGGGATAGGCCTCCGTCTGAACGCCAATAATACGTATGTCAGGCCGCATTTCTTTAGCAATAGTGGCTATCCCACCGACAAGACCGCCTCCCCCTATGGGTACCACCAGAACATCGAGGTCCGGTTGATCGATCAGCATTTCAAGACCTACTGTACCCTGCCCTATCATCACTTCATTATTATCATAAGGATGGATTAGCGTTAGACCACGGCTATCGATCAAGGCCTGAACTTTGCTATCACAATCATTCAAATTACGGCCTTCAAGTACCACCTCCGCACCGTAGGCACGTGTGCGTGCGATCTTGGCAAAGGGCGTTTGGCTGGGCATAACAATCACCGCTGGAATACCCATTTGGCCCGCGTGATAGGCGACAGCCTGGGCATGATTCCCCGCGGACATGGCAATAACCCCTGCGCTTCTCTGTTCGTCAGAAAGACTCTGCATCGCAATAAAAGCGCCTCGAGCTTTGAACGAAGACGTGTACTGTAAACACTCTAACTTAGTGTAAATGTTACAGCCAAGCTGCTGCGACAAAAGCGGAGAAACAACCATTGGTGTGCGCAACACATGCCCCTCTAATTGTGCGGCAGCATTGCGCACGTCTTGTCCTGAAATACTCATTATCGCCTCATGAAAATAAATCTATACCTTTAGCTAACGATGATGACGAATTAGGTTTATTACCGCAACTAGGATCTGAAAGAATGGCGTTAATCCGACACTAAGGAGGGTTTTGGGAAAATAATTATTGATTGCTCCAGAATACTACCGCTGTTAGTGGCCAACCCAAGGCTAAAGCTAAGCATCTAGTAACTACTATTTACGAATAAAAATAGTCGCATTTAGATCAAAGCTGTCACCGCCTTACTCATCAAGTGCTATTATGCGCACCGAATGGAACCTATCTCTACTTTAAATATTTGGCGCCTAACTTGGCCAACCATCATTAGCAATATTGTCTATATGCTAATGATGGTCGCGTTTCTTAAAATAGCCGGTACTTTTGGTACTGATGCCGTGGCCGCAGTCACCACTGGTCAGCGTCTATACTTTATTTTACATGCGGTAATGATGGGGCTCTGCGCTGGCACTACCGCGGTGGTCGGTAAGTACTGGGGAGGCAATAATAAGATCTTAGCGGGCCGTTTCGCGGCACTGTCAGTATTTTTGTTCTTCATAGATGGTCTACTGCTTGTTTGGCTCGCAATCCCATTTCGAGAGCAGTTAGTAGGTATTTTTGGCCTTTCCGAAGGCGCGCATCTTTTAGCGATAGACTTTGTACTTTGGACTGCGGTCTTCGCTCCAGCAATGTTAACCACACTTGTTTTTAATATGGCCTTTCGTGCTACTGGTGACAGCACCACACCGCTCTGGAGTGCTATTGTTGGCGTAACTTTAAGCCTCGCGCTCGGAATTGCCATGACCTTTGGCTGGGTTGGTTTGGAGGCAAGGGGTGTCTCTGGACTCGCTATCGGTGGCGGCATAGCAATGACCATCACTATTATCATATTTTTATTGATTTGGATTTTCGGTGGTTTTCGTTTTAAGCCCACCAATCCATTACCCGATTTAGTCAGTAACGGAAAAGTACTTCTCAATATTGGTCTCCCAGCCGCTTTCGAACAAGCTTTTTTTCAGGGTGGACTGCTAATATTCATGGTGTTTTTAGCCGGCTATGGAAGCGCGCCATTTGCCGCTTACGGCATTGGTTTGTCAATTTTAGGTATTGTGATTGTCGTTGCTTTTAGCTTCTCCATTTCTAGCGCCACACTGGTTAGTCAGCATTTAGGTGCCGGCGATCTAGCAGGAGCCTATAAAGCCGGCTGGAAAACCATGGGCACTAGTCTATACATAATGATTACAGGTGGCATGCTAATGTCCTGGTTCGCCGAGGAAATAGCGCGCTTTATGATTGATGATCCACAGGTCATTTTTCATATGGTTCAGTTCACCTATATTCTTAGTGCCTGCCTACCTATGATAGCCATTGAATTTACTATGGCCGGCGCACTCAGAGGCGCCGGAGATACACGTTATCCAATGATGGTGACGGTGTTTAGTATTCTGCTAACACGCATAATTGCACCATGGGTATTGGTGAGTATAGGTGCAGACGTAGTTTGGCTATATGCGACTTCGCTTGTTGATTTCTCGATTAAATCTAGTCTAAATATGCGACGCTTTCGTAAGAAAGGCTGGTTCAAAGGTCATCAACACATCATAGTAGGATAATTATGAGCACCCATTTAAGCAGCCAGCATCCCGACTCCTATAATCGCCAAATAGCCTACTGGCTGATAACCTGTGCCGCGGTTATTTTTGGGATGATTCTGCTTGGGGGTGTCACCAGACTGACTGATTCAGGCCTCTCTATGGTCGACTGGAAACCTATTAAAGGGGTAATCCCACCGATTACACAAGCCGACTGGCAAGCGATGTTTTTGAAGTACCAGCAGTTTCCTGAATATCAAAAAACCAACTTTACGATGACACTGGAACAGTTCAAACCGATCTTTATGTACGAGTATTTGCACCGTATGCTAGGACGTTTTATTGGCATCATTTTTGTTCTGCCCTTTTTGTTCTTCTATTTTACCAAACGGATAAAGCCGGGTCTTAGCCCTCGATTGTTGGTCATGCTAGTGCTTGGTGGAAGCCAGGGGCTCTTAGGCTGGTACATGGTTAAAAGTGGCTTGGTTGATAACCCGCATGTTAGTCAGTATCGACTTACTGCTCACCTCGGCATGGCAGTGTTCATTTACGGCTTCATTTTCTGGACAGTGCTTGACCTGATAGCGCCGGTATCTGCTCAACCGAAGCACCTAAAACGCTTTGCCTACTCTTTGAGTGTACTGATATTTTTAATGATATTGTCTGGTGGTCTAGTCGCAGGAACTCGCGCAGGGATACCGTATCCAACCTGGCCACTCATGGGTGATAGCTTTATCCCGCCCGGATTGTACAGCCTGCAGCCGATGTGGCTATCGGCGTTCGAAGACATGCTAACTATTCAGTTTAACCACCGAATGTTCGCTTACTTAATTGTCGGTCTGGTGTGCACTTTTGCCTACAAAGCACTCAAGTCTGATTTACAAGGACCTTTGAAAATGGGTATCTATTGCTTTATTGGCTTGTTGTTTTTACAGATCAGCTTAGGCATTAGCACTCTCATTTTTTATATTCCAGTGCCCGTCGCAGCCGCTCACCAAGTCTGTGCAGTCGCGCTGCTTAGTGCATCTCTGTTTGTTAGTCATTCGTTCACTCGTCAATCTATATCTACAAGACCCTGATAACGAATAGGCGGAGGACTGGAGTCGCACTGTTGCGAATTAAGAGTCTCATTTATTGAACAACCTAGGAAATTAACCATGCGCATCGTACTTATTTTACTAATGGCTCTGCTCGCAGCACCTAGTTGGGCTGACAACAAAACTGATCCCTCCGGGCTATGGAACACTTTTGATGATGATGGAAATCTCGAATCTACAGTTGAGGTGCGCGTCGAAGAAGGTAAGTTATATGCCAACATCATCAAACTCCATAATGCTCCGGAAGAAAATCCTGTTTGCATTGAGTGTAAAGGAGACCTAGAGGGTAAACCGGTTATCGGTATACAAGTCATTAACGGACTTAGTCTTAAAAATGACATTTGGCAAAAAGGTACGGTTTTTGACCCCAAAACCGGAGACTCTTTCAAGGGCAAAGTATGGCTAGAGAACGAAACGCTTTTTGTTCGCGGTCACCTTGGGTTTTTCTATCAAACTAAAAACTGGCTTAGACTATCAAGTTAGGCCATCTAATTAGTGCAACTGACTCATTAGTATTGCATTTATTTTATATGGAACTATATTCTAAGTCTTAGAGAATAATTAAAGAGCGGGCTAATGAATTTAGATTTTTCAGATGATCAAAAATTGCTTCAGTCTGAAGCGCAAAAATTTCTACAGAAAGAGCAGTCGCTGCAAAGAAGTCGAGACGTTCTGGATGGTGAGCAAGCTTTGGATACGGACCTTTGGCAGCAAATAATTGCCATGGGCTGGACCGGCATTAGAATCCCCGAGCAATATGATGGTTTAGGTCTAGGTCATCTTGAGCTTTGCGTTGTTGCCGAGGAGCTTGGTAGATGTCTTGCGCCCGTGCCCTTCTCATCATCGGTATATCTTTTTACCGAAGCTATTATCAAGTTCGCTAGCGACGCAATAAAACAAGATTTACTGCCAAAGTTGGTAAGTGGTGAATGTGTTGGTACGCTGGCCATCACCGAGCAGCTGCTAGCGCCCACCGAACATAATATAAATACACAAGTTGCCAATAATAAAGTCTCAGGTACTAAAATTGCTGTTCCAGACGCTGGCATAGCTACCCATTCCATTGTCATCTGCAAGGGCGTAAAAGGTATTGATTTGCGGTTGGTTGAGCTTACTGATCATTGTAATATCCAAAAACAAGACACCATAGACGATAGTCGGGGCCATTTTTCAATTGGCCTTGATAATGTAGATAGCCTCTTGGTCGGTGGTGAAGGAGAAGGCTGGGAACTATTACAAAACCTACTAGATCAAGCGGCGGTCATGTTCAGTTTTGAACAAATAGGTGGAGCCCAAGCGACACTTGATATGGCCACAAGTTATGCGCAACAGCGATTTGCGTTTGGCCGCGCCATTGGCTCGTATCAAGCGATTAAGCACAAGCTTGCAGACATGTACATCAAGTTAACCCTCGCCAAATCAAATAGCTACTATGGTGCATGGGCACTTTCCACCGATTCAGTCGAGCTCAACGTAGCGGCTGCCACCGCCAGAGTTAGCGCCACACAAGCGTTTAATTATTGTTCGCAAGAGAACATACAAACTCACGGCGGCAATGGCTTCACGTGGGAGTATGATTGCCATCTTTTCTATCGACGCGCTAAGTTACTCTCTTTAAATGTCGGTTCCCTTGCCACGTGGAAGGAAAAACTCATCCTTGGGTTAGAAAAAACTCAGACTGCTAACGTTAAGCAAGGGGTCTAATATGAATTTTAATGACAGTGAACAGCAAGCCCAATTTAGAACTAAATGCAGTACTTGGTTACACGATAACGCACAACGCAAGACACAGGCTGGTAGCGATAATCCTCACGGCAAAAGGGATTCATCGGAATTTTTAAATGCGGCACGAAGTTGGCAAAAGAAAAAGTTCGACGCTGGCTGGGCAATGCTGCATTGGCCGAAGATTTATGGTGGATTAGAGGCATCACCGCTGGAAAGAATCATTTGGGGCCAAGAAGAAGCGAAGTTCGATGTGCCCCAAGGTATCTACGAAATTGGCCTCGGTATGGCTGGGCCAGTAATGATGCAATATGCCACTGAACAACAAAAGCAACGCTATCTGCCACCCATGGCCGCCGGTGAAGAAATTTGGTGCCAGCTATTCTCTGAACCCTCAGCAGGGTCTGATGTAGCGGGGCTAAGAAGCAAGGCGGTACAAGACGGTGATGACTGGATTATCAATGGTCAAAAAGTGTGGACCTCAGGGGCACAGTTTTGTGACTACGGCATTATTGTTGTTCGACACGATCCTAATGTCGACAAACACGCCGGAATGACGTTTTTCTTTGTGGATATGAAATCTCCCGGTATTGACATCAAACCGATCAAACAGATTACCGGCGGATCCTCTTTTAATGAGGTGTACTTTAATGATGTGCGTATCCCCGACAGTCAACGACTCGGTGCGATTGGTGACGGCTGGAGAGTCGCTATAACGACATTAATGAACGAGAGACTTGCTGTAGGTGACGCTAACGGCGTCGATGCCACTGAAGCCTTTGAGTGGGCTCAGAGTCAAGACGATCATGGGCAAGCCCTCATTCAAAATCACGCGGTGCGCGAGTCTATTGCTGACTGGTACTGTCAGGCAAGTGGACTTAAAAATACAAAACTAAGAACCATGTCTGCCCTCTCCAAAGGAGACACACCAGGCCCTGAAGCTTCCATTACCAAAGTAGTTAGTGCCAACAAGCTACAGGCCATTGGTAATTTTGGTATCGATTCTCTAGATATGGCAGGTATGTTAAAAACCGAGCGTTCAGAGGTTCATGATTTCCACAATGCATGGTTGGGATCTGCAGGGCTACGAATTGCCGGTGGCACCGATGAAATCTTAAAAAATATCATTGCAGAACGAGTTCTGGGATTACCACAAGACCCTCGGGCAGACAAAGGTCTGGCCTTTAAAGATATCCCCTCTGGCAAATAATAAGGTGGTAAGCCCCGTTAGGTAAAAAGGAGTAGGCATACTATGGAAGACTCTCAAGATACTGAATATGCTGGATTTTGGATACGTTGCGGGGCGGTACTGATCGATTCACTCTTATTTGCGGTGGTCATTTCAATATCAATGACCCTTATCTACAGTGACGCCTATTGGTTTAATTTTTCTAGTAATAAAACAACATTGGGTCTTTGGGATTTTATTCTCACCCAAGTGGCACCTATTGTAGGCACAATCTGGTTCTGGCAGAGATTTATGGACACGCCCGGAAAAATAATATTGGGGTTGAAAATAGTCGATGTCGATACTGGTGGTAAGCTAAGTATTGGCCAGGCAATCGGGCGATATGGGGGATACATAATTGCAGTGCTACCTTTGTGCTTAGGTATTTTTTGGGTGGGTATCGACAAACGAAAGCAGGGCTGGCATGACAAGCTAGCGGGCACGGTAGTTATTCGTACCCGCGCAACAGAAGCCGTAAATTTTAAGTCGAACGAAAATATTAGCTAATAACTATCCGGCTAGTCTTAACCTCGAATGCCCCTCATCACAGGATGTGATCTATGCTCAACACCGCAAAAATTTGTCCTTCATGCCATCAAAAAAAACTCACAGTACCTGATAGGTTGGTTCCTAGCAGAACATTTATTTGGGAGGCCTATTTGATAATAGCGGGCTTTGTTCCCATTGTTGTAATACTCAAGTTACAGAAAATGGTCAGTTTCGCTCAAGATACTCAAACGGTTTTTTTGCTGGGCGCTTTGTTCTGCCTTTATTTATTTCTAGCCTAAAAATACTTTACTTATATGCGGCAGTACAAAATATCTACCTGCTTTGCGTGTAATACCCACTTTAAAGGATCATCTCTTGAACCTTTTTCTTTTAAAGAGCATTACGCTAGGCTTTATAAACAAAGGCTTAGGGATAAATAAACTATGCAACTAAACTCGTCGCATCTAAATAGTACGTCTGCTCATGGCGTAGAGCCAATAAATACCTAAAGGCAACAATCTAATTCAATCGTTTTAATTTCTTTGTAGCTTGAATGCTTTTAGGTTAAGTTATAGCGATGATATCTGCCGCTAGTCACTTATTAGCAGCGCTACCGAACCATTATCCGAAACCGTTCCTGCAGTAACTGTGGCGGTATAAAGACCCCTAACCTGTGCAATAAAGTCGCTGAACACAACGCCTGGCATCAGCATGCTTACAGTAATATTCATAAGAAAGGTTTTGGGTAGGTTGTACCACTCAGATGATAGAAAATATAAGTTATCGTCTCAGGCGCAGAAATTTAGTAGTACTCTGCCGTGAGGTGAAAGTAACTCTAAAGATAGGTTTGATCGGATCTGAGATAATGACGGAGTGAGTTCCTACATCAACCTCTACAATAACTTTTTCAAGTGCTTTTGGACCTGACTCGAGGGGAGCCTCTACAAGATCATTTTGTGAAATAATCACAGACTCATTATCTATGGTCAATTTCAACCCTACAAGATTTTCTGACGTTATTACAATTCTCGATGACTCGAGGACCGATAAAGTATCATTGTTAATAAATGTAAAACCGCTCAGTACTAAAAATGCTATTACTGCATAAGCCCATCTTAACATTATTTAAAATCGCTCCAAATATGAAACCAACAACATTCGGCTTAAAACCTTAAGCCATATAATTGCAGTATTTTCATTACTCAAGACTCTTATGCCTGGATAATTTCCAACAGCTCCCTGCACAGTTTTAATATAGATCATTCATCTGCGGATAACTGACAATGACTTACGGTATAAATTCACGTTAATATTATCTAAAAGTTATTTAAAATATTATGTTGAAATATGCTACCTATGAAGTCTTAAACTTGATCATACATGAAAAGTATCACTGAAATCTATTCGTGATTACTTAAAAACGCTGAATTAATATAGTGGAAATATCTATTTCACATAAATCCAGAATTAACCAGAAAAAGCATCTGTGAGATCTATAAGATCCAAGGAGTATATTTTTTAGGGTTTTAAAATCGGCTTTAGTGCGGGAGGATCACAGTCTTACTTAGGACGCTATAATTCTTTACGACCGAGTGTGTTAAACGTCTCCCTGAGTACATACAAATAGCGTCGCTTAGGTGAGCTCCGTCCACGAAAAACCCGCTTGCGCGGGCTTTTGAATTAACGAGCAGTTGATATGGCGCTTATTCTGGCCGCATGTGAGGAAATAATAAAACATCACGAATAGATGGAGAATCAGTGAGAAGCATGACAAGCCGGTCAATACCTATGCCCTCTCCAGCCGTTGGCGGCATTCCATACTCTAATGCGCGAATATAGTCGGCGTCAAAGTGCATGGCCTCATCATCACCAGCCTCCTTTTCAGCCACTTGCTGTCTAAAGCGGGCTTCTTGATCTTCAGGATCATTAAGCTCAGAAAAACCATTAGCTATTTCACGACCACCGACAAAGAATTCGAAACGGTCGGTCACAAAAGGATCATTATCATTGCGGCGAGCCAAGGGTGAAACTTCGGCCGGATACATAGTAATAAAGGTAGGTTGCTCCAACAGGTGCTCAACCGTTTTTTCGAATATTTCAATCTGCACTTTGCCCAGACCCCAGATATCTTTAAGAGGGATATGCAAGTCTGTGGCAATTTTACGCGCACCAGCTTCAACGCTTAGCTGCTCAGCACTAATGGTAGGGTTGTACTGTAAAATAGAATCAAATACCGATAATCTTGTAAACGGCTCGGCAAAGTCGTAATGAGTCTCGCTTTGAACTTCCCCATCCGCATCTTTTACAGTATTGACCACCTTAGTCGAACCCAGCACTTCAGTAGTCATTTTGCGCAGCATATCTTCAGTAAGATCCATTAGATCATTAAAATTAGCATAGGCTTGATAGAATTCGAGCATAGTGAATTCAGGATTATGCCGCGTAGATAGCCCTTCATTTCTGAAGTTGCGGTTAATTTCATAAACACGCTCAAATCCACCAACTACAAGACGCTTGAGGTACAACTCTGGAGCAATACGCAAATACATGTCGATATCGAGGGCGTTGTGGTGCGTCACAAAGGGCCTAGCTACTGCGCCACCGGGTATCACTTGCAACATAGGGGTTTCAACTTCTAAGTAGTCAGCGCCATTGAGGTAACGTCGAATAAAGTCGACCACCTTTGATCGAATACGAAAGGTATTGCGCACATCTGGATTAACAATAAGATCAACATAACGCTGACGATAACGCATTTCTTGGTCAGCAAGACCATGAAACTTATCCGGTAGTGGCCGCAGCGCCTTGGTCAACAGTAAATATTCGTCCATTTGCACATATAAGTCGCCCTTACCTGACTTATGCAGTACACCGGTAATACCCACAATGTCGCCCAAGTCTAATGACTTGGCAAAGGGGCGCGCCTCTTTAGTCACATAAAGTTGAATTTGACCGGAACTGTCTTGCACAACGATAAAAGCACCACGGTTACGAATTACTCGGCCAGCAATACAAACTACCTTACCTAACGCTTCAAGCTGCTCTTTAGATTGGTCACCAAAACCTGTTTGCAGTTGGTCTGCGTTATGAAGCGGTTGAAACTGGTTAGGAAATGTTGGCCCCTCATGCGTTCGCAGTTCATCAAGTTTTGCACGGCGTTCGGCAATGAGTTTGTTTTCGTCATGTTGATCAGTCATGTATACCCTGTCTATTTTGGTTGTGGGTGTCTTAATTATTGTGGAATTTACAGCCCCGCTTTTAGCGATGCCACAATAAATTGGTCTAATTTTCCGTCTAATACAGCCTGAGTATTACGCGTTTCTATGTTAGTACGCAGGTCTTTAATACGCGCATCATCTAATACGTAGGATCGAATTTGACTACCCCATCCAATATCAGATTTAGTGTCTTCAGTCGCCTGAGCCGCTTCTTGGCGTTTACTGACTTCTAATTCGTAAAGTCTAGCACGCAACATCTGCCAACATTTGTCGCGATTTTGGTGTTGAGATCGCTGGCTCTGGCTTTGCACAACCACACCGGTAGGGGCATGAGTAAGTCGCACCGCAGAATCCGTTTTGTTAATGTGCTGCCCGCCGGCACCCGATGCCCGGTAGGTATCAGTGCGAACATCAGACGGATCTATATCAATTTCTATATTGTCATCAATTTCTGGGGAGATAAAAACTGCGGCAAAGGATGTGTGCCGTCGGTTTCCTGAATCGAAGGGCGATTTGCGCACCAGACGATGAACACCAATTTCGGTGCGTAACCAGCCAAAAGCATATTCGCCCGTCACTTCAACGGTGGCACTTTTAATGCCAGCAACATCACCGGCTGAACACTCTAGGAGTTCAGCTTTGAAGCCCTTGTCATCTGCCCAACGGAGGTACATTCGCAATAGCATTTCTGCCCAGTCCTGTGCCTCAGTGCCACCAGACCCAGACTGTATTTCTAAAAAGGCACTATTTTCATCCATTGCGCCTGAGAACATGCGCCGAAATTCAAGCTTGGCGAGCTGAGTTTCTAACGCGGCCATTTCTGCTTCAACATCTGCAACGGTATCTTCGTCGTTTTCTTCCACCGCCATGCCTAGCAGTTCACGGGCATCAGACACCCCCGAATCTAGATCCTCAATGGTTTTAACGACAAGCTCCAAAGAAGCGCGCTCGCGACCTAACTCTTGGGCCTGCTCAGGCTTATTCCAAACGCCGGGTTCACCCAGCTCTAGCTCTACTTCTGCGAGACGGTCTTTACGGTTTTCGTAGTCAAAGATACCCCCTCAGCACGTCGGTCCGTGTTTGCAAGTCATCTAAAGCGGTATAAACGGGATTAACTTCCATGGGACTAGTATTACCTTGTGACTGTTGACTGAACGATTAGCTAAATTGCGTTAGAGATCATTTTACCCCACCAGAGACAGCACACCAAGAGAAACAACAGAGGTTGATTAACCCGATCCACTAGCGCACCATTGTCACCTAAAAATAACAACAAAATAGGGCATGGGGATGTTAAAAAAAATACTAGTGATTATGATTGCTTTAGTCGCTTATTTATTACTATGGCCGGTCCCTGTTGAACCGGTTAGTTGGTCAGCGCCAGTGGACAAAGGCTTTGTTGGTGACTTTGAGAAAAATACAAAACTGGATGCCATTGAGATTATTAACTTGCCAGATACGCATGGACCAGAAGGTTTGGCGTTTCTTGATGACGAGGTGTATGCCGCTACTCGCGAAGGCTGGATTGTGCGCTATGACCAACAAACCGGTGAGCAGGTAAAATGGGTCAATACTGGCGGTAGCCCGTTGGGTATAGTATTTGACGCTGACAATAACTTACTCATAGCGGATGCCTATAAAGGGCTGTTAAAGGTCTCTCCTGCCGGTGATATTTCAGTATTGACTCGCAGCGTGAATGGAACTGACATTGATTATGCTGATGATTTAGATGTCACTGCGGATGGTAAAATTTACTTCAGCGATGCCTCTACCAAATTTGGCGCGCAGTCTAATGGCGGTACCTATGCGGCAAGTCTGCTGGATACCATGGAGCACGGAGGTCACGGCCGTCTGCTAGTGTACGACCCCGCAGATGAGTCCACCAAACTAGTGATGGATGGACTTAATTTTGCCAACGGGGTTGCGGTGGATGCTGATAGCCAGTTTGTATTGGTTAATGAAACCGGGTCTTATCGCATTCATAAGTATTGGTTGCAAGGCGACAAAGCCGGTCAGTCAGAAGTGTTGATCGATAACTTGCCAGGGTTCCCCGATAATGTCGTGCGTGGGCGTGATGGGCGCTTTTGGGTAGGACTGGTGTCGCCGCGCAGCAAGCCGCTAGATGATCTATCCATGTCGCCTTTAGTACGTAAGATTTTTCAGCGCTTTCCGCCTTTTATGCGCCCGCAAGCAGTACCTTATAGCCATGTTTTTGCTATGACTGGTGACGGTGAGGTACTGACGTCTTTGCAAGACCCTGAGGGTGAGCACCACACGAATACTGGGGCATTGGAAACAGAGGACTGGCTCTACATAAGTAGTCTACATGCAGATAACTTGGCCAGAATTAGCTGGCTAAATGTTGGCCTTGAGGGTATCAAATAAGTCTATGACCGATAAGCGTGCACCCCTAGCATGGGATCTACAAAACACTTTTTTTGATAGCTTCAAAGATCAGGACGACCTGCATTGCAGCCTAGTAGCACCCAGCCCACTGCATAACCCTTTAATGGTTAGCAGCAATAGTTCACTGGCGGTAGAGTTGGGGCTCAACCCTGAATCTGTGAATGACCCAGAAATGCTACGTCTAATGGCCGGAGACTTTTCAGGTGCGCAACTGCAACCCATAGCACTAGTGTATTCGGGTCATCAATTTGGTATTTGGGCAGGTCAGCTAGGTGATGGTCGCGCCATGACTTTGGGTGAATTACCGGTACACAATTCCAACTCGGGAAAGTCTCAGCTTTGGGACATTCAACTAAAAGGGGCCGGTGCCACGCCCTATTCTAGGTTTGCCGATGGACGTGCCGTGTTGCGCTCAAGTATTCGTGAATATCTGTGCTCAGAGGCCATGCATAGTCTGGGAATAGCCACAACCAGAGCGCTGTGTTTGGTGACCAGTGAGACGCCGGTTTATCGTGAGGAGGTGGAGTCCGCCGCAACCGTTTGTCGGGTTGCTCGCAGCCATATTCGCTTTGGCTCGTTTGAACATTTTCATTATCGTAATCAGCCTGAGGCCGTTAAAGCTATGGCCGACTATGCGATTAATCGACACTTTCCAGAATGGGCTGAAGAAGAGCTGCGCTACGCTAACTTGTTTAACCATACCGTCACAGAGACAGCCAAAATGATTGCTCACTGGCAGTCAGTGGGCTTTGCTCATGGGGTTATGAATACTGACAACATGTCCATACTGGGGGACACTATTGACTATGGCCCGTTTGGCTTCTTGGATGTCTATAACCCTGATTTTATTTGTAATCACTCGGATGCCAATGGTCGGTACTCGTTCAAAAACCAACCCTCAGTTGGCCTTTGGAATTTAAATGCACTGGCCACATCTCTGATGACCTTGTTGCCCTCTGAGACACTGGTGACAGCACTAAAAACTTATGAGCCTACTTTTTTAGAACACTACCGCGATCTTATGACGGCTAAATTGGGATTGGTGCAATACACTGATAGCGATGAGAATCTTATTAACCAACTCCTAACACTGATGGAAGAAAATCAGGTTGATTACAGTTTATTTTTTAGGCAGCTGTGCCTCTTCTCTAGTGATAATCAGTCGGTTCGTGATCTATTTGTGGATCGTGATGCATTTGATGATTGGGCAAAACTCTATGTGCAACGCTTAAATCAGCAACAGATGTCAGATAATAATCGCTCAGCGACGATGCTTAAGACCAACCCGAAGTACATTTTGCGCAATTATATGGCTCAGGCGGCCATCGAAAAAGCCGAGCAAGGTGACTATTCAGAGGTTAATTTGTTGCTTGAAGTTCTACAGAGTCCCTTTGAGGAACACCCAAAAGCCGAACATTATGCCGGGTTACCCCCTGACTGGGCCGAGACTATATCAGTAAGTTGCTCCTCATAAATTAGTACTGACTGCGCGCTGTTTTTTACCTTGTAAATAGAGATACAGCGCCGCGGACATTCCCGAGGCGCCGGTAATCATGCACATCACGACAATTTGATAGCGCACTGCGATCAGCGGTGAGACACCGGATAATATTTGACCGGTCATCATGCCCGGCAGTGACACCAACCCAACCGCCAACAAACTATTAAAAATGGGAATTAAGCCCGCTTTAAATGCCTGATTGCGCGCAGTGGTAGGTGGTGAGCCATGGTCGATCTCCATATGAAGACGCTCTGCCGCCACACTGACTACGTTCATTGAACTAGCAAAAATCATCCCAGCCAGTGGGATCATTATATTGGCTTGATACCAAGGATCGAGGGTTAGTATAAAATAGGTCATAAATGCCAAGGTTAACCCGCCCCCACAGGCAATAGACAGCAATGCTCTCGCGTAATCACCCTCCGTTCGTTGTTCTGCAAGAGGCCTAAGTGCGATGGAACTTGCGATTAATAGCATAGTGCTAAGCAGCCCCAATACCAATAAAGGCGAATCTACCTCGAAAATCCAGATTAATGCATATCCTATAACGACTAACTGAATCAACATGCGGCCAACCGCAACAACACTATCGCCGATCGGTAATGACCACCAAAACATCACCGCCAACACTACCAAAACCGGCACAAACGCCAAACCAACATTTATAATGGGTATTGTAGTCACACATATTTCCTTTTAAAGGTTAGCTGAAGTTTAGTTGATAGACTTTGAGGTTTCACCTTTTTCGCCTTCAACTCTACAAATGTTTAGGGGATAAGCTGTAGTTCATCTGCCATTGGTAGTATTAATCCGCTATGCTGTCGTTCGAATTTTAATTATCTATAATTCTTGAAAAGCATGGAGCATTGTCATGAAATATCTGTTCAATAAACTATTTATGTTGGGATTTTTAATCCTAGTACTGTCAGTCATCACTACAAAAACAGCGATTGCCGAAAACATAATCATGAGTTCAGGTACAGCGCCTATGCTTGATGTGTATAAAAGCCCCAGTTGTGGCTGTTGCCAAAACTGGATAGATCATGCTGAACATGCAGGCTTTCACGCTACCGCTCATGACACTGACAATATGAGTCAAATTAAAGCAGAGCGCGGTATCTTGCCCCAATATCAGTCTTGTCATACTAGTGTTTCTAAAGATGGCTTCATCTTTGAAGGCCACATACCAGCGAATCTTGTTAAACGGTTTTTAGCTAACCCACCTGCTGATGCCATTGGACTTGCAGTACCCGGCATGCCTATGGGATCTCCCGGAATGGAAATGGGCAATAGACGAGATGATTATGACGTCCTGCTGCTTAAGAGTGATGGGACTTCGACTATTTTTGAGCAAATTATAGCCGCCAAGTAATCGTTAGTAATGCTAGACTAAAGTAAATCTTGGTTGCCCATGCTGTATGCTTAAAAATGTAACCTATTTTTCGGACGCTACCTTTGCCATAATGACGACTATGAAAAAAGCCATTGCCATTACTAGCCTCTTATTCAGTCAGGCGGCCGCCGCTGAGTCTGATATATTTTGGCTATTTAGAGAGCTCGATGGATCGACTAATTGGCAATATATTGCGAATTTTTCTAGCACAATCTTCATTCTTGCACTGTCCTTCATGGTAATTAGGCTATTTTTTAGCCGTCGCGAATCTCGTCAATACAACCGAGAACTAGAGGAAATTCGAGCCCAGCTAGAGAAGCGCGTCGTTGAGAGAACAGCTACGCTGAACGAGTCAAATAGCTTGCTCAAAGAAAGTAATAAGGCACTGGGTGATGAAATCACTGAGCATTTAAACACCACTGCTCAGTTGCGTCAGTCGGAGTCTTATATCACTGAGATTCTCCAATCAATGCCATTGATGCTGATTGGTCTGAATAAAGAAAACCAGATAACCCAATGGAACCCTCGCACTGAAGATGTTTCAGGCCTATCGGCTAAAAACGTTATTGGTAAAGATTTGTGGGAGTCCTATCCCGAAATTACCGTCACACCTAAACAGATTGCTGAAGCACATGAAAAACAGTCTGCAGTGTCTGTCAAATACAGTCAGCGTGGACAGTACCATTTTAATATCACTATCTATCCACTGAAGGATCAATCAGTCACCGGTGTTGTTTTACTGATCGATGATATTACTCAGCAAGTAAATTCTGAAACCATGCTGATCCAGAAAGACAAAATGTCGTTGATGGGAGAAATGGCATCGACAATGGCGCATGATATTAATATTCCTCTGCGCGCAATGCTTAGCTCTGTGAAAATCGTGCGCCAAGGACTAACCGATGAACCCTTTGATGCCGTGGCGTTACGCGAAGCCCTCGAAGACGGTGTTATCCGAGGTCAGCAAGCTAAATCCGTCATTGAAAATTTGTTAGACTTTTCAGGCAGTGGCGGTGACGCTAAGTCAATGGCAAGTATCAAAGACATTATTGAACACAGTGTAGAGTTAGCCGAAGATGTACTCTCGGTCACTGCAGGTCTGCGCTTTCAAGATATTGATTTAAAGCGCGACTATGCCAAGGATTTGCCGGATTTACCCTGTTACTCTACCGAACTTCAGCAGGTTTTTCTTAGCCTCATCAGGCACGCATGCACTGCGCTGGGAAAAATTGAAGACTTTGATCATAAACCTTGCATCCATATTTCCGTAACCCAGCTGTATGATGATTTATGGGTGCGTTTTCAACACAATGGCAAGGCCGTGAGTGATCAAGATCAGCAATATTTGTTTGAATCTTTTACCGCTGGGGAAAACTCGTCAAGTCAGTATGAGGCAGAACAGCGTTTGTCATTTACTCACTTTATTGTCACCGAGCAACATCAAGGCCAGATTGCAGTTATGTCACAAGATGACCAAGATACGACCTTTAGTATTCAGCTACCGCTAAAATAGATCCTTGGAGATCAATACTAAAGGTTTCTAAGCACTTCAAGCGGAGGCTGCATAACCGCTTTTCGGCTATACCCCACACCCAGTAGACCCACCATTAATCCGCCTAAGATGGGTCCTGTGTACCAAAGCCAAAGATGCATGGAAAACGACAAATCAAACATGAACCGCTGTAACATTGCCACTGACAATTCTGCCCCAGCACTGGCAAGCAGACCTGCCATAACACCCAAAGTAGTAAATTCTATTGCCTGAATCCCCAGTATCAATCGCCGTGAACTTCCCAATGTTCTCAAGATAGCGCTTTCTTGTAATCGCTCTGACATGGACAAACTCACCGCCGAGAACATGACTAAAATACCGCACCCTAAAATAAGTAAAGTCATCACCTCAAGACCACGGGTCACCTGAGATACGATGGTACGAATACGATCTATGATCTTGTCCAACTCAATCACTTGGACGGTCGGGAAACCACGTAGTATGTCGTTGACCAACAGCTTTTTTCCAGGCGGAATATACAAACTGGTCATGCTGGTACGTGGATACTCTTCGAGCATACCCTCGGGGAACAAAAAGTAGAAGTTGGGCGTCATGTTGTCCCAGTTTAAGGTTCTGGTACCAATAATCTCGGCATCAAAAACTAACCCTCCCACACTAAAGGTGATGCGATCACCCAATTCTAAACCTAACTCTCCAGCTAACTCATCTTCTAGGGATACTGGCGCGATACGCTGGCCTTGTGCGTTAGTTTTGGTACTAAAGTCTGAAAGCATATCAGCATCCCACCATTGCCCCTTAGCTACTTTGTTTCCCTCGGGTAATTCAGCAGTCCAGCTGAGATTTAGCTCACGCCGAAAGGATTCATGGCTGTCTTTTTGATCTTCGGTAATCAATTGATCATTTATTTCAGTTATTCGCCCTCGAACCATGGCGTACCAACCCTCTGTCTCCAGTTGATTGTCATCCACTAGCTGCCTTACACCCTCTAATTCGTAGGGCGCAACATTAACCAAAAAGTGATTCGGTGCATCCTCGGCCAACTGAAACTGCCACTGATCAATGAGTGATGTACGCACCACTACCATAATCATTAGCAACGCAATGGCACCGGAGAAGCCAACCATTTGTATGAGACTCTGTGATCGTCTTCGCCATAGGTTCGCCAAGGCTAAACGCCAAATACTTCCCATACGTTGCCCGTAGTTCATGGCTAAACGCAACAGTGCAAATCCAGCGACCACCGAGGCCAGCGCGGTAGCTCCAAAACCAACAAGGATGGCCAAGGTTAAATAAACGTTATTGCTATACCAAAATAGAAGCCCCGCGATCGCAGTTACACCCAGTATCACGCGGACCGCAGAACTTAACGGCTTCACAATAATATCCTGTCGCAATACTGCAAGAGGTGACTGAGAAGGCAGGTGCCATAGTGCCGGTAAAGTAAACCCTACCAGACATAACAATCCCGTTGCCAAGCCCGTTATCCATGGACGTAGCCCTGCCGATGGCAATTCAATGGGTAACCATTCTCTGACAATAGCGAGCAGAAGGTGGTGAAACAAAAACCCGATCACAAGTCCCACTAATGACCCAAAAAGACCCATCCACAAACTTTGCTGGAAATACAATCGGCGAACTCTAGAGGCTGGAATACCCCAACTTTTTAAAAGTGCTACAGTTTTAGTTTGACCGCTGGCAAAGTGATGACTGGCTAATGCCAAGGCAATACTGGCTAGGACAACACCAATGCTGCCCGCTAAGAGTAAAAACCGACGGCCTTTATCCATGGTATCGGCAATACTAGCCTGTGCCTCATCAGGGGTAATCAATCGGTCATGGACATCCAATTGCGGTTCTAACCATGCCCGATAGTCTGTAAAATCTCGCGGATCATTAGCCGCCATGAGGTAGCGATAAGTCACTCGACTACCCGGTTGAATAACTCCACTAGCGGGTATGTCAGCATAATTCATTAACACCCGCGCACCAAAAAACGAATAAGAGCTACCATCTGGCTCCTCGACTAAAATTTGGCTAATCTTCAACGTGATATCGCCAAGTTCTATGACATCACCCAGTTGGATGCTAAGCAGCGGTAATAAACGCGCATCCACCCACGCTTCACCTTTACTTGGCCCATAACTCACAGACTCAATTAAATTAGGGTCTCTGGTAAATGGTGTTGTCGAACGCTTAATCTCACCGCGCAGCGGATAATTGTCTTGTACGGCCTTGATAGATGCCAGATGGAGTTCGTCGCCAAAAAATACGATAGACGCAAATCCCATTATTTTAGCAGTCGATACATTTAGCCGAGCGGCTTCTTCAAGCCATTCTGAAGGCGCCTCTTTGCTACTTCGGACAACTAAATCGGCGGCTAGAAAACTGCTGGACTCTTGCGTGAGCGCTTTTTCAATTCGTTCAGCCAGAAGTGACACGGAAGTAACCACAGCAACCGCTAAAATCAGCGACCACAAGATGAGCCCAAGTTCGCCACCACGCCAGCTGCGAATTAACATTCGAAGAGAAAGCATCAAACTACCTGTTTCTCTGCAGCTACGACACTATCCACCTGACGACCCGCCTGCAACTGCATGGTGCGATGACAGCGAGCAGCTAAATTCATTTCATGAGTGACCAGGACGAGCGTAGTCCCCTCCTCCCGATTAAGATCAAAGAGTAGGTCATTAATAATTTCGCCCGTTGCCGTATCCAGGTTACCAGTCGGCTCATCAGCAAATAATATGGTCGGTTTGCAAGCAAAAGCGCGAGCGACTGCAACACGTTGCTGCTCACCACCGGACAATTGGCGTGGGTAATGAGTAGTACGGTGATCTAACCCTACTCTGTCCAAATATATTTTAGCCGTTGCCAGTGCATTTGCATCGCCGTTTAACTCCAGAGGCAAAGCGACATTTTCCAATGCGGTTAGCCCCGGCAACAAATGAAATGACTGAAAGACAAACCCAACATCTTTGGCGCGAACTTCTGCCCTACCTTCTTCATCCATAGCTGTAATGTCTTGACCGTTAAGTGCCACCGAACCGGAACTGGGTAAATCAAGACCGGCAAGAATACCCAACAGCGTGGACTTACCTGATCCGGATGGCCCGACAATAGCCAAGGTCTCACCATTGATCAGTGACAGATTGATGTTCTCTAAAATATCCAGAGTACCCTCAGCCGTGACTACCTGCTTACCTACATTATTAACTTCAATCATTGATGGGTTCCATTGACTGCAAAATCGCTTACACTTCCGCTACACATTTTATCGGAAGTACAATCGGGATTTTTTTATGCGCACTATTTTCAAACGCCTATGTTGCCTGTTTATTTTACTGGGTGCCAACACTTATGGATCAACTCTGCTTGTTCTGGGCGATAGTTTGAGTGCAGGTTATGGTATTGACCCCGCAAACGGCTGGGTTAACCTTTTGCAAGACGATCTTGGTGATGACCACAAAGTGGTCAACGGCAGTATCAGTGGTGACACAACCGGTGGTGGTTTAGCCCGTCTGCCATTGCTATTAGAAAAATTCCAACCTGCTTTTGTTATCCTCGAACTTGGCGGCAACGATGGGCTTCGCGGTCAACCGCTAAAGCTGATGAAACAAAATTTGGCTTCCATGATCGCGTTATGCATAGACGCTAAAGCAGTTCCGATACTTTTTGGTATGCGCATACCGCCAAACTATGGTCGTCGATACACCTTGGCATTTGCTGATGTTTATGATCAGTTAGCGGATGAGACTAACACCTTGCTCATCCCATTCCAGCTTGAGGAGCTAGCCATCACCGAGGGAATGATTCAACAAGACGGGCTGCACCCAACCGAAAAAGCGCAACCGGCTATAAAGGCAGTAGTCGCGCAAGTTATAAAGCCCTTAGTTCAGCCTTGAGTCTTTTAACCGGATATTTACAAAGTCGCTCAGGGATGCTGAATTGTCTCTCCAGGCGACCTAAGAAAGAGCTTAAGTTGGGACGCCAAGCCGCCTGCTAAGATTAATCCGCAGCCTATAAGCTCCGTAGTGGAAAGATACTCATCCAGTAACCACCACCCGCCAATAGCTGCAAACACGGCTTCAAAACTTAGAATAAGAGCTGTGTGCGAGGCGGCTGCGGTACGCATACCGATGACTTGAAGAGAAAAACCAACGCCTGAGGAAAGAACACCAACAAATAATAGTGGGACAGCTGCTGCTTTAACGGCTTCCCAATCCCAGACTTCAAAGATAACCATTGCTAGACCGCTGATGGCCGCGGCAATGGCAAATTGTAAAAACATCAAACGAAAAACCGAGATTTGATTGGCCACTTTACCGGTGTAGATAACATGTAGTGCCCAAACCACTGAACTGATAAGTATGAGCCCATCGCCCAACAAAAATTGAGCAGCCTCGATTTGTGTAAGGAAGTACAATCCAAACAGCGCAAGCGCAACGCCTAACCACGTCGGCCACTCTGTTTTACTACCCATGAACAATCCGATAATAGGCACAAAAATAATATATACGCCCGTCAAAAATCCTGCCCGCGCCACTGTGGTATGCAGTAAACCCGCTTGCTGTAGTAACATACCGACAGCCATAATAACGCCTAACTGGTAGGCCTTATTATCCGCCACTTGATAGGTAAAAATCTGTTTCGGTTTTTCCATCAGATACCAAATGGGCAATATTGCAATTGCCGCAATCACAAAGCGCATGAACACAAAGGTGATAGGGCCGATATGATCCATACCCGTACTTTGAAAAACAAATGCTATACCCCATATGAAGGCAGTGACGAGCAAGAGCAGATCTGCACGTAAATCGGTTTTAAAGCTCATAGTGATTTCTTCTTAATCGCCAGTAGCAGGCATCATGTATTGGACTAATAATTGCAGTTTTTGCTGTCCCCGAAACTCATTAATATCTAGCCTATAGACACATCGAGCCTGCTGAATCTCATTGTTGGGCCACTGCTCAACATCCATATTGAAATAAATCGCATCAATAGATAATTTTGGCGCTGATGGATGACTTAAAACAAGTTTAAGATGATTCTCGCCCACTACACGCTGCTGGTTAATCAGAAAGATACCTTCAAAGCATGGCTCTGGAAATTGCTGGCCCCATGGGCCTGCCTCACGCAAATTTTCTGCAGTGTACATGCTAATCTGATCTGAAATAAGGTTGCCGTCAGTGATGATTTTGGCGTTCAAATCCTCTGGGTTGAGAACTTTTTCTACATGCGCCTGAAACGCCTCAACGAACCACGTTAAGTTTTTTTCCTCTAGGGTTAAACCAGCGGCCATCGCATGCCCACCAAACTTACTAATTAGCCCTGGATTCTGAGTCGCAACCGCATCCATGGCATCTCTGATATGTAACCCGGGTATCGATCTTGAAGAGCCTTTCAAACTACCATCGTCCGCTCGAGCAAAAGCGACGACAGGACGATGATGTTTTTCTTTTAGCCGTGAAGCCACCAAACCAACAACACCTTGATGCCAATCAGGACGGAATAAGCATAGTGCTGAAGGCAAACGCTCTGAATCTAGCGTCAGCTTATCCAGCTCCATCATTGCCTCTTGCTGCATTGACTGTTCGATGGAGCGACGATCTTTATTCAGCTGATCCAATGATTCAGCAGTTTGCATTGCTTCGTTTAAATCGTCGGTCAATAGACATTGGATGCCCAAGGAGATGTCATCTAATCGTCCCGCCGCATTGAGTCGCGGACCTATGGCAAAGCCTAAATCCGTGGCAACCAAGCGCTTAGGGTTTTTGCCCGCAATACGCAGTAAGGCTTGAATTCCAGGACGACAGCGACCCGATCGGATACGCATTAAGCCCTGATGGACTAGAGCTCGGTTGACCTGATCTAGAGGAACCACATCAGCAACGGTACCCAGCGCGACTAAATCTAACCACGCGGCCATATTGGGTTCTTCCATACCATTGTCAGTAAACCAACCAATATCACGGAGCGTCTTGCGAAGCCCGCTTAACAGATAAAAGGCGACACCAACACCCGCTAAATTCTTAGAAGGAAATACACAGCCGGGCTGGTTGGGATTTATGATGGCCCATGCTGCAGGTAATGTTTTTCCGGGTAAATGATGATCGGTGACGATAACGTCAATATTTAAGTCTGCCGCATGGGCCACACCCTCGATACTGGATATACCATTATCAACGGTGACAATAAGCTGTGGTTTGTACTGTGTCGCAAGATCAACAATTTCCGGTGTTAACCCGTATCCATAATCAAAACGGTTAGGCACTAAAAACTCGAGTCTTTGAAAGCCCATCGCTCTTAATGCCAACATCATTAATGCGGAACTGGTGGCACCGTCAGCATCAAAATCGCCAACAATGACTATCTGCTGATCTTGTTGGAGTGCAGTTATTAGACGTTCGACCGCCTCAGTCATACCGGATAACAGGCTAGGAGCGGGCAAACAGGACAGCTGTCTATCCAAGGCTAACTGATTATTGATACCCCTAGATTGATAAATTCGCTGTAGTAAAGGATCTAACTCGGATGAAAAATCAGTATCATCTAAATTAAATGCTCTTGTATGGATTTGCATCCTCTATGCCAACAATGGCTTGATTTTACGCTCAAGCCATTCCAACAGAATTTGATTAGTTTTTTCAGGTTCTTCTTGCTGAATCCAATGGCCGCAGTCCAACGTCTTTATCTCTAAATCTAAGACTATATCGGTCATATCTACTTTGGGCACCATGTCATATTCACCATAAATCATCAAAGAGGGCAGTTCTATGGTCTGTTTGACGTGCGCCATAGTCTCCCAATTTCGCGTGAAGTTCCTATACCAATTACAAGGTGCGACGAAACCACCTTGAGTAAATGCGTCTACGAATACCATTAAATCTTTCTCACTGAGCATGAGCTCACCTCGGGTATTATCGACGTCTGCGGAGCGTACAATATTATAGCCGTCTGGCTGGAATGTGCCCTTTTCTAACCAGTGTTTAGTCCGATAAAGATTAGTTAATACTCGCTTGGGGTTGGTATCAAAAGAACGTGCGGCGACCTCAGGAAAGCGGTTAAAATGCACCAGATAGAAATCTTCTCCAAGCATCTTCTCCCAAAACGCGACAGGTTCAGCCGGCTCTCTCGCTTTAAAAGGGACCGACATATTAACCAAACCAATAATACGATCAGGGTTTAGCAATGCGTGCTGCCATAGCATGATGGCACCCCAGTCGTGGCCTACGTAGATCGCGCGTTCAATACCCAGCGCATCAAGTAACCCATTTTGGTCGTCAGTCAGATGGTGAATGTCGTAAGCGTTGACATCTAAGGGTTTGCTGGATCCGCCATAGCCACGCTGATTGGGAACAATACAATGGAACCCTGCCTCGACAAGTGCAGGAATTTGATAGCGCCAACTGAAGGCAAGCTCAGGCCAACCATGACAGAGCACAATAGGAATACCGCCATGGCCCGCCTGAAACACCTCTAACTCAATACCATTGGTTTTAATCATTGTTGGCGATGGCATTGGCAAAGCTTTTATCATTACAGACCTCAAACGGCTTTGGATATTAGGTGAGTCTAGAGGTATCCTGCTTGTTTGCCAATGTACCAGCTGATAAAGCCCAAAGCAGATACCACTACCCAAAGAACCCCTAGCAAACGTCCCGGTCGAAAAGGTGCCCGTTCGCTTTTGTTGAAGCCATTCTGTAAATAACGATCAACTCGATCTTGGTCTTCTTTGGAGAGCTTTTTTTGTTCAAACATTTTTTAATCCCAATTAAAGTTATGACAGTTTACGTCGCGCCAGACATTACAGACTTTAAACTGAGATGTTATCAGCAATAAACTTTTGTACTGCCACTGAATCATTATCCAAGGTGGTGAAATATTCTTCACGCTCAAATAAGTCTGCTAAATGGTCGGGTAATTCAGGGTCTTTGGGATAACCCGCCGCCTTCACTGCATCAGGAAACTTAGCCGGATGCGCAGTGGCAAGTGTCACCATTGGGGTATCAAAATCGGCTCGACATTCTCTCGCCGCAGCCAGTCCAATAGCCGTATGTGGATCGAGCAGATAATCGACATCTTCATACGTCTTTCGAATCAGATCTACCATACCCTTGTCATCACAGCGATAGCTGGAGAATAACTGCTGAGCACGCGTCAGAGCAGATTCAGTCAACTGCATCGACCCTACTTTTGCGTCTGCCATCAATTGAGTGATAACAGCGCCATCTCGATCGTAAAGGTCAAACAAAAGACGTTCAAAATTACTAGAAATCATAATATCCATGCTGGGCGCGAGGCTCTGCTCAAGCGGACGCGTAGTGTGGTCATTCCGGCTAATACAGCGGTGTAAAATGTCATTCTGATTAGTGGCAATCACTAACTGCGCAATGGGTAGGCCCATTTTATGCGCTAAGTAGCCTGCAAAAATATCACCAAAATTACCTGTTGGTACTGAAAACGAAACCGCCTGATCAGGGCCCCCAAGTTTCAAAGAAGCCCAAAAATAGTAGACAATTTGAGCCATAATTCGAGCCCAGTTAATTGAATTGACAGCGACGAGTTGTCGACCATCAGGCAAAAATGATTGGTCTGAGAAACTGGCTTTAACCATGTTTTGGCAATCATCAAAATTACCATGCATGGCTATATTGTGGATATTGTCTGCCCTAACCGTAGTCATCTGACGCCGTTGCACCTCAGAAACGCGCTCATGAGGGTGTAATATAAAAATATCAATATTGGTACAACGTCGGCAACCTTCAATGGCGGCAGAACCTGTATCACCAGAGGTTGCCCCCATAATGACGACTTTTTGCTGCCGTTTTTCTAAGGTGTAATCCAGAAGATTACCCAAAAACTGTAATGCAAAGTCTTTAAAGGCTAATGTCGGGCCGTGAAATAGTTCTAAGATCCATTCGTTATCACCGGTTTTGACCAACGGCGCAATATCGTCGTGACGAAAAGTCGAATACGATTTTGCGATTATTTTTTGCAGATCATGCTCAGGGATAGCGCCATCAACAAAGGGAGATATGATCTTTAATGCTAATTCTTGATAAGACAACGAAGACCAAGAGGCAATCTCTTGCCGACTGAACTGAGGAAGCTGTTCGGGCACATAAAGACCTCCATCAGGGGCTAACCCGGTAAGTATTACTTCCTCAAAGCTTTTGGGCTGTCCGCCACCACGGGTACTAATATATTTCATTTACATTTTTCCTAAAAACAATCAACGACCATTTTTTTGAATTACACGATTTGTTAGACTTGATCTAAATACTCAACGCGGATAAAGCTAACCTGCCCTCGTACTGTTTCAAGGTTCTCAATGTGCATAACGGCCTCATTTAAACACTTCTGTTTGGTCACATTGGTCAAAATAATGACGTTAACGTAACGCTCTCCAGCAGGCTGTTCGCGCTGAATAATCGCTTCAATACTTATTCCAGCATCGCCCATTATCTTGGTAATGTCTGAGAGCACCCCCGGCTTATCGAGGGCTGAAAATCTGATATAAAACCCAGTTTCAACGTCTTCAATAGCCATTAATGCACGTTCTTGCAATACTGACGAGTGACAGCCAAGAGGCGGCACCCAAGAGTCAGGGTAGGAATCCATCACCCTCGCAACATCAACTATGTCCGCAATGACCGCTGACGCGGTTGGTTCAGCACCGGCACCTGGACCATAAAACAAGGTAGTTCCCACAGCATCAGCATTGACCATAATTGCATTGGATACATCACTCACACCAGCGATTAGAGAACGCTCAGGAATTAAGGTTGGATGTACACGAAGTTCAATGCCTGACGCAGACTGTCGGGCAATACCCAGATGTTTGACAACATAGCCCAGTTCTCTGGCATACGCCACGTCTTGAGGTTCTAACTGGGTAATACCATCAGTAAATAACCCGTCTAGAGACAACGGCATGCTAAAAGCAATTGAGGCTAAAATAGCTAACTTGTGAGAGGCGTCTATGCCCTCAACATCAAACGTTGGATCTGCCTCAGCGTATCCTTTGGCTTGCGCCTCACTCAGCACATCAGCAAATTCTCTACCTTTGGTATCCATTTCTGACAAAATAAAATTAGTGGTGCCGTTAATAATTCCTGCCAACCAGTTAACTCGGTTCGCCGAGAGGCCCTCACGTAATGCTTTGATGATCGGAATACCTCCAGCGACCGCGGCTTCATAGCAAACCATTAGTCCTCTGGACTCCGCGAGGGCAAAGATTTTCATGCCATGCTCAGCAATTAATGCTTTGTTCGCCGTAACCACATGTTTGCCGTTCTCAAGTGCTAACATAACTAGCTCGAAGGCAACCGTAGTACCGCCGATCAGTTCAACAATAATATCGATCTCAGGATTTTTAGCGACATCAAAAATATCGCGGGTGATATTGACAGCACTCGTATCGCAAGCCCTATTGTCTCTGCGACAACCCACCTGCGCTATGCTGATTTGACAGTTAGATCTGGCATTAATGGCTTCTAAATTACGCGCCACCACATTAAAAACACCGGAACCCACCGTACCCAAACCACAGAGGCCTACTTTAACTTCTCTCACTACATTTCCTCAGACTATTTGTAAGATTTATTACACCAAGAACAATGGCTGAAACCATCGAAATTTTGTACTATTTGACCCTTTATTTAGACTTAATTGCTTATCCAGATTAGGAATCCACGCCCAAAATCTTCGCCAGTTCATCAGCCTTTTTGTAGCCCGGGATCAAACTACCATCCATTAACATAATCGCAGGTGTCCCAGTCACGCCCAATCTGGCACCTAACGCGAAATGCTCAGCGACTGGATTATCATCGCAGACCGCTATGGGCCCACCATTACCGGTTTTAAAGCGCGTCAGACTTTCTTGAGGATTAGCAGAGCACCAGACGGTAGCTATTTTGTCGTACGCGTCCGAGGGTATACCTGCTCGCGGGTAAGCCAAATATCTTACTTCTATACCCAACTGGTTTAGCTTTGGTACTTCTTTATGAAGCTTGCGGCAGAAACCACAATCAATATCAGTAAAGACATTAACAATAGCCTTAGTCTGACCGGTAGCTTTAAAAATAGTCATACTATCGGTAGGCATGGTAGCAAAAACCTGTTTCCGCTCCGCATCCAGTTTCAAATTGCGCACATCTACAAACTGACCGACATTAATCTTATAAAGGTTACCATCAAAGAAAAATGCCCCGTCCTCAGAAACATAAAGGATTGGCCCGCCCTCTACCTGAACCTCATAAAGAGACGCAACAGGTGATGGCCCAATAAAACGGTAGTCAAGATCCGCTCGAGCCGACTTTAGCTTTGAAATAATAGCAGGACCGACAACATCAATCGGGTCTTGCGCAAAAGCAGGAGTTGAAAAGTTGCAGACTAAAATAAAGAAGCCCACCAATCTCATTGAATAAAATTCCATTTAGCGATTTCTCAGACATATGAATTTAGACGAGCGAAACAGTTTATAAACCCATACTCGCTCTTAATTGACCGCGTTGAAGATTCCTAAATTGCTTCTTCACCGGTTTCGCCCGTGCGAATTCTTATCACTTCGTCTAGTGCGGAGATGAAAATCTTACCATCACCGATTTTTCCAGTCGCTGCAGCCTTTGTAATTGCCTCAACCGTGCTATCAACCATTGCCGTTGATATTGCGATCTCTAATTTTATTTTAGGGAGAAAATCAACGACATATTCAGCGCCACGATACAGCTCGGTATGCCCTTTCTGACGACCAAAACCTTTGACTTCAGTGACAGTGATCCCTTGAACGCCTATATCGGCAAGCGCTTCTCTCACATCGTCGAGCTTAAACGGCTTAATAACTGCGGTAATTAGTTTCATAATTAGATTCTTCCAAACAAATGATTTATAGCTGGAAAGATACCTGTTTTTGCCTAAGATTGCATCAATGCAGAGAGAAAAATTTAACCGCCAAGACTTTTTATTCGCCAAAAAAAACCGGGACATAAAGTCCCGGCTCTTTAACTAACAATAACCTATCAAGATTTTGAACTGGTAAATTCAGGATAAGCTTCCATTCCACACTCGGACACATCAACGCCTTCGAATTCCTCTTCTTCGCTGACTCGAATACCCATAATTGCTTTCAAAATACTCCAAACAATATAGCTAGCACCAAACACCCAAACAAAGATAGTCGCGGCACCAATCAGCTGGCCTGAGAACGAAGCAGCATCATTTGTAAATGGAACCAACAATAGCCCTAGCAATCCAACCACACCGTGAACTGAGATAGCGCCAACAGGATCATCAATTTTCATTTTATCTAAGGCCAGAATACTAAAGACAACCAAGATACCGCCCATTCCACCAAACAATGTAGCCTGCAAAGCAGTTGGAGTAGAAGGCTCAGCAGTAATCGCGACTAACCCAGCCAATGCGCCGTTCAGTGCCATCGTCAAATCAGCTTTACCAAATAAAACCTTAGCAATGATAAGTGCAGCAATCAAACCACCACTAGCCGCGGCGTTGGTGTTCATAAACACAACAGCAACCGAATTAGCGCTTTCAACCGACGCGGTAGCTAAAACTGAACCACCGTTGAAACCAAACCATCCCATCCAGAGAATAAAAGTGCCTAAGGTAGCCATTGGCAGATTGGCACCAGGAATGGCATTGATTGATCCGTCAGTACCGTATTTGCCTTTACGAGCACCCAGCAATACAACTCCCGCTAAAGCGGCAGATGCACCGGCCATATGAACAATGCCTGAGCCAGCGAAGTCAGAGAAACCTAGGTCGCCCAAAGTGTACATTCCAAACACAGAAGCACCGCCCCATGTCCACGCACCTTCCATCGGATAGATAAAGCCTGTAAGCACGACAGCAAAGGCCAAGAAAGCCCAAAGCTTCATTCTTTCAGCAACAGCGCCTGACACGATTGACATCGCCGTGGCAACGAAAACCACCTGGAAGTAAAAGTCGGCTGATGGCGCATAAGTTGCGGGCTCTTCCATACCTGTGGCTCCGTCTCCTACAATGCCATCTAAAAACATCGTAAAGTCACCGCCGCCGTACATAATCGAATAACCACAAATCATATACATGGTGCATGCAACGGCATAGAGAGCGATATTTTTGGTTAAAATTTCAGTGGTATTTTTGGAACGTACCAAACCAGCCTCGAGCATAGAGAAACCCGCTGCCATCCACATCACGAGCGCTCCGCAGATCAAGAAATAGAAGGTGTCTAAAGCGTACTGTAATTCAAATATTTCGTTCATGTCCTATTCCTCAGGTTAAATTGCGTCTGAACCAGTTTCACCGGTTCGAATTCGAATGGCATCGTCAAGTTGGCTGATGAAGATTTTACCGTCGCCAATCTTTCCCGTTGCAGCCGCTTTTGTTATCGCCTCAACGGCACTTTCTACCATGTCATCATTAAGAGCCACCTCGACTTTCACCTTGGGTAAAAAGTCGACAACATACTCAGCACCTCTGTAGAGTTCGGTATGCCCTTTCTGACGACCAAAGCCTTTAACTTCAGTCACAGTCACTCCGGACACACCAATTTCGCCCAATGCTTCGCGCACTTCATCTAATTTAAAGGGCTTAATCACTGCCGTAATTAGTTTCATATTTATTTCTCCTTGTAGAGTGACCGAAGTCACTCAGGTTATTTTCCAAATTTAAACGTTACAGCGACTTCGAAAAGGTGACTGCAAATTCGGCATCCGCATCTAGTGCGCCGCTACCTGAAGAGTCAATAAAGCTGAAGTCAATACCAATACCCGCCATCTCGGTACTCAATGATATTGAGTAATCATCAATTGCATCCTCGAAAACTGCGTCATAGGCCACGCTGTCACCGGAATCCATAGATCCATAGTGGAGCCCAAGGCTAAAATTTTCACTGAGCGTGAAGCCATAATCGATATAGAAATACGTGGTCTCGCCAGTAGAGTCGAAGTAATCATCTGAGTAGTTGAAGCCTACGGTGGCATCGCCAAAAGACACACTTCCATAAAGCTCTTCAAAGTCCAAAGACGTATCGCCAGGGTAACCATAGAACAAATAGCCAACGTCATAACTTACTGCTTCACTGAATGATCCACCGTAACCTGCGTAGTAATCCAACTCAGGGCCATTACTAAAATCGATACTTGATGCCCAGGTTCCAACGTAAAACCCGCTTTCAAAGGCTACATCAAAGCCGCCTGAGAGTGCTTCTCCGCCTGACTGATCAACACCACGAAAGAAATATTCAGATCCCAACGCCACGTTTCCTGATACTTCGGCAGCCATGCCGGTTACAGCTGTCATCATCGTGGCTGCTGCTATTACTGTTTTTAATGCTTTCATTTGTGTATCTCCCAAGAAATTCAAAAAGTTAATTTAGTTTTTTCGCCTTTTAGAAAAGACAAAAACAACAATGCATATTGCGTGCCAAGTTCGAAAATAGGGCTCAAAGGATCAAATTGAATGGCTGAACGAGCAGCATGCGCCACAGTGGTGCGCCATTTAAATCAACTCAGGTAATGCGTGCACCATAATGGTTAAAGAGTTCATACTGTTGGAAGGGTTAGTGGCCCAGCAGAAAATAAGCTGACAGTAGACTATAAATTCGGAATAATACGGATAGACTTCGAGGAAAAAAATAATGGATCATCAGGACTTTTATACTAAATTTAGCGCCAATCTAGATCAGACATTTGTCAGTGGCCAGGCAATTGGCGATGAAATCCATCAGCTTTTGCGTGTTGCTATGACTAAAACATTATCAGGACTAGATATCGTTTCCAGAGATGAATTTGATGCGCAACAAGCAGTATTGAAACGGTCTAGAGAAAAAATTGACGTTTTGGAACAGCAGGTATCAGAGATGGAAGCGTTAATCAAAAACATAGCGCCCTAGAATTACGGCATATAAAGGACTATCGTCATTAAGAGAGATTGCATACATGGAGGTATGTTATGTCACTTGCGGTTGTGCAAAGTCGTGCCAAACTTGTTATTGAGGCACCAAAAATATCGTTAGAAGTTCATCTATCTAATGGGCTACCGGCATTCAATATCGTCGGGCTCCCAGAAACATCCGTCAAAGAAAGTAAAGATCGCGTCCGCAGCGCTATCATTAATTCCTATTTTGAGTTTCCTGCCCGACGTATTACGGTCAATTTAGCGCCTGCTGATATTCCCAAAGAAGGTAGTCGATTCGATCTTGCTATTGCTATTCTCGCCGCCTCAAAACAAATACCTATGGATCATTTAGACGACTTTGAGTTTATTAGTGAACTCGCTCTGCGCAGGGCTGCTCGGCTAATGGTAAACAGTTAATTGTCGCCCTCGGCAATGCTGATGAAGCGGCCTTGGTAGAGTCACTCACCGTTTTACCCGCTAAACACCTCCTTGAAGTATCTGCGCACTTACATCAGAGGGCATTCATTCAACCTTGGGTTAAGTCAGAATCTGACTCCTATCAAGAGCATGCGCAGCTGATGGATATCATAGGGCAGATGCATGCTAAAAGAGCTATGAAGGTGGCCGCCGCTGGAGGTCATCACTTGCTATTCTGTGGGCCTCCGGGTACCGGTAAAACGATGCTGGCCAGTCGCTTGGGTGGGATTCTACCTCCCCTGTCTAACTCTGAAGCAATGCAGGTGGCGTCCATTCACTCGGTTGCAGGAAAAGGGCTCCGTGAAGATCTAGGGTCTCGTCCCTTTCGAGCCCCCACCATACTGCATCGGCTGCGGCCCGAGTGGGGGGCGGTAGCTCACCCAAACCTGGTGAAATATCCTTAGCTCATAACGGGATACTATTTCTTGATGAGCTACCAGAATTTTCACGCAGTGTTCTGGAAGTCCTCAGAGAGCCCTTGGAATCAGGGCAAATTTTGATCTCTAGAGTTGCCGCCCAAACACGATATCCCGCTATCTCTCAGCTAGTTGCTGCCATGAACCCATGCCCTTGCGGCTATCTAGGCTCTAAACGTTGCGCATGTAGTCTCGATCAAATTAACCGTTATCAGCATAAAATCTCTGGCCCTTTGCTAGACCGAATCGACTTGCAGGTTCAGGTCTCGGCTATTGAAAATCAACAATTACTCGATCAAGAGAGGAAAATTGATGGCGACAGCAACCAAACAATCCAAGCTCGTATTTGCAAAGCGCGCAATATCCAGCTGGAGCGACAGGGAAAGATTAATACTCATTTAACTATCCAAGAACTCAACCAAATATGCCCTCTGAATAAAGAGCTAAAAGCTTTGTTAGACCAAGCTATAGATCGGTTTGGGCTATCGATCAGAGGTTTTTATCAGGTGCTTAAGGTTCCACGCACCCTTGCTGATCTGGCCGGGATGGAGCCCCAAAGTTACCCCAGTACCAAGAGGCCTTGATCTACCGATCAACCATAGATAAACGGGTTGGGATTAATTCTTAATAATTCTTTCGGGCAGAGAAACCCCGCACTGAAAACAGTATTCAGCTTCTGTGTGGTGACCACTCCGATTGCATACATTGCATTGTCGATTATTACTTTCCGTGATCATCTCGCGGGCAATTTCAGCAGTAAATATACCGGTGGGGATAGCAATAATACTGTAACCGGTAAGCATAGCCATAGTCGCAATAATTTGCCCAAATACAGTTTGAGGGGTGATATCCCCGTAACCCACTGTGGTTATAGTCACAATGGTCCAATAAATGCTGCGCGGAATACTGGTAAAGCCATTTTCAGGGCCTTCGACCAAAAACATTAAACTACCAAAGATCACGCAAATGACCAAAACAACCGTGAAGAAAACGAGGACTTTACGACGTGCTGCATACATAGATCGCAACAATAAGTTGGCCTCGGTCAAATAGCGAACCAACTTAAATACCCGAAAAATACGCAGTACTCGCAAAAGCCGAATCACTAACCAATAATTTGCTGCGGGGAACAATAACGCCAAATAGGTGGGAATAATGGATAACAGGTCAACCAACCCATAAAAACTAAAGATATATCGAAATGGCTTTGGTGAAGAGTAAATACGTACGGCATATTCCATTGAAAACAGCAGTGTAAAGGCCCATTCAAGCCTAAATAGCCAGTCGCCATACTGCATTTTTATTGATTCGATAGAGGCCAATACAACGGCCAAAACACTAACCAAAATGAGGTAAATCAATGCAATATCAAAACGCTGGCCAGCCGGGGTATCGGTGCCAAAGATGACCCTATAGGTTTTCTCTCTCAAGGATGGTTTTACCATTTGATACGCCTCTATAAAAGTCTATAACGGTATTGTAGGTAGTAATAAGGTATTAAACTAACATCAAATTTTATTCATTTCATACAAACCTATTTTTCAGCATCTATTACTAGTCGTTTAGGCCAGCGGCCGGTGTTAGTATTACGACCGACGATGCATCCCTCGAATACTTAAAAGATTAAAATAATGGAATTCACGCAATGATCAATCAAACAATGTCCGCCAAAGACTGGTCAATGCTATTAATGCTGTCATTCCTGTGGGGTGGCTCATTCTTTTTTATTGGTGTCGCAGTAACAGAATTACCGCCATTGACCATCGTTACACTCCGGGTGGGTCTTGCGGCGATTATATTATGGATTTTCTTTCTTGTTTCAGGTCAAGAAGCCCCTAAATCTTTTAGTCTATGGCGGACATTCTTTGTGTTGGGACTGCTCGGTAATGCGATCCCTTTTTCACTTATTGTATGGGGACAAACTCATATTGCCTCAGGTCTTGCATCAATCATCAATGCAACAACTCCACTATTTACAATTTTGATTGCCGGCACGCTCTTATCCGATGAGCGTATAACGGGAGGGAAGCTAATAGGGGTTGTACTAGGAATCTTGGGGGTCGCTGTACTAATAATTGGCCCTTCAAGAATGATAGAAATCACATCAGATACTACCGCGCAATTAGCCGTGGTAGGTGCGGCCATATCCTACGGCTTCGCAACGGTTTACGGCCGACGATTTAAAGCCATGGGGATTAGCCCTTTGACAACAGTTATTGGTCAGGTCACTACAGCGACAGTTATCTTACTGCCATTGGCGCTGATTTTAGAGCGACCCGATCAGTTATCTAATCCGAGCATCCAAGTTTGGTTAGCAGTTTTTTCACTTGCCGCTTTTTCAACCGTATTAGCCTATATTCTTTTTTTCCGGATACTCTCTTCAGCAGGTGCCACCAATGTTGTGCTAGTCACTTTTTTGGTGCCCATAACGGCAAGCCTGCTAGGTTGGTTAGTGCTCGATGAACAGCTTTATATTGAACATTTCATTGGTATGGTATTTATAGGATTAGGGTTGGCCTCGATAGACGGTCGACCTTGGCGTTATGCTAAAAAATTAACTGCTCGCCATTAGCGACAGTGACTAGGTTGACTTCTCCGGCACTTAAAATACTTATAGTTAAATATCCATTTTAGCATTGAGGCTTAAATAATGAATCTGCCAGTTACCCAAGTTAGTATCGAAATAACTCACCCGGGCGATCCCGATGTGTTGCAAGCATGTCAACGACAAACCCCTGTACCCAATGATAAGCAGGTGCTGATCAAAGTTGCGGCGGCTGGCGTTAATCGCCCGGATGTTTTTCAACGCCTTGGCTTTTATCCACCACCACCGGGCGTAACTGATATTCCAGGACTAGAAGTGTCTGGAACGGTTGTCGCAATAGGCTCTGCTGTGACCCGTTGGGCATTAGGCGATGAGGTCTGCGCACTTCTCTCCGGCGGCGGCTACTCGCAGTATGCGTTCGCAGAGGAGGCGCTATGCTTAAGCATTCCAAAAGGACTTTCGCTGATTGATGCGGCGGCACTCCCTGAAACCTGTTTTACCGTATGGCACAATTTATTTGAGCGCGCCGAACTAAAGGCGGGCGAGTGGTTGCTAGTGCATGGTGGAGCAAGCGGGATTGGTACGACGGCCATTCAAATGGCGACTGCACTTGGCGTAAAGGTGATTGCAACCGCTGGTTCAGATGAAAAATGCGCTATGTGTGAGAGTCTCGGTGCCGTGAAAGCCATCAACTATAATGATCATGACTTTGTCGCCGAATCTTTGAGGATAACGGGCATCGGAGTGAATGTGATTTTGGATATGGTGGGTGGCGACTATGTTCAGAAAAACTTTAGTGCCTGCGCACCCAAGGCTAGAATAGTTAGTATCGCGTTTTTGCGTGGTTCCAAAGTGGAGGTTGATCTCATGCCACTTATGTTAAAACAACTAGTCATCACAGGGTCTACCTTAAGGTCACAACCCCTTGAAAATAAGGCTCGCATTGCCAAGGGTGTAGAAAACAATGTCTGGCCGCTCATTGAGAAACAACAATTTAAGCCAATTACAGATAATACTTTTGCCTTAGTTGAGGCTAGTGACGCGCACAAACTAATGGAATCAAATAAGCATATTGGGAAAATATTGCTAATTGCTAACAGTACAAAAGGATGAATTATGAAGGATAAAGAGTCCAGGCTAGTTTATTCCACCGATGGTGGGCGGGTTACGCAAACCGCTACTGCTGAAGTATTGGTAACGGATGGTGTTGTGCGTATCCGTCGAGAAACTAAAGGTCGCAAGGGTAAAGGCGTTACCACTCTAACTGGCTTTTCTCTCTCTGAGACTGATCTAAAACTGTTGGCTAAGCAGTTAAAGCAAAAATGCTCTACGGGTGGAACGGTGAAAGATGGCATTATTGAAATTCAGGGCGACCACCGAGAAATACTTAGGGTCGAATTAGAAAAACGCGGTCACAGGGTTAAATTAGCGGGAGGCTAAGGTGTCACAAGAAAAACTAACAAAGCCCTATGGAAGTTGGCCGTCGTCGATTAGTGCCGAACTCATTACTCGTGCGGCGCCAGGTATTAGCAGCGTTCAATGTCATAGTGAGACGCTGTTTTGGGTGGAGAGTCGCCCCTGGGAAGCCGGTCGCAGTGTCATCATGTGCAAACGCGCCGACGGTACAATTAGTGATCTGCTGCCGGAACCTTTTAGTCACAATAGCAAGGTCCATGAATATGGCGGTACAGCCTATACAGTGACAGGGAATATACTCTATTTTGTGAATGGACCGGACCAACGTATTTACGCTCTGGACCTGAACGTGAAGAGCATGCCTGTGGCGCTAACGCCGCTAGGACCCTGGCGTTTTGCTGACCTTATTGTTGATACGCGTAACGAACGTATCATCGCGGTCTGTGAGAAACATGGTGAGAGTCATGAACCTGAAAACTACCTCGCCAACATTAGTCTCTGCACTGACAATACCGATATCGAACCAATAGCCTGGGGTGCAGACTTTTATGCCTATCCACGCCTGAGTCCAGATCAAAAAGAGCTCTGCTGGATTCAGTGGGATCACCCCCATATGCCATGGGACAACACTCAGCTTTATCTTGCGAGCAACGTCAGTGAAACACTGGCGGATGTGAAAGTCATCGCCGGTGAAAATTTGGATGAGGCCATTTTCCAGCCTCAATGGTCTCCCGATGGAGAGCTATATTTTGTTTCGGACCGCAATAACTGGTGGAATATTTATCGATTTACGCAAGGTAACCGAGAAACGGTAATTGAGGCTTCCAGCGAGTTTGCTGCACCTTTGTGGCAACTGGGCATGAGTACTTATTGTTTTCTCAATGCACAGACAATTGGCTGTATTTGGACCAACGATGGAGTTTGGCATACCGGCACTATCGATCTATCCAGTGGGCATTTAGTTCCTTTTGATTGCAATTACACCAGCATGAGTAGTGTCTGCAGTTATCAAGGAGCACTATGTATGGTGGCAGGCGCAGCTACTATTCCCGGTGAATTGGTCTCGATAGATCAGTTGTCAGGGTCAACAGTCATTTATGCACCCGCATCACTCTCAGTAGACACCAAGGAGCTATCACAACCTCAATCAATTCTTTTTTCAAGTGCTGAGAACGCGCAAGTTCATGCCTTTTTTTATCCGCCAACCAGTGCTCACTACTGTGCTGAAGAGAGTGAACTGCCGCTGGTCATCGCCATGTGTCATGGTGGCCCTACTGGTGCAACAGACAGCGGTTTAAATCTCAAAGTTCAATACTGGACTAATCGCGGTTTTGCCGTGGTGGACATTAACTATAGAGGTAGTACCGGTTTTGGACGGGATTACCGTCAAGGTCTTGTCAATGCATGGGGTGTGGCTGATGTTGAGGATACCCAATACGCCCTAAGTGATCTCGCAAAAAAAGGCAAGATCGACGCTGATCGCTGCATTATTCGTGGCGGTAGCGCTGGCGGATTTACGGTCCTCTCTGCACTGACCTTCACTGATACCTTTAAGGCGGGTGCCAGTCTCTATGGGATTGGTGATTTAGAAACACTTGCCACTGATACTCATAAATTTGAGTCGCGATACCTGGATAGTCTAATTGGACCTTACCCCGAGCGTAAAGATATTTACAAGGCTCGTTCACCCATCCACCATGCTGAGGGGCTCAACTGCCCAGTCATTTTTTTGCAGGGTCTTGAAGATAAGGTGGTACCCGCCAATCAAGCTGAGATGATGGTCGACATACTACAAAACAAAGGAATCAAGGTAGCTCATGTGACCTTCGCGGATGAGGGTCATGGGTTTCGTAAAGCCGCTAATATTATTCGCGCCATGGAGTCAGAATTAAGCTTCTATAAAGAAGTATTTGATCTTGCCGGAGCACCGTAAACAGATGTCACGTTATCGACCTCCAGGTCCCAAAAGTTCTCCGTATATTACCGCTGAGGGCGCTGCAGGTATTCGGGCAGAAATTCGCCAACTGTGGAAAGTTGAACGCCCCGAGGTCACTCAGGTTGTCCATGAAGCCGCTAAAAATGGTGATCGTTCAGAAAACGGCGATTATATCTATGGTAAGCGTCGTCTTCGTGAAATTGATAGCCGAGTAAGATATCTAACTAAACGACTTGAAGACGCGAAAATTATCGAAGACAAACCCAGAGATCCGTCGATGGTGTTCTTCTCAGCCTGGGTTACAGTGGAAGACCAGGACAGCGTCGAGCAAATAACCTATCGCTTGGTCGGGTCAGATGAAATTGATGCCAGTCAAAATTGGATAAGTATTGATTCACCCATAGCCAGAGCACTCGTAGGAAAATCAGTCGATGATGAAATTACGGTAAAAACGCCCTCAGGAGAGCGCTTTTTAGTGGTAACAGCCATTAAATATTAGGGTGAAAGCCTAGAAATACCCCAGTCATGCTCTTGGCGTTGAAACGAAAATCGGTCATGCAATCGATTCTCCCCGCCCTGCCAAAATTCAAATTCTTCGGGTACGACTCTAAACCCACTCCAAAATTCTGGAACAGTAATGTTGCCTGAAGAGAACTGCCGCTTAACGGCTTCGAACTGAGCTTCCAAAACAGAGCGTGACGCTATTGGACTACTCTGTTGAGAGGCCCAGGCGGCTAGCTGACTGGATAATGGTCGACTATAAAAATAGTCACTGACCTCCGACTCAGACAGCGCCTCTGCCCGTCCACCTATGATGACCTGCCGATCTAACTGTAACCAGGGAAACTGCAGACTAACATGAGGGTTAGCTGCAATATCAGTCGCTTTACGACTTCCTAAATTGGTATAAAACACGAAACCGCGCTCATCAAAACCTTTTAGTAGCACCATGCGCTGCCAAGGCTTTCCGCCTTCACAGACCGTGGCAACGCTCATTGCAGTAGGATCAATAATGTCGGCTTCAATAGCCTGATCCATCCACAGTGAAAACTGAGTGAAAGGGTTCTCGTTCAGACTATCTCGCGACAGTGTCCCATAGTCATATTCACGGCGGTTGTCTTTAAGGCTCATAGTAAGATCCGTGGTCAAATAAGTTACATATTACTAATAGATTGCCCGCCATCGACCGGTAATGCAACACCATGTAAATAAGATCCGGCATCGCTGGCTAATAGTAAAAAGGGGCCGGTTATCTCATCCATCTCACCAGCTCGTCTAGCAGGTGAAGAACTTAGAAACTTTTGGCTTTCAGGTGAGGCAAAAGCAGCTTCTGTCATTTCAGTCAAAAAATAGCCTGGGCACAACGCATTAACACGGACACCCTTACCAGCCCACTCCACCGCAAGTGCTTTTGTCAGCTGAATCACAGCTGCCTTTGAGACAGAATAACTAGACTGCCCAAAGCTCACACGTAAACCCAGTATAGATGCAGTATTAACAATAGCACCACCAACACCCGCTGAAATCATTCGTTTAGCGGCTTGCTGTGCAACCAACCAAACACCTTTTAGGTTGGTATCCATCATATGATCCCAACTCGACTCATCAATTTTGAGCGCACTGCGAACGTCCGCAACCCCAGCATTGTTGGCAACCAGAGTAATAGTGCCAAATGCGGCTTCTCCTTGATTAAAGGCAGCCTCAATAGAGTCAGCACTGGTGACATCCATGGCGACAGCTACGGCTTCTCCACCAGCGGCATTAATCTCAGACACCAACGACTCAAGACGATCAACGCGACGGGCCGCTACCACCACTTTAGCCCCTCTTACAGCCAATATTTTAGCAAAATGCACGCCAAACCCACTGGATGCTCCTGTCACCATCGCCACTTTGCCACTTACATCAAATTCTGAAGTCATTTTTACTATCCTTAATTAATTAAAAAATTAGCCGTAGGTTATAAATTTTTCCATCTCATTACTCTCAAAGTGAGCAATGTTGTTGAAACTAGTCAGATTCATTTTCTTTTGATTAAAAAAGAAATGACTGATCGCTGTATTTTTGTACTGCAAGTTAAGATCAAATACATTTTCGTCCGGTATTTCAAGCACCATTCCGACGAACGTACTAATCGAACCCCCTGATCCTATGGCCAATATTTTATTCCCCTCATCGGCCATAGATTTAATTTGATCATGAGCATCGGCCACTCGGGCTTTAAACTCCACCCATGTCTCTGCCACTCCAGGAATACTATCGGACGTCCAGGCCGTAAGTATTTGCCGCAACAAACGATAGAAGTTCTTTTTATCGCTTGGGTCTGCGGTTATTTTTTGAAAGAGAGAATTGTCTCCGTTGCTTTTACCGTACGCCTCAGTCAATTCGTCAAAGTTATACTCATTAAGCCCCGGTAACACCAGACGATCACTGCCATCGATGCCCAAACCGTCACATATGCCATCCATTGTTTGATGGTGGCGATGCATGTCTCCAACAATTAGTCGATCAAAGGTCATATTTCGTCGCTTAAAGTAATCACCTAAAAGGCGTGATTGCTGATGCCCTAAATCTGAAAGCTGATCATAGTTTGCAGACCCAAATGAAGCCTGTGCGTGCCGAACCAGATGAAGCTCACTCATAAGCGATCCTGTGTGGGGAGTTGTTATACTTTTAAAGACCGGTATTTAAACGCAAAAAACCGTCGATAGATAGGTGTACTAACGCTATACAGGCTATATCTAAAGGCTAAAATGTTAATTTAGACAGTAAAATAACCCTCTCACTTCGATTTTTCAAGTGGCTATGAAGTCAGTAACTTTAACTACTTAAAGCTACCTTTGGTTTTATCCTCGTGCCCAATGGCTTCTCTTTTCTTAAAATTTTCGATTCTCAGCAAATCCAACGTAAATAAACTATAAAAATGAATAACTTAGGCGTATACTGCGCGGCCTCTAAACCGGGGCCTAAAAAACCCAAGCCACAGGTAATTTAATGTCATCCACTGACTTCGCTGAACTGGGCATTTCTGCCCCCGTACTCAAAGCCGTCCAACAACTTGGCTATGAGCAACCCTCCCCAGTCCAGGCTCAGAGTATCCCCATACTGCTTGAGGGAAAAAATTTGCTCGGTACGGCGCAAACTGGTACCGGAAAAACCGCCGCGTTCGCATTGCCGTTTTTAAGTATGCTGGATGAAAAGCAAAAAACACCTCAAATTCTGGTACTGACACCCACAAGAGAGCTAGCGATTCAGGTGGCCGAAGCTTTTCAAAGCTATGCCAAGTTTATTAAAGGGTTTCATGTTTTACCCATTTACGGCGGCGCCGATATTGGCGGTCAGTTGCGTGGTCTTAAGCGAGGCGCACAGGTTGTTGTAGGTACTCCGGGTCGAATGTTAGACCATTTACGCCGTCGTAGCCTTGATCTCAGTGAAGTCAAAGGTCTCATTCTTGACGAAGCTGATGAAATGTTGCGTATGGGATTTATCGACGATGTCGAGACCATTTTATCTAAAACACCTGATAACTGTCAGCGCGCACTATTCTCAGCCACCATGCCACCCGCTATTCGGCGCGTTAGCCAGAAATATTTGGGCGATGCTGAGACCGTTAACATCCAGAATAAAACCAAAACAGTTGAGCGGATTGAGCAACAGTATGTAACCTGTAAGAGCCACCAGAAAATGGATGCTCTTACCAGGGTGCTTGAAGTAGAAGCCTTTGACGGTATGATTATCTTCGTGCGCACCAAATCATCAACCGTTGATATTGCCGAACGTCTTGAAGCTCGAGGGTTCTCATCAGCAGCACTAAATGGTGATCTCAGCCAAGCCTTGCGAGAACGCACGATAAATCGCCTCAAGAAAGGGCAGGTAGATATTGTTGTTGCCACGGATGTCGCTGCTCGTGGATTAGACGTTGAGCGTATTAGTCACGTCATTAACTTCGATGTTCCTTATGATAATGAATCCTACGTTCACCGTATTGGCCGAACCGGCCGCGCTGGGCGTGAAGGTAAGGCGATATTATTTATTACGCCTAAAGAAAACCGTATGTTGCGCTCTATCGAGAAATCGACGCGTCAAGTCATCAAGCCAATGGCGATGCCTAGCAATGAAGAAGTCAGTGGTCAGCGAATACAGCAGTTTACTGAACAACTCATGAAGACTATGGCGCTGCCTAAACTCGATAAATTCCGTTCGCTAATCCAACAATTAGCCGATGAAAACGAGTTAGATATGGGCGACATTGCCGCGGCTTTAGTCTTTGAAAATCAAAAAGAAAGACCTCTCTTTCCAAAGCTTGAGACAATTGTAGCGCCAAGTAGCCGCGATCATGATGGCGACTCAGGACGAGATCGTAATAGAGATCGTGGCGATAGAAACAAAGACCGCGGCGATAGAAATAAAGACCGTGGTGAGCGCAAAGAACATCGTGGCCAGCGCACAGAGAACCGTGATACACGCGGCGACCAGCGTAACGAACGTGCAGAGCGAGCGCCTCGCGAAGCAAGAGCAAAGGATGCTGACGCTAACCGTGATGGCGTTCCAATGATCACTTATCGTCTAGAGGTTGGCAACAATGACAAGATTACACCCAGTAATATTGTCGGCGCTATAGCCAATGAAGCTGATATCGAAAGTCGTTTTATTGGTGAGATCAAGCTCCATGACGAATACAGCACGGTAGATTTACCACAGGGTATGCCCGCTGAACTGTTAAATCACTTGAAAAAAGTACGTGTATGCGCAAAACCAATGCAAATCAGCGTTCTAAATGGAGAGAGTTCTGGCCCAGACGGTGCCAGCTATGCTACTAAATCGAGATCTGAGCCTAGAGCCCCAAGAAAACGTGACTTTGATGACGGTGATAAAAAGACCCTGTCTAGAAACGTAAAAAACAAGCGTACCGCTGAGGAACCTAAGCCACCGAGGCCGGTATTTAAAGGTAAAAGCAAAACTGATGATGGAGGCTTTAGCAAAAGCCCCAAAGAAAGGCGTGTAGCAAAAGACAAACCTGTTGCTGATGGCAGCGCTCCTCTCAAAAAGAAAAAGACCTACACCAAGAAGCCTAAGCGCTCGTAATAAGGTGATCGATGCTGGCTAGTTGGTTTATAACCGCTTCAGCATCGATCAGGTTTATCCGATAAAATTCTTCCGCCATTGGCGCCACACTGCACGATTCTGGTAGTGAATCCCTATTGTCACAGCTAAGTTGCAAGCGAGGAATAAACACAAACTGTAGCCACTGGCTAAAAGACATTTTATCAATAGCGAATGGCTCAGTACTTACTAAGTCTTTTGGTATCATGTCTTGGGTAGCCCACTGCTGTTTGGTAACGAGCTCTGCCTCTAAATCCCTCAAAAGAAGCTGAAGTTGGGCATAGATGTCCATCATCTGTTCAACAACGCTTTAATGACCAATTTCCCGCCTGAACGGCGGTAATGAATTAAGCAACTGTGACCCATATCGCTTGGTGATCAAGCGCTTGTCTAAAATGGTCACCGTCCCAGTATCGGACTCTGTGCGCAACAGACGCCCAGCGGCCTGAATCAACCGCAAAGAGGCCAATGGAAGCGAAATATCAAAAAAAGAGTTGCCACCACGAGACTCAATCCACTCAGCAAGAGCCTGCTGCAAGGGATCATTGGGAACAGCAAACGGTAGCTTGGCAATTACCACGTGGCGACAATAATCACCAGGTAGGTCGACACCTTCGGAAAAACTAGCAAGACCCAGTAAGACGCTGGTGCGCCCCTGATCAATGCGCTCTTTATGGAGTCTCACCATTTCTCGATTAGAGTACTGGCCCTGCATTAAAATCATCTTTGCTAAATCATTAGGAAGCTCATCAAAAACCTGTTCCATCTGTTTTTTAGAGGAAAATAATACTAGAGTTCCGGCCTTGTCTTCAATCATAGACTCTAAATTTTGAACAATATAATCGGTATGTTCCTCGGCTTTATTACCCTCTACAGCATCCGCTGGCACTCGCACTGTTGCCGCTTTAGCATAATCAAAAGCGCCTGCAACCGACAAAAAATGGGCAGAATCGGGAATGCCTGTTTCTCTTTGCAGAGTACTGAAGTTTCCAAGTGATCTTAGTGTTGCAGAGGTCACTACCGCTGCATAACAGTTGCCCCAAAGACTATCCCGAAGAATTTCTGCAGCTTGAATGGGGCTCGCATTGACTGAAATATCGACATTTCCACCAGAGGTATCTTCGATTTTTAGCCAGCATGCCATCGGGATAGAATCTTGCTTTAGCTCTCGATGTAATCTATCCCAAAGAGATACGAGCCTTTCTGCACCGGAAAGCCAGGTGCCTACCTGCTGATAAAATAATTCAATATCAGGTATCGCCACTGAATACTGTTTGTCACTGAGCGCCTCGCTTAAGGTATCTTCTAAGACCTCAAGACGACCCAGCCAGCCACTGGTTTGCAATGTTATTTGCGCGGCTATATCACGAATAGTGACACCGACATCACCATGCTCAAATCGAAATCGTCCCTCATAATCATCTGAGCTGTCTAACTGCTCTTTTAGAAGTGGATACGCTATGGACAGTAATTCGCTAATCTTCCCCGCTTCTCGCTCAATGCGAGGTAGCTGTTCCACCAAGCCTGTATCTTTGGCGAAAATGGGAGTCTGACCCTTACACTGCTTTGGAATTCGCTCCAACCAAGCCAGAGTGCTATTAATACGGCATTCAGCCCCAAAATGTCTAATTGCAGTATCACCGAGTCGATGACCTTCATCGCAAATATAGATGCAATCTTCTGGCGGAGGTAATATGGCGCCACCTCCCAAAGCAAGATCTGCCATTACTAAGTCATGGTTAGCAACAATAACTTCGCTCTCTTCGATATCAGCACGCGCCTTGAAAAACGGACACTGATTAACAAAACGACATCGCCTGCCAGTACACTGTCGCCGATCAACCGTTAACGCACTCCACTCCATATCTTTGATGTGGGTAGCCCAAGAGTCGCGGTCTCCATTCCAAGAGCCATCCTCAAGTGCATCCCACATCTCGCGATAAAGAATCTCTGTTTGCGCATTCGGATTAAACTGCTGATCATTTTCGAACAAAAAGACCCCAGCATCTTTAGCCTTAAGAGAATCAAGGTACTGCTCCATTCTCAGATTACAAGCATAGCGCCCGCGACCCTTTACGAGCGCACAGCTATAATCCCAGTCACAGGATTCTAAAAGTTCAGGGATATCTTTGTTGATTAATTGCTCTTGCAGGGCAATGGTGCCCGTAGATACGACTACGGTCTTTTTCAGAGCTCTAGCGATAGGCAGTGCGGCTATCAGGTAACCCAACGTCTTACCGGTACCAGTACCTGCCTCTATGACCGCCAAGCGCTTATCAGGATCATCATTACTAAGACTATTAGCAATGGCAGCAACCATCTGCTTTTGCCCGAGTCTTGGACTAAGTTCGCGATTATTTAAAAATTGCCGATAACCCTGTTGAATCGTATCTTTAACATCAGAATCTAACAAAAGTTAAAGCCCCTGAGTCTGAGAAAAATAACGCAACTGACTATCTACGGGCGCGGCATAAGCAGCAATAGCAATGGACTGGTGACCTTCAGGCATTTGTTTAATTCGAGTCTCAAAGCGGAATTTAGCTGTAGCCCAATCTTCCTCTGGCCATTGCTTTTCTAAGGTATCAAGTACCTCTTGATCAACACTGTCAGAGTGCATTTTCCAGGCAATAATATTAGTTGGAAACAACCTGTAGTTCAGATGAATCTGGCGGTCTATTTCAGCGGCCAACAAATCAGCACTCTCGTATTTATCGGTCACTGGTTCACCAAAGGTCACCTGAATACGACCTTTATAATCGACGAACCCTTTTTGAATACTGTCTAAATCTTCAAAGGGATCTTTGGTGTAAGTCATGCCGTTCTGTTGAGCGTAAAGCTCACTGGCTTTATCGCTATCACAGGGATCATACTCATAAGAAATTGACACTGGAATCACATTTAATTCACCTGTCGCGGCAGCAAATGACTGCTCAGAGTTTCTGGATAACGCAAGCATCTTCAATAGCGCCGTCTCTGTTTTATCTTTTCCATCCTTAGCCCGGCCCTCAGCCTGAGCAATCCAGATAGATACCTCCTCTTGACTCACGCTATGACGAATGTAGCGGGATAGCTTTTTTAGTGCTTCTAGCTTTTCTCTACGACCAGACAGAGAACGTTTCACAATAAAGCTGCGATTAACCCTCATAAGATCGGAGGCGAAAGGTTTACTCAGTAAGTTATCACCAATGGCAATACGTACCGTATTTCGACCTACCGATGTTAGACCTAAACAGATAATGGCAGGATCCAGAGCTATGTCACGGTGGTTGCTCATGAACAAATAAGCACGATCTGAATCAAGACCCTCTAAACCGGAAAACGTATAGCACTCAGTACTTTTTTGTAATACATCGACAAGGCGGTTTGTCATATGATGCTGGAAGTCGATAATGGTCGACACATTTTTAGTCAATTTACGTAAACTATGACGTAAAAGAGGGCGAGCCAGTAAGTTAAAAATTCCAGGTAATATTTTGGTAAGGACAGGGAATTGGCGTGACAACAACAAATTCATCATTTCTGAATCGGCAATTAGCCGGGCCAATGCTGCAGGCACTTCACTATCGTTAAACGGACGAATATCGTCAAAATCATTCATTATGTCAGTCGACTAATAATTATTGTTATTTAGGGTGTGATGCGGTTCTGACGGGCATTGTACCAGCGAACTTCATAGGCAAAATCATCTACCTTATCGGCCACATCCAGCACTAGGGCAAACAAAGCCATGCGCACTAAGACACCATTGTCTGTCTGCCGAAAAATAGCTAGATTTGGGTTATTATCTAAGTCGCTGTCTAACTCATTCGCATCGGCTCGGGAATCTCTCGGCAGCGGATGCATGATAACCGTATTGGGCTGACAGTATTGAGTATAAATAGCTTGATTAAGACGAAATTTACCGCGATAAAGATCAGCTTCTTGCTTACTGGCGAATCGTTCTTCCTGAATGCGCGTAGAGTAGACAATATCAACATCAGCAATGCTCTGAGTCAGTTCATGAGAGATACTCACATCGACCCCGGCAGCACGCATTGACTCCACAATTGCATCAGGTAACGTCAGTTCTTTGGGTGAAACTAGCACCACTTTAATATTTTTATACAACGATAAGAGCTTACCGAGTGAATGTACCGTGCGCCCATGGCGAAGATCACCAATCATAGCGACACTTAAGCCATCTATATCACGTCCTTTGTCCGCCATTTCTTTACGAATCGTGTAAAGATCTAACAGCGCTTGAGTGGGGTGCTCGTTAGCACCATCACCGCCATTTAATACCGGCACACGACTCGACGCTGCAAAGTCTGCTACAGAACCTGGCTGAGGGTGGCGCATACATATAACGTCACTAAAACCGGACAACACTCTCGCAGTATCTTGTAAGGACTCGCCCTTGACCAATGCAGAGTTTTCAAACCCAGCGGTCTCACGCACTTCACCACCCAGAAGGTTAAATGCAGACCCAAAGCTGACCCGCGTTCGGGTGCTTGCTTCGAAAAACATATTACCCAAAATCGCTCCCTCCAGAACTCTAGTCACTCGCTTGCGCAAAGCATAGGGTTCCATGTTATCGGCCACCGTAAAAACGCGATCGACATCTTCGCGCTGAAATTGGCTGATAGATAGAATATGTGCGCCGGTAAAGTTCAAGGGTTAACCTCGATGCAATAAATAAGTATGGGGGATTTTAGCCTGTTTCGCCTCTGCACTCTAGTTTGATAGTGAAAATTCGCTATCAACCTGTAAAGTCCAGTGTTTCAGGGCATCAAGAATGGTCGCTTTTTGCAAGGAGAGGTCTCCCGCGGCTAACAATTGCTCAACTTCAGCCAACAGAGCATTAACCGTTAAATAGCCAGAACCCTCGTCATGTAACCGCCAGCGGCAAGTCTCTAACCAAACAGCCTTTTCCGCAACGGACAGAGAATCAGGGAAATAGCGGGCACGATAACTAAACAGTAACTGATTATAACGTTCATCTGAAAAATGAAATTGTTGCTTTTTAAAACCTTCGCTAGTGGTGTTTCTCACCTCATCCAGCAAATAACGATCATTATTGGGTAAAAAACCATCATAAAGCTGCTGTTCAGCTTCGGGTTTTTTAGCAAACGTACGCTCGGCAAATACCGCATGAAGTTTATCGCGCAAATCTATCTGATTGAGCCTACGCCAATGCTCTTCACACTGCTCAACGTTGATATTCAGGCGTTTGGCTGCCGCGGTATCGATGAGCTTATGTGTGGTCACAACAGGGGCCTTATTGATGTGCACAACCTTAAGTGGGATACGCTGCTCACCGGCAGATAATTGATCGGCGGCAGTAAAGACTCGACGGGTAATGTCATCCGCATTCAGAGTTAACAGAGGTTCCGGGTCAGCCGATAAATCCACACAAATAATACCATTGCTATTAGTTGGGTGCATTGCCAGGGGCATCATTATTGCGCCATACATGTTGGCGCTTGAGAGTATTCCAGAGATATGAAAGAAAGGGTTGCGATGCGCTAAATTAAGCATTTCAGCGACCCTCTTTTTACTGCGATGATTCACAACATAATCAAATAATCGTGGGTGTTTTTGTTTTACCAACTTAGCCATGGCAATGGTCGCCGTAACGTCCGATAAGGCATCATGAGCAGCCTCATGAGCAATACCATTCGCTGCAGTGAGGTGCTCTAACTTAAAACTTGGCCTCCCCGGTTCATGGTCTGTCCACTCTATACCCTCAGGACGCAGTGCCCGAGTAAGGCGCAACATATCCAAAATGTCCCAGCGAGAATTACCGTTCTTCCACTCTCTTTGATAAGGATCATAGAAATTTCTGTACAGGCAATAGCGGCTAACTTCATCATCAAAGCGTATGCTGTTATAGCCTACCCCGCAGGTACCCGGCAGTGATAATTGCCGATGTATAGCATCAATAAACTCAGGCTCAGGAAGACCATCCTGCATTGCTAACTGGGGGGTAATGCCGGTTATCAAACAGGCTTGGGGAGAGGGCAAAATATCTTTTGCTGGCTGGCAATAAATAACCAGTGGCTCACCAAGAGGATTGAGGTCCTCATCGGTACGCAAGCCCGCAAACTGCGACGGCCGATCTTTGGATGGGTCGACCCCGAAGGTTTCATAATCATGCCAGTAAAAAGTGTTAGCCATAGCGTCACACGTAACTCATGTTGGTGATCCGGTAAAGGGCCCTATCGAAAGCTCTTTAAGGCGTAGGTATTACTCCCTCAGGAACAACAATTGGCGAAGGCTCAACGATTCGTTGATCTAAATCATAGAGTTTCTGAGTAGTTTGTCGTCTAAAACTGTCCATTGCTGCAATGGCATCAGCATTATCTGACTGCGCTCGATTAGTTTTCGCTAAAGACGCTTTTAACTGATTAATTTGGTCGACATAATCACGTAAATTCTGGTTAGCCGTGTTTAATTCCTCAGTCAGCGTCAGATAGTTTAGCCCTACGTCACTCACCGTAGCTCTATCTTTTTTAACCTTCTCACCTAAGGATTGAACCGATTTTTTAATGCTAAGTCGCTGCTTTGCCAAAAATGCGATATCTTTTTTATTATCGGAGATCTTTGTTTTGTTAATATCATTGGTGACACCCCAAAGCTTTCTAATTTCGCTCCAGTGCTTCTTAAGCTCATCACTGTGTTTACTAATATTAATCTGCATAGCCGCGCCCGATTGCGTGACTGACTCATCAGTGCTGCTCAACCGCGATTCAAGTAACTCGAAGCGAGCCTGCAGAGTTTCATGCTTGGTTGATAGCTGTTGATACTCAGACCAACCAAAAAAACCTGCTCCGATCAAACCAAAAAACGTCAGTAACACCAGCCACCTCATAGACCCGGACAGCCCATTAGCGCCCGCGCGTGATGTCGCGCTTGTTTTTGAATTTGCCTGATCAGCGCGTTTATCGGAAGTCGTGCGCCCAATCATATCGTCTCGTTCAGCGACAATCGGCGATCTTGGTTTTTTGTCCATGGTAACTATTAGTTCCTTGTTATCCGCTTTAGATTTAATACAACCACTTTACAGGCAATTATACGCTGTTATTGGCCATGATATAAAAACATCAGGCATAAAAAAACCGGTGCCTGTCAACAAACACCGGTTTTAACTGTCATTTCAGGCTTTATAGAAAGTTAAGAGCACCAATCATCACAGCAGTCAGTGCCAAGCTTGAGCCAATCACGCCTTTCACAGTCGTCATAGGACCCTGCTTACCCTTAAGACCATTAACTTCTAATGCGAGGATAATAACTAAAGCCACGGTCAGTCCTGTTCCGCCAACAGCAGTGCCGTAACCGTGTCCTGGGTAGTGTGGGCCGGCAAACATGCCAAATAACATTGGTGCCGAAAATAATGTGTTGGTACGTGATGCAAGCAACGCCTTGGCGCCGGCGGCAGCTTTATCGCCACCTTCAACAATCCCCAGCGCTATTTTTTGAGCGGGCCAGATAATCATCCAAACATTAGCCGCCATCAAGGTGCCCATGGTCGCGCCAACCACTATATAGTTATTGAGTTGACCGTAGCCATGCACCATGCCTAACAAAATAATACCCGTCACGAAGGTCCACATAGCACCCCATCGGAACCACCAAAGAGCACTGGGCGCTAATTTCGCTTTGGCATCAGCTAAACCTTCCGCTGTAGCCTGTTTAAAATAACCACCTTGAACAAAGTTAAAGTAGTAAAGCATTCCAATCCAAGTGATGCCAAACAAAACGTGGCCCCAGCGAGTCAGTAAATTAATAAATTCCATGGTCATCAGTGCATCCTCAAAAGTTAATACCCTTACAAGTCATGTAAGTATTATAGCGTTATTATATTTTTTTATTGGATTAATTGCGATATTCAATCTAATAAAAAAATAGATATTAAGCAATCTTATGCACACATTGGAGCATGGCTTTATTTAAGGCAAAAAAAACCCCGCAACACAGTGCGGGGTTTTTGTTCAGACTAGGCTTACATCATGCCGCCCATACCACCCATACCGCCCATACCGCCCATATCAGGCATGCCGCCAGCAGCGCCACCTTCTTCAGCAGCATCAGCAACCATAGCTTCGGTAGTGATCATTAAACCGGCAATAGAAGCCGCCGCTTGCAACGCAGTGCGCGTTACCTTGGCTGGGTCAAGAATACCCATGTCGATCATGTCGCCATACTCTCCAGAACCCGCATTGTAGCCAAAGTTACCAGAACCTTGCTTAACCTTGTCAACAACCACAGACCCTTCTTCACCGGCATTCTCTACGATTTGACGCAAAGGTGCTTCCATAGCGCGCAGAGCAATTCCAACACCAACCGTCTGATCGCTATTGTCGCCTTCAAGATGTGCAATTTTCTGAAGTACACGAATCAGAGCAACACCACCACCAGCAACCACGCCTTCTTCTACTGCTGCGCGTGTTGCGTGCAATGCGTCTTCAACGCGCGCTTTCTTTTCTTTCATCTCAATTTCAGTCGTTGCACCAACCTTAATAACCGCAACACCGCCAGCTAACTTAGCAACACGTTCTTGAAGCTTCTCACGATCGTAATCAGAGCTAGTCTCTTCGATTTGCGCACGGATTTGATTAACACGACTCTCAATTGAAGAATGCTCTCCGGCGCCATCAACGATAGTAGTATTTTCTTTAGTCATACTAATGCGTTTGGCTGTACCTAAATGTTCAAGAGTAGCGCCTTCAAGATCAAGACCCACTTCTTCTGAGATTACAGTTCCGCCAGTCAAGATAGCGATATCTTCTAACATCGCCTTACGACGATCACCAAAGCCCGGCGCTTTACACGCAGAAACCTTAACGATACCGCGAAGATTATTGACCACCAATGTTGCCAGCGCTTCACCTTCTACATCTTCGGCAATAATCATTAGTGGCTTACCTGCTTTAGCCACAGCTTCTAATAGTGGCAAAAGCTCACGGATATTAGAGATTTTTTTGTCAGCCAATAGAATTAGAGGGCTCTCTTGCTCGGCACTCATGCTCTCTTGGTTATTGATAAAGTAGGGTGATAAATAACCTCGATCGAACTGCATACCTTCAACGATATCAAGTTCATTTTCTAGGCCGCTTCCTTCTTCTACAGTAATGACGCCTTCTTTACCGACTTTGCCCATTGCTTCAGCAATAATGTCACCAATATGGCTGTCGCTGTTAGCAGAGATAGTACCGACTTGTGCAATTTCTTTGTTATCGGCACAAGGCTTAGCAATCGCGGCAATTTCAGCAGTCGCTGCAATCACTGCTTTATCAATACCACGCTTGAGGTCCATTGGGTTCATACCCGCAGCAACCGACTTCAATCCTTCTTGAATGATTGTTTGAGCCAACACTGTAGCTGTAGTAGTTCCATCGCCCGCATCATCAGATGCTTTAGATGCAACCTCTTTAACCATCTGTGCGCCCATGTTCTCGAACTTGTCTTTTAGTTCGATTTCCTTGGCTACCGAAACACCATCTTTAGTCACTGTAGGTGCACCAAAAGACTTATCCAGAACCACGTTACGGCCCTTTGGCCCCAAGGTCACTTTTACTGCGTTTGACAAAATATTAACGCCATCAAGCATCCCTTGACGCGCGCTGTTGCCGAATTTCACTTCTTTAGCTGCCATGATCTTTTCCTTCCAAATTCTGTTTCAAAAAATTCAATTAAAATTTAAGCTTCAAGAACAGCTTTAATATCGCTTTCGCTGAGGATGATAAGCTCTTCACCATCAACATCAATTTTGTCGTTGCCTGCATACTGACCAAACACAACAGTATCGCCAACTTTGACATCTACAGCACGCACATCGCCATTGTCTAGAATACGGCCGCTGCCGACAGCAACAACTTCACCTTGGTTAGGCTTTTCTTGAGCAGAGCCCGGCAATAAAATGCCACCTGCAGTCGTTTGTTCTTCTTCCTCGCGACGAACGATAACTCGGTCGTGTAATGGGCGAATCTTCATAGTTTTTTCTCCAGTTAATCTGTCTACAGTAGTCGAGTTAACTTGCGACGCATATTGCTTCACAACTATTATCCTATATGGTGACGTAGCATTTGTTTTTCAAGGGCACCACGCCAATTTTTTCAACAAGTTATGCTTTTAATCTAAGTCTTTTCGTTCCCAAGCCTCACCTTCAATGGTCTCTCCATCTGTACTCCCTCTAGATTGGGCGCCTGGCTGTCCCATCCCCGCTTGAAATCCTGCACCTTGCGAACCCATTACAAGCATATTTTTCATAATACGTGTCGCCACCATTACTCTGATAGGTGGTATCAGTCCAGCAAAGCCGATAATGTCAGTTACAAATCCAGGAGTCAGTAATAATGCACCAGAGACTGCCAAAATAATACCTTCAGCAATTTCAGTTGTCGGCAGTTCACCCCCCTGTAACTTTTGTCGACCCTTCCAGAGTGTTGCAAAACCTTGTTCCCTTAAAAGCCCGGCACCCGCAACAGCCGTCAGTAACACTAAGCCAATGGTTGGCAGCGCACCAATTTGACTGCCCACAGTGATTAACAGCCACATCTCTGCAATGGGCATCAGAACAAACAACAGTAATAGATATCTCACAACGTTCTCCTTTAACTCTTTCTGTTCTTAGTATTGGGGTAGTTTGCACTATTTCAACATCTGACTGAATAGCGTAATCTAAAGCATGGACAATATGACCTCGCAACAACGGCTTTATAGCATTATTCAGCAGATCCCTGCAGGCTACGTAGCAACCTATGGCCAAGTAGCTGAATTAGCCGGACTCCCGGGCTGTGCAAGAATGGTCGGAAGAACATTAAGTCAATTGCCCAGTGACAGTCAGTTACCCTGGCATCGAGTTATTGGCGCATCGGGTAAAATTAGTTTGCCGGTAAACACAGAGTCGTTCTCTACACAAAAAAACCGTTTAGTCTCAGAAGGTGTGCAGATGAGCGGTATCTGTATTAGCTTAAAAACATATCAGTGGCGACCATAGTGTTTATTGATCATTAGATCCGCGTGTTGACTGACTAAGATCAGGCTCTGATTGCCGCACTGAACTCACAATAAATCCACGTCGCCATAGCACCCACAATAACAACATACCTGGAATCGCGGCTATGATCGTGAAACCCCAAAAGCCTACCCAACCCAATCCATTAGCCAGAAGCCCTGCGGGTGCTGCTAGCCATGTTCTACCGACAGCTGCAAATGACGTAAGCAGAGCGAACTGGGTCGCTGTATACGCTAAGTTAGATAGCCCTGATAGATAGGTCACAAAAACAGTTAAACCTATACCACTGGTAAAGTTTTCAGTACCCACTGCGATGCCTAGCATCATCGGATCATGGCCCACTACCGCCAACAGCATAAATAACACGTTACTAAGCATCATCATGAAGCCAGACAATAGTAAAGCTCTTCCCATACCTAACCATGCTATAAACGGTGCACCCACAGCCGCCCCCGCAATAAGAGCCCAGAATCCCACCAACTTATTAACAGTAATGAACTCAGTATCAGTAAATCCAAGCTCAACAATCATGGGGTTGAGCATGCCTTGACCCATTGCATCACCGACTTTATAAACCAGTACGAACAATAAAATTAACAGCGCGCCGTCCCGGCTTAAAAACTCTCTAAATGGGTTGGCAACCGTTTGCTTTATCCATCCACCAAAACTCTGGCCAGCTAAACGAACATGTCGTTCAACGAAGTTACCTGGGCCCGCATAAAGTGCACCCACCGCAGCAGGCAACACACAAAAACCGGTCAATCCGTATGCCAAGGCCCACCCATAGGACATACCTTCATTGGAAGCTAACCAGATTGTGCCTATACCGGCAATAAGATTGCCCGTGCGATAACCAAATTGGTTCATGGCAGTACCATGAGGCAATTCCTCATCACTCAAAATTTCAATACGGTAGGCGTCAATCACAATATCTTGAGTAGCAGAGAGAAAAGCCACAATAATTGCCCAAACCGCAAACACACCCAGGTGGTTAGCTGGGTTACTGGCGCCGAGTTGCCACAAAGACGCAAACAATAAACCCTGAATAAGGAATAACCAACTTCGACGCTGCCCAAACAAAGGCGTTAAAATAGGGATAGATAGCTTATCTACTGCAGGAGCCCAAAGGAACTTCAGTGTATAAGGCGTTGTTAGTCCAATGGCAAAGCCTATCGCTGTTTTATCAATACCCTCTTTTGACAACCAAAAAGTCATGGTAGCCAGAAGTAATGTCAAAGGAAATCCACTGGATATACCCAGCAGAAAAGCGACAAAAGGCATTGGCCGACGATAGGGGCGAAAAGTTGGCACAAGGAAACCTATGCAGACAATTAACGCCACGACAGCTAAAAATGTTAGTGCCTCGGTCATTTCTAAATACTCCAGTGTCGGCTTAATCAGTCAATTAGATGAAGGTTACAGGGGAACCTATGGAACAGCAAAAGAAACTGTTACCCAATATGTTCTCCTCTAATACTCGCTAATTTCAGCTTCAAATAAGCACTTTAAAGCGCGCCCAGTCAAAGGCAGAACCAGGGTCAGTTTTACGACCGGGGGCTATATCGCTGTGCCCCGCAATACGCTTTGCGGTTAGTGATGGGTATTTGGCCATCAAGCACTGGGTAATCTCCGCCAGACATTCATATTGTTGATCGGTATAAGACATGGTGTCGGTACCTTCTAACTCAATGCCAATGCTGTAATCATTGCAGGCTGAGCGTCCATCAAACGCTGACACCCCGGCATGCCAAGCTCGGTGGTGAAACGGCACAAATTGAATGACAACACCCTCTCGGTCAATAAACACATGGGCTGAGACTTTAAGATCTGCAATCTCAGCAAAATAAGGGTGAGCATTGGGCTTTAGCTGGTTGGTAAACAGTTCGCTAACATGGCCACCGCCAAACTGGCCCGGCGGTAGGCTTATATTATGTATCACCAACAGGTTAATGTCTGATTCGTCGGGGCGTGCATCCACATTTGGCGAAGCCAATCGTGTTGCTGTTGATATCCAGCCCTGATCAATGTGCATAGCGTGTCTCTTGCGTGTTGTGGGTACCCGCAAGTATTGAAACAGATCAGTGAGGTAAAGCCAAACCACCAATTAGTGCTACAATTGCGGCCCTGCGATAAGCTTCTAATGACGCACAAAAAATTTGGCAACAACGGCATGATCAACACTGGAGTTAGACAATCTTGAGCACCCTACTTGAGGCTACCTTAGCTGACCTTACCACCTGCGTGACCCGCGCACTGCAAGAAGATATTGGCAGTGGCGATATTACTGCCATGCTTATCCCAGAAAAGCAGCACGCCAAAGGAGAGGTCATAAGCCGGGAGCATGCGGTTATTTGTGGCTGTGCATGGGTGGAAGAGGTGTTTAGACAGCTTGACCCCAACACTACCATCAACTGGTTGGTGCAAGACGGCGACCCAGTAGTGCCAGACCAAGTATTATTTACCCTCAGTGGCAATGCCCGAGTCTTACTAACCGGTGAGCGTACAGCCTTAAACTTTTTGCAGATGCTGTCTGGGACTGCAACCCTCGCACGGCAGTACGCAGAGTTAACCATAGGCAGTGACGTCAGAATACTGGATACCCGCAAGACCATACCGGGGCTGCGCTTGGCACAAAAGTACGCGGTAGCCGTGGGTGGTTGTAACAACCATCGCATTGGTTTGTATGATGCCTTTTTGATCAAAGAAAACCACATTGCCGCCTGTGGCGGTATTGCTCTGGCGGTGGCCAAAGCCCGTGAAATAGCGCCGGAAAAAGTCGTGGAAGTAGAAGTGGAAAATCTAGATGAGCTGAACGAGGCCTTAGCGGCGCAAGCCGATGTGGTCATGCTAGATAATTTCTCACCCAGTGATATTGAAAACCTAAAACATCTCAACGTTGGCGAAACCAAAATTGAGGTATCCGGTAATATTACCCATGAAACCGTGCAGCACTATATAAGCTCTGCGGTGAACTATATTTCATCCGGCAGCCTAACCAAGCATGTGCAATCAGTGGATTTATCGATGCGGTTGATTAAAAAGCGCTAAAGCGCTCCACCTGTTATAATTTCGCTAAGCAAGTTTTAAACCGCCAAAGGGTCGGCTAGTGATGTTAAATGTATTACTTCAAAGTACAACGGCTGAGGCTTTTACGGTGATCGCTTTTTGCTTTGGCTTAGTTGTCGGTAGCTTTTTAAATGTGGTAATTCTAAGATTGCCTAAACAACTTTATTCACAATGGAAGGAGCAGTCCGAAGAGTATTTGAATCTCCCTCAAAGCACTAATGATAGTCCTACTGAAACACTGCTTTGGCCACCCTCAAGATGCTCTGAATGTGAACAGGCTATAAAGCCTTGGCATAACATTCCAATCATTAGCTACATACTCCTAAAGGGCCGTTGTGCGACATGTTCGACGCCTATATCTTTGCAATACCCTTTGGTAGAGCTGTTCACAGGAATAGTCGTTGCGACAACCGCCTATTACTATGGCGCTCAACTCAACGCGATTTATGCTCTGTTTTTTTCCGTTATGCTGATCGCGCTGGCAGGTATTGATGTCAAAGAAAAACTACTGCCAGATCAAATAACATTACCTTTGTTATGGGTCGGGCTTATCGCTAATCTAAATGACTTTTTTGTACCACTTTCTGAGGCTGTTATAGGTGCCACAGCCGGTTATTTAGTCCTATGGTCTGTTTACTGGGTATTTAAACTTATTACAGGTAAAGAGGGTATGGGTTATGGCGATTTTAAGTTACTCGCCGCTCTAGGCGCATGGCTTGGTTGGCAGATGTTGCCATTGATTATTTTAGTTTCAAGCGCCGTGGGTGCCATTATAGGTATTTTGATGATTGTGGTTGGTGAAAAAGACCGCAATTTACAGATCCCATTCGGGCCGTTTCTTGCTGCCGCAGGATGGATTGCTTTGATATGGGGTGATAAGATCATCAATAGCTACTCATCGGCTTTTAGTGTTCTTTGAGTAATCGCTTAAATCTAGCGTTAAAGTAGGCATCGTCTGTGAAAAAAAGCCCATTTATTGTCGGTCTAACCGGAGGTATAGGTAGTGGCAAAAGCACTATCGCTGAGGGTTTTCGTACGCTTGGAATAGTTACCGTGGATGCAGACTATGCCTCCCGTGCAGTGGTAGAGCCCAACACACCTGCACTGAAGGAAATTGCGGCCCATTTTGGCAATGATATTATTCTAGCCAATGGGCAGCTAGATAGGGCTAAACTGCGAGATGTTATTTTTAGTGATAATAACCAAAAAATCTGGTTAGAAGCCTTATTACACCCTCTGATTAGAGGATGGATAATGCAGCAATTAGGCTCTGCAAAAAGTCCCTATGTCATTTTGGAATCGCCTCTACTGTATGAGACGGACCAACACCTACTCGTCAATACCATATTGCTCATTGACCTCCCGGTGGAATTGCAAATTGAACGTGCATCGGCCAGAGACAATAATGATGAGCAGCAAATACAGCGTATTATCGACAGCCAGATGTCCCGACAAGAAAAGTTAAAAAGGGCTGACTGGATCTTTGATAATGCGATTAATAAAGATACGATGGAGTCTAGAGTTGAAGGCTTGCATCATGAATTTATGGCTCTCGCCACAGCCACATAATTAACGAGTTTTACTATGACGACTATTGTTCAATGCCCAACCTGCAAGGTCGATGTGCCCTGGATAAACGAACAAAAACATCGCCCCTTTTGTAGCGATCGCTGCCAGTTAATTGATTTTGGTGGTTGGGCCACAGAAAGTTTTAGAGTCGCTGGCGAGCCTTCCTTCGATGAAGACTCCCTTGATGCACAGGATCTGGATTCTTAGATTACTCTATGCAAGGGGTGACTGGTCACTAATAAGTCGTTCTAAAATGGCTTGATTAGCCGCAGGGAAATTATAATCACGGAGTTCAGACAGGGGTACCCAACGAGTCTCTTGTCCCTCTATCCCCTCGGCATAACCATCAAACTTTGTCACCTTCCAAATATCTAACGTGACGCTTTTATCGCTGTAGTCATGACTTATTTGCATCAAAGGCGACGCGCTTGTCACTGTAATATTTAGTTCTTCTTTGAGTTCTCTGACAAGACTGTCATAGTGACGCTCACGTGGTTCTACTTTACCACCCGGAAATTCCCACAACCCTCCCTGATGTAAATGGTCTGGGCGACGAGCAATCAGAATAAGCGCATTATCTGAATGCCCTAGCGTTGTATAATCTTGGTAAATTACCCCTGCAACTACTTGGATGCGTTTCATAGAGTGGGTCGCTTTAACTAGGTTCTGTACTCAGCATTAATGCGCACATATTCATTGGTAAGATCAGTCGTCCACACCGTTTCAGAGATGCTGCCACGGTTTAAGCGCACCCGTATTTCAATATCCTCAGGCTCCATTGCCGCTTTACCCGCGTCTTCACTGTAAGTGGATGCACGAGCGCCATGATCGGCAATTAGCACCGAATTAAGTAACAACTGCACTTCATTAACATCAAGATCCTTCAAGCCTGACCGGCCTATAGCCGCTAAAATTCTGCCCCAGTTTGGATCAGATGCAGACAATGCTGTTTTTACCAGAGGAGATTCTGCAATGGTATAGGCAACTTGTAATGCCTCTGCCTGACTCGCGGCACCGTCTATCACCACGGAGACAAATTTTGTGGCGCCCTCACCATCGCGGATAATCGCTTGCGCTAAATCTGTAAATACTTTGGTCAAATGCTCAACAAAATTATCGAAGGAAATCTCATCAATCGACACGCCACTGGCCCCGGTTGCAATGAGTACAACTGAATCATTGGTGGAAGTGTCGCTATCTACTGTAATGCGATTAAATGATTTTTCTGTAGCCAGTGTTAACGCTCGATGCAATAACTCATCATCCACTGCAGCATCCGTTGCAATATAGGCAAGCATAGTGGCCATATTAGGCTTAATCATCCCGGAGCCTTTTGCGATTCCAGTGATTGTGATCGGCGTATCATCACCAAATTGAACACTACTTCCCTTCGTGCGGGTATCCGTCGTTAATATTCCTTCCGCGGCTTGAGCCCAACCGGACTCCCGGAGATTTGCAAACGCCCCTGGTAAACCGGCGAGCAATCTATCCATAGGTAGCGGCTCACCAATGACCCCCGTAGAAAATGGCAAAATAGTATCGATATCAACCCCTGCCAAAGCGGCCAAGTTACTGCAGGTCAAGGTTGCATCCAACAAACCCTGCTCTCCCGTACCGGCATTAGCATTGCCAGTGTTGGTCACCAGATAACGCGGTCGGCAACGCGATAACCGCTGTTTGCAAACCGTCACTGGGGCTGCACAAAACGCATTTTTAGTGAAAAGTGCGGCAACAGAACTGTTCTCACTGACTTCCATGATGACCAAATCAGGTCTGCCTGCGGTTTTGATACCCGCACTGGTAGTCCCCAATTTAAATCCTACAATGGGATGCAGTTTAGGGAGCTCTGAATTACCTGTGGCCATCTGAATTTCCTGTTTGTCTAGGCTATATTTTACCGCAACACTGCTTGTATTTTTTACCTGACTGGCATGGACAAAGATCATTTCGACCGACTTTAGGCCCTTGTCTCATCACCGGCTGCTGCGCGGGCTCTGCGTTTTCGCTTCCGTCTGCTCCCGCCATCCCGGCTGCAGCTGCATGCTTATACTCACGATTAGCTTGCTCACTACGCCGTTGGTCTTCAAGACGAGCCATGTCGTCCTCACTGGCAACCTCGATATGACTTAAGTAACGGATAGTGTCATATTTGATGTTTCCCAGTAAATCTTCAAACAAACCGAATGACTCGCGTTTGTACTCTTGCTTAGGATTTTTTTGCGCATAGGCACGCAGTCCAATACCCTGTCGCAGCTGATCCATACTCGCTAGATGCTCTTTCCAGAGATTGTCTAATACCTGCAACATAATTTGTCGCTCGACCTCACGCATTTGATCTCCAACATGCGCATAGCGATCGACGTAGGCTTGCTGTAATTGTGTTGCAATATTCTTACGCAACTCGCCTTCTTCAAGACGATCGTCCTCATCGAGCCAGTTTTGTATCGGTATAGTCTGCGAAAATTCCGTTGCCAACGCTTTTTGCAGGCCTTCAACGTCCCACTGTTCTTCAATACTCATGGGTGGGATATAGGTGCTAATACACTGCTCAATAACGTCAGCTCGAACGTTAGTAATAATATCTGAGATGTCGTCGTCTTCAAGCAAATCATTACGCTGCTGATAGATGACCTGCCGCTGATCATTCGCTACATCATCATATTCAAGTAAATGTTTACGAATGTCGAAATTACGACCTTCAACCTTACGCTGCGCCTTAATAATGGCATTGTCCACCATCCGATGTTCTATCGCTTCACCATGCTCCATGCCCATGCGTCGCATCATATTTCTAACAGTGTCAGAGGCAAAAAGACGCATCAACGGATCTTCAAGGGAAAGATAAAAACGTGAAACACCTGGGTCACCTTGACGACCGGAACGACCACGTAGCTGGTTATCAATACGTCGTGATTCGTGCCGTTCTGTCGCGACTATGTGTAACCCGCCAGCCTCAATAACTTTAGCATGACGCTCAGTCCAGTCTTGCTTTAGAGCGTCAATTTTACTTTCAGTTGTACCTTTCTTTTGCTTAAGTTCCTTTAATTCAGCATCAAGGTTTCCGCCTAAAACGATATCTGTACCACGCCCCGCCATGTTAGTCGCTATCGTGACAGCGCCAGGACGGCCAGCATTAACAATAATACTAGCCTCTAACTCGTGTTGTTTTGCGTTAAGTACACTGTGTTTGATCTTAGCTTTTTTAAGCATTGCTGATAGCAGTTCTGAGGTCTCCACCGAAGCGGTACCAACCAGCACCGGCGCGCCTTTAACGACGATTTCTTGTATATCAGAAATTACTGTTTCAAACTTTTCTTCCTGACTGAGGAATACCAAATCATTCAGGTCTATGCGAACAACATCGACATTAGTGGGGATAACCATGACGCGCAAACCGTAGATTTGGTCAAACTCATACGCTTCTGTATCTGCCGTTCCCGTCATACCCGACAATTTGTGGTAAAGCCTAAAATAATTCTGGAAAGTCGTTGAGGCCAATGTTTGGCTCTCTTGTTGGATGGCCAAGCTTTCTTTTGCTTCAATAGCCTGGTGTAGTCCTTCCGACAAGCGTCTGCCGGCCATAGTCCTTCCCGTATGCTCATCAATCAGAACAGCCTGACCCTCTTGAATAATGTATTCAACATCACGGTGGAACAAATGCTTAGCTCGCAATGCAGAGTTCACATGATGTAGCAACCCAAGATTGGTTGGCTGGTATAGACTTTGATCCTGCTCTAAAAGCCCTTTTTTAATAAGAATTTCTTCAATTTTCTGATGGCCATCTTCGGTCAATTCAACACTTCTAGACTTCTCGTCAATAACAAAATCACCGATCACTGGCGCCTCTGGATCAATTTCAGCAGAGTCCTCTGGATCGTCGTTTTCTACGACTGCAGTTAAAAGAGAGGTGAGACCACTCATAGTTTTGTAGAGCTCGGAGCTATCTTGAGCCGCTCCCGAAATCACTAGCGGTGTACGCGCTTCATCAATGAGGATTGAATCCACCTCATCAATAATGGCAAACCCAAGTCCTCGTTGGGATTTATCATCCAGACGCAGCGCCATATTATCGCGCAGATAATCAAAGCCAAATTCGTTATTCGTACCGTAGGTGATGTCAGCAGCATAGGACTGCTGTCGTGAACTTGGCTGAAGCTCTCCCTCATCATCAGAGGCCAAGTAAAAAGAATTTGGGATATCGGCACCTTGATAGGACTGGATAACGCCCACTGACAGGCCTAAAGCTTGATAAAGAGGCGCCATCCATTGAGCGTCACGACGTGCTAAATAATCATTAACAGTAATAACGTGAACTGCATCCCCGGATAAAGCATTTAAGTAAGCGGCCAATGTCGCGACTAAGGTTTTGCCCTCTCCGGTGCGCATCTCGGCTATCTTTCCTTGATGCAGTGTTAGCCCGCCAATCATCTGAACATCAAAATGCCGCATACCGAGGACTCTATTAGAGGTCTCTCGCACCACCGCAAAGGCTCGTGGCAACACTTGATCTAAAGTTTCTCCAACAGCAAGTCTCTCTCTAAGAATGCCTGTTTGAGCACCGAGGTCAGAATCACTTAATAATTTGAGTTCTTCCTCCAGTGTATTAATTTTAGTCACGGTTTTACGCATTTGACGCAAATCACGATCGTTACTGGTACCGAAAATATTTTTTAGCAATTTAGCGAACATACTATCTATTCCATTAACAAGCAGAAAACAACATTAGGATTTATTCAATCCCACAGATAAACAGACTAGCACTGCAAAGTTAGCGATAGGTGTTGCGGATATAGGTGGCTGGGTCGACGGTTCGACCATTTTTGAAAACTTCGAAGTGGACATGGGGACCAGTGGAACGACCGGAACTACCCATTTGCGCAATAACCTGGCCTTTGTTAACAATAGAGCCTAATTCCGCAAGGTTTTTATCATTGTGCGCATAGCGAGTAACAAAGCCGTCTTTGTGATTTATTTCGACCATCAACCCATAGCCACTGCGTTTTTCAGAGGCAGTAACAACGCCAGAGGCTACTGCTATGATGTCATCTCCATGCCGGCCAGCAAAATCAACTCCTGCATGCCACTGCTTCTTGCCATGAAAAGGATCAATTCGCATACCATACTCGGAGGACATCCAGCCTTTTTTGACCGGGCGCCCTGCAACAAGATGTTCACTTTTTAATTTGTTGTCAGACAACATGGATTGTAGAATTTGTAGCTGGGACTCTCGGCTACTGATAGAACTATCTAATCTGGCAAACATTGCAGATACTTTATCTTGTATTTCTAGTTGCTCGGCAATTTCAGTTTGTGGCTTACCTATTGGTCCACCTAGACCGGGTGTGTTCGAGAAATCGAATTCTCCATCCTCTAGACTTGCAATCTGAGTCAGCTGTTCTCCCAGAGCATCTAATCTCACTAGTCTAGAGCGCAGTTTTGCTAACTTAAGCGTCATGGCAGAAAGGGTGCTATCTAGCTCAGCTCGCCCCGAATCAACTTCGTCCTGTTGGATAACAATCTGATGCTGCATTTCCGCAATACTATTATCAAACAGTAACTGCCAGCGACCATCGGCGATCTTTACACCCAACATGCCCCCAGCGGCAAGTGGTAGGCCCAATAAAACAATAGACAAAACACACTTAGTCCAGCTGTTCAGACGGATAGTCCGGACTTTTTCGGCATGTTTGTTAATGAAAATTATTTTCACAGCGTAGGAAACCTAACTAGTTAGCTTGCATAGTTATAAGAAATCGGCACATCTTCAGGATTATTGACAAAAGTCACAAATTCCCAAGCATCTTTATCTGCCATTAAAGCACGCAATGACACGTTGTTGAGTCCGTGACCCGATTTATGCGCATCATATTGCCCAATAAGGCTATTGCCCACAACATAAAGATCTCCGATTGCATCAAGAATCTTATGCTTCACAAACTCGTCACTGTACCGCAATCCGTTTTCATTCAAAATATGTTCATCGTCGACGCCAAGTGCGTTTTCAAGACTAGCACCCCTTGCTAAGCCAATAGACTGAAGATATTCCATATCTTTAACAAAACCAAACGTTCTAGCTCTGCTCACGTCCTTAACATAACTTGTACTTGAAAAATTAATACTCGCATTGCGGGTTTGACGACTGAGTACAGGATGATCAAACTCAATTGAAAAGTTGACTTTAAAACCGTCAAACGGTGTAAAAGTGGCTACCTTGTCATCTTGCCTGACAGTGACCGATTTTTTGATTCGAATAAACTTTTTAGCCGCGTTCTGCTCAACAATTCCGGCAGATTGAAGCAAGAACACAAAAGGCGCGGCGCTGCCATCCATGATAGGAATTTCTTCTGCGGATACATCCACCGTTAGGTTATCAACTCCAAGTCCGGCTAATGCCGACATAAGGTGCTCGATAGTAGACACTCGAGTATCACCGCTAACTAAAGTCGTATGAAGATTAGTGTCACCAACATTTTCAGGTGACGCTAATATGGAAATCATAGGCTCTAAGTCAGTGCGGCGAAATATGATCCCAGTATCAGGATCAGCGGGATGCAAAGTCAGGTACACCTTCTCTCCGGTATGAAGTCCCACACCGGTAGCGCGTATTGTGTTTTTTATCGTGCGCTGTTTTATCATGTCTGATCCCAAACCGTGACCGCAGATGGTAACAGACAAGCCCCCTTTTCACCAAGATTTTTACAATCTGAGGCGAGGCAAAAAGGGGGTTTAGATCAGACCATTAGTCAGCCTGCTTCCTTAGGAATGCAGGTACATCTAAGTAGTCTAGCTCGGGATCGCTCTGAACATCAACTTTTCTAGCAGTAGAACTTGAACTATTACTTGTCGCTGGTCCTCGCCTAAAGCTAGTAGGTTGCTCCAATCGACCCCAATCTATGTCACCACTAGATTTTCGAGGTGGCTGATTATCGACCATTACACCCCTCGGACCAGTTTTTGCAGAAGGACCACGTAATCCTGTGGCCACTACGGTCACGCGAAGTTGATCATTAAGTTCTGGGTCAAAAACACTACCAACAATAATAGTGGCATCTTCGTCGGCAAACTCTCTCACCGTATTACCAACATCTTCAAACTCACCCAAGGTTAGGTCAAAGCCACTGGTAATATTAACCAAGATACCTTTGGCACCCTGAAGATTAACATCTTCTAAGAGTGGGCAGCGAATAGCACTTTCAGCGGCGATAACAGCGCGATCTGAACCGCTAGCTTCGCCAGTACCCATCATTGCCATTCCCATTTCAGACATCACAGTTCTTACATCGGCGAAATCAACATTAATAAGACCATCTAACAAAATTAGATCGGTAATACCCTGAACTGCACCGAATAAAACATCATTAGCTTGCCTAAAGGCGTTGAGAACAGTCATGTCTTTACCCAATACCTGAAGAAGCTTTTCGTTGGGTACAATAATAAGTGAGTCCACCCTTTCTTTTAATTGCGCGATACCTTCATCGGCAATGGCCATGCGCTTTCGTCCTTCAAATCCAAATGGCCGAGTAACAACACCTACCGTCAATATGCCCATTTGCTTGGCAATCTCAGCGATTACGGGAGCACCTCCAGTACCCGTACCTCCGCCCATACCTGCGGTAATAAAGACCATATCAGCACCTTCTAATACCTGAGCGATACGTTCTTTATCTTCCATTGCGGCTTGACGACCAACCTCTGGATTAGCACCGGCACCAAGTCCCTTGGTAAGCGCACCGCCCAACTGTAAAATTGTCGCATTATCCAGTTGATGCATAGACTGAGCGTCGGTGTTAGCACAAATAAAGTGCACACCGTCAATATTACTATCAATCATATGGCGTACTGCATTACAGCCACCACCACCAACGCCAACAACTTTTATTTCTGCATTCTTAGGAATGCTATCTACTAATTCAAACATTTTTGTTCCCCTTATTTGCGCCTCACAATTAAAAATACATACCACTAAATCTAGTGGCTCTTAAACTCCGCTTTGAAACCAACCCTTTACTCTTTCAAACATACTTCCCGCTTGCCTGTGTAACTTTTCGCTACCTCCATCTTTGCGTTGCTGAAGAACGCCAAAATGCAATAATCCAACCCCTGTAGAGTAAATTGGATTATTGACAATATCTGATAGGCCTCTAACTTTAGTCGGAGCACCAATGCGCACTGGCATATGGAAAATCTCTTCGGCTAATTCGGTAACGCCTTCCATTTTTGATGTCCCGCCTGTCAAAACGATACCCGCCGCAATTAGCTCTTCAAATCCGCTGCGTCGTAATTCAGCCTGTACTAACGTAAATAACTCGTCATATCTGGGCTCGACTACCTCAGCCAGCAGCTGTCGAGACATGTCTCTAGACTCACGATCACCAACACTGGGTACCTTTACCGTTTCCTCAGGACGAGCTAACTTTGCCAGAGCACAGGCATACTTAACCTTAAGATCCTCCGCATGGGCCGTAGGGGTCCGTAATGCCATGGCTATGTCATTGGTCACCTGATCACCCGCAATAGGAATGACACCAGTGTGACGAATTGCCCCTTCAGTAAAAATAGCAATATCTGAGGTGCCGCCTCCAATATCGACGAGTGCTACACCAAGTTGCTTTTCATCTTCTGTGAGAATTGCATAACTCGATGCCAATTGCTCCAGAGCCAGATCATCAACTTCAAGACCACAGCGACGAATACACTTTTTTATGTTCTGAGCTGCATTCGCAGCACAGGTAACCAGATGAACTTTGGCTTCTAAACGAACCCCTGACATACCGATAGGCTCTCTAACACCCTCTTGGTCATCGATGATGAATTCCTGAGGTAAGACATGAAGGATTTCTTGGTCTGCCGGAATCGCGACTGCTCGTGCGGCATCTATTACTCTTTCTATATCCAATGATTGCACTTCACGATCACGGATTGCGACAATACCGTGTGAGTTGAGACTTCGAATATGACTACCCGCAATGCCTGCATACACCGAATGAATTGAACAGCCTGCCATTAGTTCAGCCTCTTCAATCGCCCTTTGAATTGAATTAACAGTGGCCTCAATATTGACCACGACGCCTTTTTTCAACCCGGATGACTTGTGCATTCCAGTGCCCACTATTTCTAGATCACCACTAGCATTTATTGAACCCACAATAGCCACTACCTTAGACGTTCCTATGTCTAGAGCGACAACCATATTTTCTTCATTTGAATTACTCATAGTTTTGTCCCTTTTCCTTCGCTGTTATGCCGCACTGGAGTCTGTAGTAGATTCATGACCGAAACCGCTTATGGTTATATCTTGGTCTCTCCAAGATACAGCCAATCCATTTGGGTAACGTAAATCAATCGTCGCAATATTGTTAAGCTGAATATCCAGTCCAGAACCCCAAACCACGATTAATCGTCTGATTTTTTCAATAATTTGATCACGCCCAAGTACTATTCTGACCCCAGCGGCAGTTTCGATCTGCCAAGCCCCCACGGCGTCACGCTGTAATTCAGTTAGCCTTAGATCAGTTGGTGCTAACAGTTCTGCAAGGAGTAAATATTGAGCTATCATGTCTTGAGAACTCCCAAAATCAGCCTCAAGCACTGGGAGAGAATTGAGATTACTATTCTCAGGTAATGACAACTGATCACCCAGTCGATTTAAAAAACCCTTCTTCCCCCAGCGAGCAATAGGCACCTCTTCTATGACTTCAACTTTTAGCGTTGATGGCCATTCTCGCCTGACACTCACTTGATGGATCCAAGGATGACTCTGTAGCTCTTGGCGTAATTGATTAAGATTCATGCTCAAAAAACCCCCGTCTATTTCCATGTTGACCAACTCAGCTAATTCCTGCTCTTCAAGATGATTAAAGTTACCGCCAACCATTATTTTGCTCAGCGGAGTATCAATTTGTTTATAAATAAAATCTGCACCAAATATCGCAGCGACAAATACCGTGACCATTAATAAGCGTAAAAACTTTTCGGCTATGCCATCAGACAATCGAGGTTGCTGCTCGTTAAAATTTGCTCCACGCCGCGCTTTTCTAGTCATCGCAAGGCCTCCTGTAATATTTGGAGTACCAATTGATCAAATTCAATATCTGATGCTATAGCGGCCATAGGAACTAGACTATGACTGGTCATACCCGGCACTGTATTGACTTCAAGCAATTGGAAATTACCCTGCCTATCAACCATTAGGTCTACTCGGCCCCAACCAATACAACCAAGACTGTTGAAAGCGTCTAATGAAAGCTGTCTTATCTCTTCCTCTCGAGCCTCACTGAGCCCGCTGGGGCAGAAATAAGATGTTTCATCTGAGAAATATTTGGCTTTATAATCATAAAAAATCTCTTCTGAGCGAATACGTATTGATGGCAGAGCGTTGTTTCCAAGAACTGCCACGGTGTACTCTTCTCCTTCAAGTAAAGGCTCAGCAATAACCACAGAATCAAAGCTCGCCGCATGAAGCCACGCACTCTTAAGTTGATCGGCATTTTCCACCGGTCTCATACCTATACTCGATCCCTCACAAGCAGGCTTAACCATTGCATTTCCGCCTAAATCGACCAGAGCGGCTTTCCAATCGGTATCTTCATTGAGGATAATAAAGTCACAGGTAGGTAACCCAATACCCTTCCACAATTGCTTACATCTCTGTTTATCCATAGCCAAAGCGGAGGCTAAAACGCCGCTACCTGTGTAAGGAAGCTGGAGATACTCAAGCGCACCCTGAACTGTGCCGTCCTCACCACCAGGACCATGGAGAGCGATAAACACATAATCCAGTTCATGCTGGATTAACTGCTGTAGGACGTCATCTTGAGCATCGATAGCAACGGCGTTGATACCTAAATTTTTTAGCGCAGCATAAATAGCTTGGCCACTTAATAGTGATATTTCTCGCTCCGATGATGTGCCGCCATATAGGACGCCAACACGTCCGAACTTTGAAACATCTGTAACTGTGCTCTGAATATGAGTCATCTTTTTTTCTGCCCCAATTCAGTTTCAGTTAACAGAGCGACTAGTTGCGTCACACTTCCTGCTCCCTGTGTGAGAACTATATCGCCTGGTCTAACAAGGCCTGCAATCAGATCTGGCACAGCTTCGAGAGACGGCACATAAATGGGATCCACGTTGCCCCTTTGGCGAATACTTCCACAAATATTCTTACTACTGGCACCCGCAATTTCATCTTCACCCGCTGAATAGACATCCAGTATCAGAAGCGCATCTACTTGGCAGAGAACCTCTACAAAATCCTCATACAGGTCTCTTGTCCTTGTATATCTGTGCGGCTGAAATATCATGACTAAACGTTTTTCTGGCCATCCACTGCGAACGGCGTCAATAGTGGCTTTTAGCTCAGTGGGGTGGTGGCCATAATCGTCGACTAACATTGCACTACCGTCTTTGACGGGGTAGTTTCCAACCATTTCAAAACGTCGACCCACTCCACCAAACTCTTTTAGTCCAGTGATAATAGCCTCATCGGATATTCCTTCATCACTCGCAACAGCTATAGCTGCGGCAGCATTGAGAACATTATGTCGGCCAGGGATATTGAGCATGATTTGAAGAGGCGATAAATTATCGGGGCGATTAATGACAAATGTCGTTTGTAGTCGATCACTTTTTACCTGGCTAACCTGATAGGCGGCGTCCTCACTAAAACCATACGTAAGAGTGGGACGAGCCACCGCCACTAACAAACTACGAATTACCGGATCATCTATACATAGGACTGCCAGACCATAAAAAGGAAGATTATGTAAAAACTTAATATAGGTATTTTTGAGGACATTAAAATCGAAGTTATAGGTCTCCATATGGTCGGCTTCAATATTAGTAACCACTGACACCATTGGTTGCAGATGTAAAAAAGAGGCATCACTCTCGTCAGCCTCAGCAATCAGATAACGACTAGCTCCAAGCTGTGCATTGGTGCCCACACTATTTACTCGACCACCCACGATAAAGGTAGGATCCCTGCCATCAGATGCAAAAATAGCGGTCAATAAACTTGTCGTGGTAGTTTTACCATGAGTTCCTGCGACCGCAATACCATGGCGATAACGCATTAACTCAGCAAGCATTTCGGCACGCCTAACGACCGGAATCGCGCCGGCAATAGCCGCCGTAATCTCTATATTTTCCATAGTCACTGCAGATGATTTTACGACAACATTAGCACCTTCAATATTTGCTTCACTATGCCCTATGAAGATATCTACGCCGGCTGACTGCAAGCGTCTAGCACTGGCATTTAAAGTGAGGTCAGAACCGGATATTTCGTACCCTTGGTTATGCAGTACTTCAGCAATACCGCACATACCACTGCCGCCTATACCAACAAAGTGTATACGGCGAATTCTGCGCATTTCGGGAACCTGGAAATCAGCTCTATTGACCACTAGCCAGCTCCTTACATACTAGTGCAACTTCTTTAGCTGCATTATTTTTAGCCAAGGCTCTGGCACTCATTGCCATGGCCAGTCGTCTCTCAGGATTTGCTGCTATGTCAACAATCGTTGCTGCTAATGCAACGGCGGTTAGCGCTGATTGCTGAATCATCTCTGCTGCTCCATGATCAACCAACATTTGTCCGTTGGCTGTTTGATGATCATCTATAGCAAACGGAAATGGGATCAGAAGAGCACCTAAACCAACGGAGGTTAACTCAGTAACAGTCAGCGCTCCTGCGCGGCAAATCACAAAATCTGCCCACTCATAGGCTTTTCCCATGTCATCAATAAACGGTACTACCGACAATTCGCTATCACCAAGACCCAAATCTTCATTGGCATAGAGGTCGACTGTTTTCTGCCAGTGCGCATTACCGGTTTGATGAAATATTTCAGGCCTAAGAGCAGGATCGATCTGAGCTAGCGACGCAGGTAAAAGGGTATTTATGGCTAGAGCACCCCGACTTCCGCCTATAATGAGTAATCTAAGCCTTCCTGCGCGTGCTGCAAACCTTTGATCTGGCGAAGCCAGCTTACTGATCTCGGTACGTACCGGATTTCCGCACCACTCTCCTCTCGGAAGCGTATTTGGAAACCCTTGTAAAACTCGCTTAGCCAAAATCGCGCTCAATCTATTGGTGGTTCCGGCGACTGAATTCTGCTCATGAATAACCAATGGAATTCGTTTTAGCCAGGCTGCCACGGCCCCAGGACCAGATGCAAAACCACCCATACCAAGTACTACTTGAGGTTTGAAGTCAGATAAGACAGCTAGGGCTTGAGCAATCGACTGCCACAAGAGTAAAGGCGCCTTTAGCAAGGCCATTATTCCACGACCCCGAATACCTTCTATATTGAGAAAATTTAGAGTTATGTCTTGCTTTGGGACCAATTCAGCTTCGATACCTGCGCGAGTACCAAGCCAAGAAACTTCAACACTTTCACTCCGTAACTGTTCGACCACTGCCAATGCAGGGAACACATGACCGCCAGTTCCGCCAGCCATAATCATCACTCGAAGCTGCTTATCGGCGGACATAGGCAGTCCTCCGACTCTTTACTTCAGGTCTACCTAAATCATGGCCAATTCGTAGCATCATGCCAACCATGGCAGAACACACAATCAAGCTGCTTCCACCATAACTTACAAAGGGCAAAGTAAGCCCTTTAGTAGGCAACAGCCCAGCATTAACCCCAAGATTGATAAACGTTTGGGCGCTAATCAATAGTCCGAACCCAATCAACACGAAAGCTGCATACCAGCTCTGTTGATCGATGGCCTTTTTACTAAAGCTAAATATTCTCATCACCAGTATGCAATAAAGGCCGATTAAACAAATCACCCCCATAAATCCGAACTCTTCGGCGAAGATAGCGAATACAAAATCCGTATGCGCTTCTGGGAGATAGAGCATTTTTTGCACCGACTGGCCCAAACCAACGCCAAACCATTCGCCACGACCGAACGCAATCAACGACTGAGTTAATTGATAGCCGCTATTGAACTGATCGGACCAGGGATCAAGATATGCCGTTATGCGCGCTACACGGTATGGTGAGGAGTCCTTTAGCCACCAAAGCACCGCGGCAGCTATGCCAATAATAATTAAATACTGACGCAATCTGGCTCCACCAAGAAATAGCATCGCCATAAAGGTACCGCCAAGAACAACCACAGACCCAAAGTCAGGCTCTCGGATCAGTAATACGGTCAATGCCACTAATAACAGCATTAGTCTACCGAAGTGTCTCCAGTCATCGCCCAATGTCTCTCGATATTGCTCTAGATAAGTAGCGAGAAAAACAACGGTAGCCACTTTGACTAACTCCGAGACCTGCAGAGTGAATCCTCCAAAGGCCAGCCATCTGCGACTTCCATTTAACTCGCGACCAATTCCTGGAATAAGGACGAGCACCAATAGAACAAATGAAAGCAGCATCCATAATCGAGAATAGCGAGACCAAAATCCAGGCGGAATCAGGAAGGTCACTGCCATGGCAATAATCGCCAGAGCTAAATAGACGCTATGCCGCTTAAAGAAGAATAGTTCATCGCCTAATCGATGATCACCAAAGCTAAAAGAGGCCGAACTAATCATTACAAATCCGATCGACATCAGTGCTAAGACAGGTAATAAAAGCGGCATATCAAGATGCCATTGTCTGTTGCTTTGTTTGGGAAAGTGTAGATATGAGGGCATAGTGACTAGCATAAAGCCCCCTGATCACTGCGATCCAGAGTTGTGCACTTAGACGACAGCACTGCGCGCTGAAAGTGACGGCCTCGCTCTTCAAAACCAGCAAACAAATCAAAGCTTGCGCATGCCGGAGAAAATAACACAATGTCGCCGGCCACCGCAGACTGTTTAGCGTGGTTAACGGCCGATTCAACCGTCTCAACTCGACGGACATTAATGGTCGACTGCAACGCATCTTCTATTTTCTGAGCATCTTCGCCATAGAAAATTCCACACTTTACAAATCGACTCACTGCAGAGCGCAAGTCATTAAAGTCCTGCCCCTTGCCTTGGCCGCCGGCAATAAGTAGTAAATTGGGGGCCGATTCTGAGCCAAAACCTTCTATCGCAGCCACCGTTGCACCTACATTGGTACCTTTGGAATCATCGATAAATAAGACATCATCAATCGTAGTAACAACCTCACAGCGATGAGGTAAACCCTTAAACTTCTGTAAGGTATCCAAAACAGCACTCAACTTAAGTCCAGCGGCTGATCCAAGCGCCAGTGCGGCTAGGGCATTCGCTAAATTATGACGACCCTTCATGGCGATACTGTCAACGAGGATTAAACGTTCATCTCCACAGCATAGGTAATCCCTATCTTGATGGCTGGTAACTCCATACTGTCCTTCAAGAGGGGCATCTAGGCCAAAGGTTGTAACATCACTCTGCTCAGCGCTAGGCAGATTAATCAACCTGTCGTCGCGATTGGATACTATGCTTACAGCACCCTGAAAAATGCGCTGTTTAGCAGTAACGTAATCATCCAGAGTCTTGTATCGATCCATGTGATCTGGGCTAATATTTAGTAAACAGGCAACAGCACCTTTAAGATCATTAATTAACTCAAGTTGGAAACTGGATAATTCCACCACATATAACTGTCTACCGGCTGCTAACAGGTCAAGCATAGGCACACCGAGATTACCGCCTACTCCCGCATCAATTCCACTAGCCTTAGCTATTTCTCCCAGTAACGTCGTTACGGTGCTCTTGCCGTTTGAACCTGAAATGGCAACAACCGGAGCCTCAGCTGCAGCAAGAAGCAGTGCAAGGTCACCGATAATTTCAAGACCATTTTTACGAGCATTCACGATTGCTGGCTCACTCAAAGAAATGCCTGGACTGACCACAGCAAGATCAATCCCGACCCACATTTCATTATGAAAGGGTCCAGTAACAATTTTTGTATTGGGATAGCTAGCGGTTACTTCCGCAAGAGCTGCTGGTTCTGTTCGGCTATCAAACCAACTAAATGACACGCCCTTTAGTGACAGATAGCGCGCCACAGAACGTCCCGTGGCACCCATGCCAAGGATCGCTATACTGCGGTTCACTAGATTACTCTCTGTCATTAAATCTGCCATTTTTATCTAATTTTTAAAGTTGCTAAACCAATCAACACCAGTACGACGGTGATGATCCAGAAGCGAACGATTACACGAGGTTCAGGCCAGCCCTTTAATTCATAATGATGGTGTAGAGGCGCCATCCTAAAAATACGCTTGCCTGTTAATTTGAATGAAGCTACCTGTAAGATCACTGAGAGAGTCTCTATTACGAAGACACCTCCCATAATCGCTAGAACAAATTCTTGACGTACAATAACTGCCATCACGCCAAGGGCAGCACCAAGGGCTAATGCCCCAATATCGCCCATAAATACCATGGCGGGATAAGTGTTAAACCACAAGAAGCCCAAACCGGCACCACACAGCGCCGCACTAATAATCAGTAACTCACCGGCACCCGTTATGTAAGGTATGTGGAGATAATCAGCGAACTGATAATTACCAGTAAGGTAGGCAATAATACCCAGCGCACCACTCACCATGACAGTGGGCAGAATGGCTAGGCCATCAAGTCCGTCAGTAAGATTGACGGCATTACTAGTACCGACAATAACCAGATAAGTAAATAGTATGTAAAAAGGCCCCATCGACAGTGCTATATTTTTAAAGAACGGCACAATCAGTTCAGTTTCTGCGGGTGTCTGCGCCGTATAGTAAAGAATGATTGCAGTCGTCAAACCAAAGATCGACTGCCATAGATACTTCCAGCGAGCGGGTAATCCACGCGGATTTTTTTCTACCACCTTACGATAATCATCGACCCAACCAACCAGCCCAAAAGCTAGGGTTGTTCCTAACACTATCCAGACATAGCGATTTCCTAGGTCAGCCCAGAGTAGGGTGCTAATAAATATCGCCAATAAAATTAATGCACCACCCATAGTGGGCGTACCAGCCTTACTTAAATGCGTTTTAGGTCCATCACTGCGAATTGCCTGACCCATTTGCAAGTCATTTAGCTTACGGATGACCATTGGCCCAAATACCCAACTAATAGTCAAAGCAGTTATAACAGCAAAAATGCCCCGCAGTGTTAAGTACTGGAAGATCGAGAAAGGGCTATAAAACTGACTGAGATAATCGGCAAGCCACACTAACATGAGCTTTTTTCTCCACTAAATAAGGCTTGAATAACATTTTCCATCGCTGAGCTACGCGACCCTTTTACTAAAATTATTACTGATTCGTGCGACGCCTCTAACTCAATAATCTGTGCCTTAAGCGAATCGATCAATGCAGCCTGATCTGGGAAGTGCTGCCCCATAAATTCTTGACTGGCTATTTCGCTGTTAGCGCCTACCGCGTACAAAGAATCAATTTTCGCGTTTTTGGCATATAAACCGACTTCTCGATGTAATTCTTTAGCATGATCACCTAACTCACCCATATCACCCATAACCAGAATGCGATGGCTATTGGCTTTCGATAAAACATCAATAGCTGTCTTAAAAGAATCAGGATTAGCGTTGTAGCTATCATCAATGACCACACAGTTATCGGATAACACTTTGTGCTGCAACCGACCCGGTATTAAGGCGACATTTTCCAATCCATAAGCAATCTCTGTCAGATCGGCACCGGCAGCAAAGGCACAGGCAGCGGCGGCAAGACCATTGCTGATTGAATGAATACCTGGATGGCTAAGTCTCACTTTTTGCTCCGCAGAGGCTCCTGCGATTTTTTGGTTAATACAGAGATCAAAACTAAAGCAACCATCACCAGTATCTTTAATGTTTTTAGCGAACAAATCAGCACATTCCTCGGTGATAGAGAAGCTTATGCAGTTGCGTTCGCCAATAATCTCTAACCATTGCTCAACCCAGGGTTGATCAAGATTGAGTACCGCAGTGCCATCAGATTTTAAACTCTTATAGATTTCTGCTTTTGCTAAAGCAATTGCCTTTAAGCTCCCAAAGCCTTCTATATGGGCGCTCTGTGCATTATTAACCAAAGCAATATCTGGTTGGGCTATAGAGGAGAGGTAGTCAATCTCGCCAATAGCGCTAGCGCCCATTTCTATGACGGCTATATCAGTCTTTGTATCCATGGCGAGCAATGTTAAGGGAACGCCAAAGTGATTATTTAAATTGCCGCTGGTAGCGTGGACTTCGTATGTCTGTGAAAGAATTATCGAAATCGCTTCTTTGACAGAGGTCTTGCCCGAACTACCCGTTAGCGCAACAACAGTTCCTTGAAAACTATCTCGTCTCAACCGTGCTAAATCGCCGAGCGCTTTTGTGGTGTCCTGAACAACCCACTGAGGAATATCCAGCGCTTTATTGGGTCGAGAGACGACAGCACCTGAAATCTTATCTGCAATAGTTGAGAGATAGCTGTGGGCGTCAAAATTTTCGCCCTCGATCGCTACAAAAAGGTCACCCACATTAGTGGTACGACTATTAATCGACACTGCCGAGAAATATCCATCTGGATTAATTAAAGTGCCACCGAACTGCAATGCCGCATCGGTCAAACACATTTGAGGCATCATAGATCACCTCCAAAAGTATCACCTGACGAGACTTGACGTAGAGCCAATCGAGCTTCGACTTGGTCACTAAAGGGGAGGCGCTCTACGCCCAAGATCTGGTAGTTTTCGTGGCCTTTGCCCGCAATCAATACAATATCGTCTTCACCAGCACCACCAATAGCTCTATTGATTGCCTTCCTGCGATCAACCTCAACGATGACATCTTTTGAGGAGCCAACAAGGATATCTTGAATAATTTTTTGCGGTGACTCTGTGCGTGGATTGTCCGAGGTAACAACAACACTATCCGCATTACTTTTAGCAATCTCACCCATTTCTGCGCGCTTACCAATATCACGGTCACCGCCACACCCAAAGACAACCCACAGGGAGCCCTTACAATGGAGGTGTAAGGTTTTCAGTGCCTTTTCCAAAGCGTCTGGCGTATGCGCATAATCAACAATGACTGCTGGGCCAGCACCATTACCTATAAGCTCCATGCGTCCGCTGACCGAGTTTAGCGCCGGTACCATTTTTAATACTTTAGTGAAATTATCATACTCTGATCCATCTGCTTGAATGACAAAAGCACCAATAACCGCTAGTAAGTTACATAGATTAAATTTTCCCAACAGACTAGACACTATCTCACCAGAACCCCACGGCGTGTGAATAAGCGCACGAAAACCTATCGGAGAAAAATCTAATGCTTGGCAGTAAATGTCGGCAGTGATATTTTCTAAACTATAGCTAATAGCACGTATATTAGGATCAAGCTCAGAGAATATAGTCTTGCCAACAATGTCATCGATATTAACGACTGCATTTTTTAGGCCGGGCATTTTGAAAAGCTTGCGCTTAGCGTTCGCGTACGACGTTAAGTCGCCGTGATAATCAAGATGATCTCTACTCAAATTGGTAAAGATTGCAGTATCCACCGCAATACTAGAAATTCGATTCTGCTCTAAAGCATGGGAAGAGGCCTCTATCGCAACTGCCTCACAGCCTGCCGCTTGCAGATCGGCTAGAATTTTCTGCATAGTGATTGCGTCTGGTGTTGTCAGAGGCGAGGCTAAAACCTCATCGGAATTAAGATCTAACTTATTGTCCAGATCGATACTCTCTCCGACTATGCCATGACCCAAGGTACCCACAAATCCACTTTTATGATTATCCGATAAGGAAGTGTCGAGATCGTTCACTTGTGATGACAAATCGGCATAAAGCCGGGCGCAAGTTGTTTTACCATTGGTTCCGGTAACAGCGACAACTGACATTGTTTTAGCCGGATCACCATAAAAACGTCCCGCAATAAAAGAAACAGACTGCGATAGCTGCTCAACACCTATTATGGGAACCGAAAATTTTGCACCCTCATTAATATGAGTGACTAATGAGCCATCTAAATTTTTCCACTCAATTAAAACGGCAACTGCGCCTCGCTCAATAGCTTGAGAAATGTAATTCATACCATCTTTTTCGTGGCCCTTAAGTGCAAAAAATATATATCCTGGCTGCACTTTACGACTATCCAGAGCTAAGCCTTTAACAGATAATCGAGGGCATTTTTTCGATAAATTCAGACCCTGAATTAGGGTTGATAATAGAATTCTAGGTTGCGTAGAAAAGCCAATCATGACTCCCCTCGCTTCTTATTTAGTTTAGGAATACCCGCTACCGAGCGAGTTGAGTCTATCTCATCAGGAGTAACCTGCAATAATCGCAGAGCGCTACCGGTGACCTCAGAAAACACCGGTGCGGCCACCACGCCTCCGAAGTAGCTACCACCTCTTGGCTCATCAATAACTATTACAGTAACTAAGCGAGGATTTTTAGCAGGTGATAAGCCAGCAAAAGTCGACATATAACGATCATCATCATAACCTCCGCCGGCCTTTACTTTATGCATAGTCCCTGTTTTACCACCCACTGAATAGCCATCGATCATAGCTCGCTTACCCGTTCCACTAGCTCCGCTAGCGGCTCTCAGCATGTGTCTTACTTTTCTTGATGTCTCAGGATCAATAACTCTCAAGCTCGCTGGCTCGGAATCAAGAGCTACGAGAGAGACATCTCTGCGGACTCCATCATTAGCCAACACGGCGTAAGCTCTGGCTAACTGCAATGATGAAACGCTCAAGCCATAACCAAAAGCAAAGGTTGCCTGAGTAACCTGATCCCATTTCCTATAGGCTGGCAAGTTACCTAATGTTTCACCAGGAAAACCACTGCCAATGACCTCACCAAATCCGACGCGCTGAAATAGCTCACGGGTAAACTCTGGATCAAGCTCAAGAGCAATCTTAGTCGTTCCTACCTGACTTGATTTTGAAAGTACGCCAGCCAGACTTAATTCGCCATAATCCCCAGGATCGACAAAAGTCTTGTAATCAACTTTGAGATAACCGGGGCTAGTATTGATTAAACTCTCTGGAGAAAACTTCCCACTTTCAAGCGCAGCCATCATGGTAAATGGCTTCACGGTAGACCCGGGCTCCATTAAGTCAGTAATAGCGCGGTTACGTATTGAGTCTTGACGTAAATTACTGCGATCATTGGGATTAAAGGAAGGTTGATTGACCATTGCCAGAACTTCACCTGTTTGTACATCAAGCACCACCACTGATCCAGATTTAGCTTTGTGTTTATTGACCGCTTTTTTAAGCGCTCGATAGGCTGCATACTGAACGCGAAGATCGATACTAAGCCTCAAATCCTCACCGGATCTGGCCGCTTTGATAAGCGAGATATCATTAATGATTCGACCTGCACGATCCTGCACAACTTTTTTAGCACCTGGCTCGCCAGTCAACCAAGTATCGTAGGCAAGCTCCATTCCTTCTTGCCCGCTATCATTAATATCAGTGAACCCGACTAACTGAGCAGTAACCTCGCCTGCCGGATAAAATCGCTTGTATTCCCTTTGCGCAGAGATACCCAGAATATTGAGTGCGAGAATACGATCTGCTTGCGCTTTAGGGAGCTGTCGCGCCAAATACATAAATGACTTTTTGTGGTAACGCTTAAGTCGACTATTTAACTGCGCCACTGAGAGATTCATAACCTCAGCTAGCTTGGCAATATCCTTACTTTGTATTTGCTGAGGATTTACTATGATTGCTGTTACTGGAGTGCTGACAGCAAGAGGCTCGCCGTTCCGATCGGTAATAACACCACGGTAAGCGGGAATGATTGCTTTGCGGATAGAGCGGTTATCGCCTTGGCTCTGAAGAAAGTCTACGCCACGCTCTTGGCTTGGAAGAATCTGTAACTGTGCAATTTTGACTAAAAGCACCAGAGGCAGAGAGGCCAAAAATAGCATTACTAAATAGTAACGCCACTTGGGAATAACTGCCTGTACCGATTTTTTGGCCACGTTTTAATCTACCCTTACATCACTTAAGTGACTTTAAATGCTTCAATACTGCGTCTTTACGGGTTCCTAACTATTACAATCTCGGCAGATTTTGGGCTATGCATACTGAATTTCTCAATCGCCGATGTCTCAATTCTCTGCAATGAACCCCAAGCGCTCTGCTCAAGTAAATATCTGCCGTAGTCGATCTGCATTTGATTAGCACTAGCCTCTAATCCAACCAACTCAGCATACTGCTCTCGACACAGGTGACTAACATATGCCACCGATATCGCGGTTATAACGAGTGACAACCAAACTGTCGCCACTTGCAAAGGAGTCGAAAAAAAACTGGACGACTCATCTACTGACATTTCAGGCTACTCTCTCAGCAACACGCATTACCGCACTTCGAGATCTCACATTTTCACTAACCTCAAAGTCAGAAGGCTTAATGGCCTTGCTTACTTTTTTTAACCGAACGCCCCGCTCTACATCTCTAATCGGAAGATTTTTAGGTAATTGGATACCGCGCTCTTGATCACGAATAAACCGCTTAACTTGCCGATCTTCGAGTGAATGAAAGCTAATCACGACTAAGCGGCCGCCAATCTCCAGTAGATCAATCACCTGCTTGAGCAATATTTCTAAATCAGCAAGTTCGCGATTAATAAAAATTCTTATCGCCTGGAATGCTTTGGTGGCTGGATGCCTACCTCGCTCCCAAGCAGGGTGAGCAGCAGCCAGTATTGACGCTAACTGAACCGTTCTGGTGATGGGCTCTTTAGACCTTTCACGAACTACAGCGCTAGCCATGCGACGAGCAAATTTCTCTTCACCATACTGCTTAATGACTTGAGCAATATCTTGCTCCTCAGCCGTCGCAATCCATTCCGCTGCGGACAAACCTCTAGTGGTATCCATACGCATGTCCAATGGACCGTCACGCATAAAACTGAATCCGCGCTCTGCCTGATCCAACTGCGGAGATGAGACCCCTAGATCTAGCAACACACCAGACACTTTGCCGATACGGCCCTGTTTCTCTATGAAGTCGCTCAAATCAGCAAAACTGCCATGCACAAATTTAATTCGCGCATCCTCCGAAAACTTATCCTCACCTACGCTGATCGCCTGAAGGTCTTTATCGACCGCCAACACTGACGCCTTTGGAGAAAGCTTACTCAACAACTCTGCGCAATGACCGCCACGCCCGAAAGTACCATCGACATAAAACCCGTCAACGTCACCCACTAACGCCTCAACCGCTTCTTGCAACAATACTGTCGTATGCTCAGTCACAACCGATTCCACTTACCAAGAAAGATTTTTTAGGGCATCTGACATACGATCTCGATCTGTCAGCATACCGCGATAGTTTTCTTGCGATTTTTCGCGCTCAATATTCCAATTATTTTCTGACCAAATTTCCAAACGCTGAGTTCGGCCAACTAAAATAAGCTTCTTCTCGATCTCAGCGTAATCACGTAGTTCCGACGGAATTAGTATCCGCCCACTGCCATCGAGCTGAATATCTTTCGCCTGACCAACAACAAATCGGCTGAGCATTTCACCCAGATCATCCAGCGCTGGTAATGCGGCTACTTTTTCTTCGAATTTTTTCCACTCAGGTAGTGGAGAGAGCGTTAGACAGGTTGACTTCATGTCGATGGTAATGACTAAATCGCCACTACATAATTGAGACAATAGATCGCGATAGCGGGTTGGAATCGCCATTCGACCTTTCGCATCCATGTTAATCGGATCGCTGCCTCGAAACATTTTTAACCTTTCCTTATCAAAAAAGCAGTCTTAAACACCACTTTTTGCCACTTTTTCCCATATGTGCACACTATTACTCGAGTGCACCAATGTCAAGGGCTATGGAATGATAAAAAGGTAATAAAATCAGTAAGTTCCGACAATATTCGCGATCCCGTAAAAAGTACTGAAAGAGGCCGAAATATTTGGCAATATAAACATAATTATACCGCTAACACTTAAAGTAACTTCTAGCTTTCATAGCTTTAAGGCCAATTTACATATAAATAAATAATTTTTTATGCTTTAAACGTATAAATTGATAGCGTCCTTCTACGCCAATCAAACAAAAGGCCAGTAGCAAGCTACTGGCCTTTTGAGATTGAACAAACTAAAAGTGAGTTGACCGATAAGCCGGGTTCTGTCGTGGACAATCATTCATCTGGGACAAACGTCACCGCTTGCCTCAAGCAACCTACCCGTCCCCAACGCGGGTCGCGCCATATGGGGACCTATTTGGTCTTGCTCCGAGTGGGGTTTACCATGCCACTACTGTTACCAGCAGCGCGGTGCGCTCTTACCGCACCTTTTCACCCTTACCTGTGTTCGCGAACGAACCATCGGCGGTCTAATCTCTGCGGCACTTTCCGTAGGCTTTCGCCCCCCAGGCGTTACCTGGCACTCTACCCTATGGAGCCCGGACTTTCCTCTGCCCTGTTCCCCTAAAAACGCATGCGAATTTTGGAGAGTTCAGTGCAGCGACTGCCTAGTCAACTCACAGCGGAGTCTACCACAGAACGTGGCGTTAACACTCACCCTTTACTTCAGAAGCGGGTGATCGGCAGGCAGTTGTCGAGAAATCCATAGCGCTAGCTTGTGACGCATATTTGGATCGCTAATTTGATCCTTTGCAAGCGGCTGAATTAGT